>Ga0075431_100005060_pt1 | contig 12970 bp, 9 predicted proteins | sample RhiMetdeltSRZDD5_FD_75297 | JGI IMG/M metagenome (GOLD analysis project Ga0075431, IMG submission 75297) | Populus rhizosphere microbial communities from Tennessee, USA - Rhizosphere MetaG P. deltoides SRZDD5 | ecosystem: Host-associated > Plants > Roots > Rhizosphere > Soil | place: USA... | reverse complement strand
CTCGACATGACGGTGGAGGAGGGCGCCGAGTTCTTCAAGGCGGTGCCGTCGATCCGCGACAAGATGGAGACGCTGGCGCGCGTCGGCCTCGGCTACATCCACATCGGCCAGCAGGCGACGACCCTGTCGGGCGGCGAGGCCCAGCGCATCAAGCTGGCCAAGGAGCTCTCCCGCCGCGCCACGGGGCGCACCCTGTACATCCTGGACGAGCCGACCACGGGCCTGCACTTCCACGACGTGGCCAAGCTGCTGGAGGTGCTGCACGAGCTGACCGACGCGGGCAACACGGTGGTGGTGATCGAGCACAACCTGGAGGTGATCAAGACGGCCGACTGGATCCTGGACATGGGCCCCGAGGGCGGCGACGGCGGCGGCCGCGTGGTGGCGGCGGGCACGCCGGAGGACGTGGCGCGGGTGCGGGAGTCGTATACGGGTCAGTACCTGCGCGAGCTGCTGGGGCGGCGCGCGGCGGGGCGGGGGAAGCGGGAGCGGGAGGCGGCGGAGTGACGTCATTCCCGCGAAGGCGGGAATCCAGGTCACGTCAATTCACTCTTGTCGTTTCGTGTTATGGTGAGAGATGGCACCGGATATTCAGTTTCGCGTAGAGGGCCTAGAGCCTAAACAGAGGGGTGCTCTCACGACGGCGAATGAGGTCCTTGCGCGGCTTTCCGCTCGAAGGAGAGGCCAAGTAAGGGTCGAGGGCCTGTTCGCACGCTCGAAGCTTGCGTGGAAACTGGCAATACTCCAGGAGTCGTTCCTCCAGCGTGCTGTCATGCTTGCTCATGGCGTAGCGTTGACTTGGAATGCGGGAAATCTCGTCACCAGCATATTGGCCGCTCGTGCCCTATTTGAGAGCGTTGTGCTGGTCGAAGATTGCCACGGCAGGATTGATGCCTTCCTGAAGGCAGAGGACCTCGGGGGGATCAACCAGCTGTTAGAAAATCAGACGTTCGCTACGAGAGACGCTGAGTGGCTCGCCCAACATCCGGAGAGTCAAGCAATCAACATCCTTACTTTGATCGATAAGTTCGATAAGCGAATCTTTCCCGGTGCCCGTGAGCACTACGACTCGCTTTCGGAGCGATGCCATCCGAACTCGCGAGGCCACTTTGGAATGTTTGCATCTTTGGATCGTTCCAGTGGCACTGTGACATTCTCGGACGATAAGAGCGCAAAGACAGACCGGATAGCTATCATGCCCGCCGTCATGCTCCTCCGATTGCTGGAACGCACCATGGGTTCTCTGGACCAGGCGATCTCTACCGCCGGGGAGCTTCAACACCGAGTAAACCCAGTGTAAGTCGATTGCATCGCCTGTGGCAGATTGGGGAAAAAGGTTGCGGCAAGGATCGGCGGATTACGCCTTCGGATAATCCGCGCTACGTACGCAGCGGTCACGCAAGAAGCAGCCCCGACGTTGGCGCGTGACGCGCTCGGCCGACTAAGCCCGCTCAGTACCAATGATCCACATGGCGATGCCCCGAAGCAAGACGAGTAGCAGACTCAGGACATTCACGAGCACCATCGACAAGATCCCGCCAGCAACCGCCGCTACCGGGTCGACATTGAGGCGATAGATAACGTCGAAGGTCTCAGTCGGAATCCGGGGTTGCTCCGGTGCAGCCCTGATTTCGAAGAGGTTGGTCCAGTACGTGCTGTCGGAACAGCCGACCTTGCTGAGGTCTATGTTGCGGCCCGCGGGCTTTTCGTCGTGCCGGAGCAAGATGTCGTCCGACAAGCGCTGCGCGCACCGCAGCGCATAGTGTAGTTTGAGGCGCTCCTCGATCTGATTGTCAACGAAGTTCCTGTGGCGGATGTACATGCTTGCGAACGTCGCGCCAGCCACGATTACTCCGACCACAACTGAGAGTCTCAAGAAGATGCCCAGCAACCTCTTGGCGGGCATCGACCAGATCGATGACAGCACGTCCCTGGAAATCGACCAGATCAGAGACACAAGATCCCCCGGCGCAACAGCGGCAATGCCGGCACTCTATCAGGCGCTCACTACGCAATCGAGGCGGGCCGAAAGCCAGGGCGTAGGGTGGCGTTTCCCGGCACCGCCCGTCCCCGCAGCGTGCGGCTCCGGCGCAGGCCGGAGCCCAGTCCCGTCGGGTGACAAGCTTCCAGGTACAGCAAATAGCGGTCCCCATAGCCTTGCCCCAATGTATCGGTTCTGATACACACCCATCATGAAGCCGATCTCGTTCCTCGGGGACAGCCGGGATGCCATCGTGACTTTCCCGACGGTCCCCGATACCGGGCGGGCGTCGAGCTTCGCGCGGTGCAGAACGGGTTGGACCCGGAAGACTGGAAGCCGATGAAGGCGGTCGGCCCGGGTGTCCGGGAGATCAGGATCAGGGACGCAGCGGGAGCGTTCCGGATCATTTATCTGGCGACGCTGGCGGATCGGGGGCGCCGCGCCGGGGTCAGACCCTGCGGGTCTGACCCCATCGGCGCAGCGGGACATCGATCTGGCCGGCACGTGGCTCCCTGGCGGCTCAGAGCATGGAAAGCGCAGCAATGAGCGTGAAAACTTTCGACAGCGTCTTCGACGCCCTGGCGGATACCCCGGCGGAAGCGGCCAACATGACCGCCCGCGCCGACTTGGCTCTGGCCATCCGCGAGCGCGTGAAGGCATGGCAAGCCCAGGGGGGCCTCACGCAGGAGGAAGCCGCCGCGCGCCTCGGTGTGACGCGGCCCCGCCTCAACGACCTGATGCGCGGCAAGCTCGACAAGTTCTCGCTCGACGCTCTCGTCAACATCGCGGCAGCCGCCGGCTTCAGGCTGCACATCGCGCTCGAGGACGTGAAGGCGGCCTGAAATCTCACGAGCTGCGCCGACGCGCTGGCCTGGTTGGAGACTGAACCGCCGAGCCAGGTTGGCAGTGGGCTGGATGCCGGCCTGCGCCGGCATGACGGGGTGGGGAGGGCGCCGCAGGACCGTAGGGTGCGATAAGCGGAGCGCATCGCACCGAGCCGTGCGGGGGCAGGCGCAACGCGGGGACCGGCGCAATGCGGCTGGCGCCTTGTTGCGCCCTACGATTGCACCTTCACCCCAGTCCAGCGGTCGCGGCCGTGCCAGAAGCTGCAGGCCGGGTCGGGGCACCACTCGCCCTCGTAGTCGACGCCCTCCTGGTGCGGGCAGCCGATGATGCGGTCGGCCATCGCCACCGTCAGGGCGCTGTGCTCGGCCAGGAAGTCCAGGATCAGGTCGGCGATGGCCGCGTCCTTGCGGATGTCGCCTTCGGCGATCGTCCAGCTCCGCATCTCGGAGGCCGGTGCACCCTCGGCCGGCACGATGCCGACGGCGACCTTGGTGGCACGGTCGAGATCGGGGCCGTAGAAGGCGACCGTGCCGACAGGCCAGCCGCGCTGCCCCTTCCTGGCCTTCTTGCGCAGCCGCTTCAGAGCCTGGTCCTTCATCAGGGGCATGGCGCACGCCTCCGGGTGCCGAGCCAACGTCAGGCGCATTCTACCCACGTTGATGGCAGCGATAAGCCAGACCACCGAGAGGGAGCCGCGCCGGCGGGGTCAGACCCTGCGGGTCTGACCCCATGGCAGGACCTCCTTGCAACGGCACATGTGCTGACGTGCTGTTGCAGCCTATGATCCGGCGCGCTCTCATAGGCCAGCAAGTAGGGTCGGCGCCTGGGGTCAGACCCGCAGGGTCTGACCCCGCCGGCGCGGCCGTGTTATATGCCGTGCATGGGACCGATCGATCGCCGGATTGTCGCCGTTGTGCTCGCCCTGGGCGCAATCGCCGGTGCCGTGGGGGGCGGCCTCGCGACCCCCGCCGCCGCCCAGACTGCCGCCTCCTCGGAGGAGCAGGCCGTCGCCCGCGCCGCCTACGACAAGGCCCTGCGCGACTTCAAGGCCATCCTGGCCGAGCGGCGCGCCCAGATCGAGGCCCGGCAGAGGCTGCCCGAGCGTCCCGGGCAGGGGCTGTACCTGGCCCGGCTCGCCGTCATGAGCACATACAAGGACCTCACCGACCTCGAGCCGAAGCGCATCGGGCGCCCCAACAAGTTCGGCGTCCCGCCGGCCTACTTCGAGGCCGCCATCGAGCCGCTGATCGACGAGTACGCCCGCCTCTTCGGCATCATGCAGGCGCCCCCCGAGCGCGCCCAGGCCTCCCCCACCCCCTTCAAGGACGTGGCCGACCTCGGCCGTGCCATCGCCCGCGCCAAGGGCCTGGATGCCGCCGCCGTGGACGCCGCGGGGCGCATCAGCCTCGGCCTGTTCCTCGCCGAGACCAACGGCAACCAGAACATCGGCAACGCCCGCTCCGAGAAGTACAAGGGCAGCTTCCAGACCGGCCTCGCCGAGGACGCCAGGGGCCGCGCCGCCTGGGCGGCGCTGCTCCCCAAGGTGGCCGCCCTCGATAAGGCGCTCGCCGCCCGCGACGCCCGCGAGACGGCGCGCGTCGGCCCCGGCGACCAGCGCTTCAACCACTGGACCGGGGTGCGCAACGGCCTCATGAACGCCCACGCCGACCTGTTCGCGCGGATCCCCGAGATAACGCGCCTGCTCCCCGACGAGATCGACCAGATGAAGCTGTTCCAGCTCATCCAGATCATCCCCTCGCCGACCCGCGCCGCGCTCAAGTCGGGCAACTTCGAGGCCTACCGCATCTCCGAGCCGCGCATCATGGGCTACCTGCGCAACAACTCGATCTTCACCTTCGGCAAGGCCGACCGGGCCCGCACCTCCGCCACCTTCCGCGAGATCCTCGACGCCATGTGGCTCTTCACCAGCAAGTTCGAGCGCGCCCGCGCCCTCTACGCGCAGATCAAGGCCGAGGAGGCAAAGCGCCACGCCCGCTGAGCCACGCTGAGCCACGCTGAGCCCGGGCCTGCGTGCCCCGGCGGCGCTAGCAAACGGGCCACGGCACGGCCCGGCGCCCGCCGCGTAGCCACAGATTTCGCATCGCCAAATCGAATGCGCCGGCGAAATCGCGCACCATCCCCGCGGGCCCCTGCCTGCAGGCCCGGTGGGGCCACCGGGGGCGGATTGAGGCTTGATGCGGCCACAACTCCGGCGTCAAAAAGGCGGGCTCGAGCTCACAGGTGGAGGAAGGCTGCTGCCCCAGGCCATGCCCTACGCGCTTGCCATCTTCGACCTGGACGGAACGCTGGCCGACAGCCTGCCCTGGTTCCAGCTCCATATGAACGACATCGCCGACGAGTTCGGCTTCCGCCGCATCGAGCAGGAGGACATCGGCCCCTTGCGACGGGCCGGCACCCTCGAGATCCTGGCCAGCCTGAACATCCCGATCTGGAAGCTGCCGATGATTGCGCGACACACCCGCAGGTTGAAATCGGCGCACCTCGACGACATCCCCCTGTTCCCGGGGGCCGGCGAGATGCTGCGGGAGGTCAGGGCGGGTGGCCTCAACCTCGCGCTGGTCAGCTCCGACAGCCTGGACAATGCCAAGCGCCAGCTCGGCGCGGCCAACGCGGCGCTCTTCTCCCACTTCGCCTGTGGCGCATCGCTGTTCGGCAAGGCGGCCAAGTTCCGCCGGGTGCTCAAGCGCACCGGCGCCCAGGCGGCCCGCACCATCGCCATCGGCGACGAGGTGCGCGACATCGAGGCCGCCCGCACCGTCGGCATCGCCTGCGGCGCCGTCACCTGGGGCTATGCGGCGCCCGAGACGCTGCGCGCGCTGCAACCCGACCTGATGTTCGACCGCATGGAGGAGATCCCGCGCCGCCTCGTCCCCGGGGCGTGACGCGCCCGAGGCCGCGGGCGGAGCGGGCCTGCCCGCATGAAGATCGCCACCTTCAACATCAACAACGTCGTGCGCCGCCTGCCCAACCTGCTCGGCTGGCTCGCCGCCGCCGAGCCCGATATCGTGTGCCTGCAGGAGCTCAAATGCGCCGACCGCGCGTTTCCCGCCGATGCCCTGCGGCGCGCCGGCTATGCGGCCGTGTGGCGCGCGGAGCCGACCTGGAACGGCGTCGCCATCCTGGCGCGTGGCGCGGAGCCCATCGTCACCCGCACCGCACTCCCCGGCGATCCCGCCGATGCGCAGGCGCGCTACATCGAGGCCGCGGTGGCGGGCATCGTGGTGGGATGCCTCTACCTGCCCAACGGCAACCCGCAGCCGGGCCCCAAGTTCGACTACAAGCTCGCCTGGTTCCGGCGCCTTGACGTCCACGCCAAGGCGCTGCTGCGCGAGGGCGTGCCGGCAGTGCTCACGGGCGACTACAACGTGGCGCCCACCAGGATCGACATCTACCCCACCACCTCCTGGGACAAGGACGCCCTGGTGCAGCCGCAGACCCGCGCCGCCTACGCCCGTCTCGTGGGTCAGGGCTGGACCGACGCGCTGCGCGCGCTCCACGGGGAGGAGCGCATCTACACCTTCTGGCACTACCTCAGGAACCGCTGGCAGCGCGACGCCGGCCTGCGCATCGACCATCTCCTGCTGAGCCCGGCGCTCGCCCCGCGCCTGCTTGCCGCGGGCGTCGACCGTGCCGTCAGGGGCGAGCCCGGCGCCAGCGACCACGCCCCGGTCTGGATCATGCTGCGCCCGGCCGGGCCGCCGCCGCGTAGGCGGCGCACGGCCGCGCGCTGAATGAACCGGGGGCGAGCCTCAGCGGTTGGCCAGCTCACAGGAGCAGGGCGGCGTGGCAGGTGTCCGGCTTGCCCTCCTGCGGCAGGGCGCACCAGCAGGCGAGGTCCTTGCCCGCGCAGACCGGGCAGGGCTTCCAGGACCTGCGCACGCTGCGCCCCGAGCCTCTTCAGCCCGGCTGCCGGGAGCGGCGCATCGATGGCCCCTCCCGTGAGCCACGCGCGGTGCAGGGCGACAGCGCGGTCATGGCCCCAGTCCTCGATCGAGAACGGGTTGCCGAACGGCGTCGTGCGATCGACCTTCACCGCACTGGCCGGCGTGCGCCAGCCCTTGGCTCGGCTGAGCTGGATGCGGCGCGGCTTCGGCGGCTTCATGAAGGCTTTGCTCCCGCGCCCGAAAGTATCATGCTGTTGCCATGGCGCGCGCCTCCACGCTTCCCGAGCATCTGCGGCCCATGCTGGCGACGCTGGCGGATGCTCCCTTCGACGACCCGGACTGGGTGTTCGAGAGCAAGTGGGACGGCTTCCGCATGGTGACGACCATCGCGGGCGGCAAGGTCACCCTCTACTCGCGCAACGGCAAGCTGCTCAGCGACAGCTACCGCCCGGTGGCGCAGGCGCTGGAGCGCATCGGGCGAGATGCCGTCCTCGACGGCGAGCTGGTCGCGCTCGATGCGCACGGCGTCTCGCGCTTCCAGCTCCTGCAGAACGCGCTCAAGGAGCAGGCGCGGCTCAGGTACTGCATCTTCGACCTGATGTTCCTCGGGGGTAAGGACCTGCGCCGCCAGCCGCTCGTCGCCCGCAAGGAGCGGCTGCAGGCGCTCTTGCCCGAGGATGCGCTCATCTCCTTCAGCGCACATCGGCCGGAGCGCGGCAAGCGCTACTTTCAGGAGGCTCAGCGGCAGGGCCTGGAGGGCCTGATGGCCAAGCGTTCCGCCAGCCTCTACCTCTCCGGCGCGCGCAGCACCGACTGGCTCAAGATCAAGACCGCCCGCCGCCAGGAGGCGGTCGTCGTCGGCTTCACGGCGCCACGCGGATCGCGCCCCCACTTCGGCGCGCTGGTGCTCGCAGTGCGCGAGGGCAGCGCCTGGCGCTACGCCGGCCACGTCGGCACCGGCTTCAGCCGCGCGGTGCTCGAGCAGATCCACGGCCTGCTCCGGCCGCTGCGCACGGCCGCCTCGCCCTTCGCCACGCGGGTGAAGGACGAGGCCGCGACCACGTGGGTTGCGCCGAAGCTGGTCGCCGAGGTCAAGTTCACCGAGTGGACGTCCGCCGGCGAGATGCGCCACCCGGTGTTCCTCGGCCTGCGCACCGACAAGCGTCCCGAGGACGTCGTGCGTGAGCGGGAGAGAAGGCGCACCGCCCGCCAATAGCCCGCGAGGACCGGTGCACCCACATGCCGCGGAGTCCCTCCCCACTTGCGCCGAGCGGATTCCCCTCCCTCTTGCGGGGAGGGGTTAGGGGTGGGGGTCCCCCCACATCGAATGGAACGGACCTCGGCCTGACTGGGTTGTGACATCCACGAGGCGACGGGCTCGAGACTCGCGATGCCGGCACGGAAGGAGTCAGCAGGCGCCGCAGCCAGCAGAGGCAGCAGCCGCTGGTCGGCCGAGGTGATGCGGCACAGCAACGCCCTCGATCTGGAGCCCGGCGTATTTACCTGGAAGGACCCGCTGCGCATTGCCGCTTCTCTCAAGCGCTCGGCAGAGACGAGCACGCGGCGCAAGGCCGGCCCCTACCGCTCGGCCTTGTCGATGCTGACGTTCCACATCAATCGCGCCGGATCGAAGCTGCCGGCGGCGCAAAAGAAGATCCTGGAGCGCGCGAAGGGCGAGCTGCGCCGCCAGTTCGGCCGCGAGCGACGTATCGGCGGAGCGCGGGGGACGTGGACGTGAAGCCGGACCAGGTATCTTTCCGGGGACGCAGCAGCAGGCGCCTGCTCAGCCGGCAAGCCTCTCCTCTTGCGTCCCCGGCCGAAGCGCACGGGCTTGATCGGAGATCAAGTCCGGGCGCGCTGAGCCGGGGTCTTCGCCGCAACCTTTGGAGTGCCGAGCCCACGACGAGGTCGTGGTTCGGTGGGCGCGCGCGAAGGGGCGGGGGAAGATCCCGGACAACCTCGGCCCCGTCCTGAAGGCGGGGTCCCGGTTTCCGGGAATGCAGTAACGGCCCCTGACGCGCACAAGCCTGATGGTGCTTCGCTGCCGCAACTGAAAGTGGCCAGTGTGCTCCGCATCCCTACGACAGGTGCACGAGCGGGGCGGGGACGGCGGAGCGCAGCAGGAGCGTGCGGGCCTCCCACTCGCCGGCGGGCTCCAGGGTCTCCAGGAAGCGCACCGTGCCGCCTTCGAGCAGGGCGACAGGGACGCCGTCGCGATAGAGCACGCGGTTGCGGGTGAGGCCGGCGAGCCTCGGCCCCGGCGTCAGGATGCCCGCGAGGTTGAGCGGGTCGGCGCCGGAGAGCGAGACGAGGGTGCCCATGTTACCCTTGCTGTCGCCCTTGCGCCGGGCCTCGCGCAAGGCGGCGATGGCCTCCGGCAGGGCGAACTGCTCACCGGGGAAGCCGGCCACGAAGCGGCCGCCGCGGATCTCGCCGCGCGCCTCGAGCCGACGATAGACGTAGAGCAGATCGCGCCAGGGCGGCAGCCAGGAGGCCTCGCGCTCCAGCAGGCGCCAGAACACCACGCCGTAGCGCCTGAGCAGCGTGCGGGCGATGTGCTCGACCGCCTCGGAGCCGTGGCGCTGCCCGTTGCGGCCCGAGCCGCCTGTCGCAGGCGCAGGCTGAGGCGGGGCGCGGCGCGCAAGCGCCCATCGTCCCGCGCCTTCCATACCATAGGGCGTCGGCTTGCGCCGGCTGCGCCCCGCGGCGCGCTGGCGGCGCTCGGCCGGCACCAGCAGCGCGCGCAGACCGCCGAAGCTGTCGGAGGTCACGAGCCCCGAGGCCACCAGCTCGGCCAGTGCATCCTCGGCCTGCGTGCGCAGGAGGCGGGCGCCCTCGGTGAGCTCCTCGAAGAACGAGGCGCCATTGTCCCGCAGGAACTCGGCCACGGCCTGCGCGGGGGCCGTCAGCGGCGCGGGGTCTGCCGCCGCCTGCAGCGAGGCCCAGAGCGCGGCGTGACGGCGCTCCAGCAGCGTGATCGGCGTCGACCGCACCGGGGCCACCTTGCGCTCGCCGTTGCCGGCGCCGCTGCGCGGCCTGAGCCTCGCCCAGGTGACGCGTCCCGCCAGGCACTGGGCATCGAGCCAGGCCGGATCGTATTGGGCGACGCGCGCGGGGAGAATCTCGGTCTCCCAGGCCCCGGCGGGGGCCTCGAAGCCTTGCAGCTGTGCCACCACCTCGCCCAGCGCCTCGGGCCCCTCCATGCGGGCCTCCGGCGCGACGCGGTGCCAGTCGAACAGGAAGCGCAGGAAGTCGCGCGCAGCCACCGGCTCGATCTCCGCGCGCAGGCGCTTCACCGTGTAGCGGTGGACGCGGGCCAGCAGACGGCGCTCGCACCACTCGTCGTCCGCGGCGCCGGGCGTGAAGCGCCCGCGCATTGCGAAGCCCTCGGCCTCCAGCGCAGCCAGCGCAGCGGCAATCTCTGCCGCGTCGAGGCCCAGTGCGCCGGCAAGGGCCGCCCGGGTCGCCGGTCCCTGGCCCTCGAGGCGGCCGCGCACCAGCTCCACCAGCGCGGTCTCGGGCGCCCAGCTCTGCTGTGCATAGGCTGCCGGGGCGGCGGTCGCGGGTGTGAGCCGCGCCTGCGGCCACAGCGCCCGGACCTGGGGCAAGCGCTCGGCCGTGATCCACAGGGTTGCCGCCGGTGCCTCCAGCCGCGCCACCCGCTTCGCCTGCGCCAGCTCCGCGAGCCACCGGCTCCAGGCGGGCACGGCCTCCACCTCCGCCTCGGTCAGGAACCCCAGCCAGACCAGGGCATCGTGCAACTCGTCGGCGTTGGCCGGGTCGGGCCAGGACTCCTTGCGCACGCGCTCGATGGCCTCGGCATCCAGCCGTCCGAGGTCGGCGGCGGTCTCCGGGTCGAGCCAGCGCCGGCTCATGACGGCCTGGGTGCGCCGCTCCTCCAATGGCGCATCGTCGAGGAACGCATAGGGCCGCGCGGAGAGCACCTCCAGCGCCAGCGGCGACGGCTCTGTTAGGTCGCGGCCGACGACGCCGATGGCACCGGACTCGAGCCCGGCGAGCAGGCGCTCGAGCCCTCCGATGTCCATGGCCTCGTTGAGGCAGTCGGAGATGGTCTGGTTGACGAGGGGATGGTCCGGCACCTGGCGCTCCCCGGCAAGGTTCTCGAAGCAGGCGAGCTGATCGGGAAACACGGTCCCGACCAGGTCCTCGGCGGCCATGCGCGCGAGCTGCGGCGGCACCTTCTTGCCGCCGCGGAAGCGCGGCAGCGCCAGCGACACGCCGGCCACCCAGCGCCAGCGCGTGATGAACATCGGCGCGTCGAGCAGCGCCTGGATCAGCAGATTGCGCACGCTCGCCGAATGGAGATAGCGCGCCACCTCGACGAGCTCGAAGCTGTGCGCGGTGGTGAGCGACAGCACGATGTTGTCCTCGGTTGCAGCCGCCTGCAGCTCGAAGTTGAACTTGCGGCAGAAGCGCTTGCGCAGCGCCAGGCCCCAGGCGCGGTTGATGCGGCTGCCGAAGGGCGAGTGGATCACGAGCTGCATGCCGCCCGCCTCGTCGAAGAAGCGCTCGAAGACGATCTCGGCTTGGGTCGGCAAGGTGCTCAGTGCGTTGCGAGCCGCGGAGAGATATTCGACGAGCTGCAGCGCCGGCGCGTCGGCCAGGCCGAGGTCTTCCACGAGCCAAGCAAGCGCCGCGTCGCCCTGCGGATCGCCGGCGAGACTCCTGGCCATGTCGGCGCGCAAGCGCGACACCGCCTGCGACAGCTCGTCGGTGCGTCCCGGCGCCTCGCCCAGCCAGAACGGGATGGTCGGCGAGAGCCCGTGCGCATCCTCCACGCGCACGACGCCGCGCTCCACGCGCAGGATGCGATAGGAGGCGTTGCCGAGCTGGAAGATGTCGCCCGCCATGCTCTCCACCGCGAAGTCCTCGTTCACGGTGCCGATGATCTGCGACTCGGGCTCGAGCAGCACCTGGTAGTCGGCGTTGTCGGGGATGGTGCCGCCGGACGTGAGCGCGGTCAGGCGCGCGCCGCGCCGGCCGCGCAGGACATGGTTCACCGCGTCGTGGTGGATGAGCGCGCCGCGCCGCCCGCGCCGGCTGGTAAAGCCCTCCGCCAGCATGGCGACGAGCGCGTCGAAAGGCTTGCGCTCGAGCGCGCGGTAGGGCCAGGCGCGGCGAGCCAGGGCGTAGAGCTCGTCCTCGTTCCAGTCCTGCGTGCAGGCCTCCGCCACGATCTGCTGCGCCAGCACGTCGAGCGGCGCATCCGGGATCGCGAGCCGGTCGAGCTCGCCGCGCCCGACGCTGTCGATCAGCGCCGCGCACTCGACGAGGTCGTCGCGCGACAACGGGAACAGCCGGCCCTTGGGCGTGGCGCCGACGGCGTGTCCCGAGCGCCCGACACGCTGCAGGAAGGCCGCAATGGAGCGCGGCGAGGCCAGCTGGCACACGAGGTCCACGTCGCCGATGTCGATGCCCAGCTCCAGCGAGGCGGTGGCCACGAGAGCCTTCAGCGCGCCGGTCTGCAGGCGCCGCTCGGCATCGAGCCGCAGCTCCTTGGAGAGGCTGCCGTGGTGCGCCGTGACATGGTCCGCGCCGAGGCGGTCGGAAAGCTCGCGGCTCACCCGCTCCGCCATGCGCCGCGTGTTGACGAAGACGAGCGTGGTGCGATGCCCGCCCACCAGCTCGGCCAGGCGGTCGTAGACCTGGGCCCAGACATCGCCCGACATCACCGCTTCCAGCGGCGCGGCCGGGACCTCGATGGCGAGGTCCCGCGCCCGGCCGTGGCCGGTGTCGACGATCGTGCATGCGGGTGCGGGCGTGCCGCCCGAGCCGACGCCCACCAGGAACTGGGCGACCCGATCGATCGGCTTCTGGGTGGCGGAGAGGCCGATGCGCAGGAGCCTGCCCCCGCACAAGGCCGACAGCCGCTCCAGCGACAGCGCCAGGTGCGAGCCGCGCTTGTTGGGAGCGAGCGCGTGGATCTCGTCGACGATCACGGAGCGCGTCGTCTTCAGCATGGCGCGCCCGGACTCCGAGCCCAGGAGGATGTAGAGCGACTCGGGCGTCGTCACGACGATGTGCGGCGGCGTCTTGCGCATGGCAGTGCGCTCGCCCGGCGGGGTGTCGCCCGTGCGCACCCAGGTGCGGATCTCGACGTCCGGCAGGCCCAGCTCGGCCAGGGCCGCGCGGATGCCCGCGAGCGGCTTCTCCAGGTTGCGGTGGATGTCGTTCGACAGCGCCTTCAGCGGCGAGACGTAGACGACCTGCGTCTCGT
>Ga0075431_100005057_pt1 | contig 12975 bp, 11 predicted proteins | sample RhiMetdeltSRZDD5_FD_75297 | JGI IMG/M metagenome (GOLD analysis project Ga0075431, IMG submission 75297) | Populus rhizosphere microbial communities from Tennessee, USA - Rhizosphere MetaG P. deltoides SRZDD5 | ecosystem: Host-associated > Plants > Roots > Rhizosphere > Soil | place: USA... | reverse complement strand
TCATTGTCTGGCGACGGTACCCGCAGCGTGCACCTCGATCAGCGGTCGCTTCCCGAATTGCTCGTGGGTGCGACGATCGCGGCGGAAGATCGCCGCTATTGGTCGCACCCCGGCGTCGATCCCATCGCGATCGCGCGAGCCCTCCGTCAAAATCTTGCGGAAGGACAGATCGTCGAAGGAGGCTCGACGATCACGCAGCAGGTGGCGAAGTTATTGCTCAATCGTCGGGAGCCGAACCGCTCCAGGGGCGTCCGCGCGAAGATCCGAGAAGCAGTGATCGCGCTCAGGCTCGAACACCGGTACAGCAAACAGGAAATCCTGGCGCTGTATTTGAACCTCGCGGCATACGGCAATCAGATCGTGGGAGCGGGACGCGCCAGCCGAGCCTACTTCAACGTCGATCCGTCAATGCTGACCCCTGCGCAGGCCGCGTTTCTCGCCGGGCTTCCGCAGCGTCCCAATGGTCACAACCCATTCCGCAATCGCGCCTCGGCGATAGCGCGACAGCGCGCTGTGCTGCGACGCATGGAGGCCTCAGGCGCCATCACCGCCGTGCAAGCCAATGAGGCTCGCGACGAGCGCCTCTCGTTCTTGCACGCGTCGTCGCCCTTCCTGGCCCCGCATTTCGTCGAGATGGTGCTGGCGGCGGCCGGCGACAACAAGCCGTCAAAGATCGCGACGACGCTCAACGCGGACCTACAGGCGGACGTAGCGGGAATCATTCGCAGCCATCGAGCGGCGCTCGATCGGCATGGCGCCGCTAACGTCGCCGTGGTCGTTCTGGACAACGCCCGAGGCGAGTGGATCGCCTGGGAAGGTTCTGGAGACTACGCGGATCGCGAGCACGGCGGCACCATCAACGGCGCGATGTCGCCGCGTCAGCCCGGTTCCGCGCTGAAGCCGTTCACGTATGCGCTCGCGTTCGAGTCGAGCTTCACGCCCGCGAGCGTGCTGGCTGATATCCCGTCTCACTTTCCCACAGCTGAGGAGGGCGTTCTCTACAGCCCGCGCAACTACGACGGACGATTCCGCGGACCGCTGCTTGCCCGTCGTGCGCTAGCGGGATCCGAGAACGTGCCGGCGGTCGCGTTAGCCTCGGAGCTTGGCGTGCCCGCGCTGCTGCGGTTCCTGGAGCGCGCCGGCCTGACGACGTTCGATCGGACGCCGTCGTATTACGGGCTTGGCGTCACGCTGGGGAACGCCGAAGTACGGCTCGACGAACTCGTTGCCGCCTACTCCTCGTTCGCGCGTGGGGGTGAATGGCTCGAACCCGTTTGGTCCAACGATGCCGACATGCTTGCCCGGCGCCAGCCGTCTCGAACGCTCGTCTCACCGCGCGCCGCGTACTGGATCACCGACATCCTGTCGGACGACTCGGCGCGCGGATACATCTTCGGCCGCGGCGGCAGTCTCGAGTTTCCGTTCCCGGTTGCCGTAAAGACCGGCACGTCGCAGGCGTACCACGACAACTGGACGATTGGCTACACGCGGCACGTCACGGTGGGCGTGTGGGTGGGCAACTTCGATCGCACGCCGCTGAAATCGTCGACGGGCGTGACCGGCGCGGCGCCAATCTTTCACGCCGTGATGCTCGCCGCCACCAAGCGGCTGCGCGGCGCCATCGACAGCCTCGAACAAGCCACCATCGTCGAACCGCCGGAAGGCCTGCAGACGCGCGAAGTCTGCGCACTCTCCGGTATGGCCGCAAACGCGTGGTGCCCGTCACGACAACGAGAACGCCTGCCGGCCGGCAAGGATCTTCCGTGCAGCTGGCATCACCTGAGCGATGAAGGTCTGGTCGTTGTCTGGCCGCCGCAGTATCGACAATGGTCGACGGAAAATGAACTAGCTGCTAGCCGGCAATCGGCAATCGGCAATCCGCAATCGTCAATCGGCAATCCGCAAACGTCAATCGGCAATCAGCAATCGTCAATCGTCAATTGGCCGTCGCCACTCGAAATCTCGAGTCCCCCGAGTGGTGCCGTCTACTTCATCGATCCCACCTTGCGTCGCGAGTTTCAAACGCTTGCGCTTCGTGTCGTGAGCCCGCAACCTGCCACTATCGAATGGCAAGTCAACGGCCAGACCGTCGGCACCTCGTCATCCGAGATCCCGCTCGCGTGGCCCCTCGTGCCTGGCAAACACGCCATCACCGCTCGCGACGCCCGCGGCAACGTGGCCCAAACCGCGGTCACTGTTAAATAGGACTAACGACTCCGACTAACGACCAACGACTACCGACTCTCGACTACTGTGCGTTACGATGCGGGCATGCCAATGAAGCTGCTTCGCGTCACCGCGATTCTGTTCGTCACGGCAGTCACCACGTATCTGGCTCAGCCGCAGGCGCAGTCATCAGCCACCGCGTTCGTCGGCGTCACCCTGATCCCGATGGACCAAGAAGCGACTGTGCCGAATCAAACGGTGATCGTGCGCGATGGAAAGATCGCGTCGATTGGCCCGGCCACCGCGCAGATCCCCGCAGGCGCAGTCCGCGTCGAGGGCAAGGGCAAGTTCCTGATGCCGGCGCTGGCCGAGATGCACGCGCACATTCCAGGCGGGAAGGCACCGGACAGCGCTGTCGAGCGCACGCTCTTCTTGTATGTGGCGAATGGTGTGACGACCATCCGCGGGATGCTTGGCGATCCGCGACACCTCTCGTATCGCTCGAGCGTCGTCAACGGGGCAGTCCTTGGGCCCCGGATCTACACGTCGGGTCCGTCGTTCAACGGAAAGACGGCACCAACCCCGGAAGCGGCAGTCACAGCAGTTACGGGGCAGAAGCAGGCCGGGTACGACCTGCTGAAGATTCATCCCGGCGTGCCGCGGGACGCGTTCGACGCGATGGCGGCCAAAGCCGACGAACTCAAGATCCCGTTCGCGGGACACGTGCCGGCGGCGGTGGGGCTGCAGCGCGCGCTCGAAGCGAAGTACAAGAGCATCGATCATCTGGACGGCTACGTCGAAGCGCTGGTCACCAACCCGGGCGAGTCGCAGACCTTTGGCGTGAACCTGATTAACCAAGTCGATGAATCCAAGCTCCCCGCGCTCGTCACGGCCACCCGCGCCGCCGGAACGTGGCAGGTACCGACCGAAGTGCTCCTCGTGAACTGGTTGAACGAGGAGAATCCCGAGGCGATGGCGAAGTGGCCGGAGATGCAGTACGTGCCCGCCGAGACGGTGGCGAATTGGGTGAAGCAGAAGCAGGGATTCACGTCCAAGTTTTCTTCGGCCGATCGTCAGAAGCTGCTTGCGCTGCGACGAAAGATCATCAAGTCGCTGCACGACGCAGGCGTGCCGTTCGCGCTTGGCTCCGACGCCCCGCAGACATGGAACGTGCCTGGCTTCTCGGTGCATCGGGAACTCCAGGTGATTGTCGCGGCTGGGCTGACGCCGTACCAGGCGCTCCGGTCAGGTACCGCGAATGTCGCGACCTACTTCGGAACGACGGCGACAACCGGTACCGTCGCGGCCGGCAAGCGTGCGGACTTGCTTCTGCTCGACGCCAATCCGCTCCAGGACATCAGCAACAGCAGCAGGATTGCGGGCGTGATGGTGAACGGCCGCTGGCTGTCGAGGGACGAGATCGATAAGCGCTTGGCGGCGGGGCAATGAGTGTCATTGCTCTCGCGACCATCGACTCACCCGTGGGCAAGCTGACCATTGCGGCCAACGGACCACGGGTGTGCCTCGTGCACTTTGGCGACGATACCGATCGAGTGCGGTCGACGCTGGCGTCGTGGTATCCGGGCGGCACGATTGACCCGGCCGCCGATCCCGCCGGCGCTGCGACTGTACTTCAGCGCTATTTCGACGGCGATCTCGCAAGCCTCGACGAAGTCGAAGTGGAGCTGCACGGCACCGCGTTCCAGCAGCGCGTCTGGATGGCACTTCGAACGGTAACTGTTGGAACGACGCTGTCGTACGCGGAGCTCGCGCGGCGCGTCGGTTCGCCATCAGCCGTTCGGGCCGTTGGCGCCGCGAACGGTGCAAACCCGGTGGCGGTCGTGCTGCCGTGTCACCGCATCATCGGCAGCAACGGGAGCTTGACGGGATACGGCGGGGGCCTCGATCGCAAGCGGTGGCTCCTCGACCACGAAGGAGTCACTCGACCGCTCTTCGTGTAGCGATCCGAACGTCCGTCGGCCTTAGGAAACCTCGAACCGAACCTGTCGTCGCTGAGCCTTCACCATCGACGTCTGTGCTTCAACTTCCAGCAAGTATGCTCCCGTCGGGAGCGCTGACACATCGATCGGCACAGGATAGTCAAAAGCCCGTCCGACAATGAATCGATCACTCGAGATCGACTCTGTGCGCTGGCTTACGATGCGGCCGGTGGCGTCCAGCAGCCGCACCGCCATCGACACCGGCTGCAACGGTGACTTGCCACCTTGGTAGATGCGCAGGAATCCGGAGACACGGTCCTGTCGCGCAAACTCCCGTTGTGTCGACGGCACAACCGGCACAATGGGTTGCAGCGCGTCCTTTGGCGCCGCTGTGGGTGACGACGACGCCGTTACTAAGAGCCCGGAAAGCGACAACGGTTCATTTGAGAAGTCAGGCACATCGATATCGACGAAGACGCTACCGCTCTTGTCGATCGCAGTGTTGTGAGCCCCGATCCGCACGCTGTAGCGTCCTGGTCTCAGGTCGATCCGTGTGAGGAGCTCGTAGGTCGTTTCGGTGTGTTCTCCTTCTCGCAGACGCACTCCTACACTCTGGCTTTGTGAACGCCGTTGACGGCCGTCGTGATCAAACGCCGCCACCAAGAGTTCGACCTGTTGCTGCAATCCCGTTTGCGGCCCCCCATGTCGCAGCCGAACCACGATCGCGATCGCGGCATCCTTCGCTCCCGAAACTGCAAAGGGAGCCGCCACGGCTTGAATTGGGAGATCGCTACGTGGAATAACGTCTGCGATCGCCAAAGTGGTTGACGGTGAGGCGTCTCGTTTTCGACGCTCGTCCCGGTCCCTCCGTGCGAAGTACCCCGTGCGTGCTCTGACCGACGCGCCAGCACGGCTCGTTCTAACCTCCACGCGTCGGAACTTGCCATCGTCCGGATCGGAGGTGGATTCATAGCCCAGGAGGTAATAGGAGGACGTCTCCTCGAACATTCGATTGAGCCCATGGCCGTAGCCGTTCGTTTGTAATGTTGCGCGTCCCCCCGTGTTTTCGGCGACATCCTCCAGGAACCACCGGAACCGCCGTGGATCGCCGATCTGGACCTTCGGGCGTGTCGCTGCGAACGCCTCCAGGCCCCCAAGCCCACTCGGATCGAAGGAATAAATCGCCGTGTTCGACCACAACGCTTGGCCGAACACGTCACGAACGCGGTCGAGCAGGCCACCGGATATGGACGTGTCGCCGATGCCACGTAACGATTCCCTTCCGACCCGGTCGTAGTCCACAGGCACACCAACACTGACGTAGACAATTGCCTTCCGTCGGTACGGAACCTTGCGCAACGCCTCGGCGACCAGACGCAGCGTTCCTATAGATGCCTCGTAGAAATGGCGGGATGGCGTACCTGCGGCGAACATGAATCCGATCGACGTTCGCTCGATTGCGTTCTGGAGTTTGCTTCGATCGGCGGTGAAGTCTTGCGCATTTCGATTATCGCGGGTGAAAACCACCGCCATGCGATCGGCTGGCCCCATCCGTTCTATAGCACCGCGCGCGATATCTTTGGACGCCTTGAGGATCGCAGGGTCCGGTGGCAGCATCGCATCGTCCAAGACCAGGACCAGCAACCGCCCTTCCGGCCCCTGATTGTCGGCCACATCCGGCACGACATCGCGTAGCCATGGCGTGGAAGGCTCGACGGGGTCGGGGAGGACGACTTCCGAAAGGCCGATCAGGCGTTGTGGACGACCGTTCTCTAGTACCGTGAACTCTGATTCTGTCAGACCGCGAACGGGCTTGCCGTCTCGATCCAGGACCGTGGCATCAATTTGAATGACATTGATGCCCGTGCGGAAGCGTGGCGGTTGCTCCTGGGCCGCGACAAGGGCCGAAGCCGCGAGCACCAGGAGCCCGATCGCGTAGGATGGATGGATCCTGAGACCTTGGCGCATTTGACAGCAAGCTAGGATGCCGCTTTCCGGTAAGGTCTGAATCAAGTGGCGTGACTACACCGCCGTTCCGATCTCATCGGAACGCAGAACGTGCATGCACGGAGTGCCACGATCGGCGTGCGTCAAGTGTTACCGAATCGGAAAGATGCAATTGCAAGACCCCGATGCACTCGGTGGATCAAGCTGATCCTGGCAGTTCAAGCCTTCCGGCAGCCCGCCCATACCCCCGCAGTGCTCCATGCACGCCTGAGCCATCATGCCGCATGTGTAGCAAGTCCCAGAGCAACCAGACTCGTTACAGTTCCACGGGCTACACTCATAAGCTTTGAGATCTTGTTGCGCCGCGATCACCAAGGCGACCATCATGACGATGAACGCGATATTCCGAACACGCCTGATCATGGTGCCCTCCTTATCGAAATGCAAGAATTGGGAACCGCGATAACCCGGCTTCGCCGTGCGGCTCCGCACGGGATCTGGTTTTGTTCACTGCCAGCCTAGAACTCATAGCGACAACCTCGTCCTCCATCGCGGAGTCGCGGAGTTTGCCGACCCAGACCCCCAGAACTCGCCGATCACGAGTGACGATTGCGATGGTCGGAGTGGCGTAAAACCTGACATCGCCTGGTTTGGTGCTGATGATCGGGACACCTGTGAGGCCGTGCCTTTCGAGATAGGCTCTCAACGTCGGTTCCGGCTCAGAGCCAATTGCGACAACGGCCGTTCTGCCCAGTTTGGCGGAGAGACGCTGGTAGAAGGGCATACTCTCTTCACAGTATCGACAAGCACTATGAAGCCAAAGAATCGTAGCCGCCCCAGCAGGAAGTCCGTTGATACTAGGAAACGGATCGCCGATTGAGTATGTTTGAGGGATGCGCGGGTCGGCCGTCCTGTGTTGACCGACGAGGCCGAATGTCCAGAGCAAGATCGCGCACGAAGCGGCGGTCATTGCAAGAGTAGCTACGATATCGAGCGCATCGCGAAACCGCATTGTTACCTCTCCGAGGCAACCCGGTGGCCGTGCCCGACTCGCAGCGTCGCCACTATAGACCGTCCCCCCCCCCCGGACGTCAACCGAAATCGAACTGGGAATGCCGACCAGATCGAAACTTATCGCGTTCAAGGATCCGGACGTACCTTTGCATTCGAGAAGTAGTCGAAGATCATCCGCGACACACGCGCACCAGTCACGAGCGCATCGTTCTCGATCCCCCAGCGCCTGTCTTCGACTTGTCGCGCGTAAATGGCGATCACGTAACTGAGGTCCGGGCCCGTGACGATGGCCGCGTCGGCGCGGACGTGACGCTTGATCCCGTTGCCGTCCGGGTGCTTCTCTTCATCCGTGCCCGTTTTGTTGCCGACCAGGATGCCCTCCCCTGGTAGGTCCCGCGGGATCATCGCGCGATCCTGCTGCCGGCGAAGAATGCCGAGCATCGACTCAGAAGCCTGACGATCGACTGCCTTCCCCTCGGCGATGATCGCCATCAGTTGTGCCATCTCGCGAGGCGTGGTCATGCCGAGACCAAACTCGCGCTCGAGTTCCGGGAACACGTCCGATCGCCCATCCCGAAACGTCGGGCGAAACAGCTTAGTGTCGCGGAGACCGTAGGCCTCGAGCCGCGCGTTCACCCGTGCCGTGCCGACCCTTGCGATCAGCATGTTGGTCGCGGTGTTGTCGCTCAGCACGATCATCAGCCGCACCAGATCCGCCACGCGCAGTTCGAGGCCGTCGTGGAGGTCGCGCAGCACCCCAGAGCCGCCCACTTTTTCTGCGTCGCGAAGCGGAATAGTGCTGTCCATCCGCAGCGTGCCTTCTGACGCCTGCTGGTACGCCTCAATCATCACTGCGGTCTTGATGGTGCTGGCGGTCGGGAACCGGCGGTCGGCGTCGATGGCGATCGTTTCGCCCGAGCGAAGATTGATCGCGGCCACGCCCATCTGACCGCGAAACCCACTGACGACATCGCGAACCTGGGCGATGCGGTCGATGGTAGGGGGCTGTTGCGACATGGGTGCGGGTGCGGCGGCCAGGCTCACCAGGATGAACCCGCCGAGGATTATTGGAAAGAGGATTGGATTAAAACGCACGCGTTTTTGCCTTCCCGGACGAAGGATCAGCTTGCAGACTGTGCGGCAGTGGCGCATACTCCGCAAGAACCCTTGCGGCAACCAACGCATTGACCTGATGGACGATACCACGACGCTCGGAGCGTATCTCCGAGCCGAACGCGAGCGCCGGGGATTGGCGCTCAGGGCCATTTCGGATAGCACCAAGGTCTCAAGGCCCCTACTCGAGGGGCTCGAATCCGACGACATTTCGAAGTGGCCCGGCGGCATCTTCCGCCGCGCCTTCGTCCGCTCGTACGCGGAGGCCGTTGGACTCGATCCCGACGAGATCTACCGTCGCTTCGAACAGCAGCACAAGCCGCCCGCAACCGAGTTGCCTGGCGCCGAGCCGGGTTTCGCTTCGTCACAAGTCGCCGTCCTCGAACAATCGCGCGGCGTTCGGGCTTTGCCCGCGCGAATACGCATTCCTGCCAGCCGCGTGCGCTACGTGGGCACCGCGGCCGATTTGACCGTCGCAGTCGTGCTGGCGTTTGGCAGCGCCGCAGCCGGCTCTCGATTGTTGTGGCCGGTTTTGATGATCGCGGCGTATTATGCCGCCGGCGTCCTGCTCACCGGCACCAGCCCGATGGTGGCCCTGCTCAGTGAGAGCGAATCGTCCGTGTCGAGAGAGCAGCCCACTGAAGTGGATCCCCTGCTCGATCACTCATCAGCAGGATCGATCTCCTAAAATCCCTGACGCCATAAAACGGCAGAGCCGGCTCGTCGAGCCGACCTGGTCAACCGCTTGCATCCCCGCCCCGGGGGACAAGGAGGGAAACGCCATGATCGTTGTTCTTTCGTGGATCGTATTTGGGCTCATCGTGGGCGCACTCGCCAAGCTGCTGATGCCGGGCAACGATCCGGGTGGGATCATCGTCACGATTCTGCTGGGCATTGCCGGCGCGATGGTGGGTGGTTTGCTCGGACGGGCGTTGGGCCTCTACGACCAAGGGGAGGCCGCCGGTTACATCATGTCCATTGTGGGTGCCATCGTCTTGCTGGCGCTATATCGATTGATGACTCGACGTCGAGCCTGATGAAACGCCCTGCTGGATGATGACTCTTGCCTGATTGATCCATGAATCGACTGTTGTATCAGCCCCTCGCGGCGCAGGCCGTCGCCGTGATTGGCTTGGCGGTGATCTGCGGGCTGTTCGTCGGCGTTGCCGCCGAGGGGCAGCCCGCGACCCAGACTGTAGACGATGTCGTCGCAAAGCACCTGGCCGCGAAAGGCGGCGTCGAGAAGCTCCGCGCCGTCCAATCCGTCAAGAGCTCAGGCCGCATCAAAACGCCGCGTGGAGTGCTAGCGGTGACCAACTGGGCAAAGCGGCCGAACATGACGCGTCGCGAGACGACCGCCGAAGGCCAAGTCATGGTGGTGGCATTCGACGGCACTGTGCTGTGGGGAATCAACCCGCTACTGAGCAACAGGCCGCAGCAAATCACCGGTCCTCAGGCGAGCCAGACGACGCGGGACGCTGAGGATTTCGATAGCGTTCTTCTCGACTACAAGGACAAGGGCCATACCGTCGAACTCGTGTCGCAGGAAGGCGCTGACGCGAAGGATATCCGCCTGCGCGTGACGAAGAAGAACGGCAGCATCCAACAGATCTACCTGAATCCTGAAACGATGCTCGAGGATCGGATCACGATGGAGGTGAACCAGCAGGGGAAGACGGCGATTATTTCGACCGAGTTCTCCAACTACCGTCAGGTTGACGGGTTGATGGTTCCGTTCACGATCCGCCAGACGTTCAACGGCCAACCGCAAGGAGAGGTCGTCTACGACCAGATTCAGTTCAATGTCCCGATCGGAGACGACCTCTTCAGGATGCCGAAGTAGGCTTCCAGCTTCCAGCTTCCGGCTGCCAGCTAGAGACCGCGGCCGAGCCTTTCCTGCAACTTCTCACGATATCCGCGACTGAGTGTGAGCCTCGTGCCGGTGCGCAGTACGACTGCGTACTCACCGTTTAACCACGGCTGCATTTCCTGGATCCGCTCCATGTTGACAATGCGCGAGCGGTGGATGCGGAAGAACTTCTCTGGATCGAGGCGTCCTTCGATGGCGTTCATAGTTTCGCGGAGCAGGTGCGAGGTCGTGCCGACGTGGAGCCGAACGTAGTTGCCTGCCGCTTCGATCCAGTCGATCTCGTCCATCCGCAGGAAGAACAAGCGGCCGCCGGACTTCACGACGAGGCGATCGGTCTTCGGCTGGTCGCGGCGGAGATCCTTGACGAGGGCCAGCAGGCGCCGTCCGAGATCGCCGGTCTCCTCACGCTCGATCTGCCGCCGCGCGCGCTGAAGCGCGTCGGTAAAGCGCTCGCGATCGAAGGGCTTCAGGATGTAGTCGAGCGCGCGGACCTGGAAGGCCTTCAGCGCGTGCTGGTCGTAGGCCGTCACGAAAATCACCAGCGGCATCCGCTCGCTGCCGACGGCCTCGATGACATCGAAGCCGTTCATGTGCGGCATCTGCACGTCGAGGAAAACGAGCTGCGGTGAATGGTCCTGGATGGCGGTTACCGCTTCCTCACCGTCACGCGCCTGTCCGACGACTTCGATGTCCGACTCCGCCGCGAGCAGCGCAGCCAGCCTCTCCCGCGCCAGCGGTTCATCGTCCACGATTAAGGTTTTGATCTTCTTGGTAGTAGTTGCCCGGTGCATGTTCCCGGCGGCGGGAGTCTCGACGGCCGTCGATGAGACGCGATTGATGTCCATGTTGCCCTCGTTATCTGTGCTGTCGCCGTTGTGCTGCATTGATTCCGCTGTCCGCGGTTCGCTGTCCGCGGGCCGCTATCCGTAGTTCGCTATCCGCTATCCGTGCAATCCGTGGCTCCAGCGGCGCGCGGCTCGGAACGCGCTCTCGATTCCGCTGGGCGCCGGCGTTTTCACTGGTCCTGGGTGCTCGAGTCGAGCGCCAAGTTCCGTTCTCCAGGGAATCGCAACGACGACCGTCAGGCCGGCCGTCTGCCGGTGGAATTCAAACCGGTAGTCAGCGCCAAAGAGGTGCTGCAACCGCGCGCGCGTCGTTGACACGCCGATGCCCTTTTGCAGCGCAGTCAGCGCGTCCTCGGATAGGCCCACACCGTCGTCTCGCACCTCCATCCGAAGCTTGTCTCCTTCGCGGCGCGCGGAGATGTCGATGTGCCCGGGGCCAGCCTTCCTCGCGACGCCGTGCTTGATGGCGTTCTCAACGAGCGGCTGCAGTATCAGGTTCGGCACGAGCGTATCGAGCGTTTCCGGCGCCACGTCGAAGCGGACGATGAGGCGATCGGCAAAACGGGTCTGCTCGATTTGGACGTACTTCGTCAGAAAGTCGAGCTCGGATTGAAGCGGGATCTCCTGTTGTCCGAGGTTCTCGAGCGTGAGCCGCAGCAGGTCGCTGAGGCGCATCAGCGTGCGATCCGCGGCTTCGACGTCGCGATGCATCAGCGCCGAAATCGCATGCAGCGTATTGAAGAGGAAGTGCGGGTGCAGCTGCTGTTGGAGCGCTTTGAGCTGCGCCTCGACGAGCCGCGTCTCGAGCTGAGCGGTGCGCAGCGCCCGATGGCGCGATTCGCGGTAATAGAGAATGGCGTGGCTGAGGCCGACGATGGTCCAGTACGTCATCATTTCCCAGTCGAAGTTCAGGAGCGCCGAGCGCTGCGCTTCTGCCCAGCCATCGAAGCTCCGCCCTTGCTGCCGCGCGAACCACCACTGCACACCGGTCATCGTGACGATGTGCGTGAGGGAGAAGATGACGACCGAGGGAAGGTGAACCGCCAGCGCACGCCAGAGACCCTGGCGTTCGAAGCGGAACTCCTGCGAGAGCCAGATGATGGCTGGCGTGAAGAGCGCCCACAGATACCAGTAGGTGGTGTTGAGAATGACCAGCGTGCGCCAGTGGGTCGGCGCGTGGCCAAGCGAGAGCGTGAACTGCCACGCGAGCAGCGACGACATCAGCCCGAGAAGCGTCGCCGCCATGAAGACGACCGACCAGCGCAGGCCGTAGCGCGGGGGGTTCGCCGCGGGATGGTCCGTCCCGGCGCCGCGCAAATCCAACTGGAGGTCCGATGGTGGTTTCATAGTGCTGCCGGCGACGGACGAGTAGACCTACGGCCGTGCCCGAAACAACATGCTTGGTGTTAGACGTATGAAAGGGGGATTTCGTCTTGCCAAAAAATTACAATCAGCGCCCGTAAACCCGCCACCGACTTGAACTTGTCAGCCCACCGCGAGGACCTATCTCAGCCTCGTCCATCGATTGCGGCCATTCGTCACAGACTGGTGGGGATTCGTCCCCGTGATGAGTGTCGGAGTGACCGGAATCGGACGTTCGCCGCGGGCCGCTGGGCGCTACCCGCTGGCCGCTCTCCGCGGGCCGCTATCGCTCTTCGCGACTGGTCGCTCTCCGCTTTCCGCGGTCCGCTCTCCGCGGTCTGCGGTTCGCTGCCTCGCGCACGATCGATGAGGCCTTGCGGCACGTGTGCCGTTCGAGTCACGAACGGAACGAACCTCGGACCGACTCCGACTCCGACTGACGACTCCGACTGACGACTCCCGACTGTCGACTCCCGACGGAGGACTCCCGACGGACGACTCCCGACGGACGACTCCGACTAGCGACTCCCGCTACGACTTTGACTAGCGACTAACGACTCTGAGCTACGACTAACGACCTACGACTAACGACCAACGACTAACGACCAACGACTAACGACCAACGACTAACGCGACCAACGACTAACGCGACCAACGACTAGCGACGAGCGCCTACTAAATGCTGGTCACTTGAATCCAACCTCTGTATCATGTTTTC
>Ga0075431_100005054_pt1 | contig 12980 bp, 12 predicted proteins | sample RhiMetdeltSRZDD5_FD_75297 | JGI IMG/M metagenome (GOLD analysis project Ga0075431, IMG submission 75297) | Populus rhizosphere microbial communities from Tennessee, USA - Rhizosphere MetaG P. deltoides SRZDD5 | ecosystem: Host-associated > Plants > Roots > Rhizosphere > Soil | place: USA... | reverse complement strand
CGAGATTCCGTAGCGTCGTCGCCGTGGAGGCGACGGAGCGCTCGACGCCGCCGAGCAGCGGCAGGTACGTGTTGGTGAACATGGCGACACGCATTGAGGAGAGTGGCTGCTGCCCGGCGGCAACCGGACCTTAGAGGGCGGATGCGACCGGGGCACCGCCGCGGCGTGACGGTCGTGTTGCGACGAACGCAGCGGAAGAGATGGTGCGCACGGCGCACCCTACCGGAGCGCTTCGCTCCCCCCGTTGACGTCCGGGTAGGGTGCGCCGTGCGCACCATCCGGTCTGTCCCCCGCCGCGATGTTTCGGCCCAGGACACCCGTGCGCCGCTTGACACGCGCCCCGCGTGCCGATAGGACGAGCGCGCGTGAGCTCGCCCGCGGTCGCCGCCGCCCCCGTCGCCACCGAGGCCCCGCCGCGCGCCACGCGGCGTGACTGGGTGGGCCTCGCCGTGCTCGCGCTGCCGTGCGTCCTCTATTCGATGGACCTGACCGTCCTCAACCTGGCGGTGCCCACGCTCTCCGCGCAGCTCCATCCGACGGCGGCGCAGCTGCTCTGGATCGTCGACATCTACGGCTTCCTCGTCGCCGGCTCGCTCATAACCATGGGCACGCTGGGCGACCGCATCGGGCGCCGGAAGCTGCTGCTCATCGGTGCCGCCGCGTTCGGCGGGGCCTCGGTGATCGCCGCGATGTCGCGCACCGCGGCGATGCTCATCGCTTCGCGCGCCCTCCTCGGCGTGGCGGGAGCGACACTCGCGCCCTCGACGCTGTCGCTCATCCGCAACATGTTCCTCGACGCGCGGCAGCGCTCGCTGGCCGTCGGCGTGTGGGTGGCGAGCTACTCGGCGGGGGGCGCCATCGGGCCCTTGCTCGGCGGGGTGATGCTCGAGCGGTTCGGCTGGAGCTCGGTCTTCCTGCTGAGCGTGCCGGTGATGGCGCTGCTGCTCGTCGCCGGGCCGCTCCTGCTGCCGGAGTTCCGCGATCCCTCCGCCGGGCGGCTCGACCTGCCGAGCGCGGCGCTCTCGCTCGTCGCCGTGCTGCCGGTGATCTTCGGCTTGAAGCGGCTCGCCGAAGGCGGCCTTTCGTGGCTGGCGGTGCTCTCGATGGTTTTCGGCGTCGTCGCGGGAGCGCTCTTCATCCGCAGGCAGCGGTCGCTCGCCGATCCGTTGATCGACCTCGCGCTCTTCCGGGCGCCGGCGTTCTCGATCTCGCTGGCGATCTACGCCACCGCGTGTTTCGTCGCCTTCGGCGTGTTCTTTTACATCGCCCAGTACCTGCAGCTCGTGCGCGGGCTGTCGCCGCTCGTCGCCGGCCTCTGGACGATGCCGTGGTCGCTCGGCTTCATCGCCGGCTCGATCCTCTCGCCGGCCATCGCCCGCCGCGTGTCGCCGGCCGTGGTGATGGGTCTCGGGATGGCGAGCGCCGCCGTCGGCCTCGCGCTGGTCAGCCAGCTCGACGAGACCTCGCCGCTCTGGCTGCTCGTCGTCGGGACGTCGATCTTCTCGCTCTGCGGGGCGCCGGTGTTCACGCTCGCCAACGACACCATCATCAGCACCGCTCCGCCGGAGCGCGCCGGCGCCGCGTCGGCCATCTCGGAGACCTGTGCCGAGCTCGGCGGCGCGCTCGGCATCGCCATCCTCGGCAGCCTCGGCGCGGCGTTCTATCGGCGGGGTATGAGCGCACCGTCGGTCCCCGGCCTCCCGCCGGAAGCGGTCGAGGCCTCGCACGGCACGCTCGGCGGCGCCGTGGGGGCGGCGTCGCACCTCCCCGCACGGCTCTCCGGCGAGCTCCTCGCGGCCGCGCGCGGTGCCTTCATCGACGCGCTGGAGGTGTCGATCTGGGCGAGCGCGGCCCTTCTTCTCGCAGGCGGCATCGTCGCCGCGGTGGCGCTACGGCGCGTCCGCGCCCGCGACGCCGGTGATGCCGGCGCTATTGGCTGAGCAGCTTCTCGAGGAAGTCGAGCGCTCGCGGATCCTCGCTCTGGCCGAGCCAGAAGAGCGCCTCCCTGCGGAGCTCGGGGTCGCGGCGCTCGCGGACGACGCGCACCAGGAGTGGGACTCCCTGGTGGTGCTCGAGCTGGCTCATGGCGAAGATCGCCTTCTGCCGCACCTCGTGCGACGGGTCGTGGTCGAGCGCCTCGAGGAGCACCTGCGGCGCTCCGTCGTCGCCCGTCTGGGCGAGCCAGAAGAGGGCGTCGGCCCGGACGTCGGGATCCGTGTCGTGCTTCGCGACGGTGACGATGGTGGGCACCGCGCTCGGCGCCTCGCTCTGCGACAGCGAGAAGACCGCCTTCTTGCGGATGTCGCCGTCCGGGTCGTTGCGGACGACGGTGGCGAGGAAGCGCGCCCCCTCCTCGCCGCGCGCCTGGCCGATCCAGAAGAGCGCCTGCTCGCGCTGCTCCTCGGGCTGGCCGGCGGCGGCGAAGCGCTCGAGCGCCCCCTCCGCCGACGGGTCCGCCTGGTAGGCGAGCGCGGCGAGCGGGTCGTCGACGTCGTGCTTGCGGCCGCCGCGGCCGACGAGGCCGGCGACGAGCGCGACGCTCTCCGCCGGGGCGACGCCGGTGAGGCGCACGAGCGGCACCGGGCTCGGGTCGACGTCGCAGCCAGCGTCGAACGCCCGCACGCGGCCGATCTTGCCGTCAGACCAGCGGGCGAGGACCTGCATGCGTCCGGTGCCGCGCTCCCTGCCGTTCGAGCCCCAGTTGTGGTCGCGCCCTTCGAGGTGGCAGACCGCGCCGCGGAAGCTGCGGTCGAAGCAACAGGCGGCGCGGAGAGCCGGGGTCGCGGCGACCTCCCAGGCGATCCAGATCGGCCCGCCGTTGGCGGCGCCGAGGCGGCCCACCGTGGCGGCGAGCCCGCCGGTCGCCGCCTCTTGGCGCGCGTCGGCCCGGTCGACGGTCGAAGGCGTGGCGCAGCGGCCGGTGGCGGTGCCCAGCGCCGCGAGCACCAGGAGCGCGCCAATCGTGTGTGTGTGTCTCGTCATGACGTGGCTCCTCACTCGTCGAGCAACTTCATCAGCAGCTCGGTGGCTTCCGGGTTGTCCATCAGGGAGAGCTTCTGCACGATCTCGCGCTTGATCTCGCGGTCGCGCTCGGCGCGGAAGAGCTCGATGAGGACCTTGGCGTTGTCCTGGACGAAGAGGGCGTCGATCACCGCCCTCTTCGTGCCGGTGTCGGCGCTCGAGCCGTAGATCTGCCGTAGCGCGTCCGAGGCCACCCGGCCGCCCGAGATGCCGAGCCCCTGGATGGCGGCGCGCTTGAGGCGTGCGTCCTGTTCCGAGCGCGCCACCTGCGCGAGGGCTTCGACGTCGCCCGCGACGCCCATCGCCTCGAGGATCGTCCGCCGCACGTCGGCGTCGGCCTCGCGCGTGTAGAGCTCGCGGAGCTGGGAGTTGGCGTTCATCGGCCCGAGCTGCTGGATCGCCGCGCGCCGCACCTGCGGGTCCTTGTCGCCGCGGGCGATGGCGGCGACTTCCTCATCGGCGCCGGCGACGAGGTAGGCGTTGAGCACCGAGCGCTTGACCGCCGCGTCCTGCGTCTCGCGGAAGATCTCGCCGAGGGTGGCGATCGACTGCTTGCCGCCGGCGACGCCGAGCTGCTCGATCGCCTCGCGCTGGAGGCCGGGCGAGGTGCGGCCCCGCGCGACGTCGCCGAGGATGCGGCGCGCGTCGGCCGAGTCGCTCTGGCTGAGCACGAAGAGCGCCTGCTTCTTGAGCCGCGGCGAGGCGTTGCCTTGCAGGAAACGCTGCAGGATGGGAATCGCCCGCGCCGAGTCGACCTGCATGAGGCCATTCAGGGCGTACAGCTTGAGCTCCTCGGCCTCGGCGCCGTCGCCGGTGGGCACGGGGGCCTGCGGTCCGCGCATCTCGAGCTCGAGGGCCTGGGCGTCGTCGAGCCAGGTGCTCTTGGGGTAGGTCGACTGGAGCTCGCGCAGCGTCGCCAGCCCCGCCGCCTGGCGCCCGTCCTTGGCGAGCGCGTACGCCTGCCAGTAGAGCGCGGCGTCGGCCTCGCTGCCTTTCTCGGCGGCGAGCTTGTCGAAGATGTCGGCGGCCTCCTTCCAGCGGCCGGCGTCGAGCGCCTGCTGGCCGTCGCGGTAGGCGGTGCTGCGCGCGCCGCCGCCGCCTTCGCCGTTGGACTCGAGCCAATTCGAGTCGAACCCGGTGCGCACGCCGGGTCCCCAGCCGGCCAGGAGGCCCATCGCCGAGACCGGAGTGCCGGAGAGCGCGGCAGCCGTGATGCAAAAGACGAGAGTGAGGGTCTTCATGAGGATCTTCATGTCGATCTCCGCGGGTCAGATGGTCGCGTGTTTCGGTTTGACGTCGAGGGAACGGGTGAGCAGGTCGGAGGCGACCCTGGTCTTGAAGAGCAGGCCGTTGGACTCGATGCGCTGGCGCAGGTGATCGAGCGCGGCGGCGTCGGGCTCGGCGGGCAGGTGCGCGAGCTCGACGAGCACCGGTTCGATGTCGGCGAGGAGGGCGGCGACGCCGTCGCGGCCGCCGCGCTCGGCGGCGGTGCGGTAGAGACGGTTCGCGGAGAGCAGATCGCGGGCCTGGTCCGACGCCAGCGCCGCGCCTTCGCCGGCCGCCGTGTTGTCGAGCTCGGTGAAGAGCCGCTGCGAGCGCTCGAGGTGCTCGGCGAGCGTCTCGGCCAGGATGCGCTGGCGCGCCTCGGCGGTGAATGCCTGGGCAGGTCCGGGCGCCGTCACCTGGTGGCCGAGTCGGCCCGCGAGGTAGCCGACCGTGAGTAGCGCCGCGGCTGCCGCCGCGGCGGGCAGCCAGCGCCGGGGAGTGGCGCCGAAGCGGCCGGCCGCGGGCAGCACGCGCGACTGGCGGAGCCGCGGCCGGAGCCGTTGCCAGAGGTCGGCGCCGTAGCTCTCCGGCAGCTCGGGCGGGCCCCACTCGCCGGCGGCGTCGAGCACGCGGCGGAGCTCCTCGTAGCGCTTCCGTGCCTCGGGCGAGGAGGCGAGGAGCGCGGCGATGGCCTCGGCGTCGGCGGCCTCGCCGTAGTGGTAGAGGATCAGGTCCTCGTCGCCGAGCTCGTCGAAGGGGTGGCTCATGACGTCGCTCCCACGAGCGGCGCGAGCGCCTCGCGCAGCTTGCGCACGGCGCGGAAGACGGCCTGGCGCGTGGCGCCGGATTCCAATCCCAGTTGCTCGCCGATCTCCTCGGTGGTGCGACCCTCGTGGTGACGGAGCACGAAGGCCGTCCGCTCGAGCGGCGAGAGGCTTCTCATCGCCTTGGCGAGGACGCGCCGCATGTCAGCGCTGGCGGCGAGTCGCTCGGGCCCCGGCGCGGGGGAGGGCGACGGATCGAGGACCTCCTCGCTTTCGTAGGCAACCTCGGCGCGGACCTTGCGCTGGCGGGTGACGTCCAGCGCTGCGTTGACGGCGATGCGGTGGACCCAGGTCGAGAACCGGGCGCGTCCGTCGAAGCGATGTAGGGCTTTGTAGGCTCTCATGAAGGTCTCCTGCACGACGTCTTCGGCGGTCGAGGGGTTGCCGGTGATGCGGTAGGCCAGGGTGTAGACCCCGCGGCCATGGCGCTCCACCAGCATCCCGAAGGCGTCCTCGTCACCGGCGGCCGCCTTCGCCACGACCTCGAGCTCTCCATCCATCCGTCCCATTAGACGACGGGTGGCGGGTCGCGTTAGCTGCCGGTTTCGCGACCAGGCGCACGCCGTCCCGAGTGGCCGCCAGGGCGCCACACATCCGCGCTCGCCTCGAAGGCTCGTCGCGGCAGAGCCAGGCCGCGTCAGGCACGCGGGCGGCCGGCGAGAAGGGTGACCGAGGCGGGGGGCGCTCCCGCCGGGCGCGGCGTAACGCCGCAGGGCCCCCTAGCCGAAGCGGCCGGTGATGTAGTCCTCGGTCTGCTGCTTCTCGGGCTTGATGAAGAGCTTCTCGGTCTCGCCGAACTCGACGAGCTCGCCCAGGTAGAGGAACGCGGTGTAGTCCGACACGCGCGAGGCCTGCTGCATGTTGTGGGTGACGATGACTTGCGTGTATTCGTCCTTCAGGTTCTGCATCAGCTCCTCGACCTTGGCGGTGGCGATGGGGTCGAGGGCCGAGCAGGGCTCGTCGAGGAGGATCACCTCGGGCTCGACGGCGATCGCGCGGGCGATGCAGAGGCGCTGCTGCTGGCCGCCCGAGAGACCGAGGGCGCTCTCGTGGAGGCGGTCGTTGACCTCGTCCCAGAGCGCCGCGCCGCGTAGGCTCTTCTCGACGATGTCGTCGAGCTCGCCGCGCTTGGTGATGCCCTGCAGCTTGCAGCCGTAGGCGACGTTCTCCCAGATCGACTTGGGGAACGGGTTGGACTTCTGGAAGACCATGCCGATGCGCTTGCGGAGCAGGTTCACGTCGAGCTTGGGGTCGAAGATGCTCTCGCCCTCGAAGAGCACCTCGCCGTCGATGCGCACGCCCTCGACGAGGTCGTTGAGGCGGTTGAGGCAGCGGATGAGCGTCGACTTGCCACAGCCCGAGGGACCGATGAAGGCGGTGATGCGCTTCTGCGGGATCTTGAGCGAGATGTCGTTGAGCGCCCGCTTCTCGCCGTAGTAGAGCGACAGGTCGCGCACGTCGAAGATGGGATCGGCGAACGGATCCTCCGCCGGTGGCGGGGCCGTGGGGGCCTTGGGCGCTGCGGGAGCGAGCCGGGGCTCGCTGGTGGTCATCGTGGCCTCCAAATCGGTCCTCCTCCGGGCGTCACCGTGGCCCGGAAGCGGATCTTAGTGAGCGCTCGCGCGCGCGCCTGCAGGCATTTGGTGACAGCCCTGTGACACCGGGGATCGTCGCCAGGAAAAACCCTCAAGGCGTTGCCGTGGGCGCCGGCGACGCCGCCGCTGCCGGCGCCGCGCCGCTTGATTTCACGTTGGGCTCCATCGCGGCAGCAATGCGGCGGGCCTCGGCGAGCTCCGCCTCGGGAAGCGGAATCAACCCCTGCTGGCTCAGGTAGCCGTCGGGTCCGATCGCCTGGGGGTCGACGAAGGCGGCCACCAGCTCGCGCAGCCCGGGTACGACGTCGGCGTGCGCCCGCTTGACGTAGATGTAGAGCTCGCGCGACACCGGATAGTCGCGTGCGGCGATCGCGTCGAAGGTCGGCTCCACTCCCTCGACGAGCGATCCCTGCAGGCGGTCGCGATTCTGGTCGAGGAAGCTGTAGCCGAAGACGCCGAGGGCCTTGGGGTTGGCTTCGAGCTTCTGAACGATGAGGTTGTCGTTTTCGCCGGCGTCGACATAGGCGCCGTCCTCGCGGACCGCGTCGCAGATCGCCTTGAAGCGCGACTCGTCGCTCGCCTTGAGCGCCTTGACCCATTCGAAGCTCGAGCACCCCTCCTCGAGCACCAGCTCGGTGAACGCGTCGCGCGTGCCCGAGGTCGGGGGCGGCCCCAGGACCTCGATCTTCTGCTTCGGCAGGGAGGCGTCGATCTGCGCCCAGGTCTGGTTGGGGTTGTCGCGGAGCTGACCGTCCTCGCCGGGGACCTGCTTGGCGAGGGCGAGGAAGAGCTGCCGGCGGGTGAGCCGGAAGCGCGTGGCCGTCTTGGTGTTGGCGATGACGATGCCGTCGTAGCCGATCGGCACCTCGACGATCTCGGTGACGCCGTTGCCGGCGCAGAGCTCGATCTCGCTGTCCTTGATCCGCCGCGACGCGTTGGCGATGTCGGGGGTGTCGATGCCGGAGCCGGCGCAGAAGAGCTTGAGGCCGCCGCCGGTGCCGGTGCTCTCGATGATCGGCGCCTTGTTGCCGGCGCGGGCGAAGCGCTCGGCCACGGCGGTGGCGAAGGGGTAGACCGTGGAGGAGCCGACGATGCGGATGACGTCGCGACCGCCGCCGCCGCCGGCCGGCGGGGCGTTGTCGCCGGCCGCGATCGGCTCGCGCTTGCAGGCGGCGGTGACGAGAGAGAGTGCGACGAGCGAGAGGGTCACGAGCGAGGAGCGGGCGACGGCGTTGCGCATGGCGTTCCTCCCTGGAGGGGGTGAAGGCGCCGGCGCCCGCCGTTTGCGGGTCAGCCGACGGAGGGGGCGCTGGCCTTGGCGGAGGAGTGGCGGATGTCCCGCCCCTCGACGTAGTAGACGACGTCCTCGGCGATGTTCGTGGCGTGGTCGGCGATGCGCTCGAAGTTGCGCGCCACGAGAAGCAGGTGGAGGGCGCGCGGCACGCTGGTGTTGTCCGTGCGCATCAGCTCGACGAGCTCGGCGAAGAGGCGCCGGTAGATCTGGTCGATCTCGTCGTCCTCGTGCGGGACGCGGTTGGCGAGCGCGGCGTCGCGGCCGACGAAGGCGTCCAGGCTCTCGCGCACCATCACCTGGACCCGTGCCGACATCCGCGGCACGTCGATGTAGGACTTGAGCGGCGGCTCCTGGTTGAGCTGCCGCGCGGCCTGGGCGATGTTCACTGCCGAGTCGGCCATGCGCTCGAGGTCGGCGGTGATCTTCATCACCGCCACGAGGAAGCGCATGTCCACCGCGGTGGGCTGGTTGCGGGCCAGCACCTGGTGGCATTCGTCGTCGATCTCGACTTCCATCCGGTCGACGCTCGAGTCCTGCTCGATGACACGGGTGACGAGCTCTTCGTCCCGCTCGATCAGGGCACGGGTGGCGGCGCCGATCATCGACTCGACCTGGGCGCCCATCTCGATGAGGCGCAGGCGGATGTCGTCGAGGTGAGTGTGAAGGTGACGGTGTTCCATGGTGCCTCGCGTTCTGTGGCGAGGATGCTAGCGGAAGAGCCCGGCCACGCGGCCGCGGATCTCGTCCCGTACCGCGCGGAAGGCGGCGCGGCGTTCGTCCTCGTTGCCGTCGGCGGCGGCGGGGTCGGGGAGCGGCCAGTGCAGCCGGCGCACGGCGCCGGGGAAGGTCGGGCAGACCTCGTCGGCGCAGAGCGTGACGACCGTGCCGATGCGCTCGGTCGGGATCTCGGTGAGGCCCTTGCTGCGCTGTCCAGCCAGGTCGATCCCCTCCTCGGCCATCACCGCCACCGCCATCGGGTTGAGGTGCCGGGGCTCGCTGCCCGCGCTCCACACCTCGATCCCGGGAGGAGCGAAGGCACGCGCGTACCCCTCGGCGATCTGGCTCCGCGCCGAGTTGGCGACGCAGAGGAAGAGCAGACCGCGCCCTTCGCCGGTCTCGTCGCGCTTGCCGTTCTCCACGGGCGCAAAGGTAGCGCATGGGCCCGATCTTCGGAGGAGGGCGCGAGTTACGGTCCGGTGACGAAGCGATTCCACGCGCGGCGAGGCGATGGCGCACGACCGCTCCCATCACCGGCCCACTCCCCCTCTACAATCGCCGCGCATGGCCCGCCGGAGCGCCACTCCCACATCCCTCGCCGCCATCGACCTCGGGTCGAACAGCTTCCGCATGGTCATCGCCGACGTCGTCGACGGCGCGCTGCGGAGGCGCGACAGCCTGCGCGAGGGGGTGCGGCTGGCAGCGGCCCTCGGCCCCGACGGTCGTCTGACCGCCGAGGGGGAGGCCCGGGCGCTCGCCTGCCTGGCGCGTTTTGGCGAGCGAGTGCGCGAGCTGCCGGCGTCGAACGTGCGTGCCGTGGGCACCAACACGTTGCGCCGCGCGCGCGGCGCTCGCAGCTTCCTCGAGCGGGCGCGCGTCGCCCTCGGCCACCCCGTCGAGGTGATCTCCGGCCAGGAAGAGGCGCGCCTCGTCTATCAGGGAGTGGCCCAGGACCTCGGTCCGGGAGAGGACAAGCGCCTGGTGGTCGACATCGGCGGCGGCAGCACGGAGTGCATCCTCGGCCGCGGGGCGCACGCCGAACGCGCCGAGAGTCTCTACGTGGGATGCGTCGGCATGACGCTCGCGCACTTCCCCGACGGCCGCGTGCGCCGCGACCTGCTGCGTCGCGCCGTCCTCGCCACGCGCGTCGAGCTCGAGGCGCTGCAGGGCGAGCTGCGCGGCGCCGGCTGGGACACCTGCGCCGGCTCGTCGGGCACGGTGCGCGCCATCGCCGCCGTCGTACGCCGCAACGGCTGGTCGCAGGACGGCATCACCCTGCCGTCGCTGCGCAAGCTGCGCAAGGCGATGCTCGCTGCCGGCGACGTGGGATCGCTGCGGCTCCCGGGCCTCTCGCGCGAGCGCACGACGGTGCTGCCGGGCGGGCTCGCCATTCTCTGGGCGGTCTTCCGCGCCTTCGGCGTCGAGCGGATGGTCGCCTCGCGCGGCTCCCTTCGCGAAGGCGTCCTCGTCGACCTCCTCGGGCGGCTCAGCAAGAAGGACGTGCGGCCGCGGACGGTGGCGCGCCTCCAGGAGCAGTACCGCGTCGACCGCGCGCAGGCGGAGCGGGTCGAGGGGACCGCCCTCGCGCTTCTCGCCCAGATGGCCGGTCCCTGGGGGCTCGACGACGACGGCGAAGCGGCGAGCTTCCTCGCGTGGGGCGCACGCGTGCACGAGATCGGCCTGGCAGTCGCGCACGGCGGCTACCACAAGCACGGCGCCTACCTCGTCGCCAACTCCGAGCTCGCCGGGTTCTCGCTGCAGGAGCAGCAGCTGCTCGCCTTGCTCGTGCGCTGCCAGCGCCGCAAGTGGCCGCGCGCGGAGGTCGACGAGCTCCCCACGGAGCGGCAGTCCGTCGCCGTGCCGCTGTCGGTGCTGCTCCGCCTGGCGACGCTGCTCCACCGGCCGCGCGGCGGCCGCCCGCTGCCGGTGGTCAAGGCCGTCGCCGGCGAACGGTCGCTCCGGCTCCGTTTCCCGCGGGGCTGGCTGCGCGCGCACCCGCTCACCCGCGCCGACCTCGAGCAGGAGGCGCAGTGGCTCGCGGCGGCAGGCTGGAAGCTCGAGTGGGAGTGACGGTCAGCGGCCCTCGTCCCCGCGCGACCACGTCCGCCAGTATCGGAGGAGCCGCGCCGCGAAGGCGCGCGGTCGCTCCGCCCAGAGGCGTTCGCCGAGGTCGTGGGCGTCCGCTCGCAGTTGGGCCTGGCGGCGCGCGATGGCTCGCGCGATGCGGGGCGTGAGCAGCGGCGGGTCGCCGCCTTCCGCGGCCAGCGTCTCGCGCAGTACGGTCAAGTCGTGCTCCTCGCCGAGGGTCTGCGAGACGACCCGCAGCTCCTCGGCGAGCGCCGCGAGCGGGCCCGGCCATGCGGGCTCGAAGAGGCGCACGGCATACCAGAGGTCCTTCGCCTCGTGGCGCCATCGGTGGTGGTCCTCCTCGGAGTCGCTGGCGCGGGCGGCGAGCATGGCGTCGCGGCCGCGGCGGTGGATCCGGGCCAGGGCCGCGGCGACCGTCTCGGCGAGGGCGTAGCGCACGGCAGGCAGCCCGGCCTCCGCGGCGGCGAACGCAGCGGCGACCTCCGTCGCGGCGGCGGCGTCGAGCGCGGCACGCGCCGCATTCCGCCGCTCTCGCAAAGCCGCCTCGGCGGGCGCGTGCTCGCGCCGGAGAAGCCGCTGCGCGTGCCGCAGCTTGTCGAGGACCGCCAGCGAGGCTTCGGCGTCGCGGGCGGCGGCGACGCGTCGCGCGGCGTCACGAAGGGCGCCGCGGGCCGCTCGCCCGGCCTCGTCGCCCAGGGAGCCGCGCAGGAGGCGCAGGGCGGCCCGCGCCTCCTTGCTCCGCTTGCGCGCCTCGTGCACGGCGCGGGCAGGCTCGTCGTCGTCGGCGAGGTGCTCGGCGGCGGCGGCGACCTGCTCGCGGACGACACGCTCGAGGCCGGCGGCGAGGCTCTCCTGGGGCTCGAGACGGTAGGGCATTCTGGAGGTCGAGGGAGGTCGCGGGCTCGCGCTTCGGCGTCGATCGCGTCGGCGGTCACTCCACTGTCACACCGGGGTGACCGGTGGGTCACCGGTGGGCGATATCTCTACGTTCCTACGAGGAGCTTGGGCGGGAGCAGCCAGAGCAGCTCGCCGCGGCCTCCGGCGAGCTCGCCCCAACCCTGGATGTCGAGCCCGACGGCGGCCACGGCGCCGGTGGGGAGCCGCACGGAGCCGCCGCCGATGAGCCGCGAGGCCGTTTCCGACCAGGTGGGCTCGTGGCCGACGGCGAGGGCGACCTCGACGGAGGCCGGCAGCTCGCGTAGGGTGGCGAGCACACTGGCCGGCGTGGTCTCATAGAACGACGGGCGCACCTGTTGGGGCGCCTCCCAGCCGGCCGCGGCAGCGACTCCCGCCAGGGTGTCGCGGGCGCGGCGGGCGGGGGAGGTGAGCAGGACGTCCGGGACGACGCCGGCGACGGCGAGGAAACGCCCGATGCGGGCAGCCGCCTGGTCTCCCTCAGGGGCGAGCAGACGGTTCTCGTCGTCATCCACCGGTTCGCGCTGCGCCTTGGCGTGACGCAGCAGCAGCAAGGCCTTCATGGCGAGGGAGTCTATGGCAGAGGCGCTCACCGAGCAGCACGTTCCCGAGAACGTTCCGGAGGCGGTCGCCGAGGCGCCGAAGAAGGGGCGCAAGGGGAAGCGCGCCTCCGCGCCGCGGCCCAACCTCAGCCACCCGAGCTACTACTTGAACCGCGAGCTGTCGTGGCTCGAGTTCGACCGCCGCGTGCTCGGCGAGGCCCTCGACCCCTCGCTGCCGCTGCTCGAGCGCGTGCGCTTCCTCTCCATCTTCGCCAGCAACCTCGACGAGTTCTTCATGGTGCGTGTCTCGGGGCTGCGGCGTCAGCTCGAGACGGGCGTCGTCAGCCGTCCGCCCGACGGCATGAGCCCCGTCGAGCAGCTCACCGCCATCCGCGAGCGACTGATGCCGATGCGTGAGGCCCTCATCGAGTGCTGGCGCACGGATCTCCAGCCGAAGCTGCGCGAGGCGGGGATCGACGTGCTCGAGTGGGGCGAGCTCAAGGGGAAGCAGAAGAAGGCGATGCGCAAGGTCTTCGCCCGCGAGATCTTCCCCACGCTGACGCCGCTCGCCTTCGACCCCAGCCACCCGTTTCCGCACATCTCCAACCTCTCCATCAACCTCGCCGTCGTCGTGCGCGACCCGATGCACGGCGAGCGCTTCGCGCGGCTCAAGGTGCCGGGCACCTTCCCGCGCCTGCTGCGCATCGCGAGCGACGAC
>Ga0075431_100005045_pt1 | contig 12989 bp, 10 predicted proteins | sample RhiMetdeltSRZDD5_FD_75297 | JGI IMG/M metagenome (GOLD analysis project Ga0075431, IMG submission 75297) | Populus rhizosphere microbial communities from Tennessee, USA - Rhizosphere MetaG P. deltoides SRZDD5 | ecosystem: Host-associated > Plants > Roots > Rhizosphere > Soil | place: USA... | reverse complement strand
CGTCGGCGGGCGCTTCCGCGCGGAAGCAGCAGCGCGCGAGCGGCATTCATGCGGAATCGGGCACCGAACAGTGACGTCGTGCCCACCTCGTCGATGACCCGCCGCCGTGCCTCGTCAGGCGTCATGCCGAGCACACGATCCACGGGAGGCGCGCCGCCGAGGTCGGGCAAGCGAAGCATGACCCCGTCGTCGGAGGTCTGAACCTGAACGTCGATCCTGGTGAGGCCCGGCTCCGCCCTTCCCATCGTCGTGGTCAACGCTTCACGCAGTCGCTGACCCAGCGCCATTCCCCACGGGGCATTCACCCGGCCGCCGAAGAGGGAATGCAACACGATTCGCCACGCGCCGAGGTCGTCGCGAAAGTACTCCACCACGATCGTGCGCTCGTCAGGCACCAGCCCTGTCGCCGCTCGCTGCTCCGCCACGTAACGCGCCAGTGAATCCCGAGACGCCTCGTCGACCGACACGGTCGACAACGCCTTCGCCTCGTCGGCCGACGGCTCCAGGCGCCGAACCGTTCCGACCCGCCCGGCCATGCCCACGCCGCGCGCGGCGTACTCACCGTGCCAGAAGGGCATCCGCGCCGGTGCACCCGGCGCCGGGTGGACGATCACACGGTCGTGCTCGATCGTTGCGATCCGCCACGTGGAGGAGCCGAGCTGAAATACGTCGCCCACGCGCGACTCGTGGACGAACTCCTCATCCAGCTCACCGAGGCGGGTCCGATCGGGCAGCGTCACCGCGTAGAGTCCACGATCGGGAATCATCCCGCCCGACATGACGGCGAGCAGTCGGCTTCCGCGCGAGCCGGTGATGACGCCGTTCACTCGGTCCCATGTGATGCGCGCTTCCAGCTCGCCGGCGATGTCCGATGGGTACTTGCCGGCGAGCATCGCCACCACCTCGTCGAACGCCGCTCGCGTGAGCCGATGATACGGATAGGATCGCCTGACGAGCGCGAACAGGTCGTCCGCCTTCCAGTCGTCGACCGACACCATCGCCGTGATCGTTTGCGCCAGCACATCCAGCGCGTTCTGTGGCACGATCGTCGGCTCGACATCCCCGTCACGCATTGCGGCGGCAATGGCCAGGATCTCGACGAGGTCGTCGCGAAATGTCGGGACGAGCACACCGCGGCTCGTCTCGCCGAGCGTGTGCCCGGCTCGCCCTATTCGCTGGAGCGCCGCCGTGACGCGCTTGGGGGACTGCAGCTGCATGACGAGATCGACGGACCCGATGTCGATGCCGAGCTCGAGGGAGCTGGTCGCGACCAGCGCGCGCAGCTCGCCCGCCTTCAGCGCGATCTCCAGCCGTAAGCGCCGCTCGCGCGCGAGCGAGCCATGATACGGCTGCGCAATATCCTCCTCGGCGAGCGCGTTCAGCCGCGCGGCGATCTTCTCTGCCTGCGCCCGGTTGTTGACGAACACGAGGGTCGTCCGCGCCTGGCGCACCTGCTCGAGCACCAGCGATACGACCCTGGGCCACACGGTGCCCCCGACGCTGCCGAGGTCCGGCACAGGGGACCGGACCGCGATGTCGAGGCGCTTCACGAGGCCGCAGTCGACGACCCGAATGGAGGGTGGGAGCGCGTGCATCTGGCCATTCTTCCTCGGTTCGTCGTCGGCGTTCCGCGCCCCGCTGAGAAACCACGCGACTTCGGCGACCGGCCTAACGGTGGCCGACAGCCCGATACGTTGGGGAGACCGAACGGCAAGAGCCTCGAGCCGCTCGAGCTGGAGTGCCAAATGGACCCCGCGCTTCGTGCCCGCGACCGCGTGGATCTCGTCGACGATCACCACGCGCACGTCCGAGAACATTCCCCGGCCACGCACGCTCGTCAGCATGATGTTCAGCGATTCCGGCGTGGTGATGAGGATGTGCGGCGTCTTCCGGAGCATCCGCGCCCGCGCCGATGCCGGGGTGTCCCCGGTACGTACGGCGACGCGAATCTCGGGGAAGGCCTCGCCGGCGCGCTCGAACCGCTGCCGCAGCTCGACGAGCGGGCGCTCGAGGTTGCGCTGGATGTCGTTGTTGAGCGCCTTGAGCGGGGAGACGTACAGAATGCGGATCGCGTTGGGCAGCGGCGCCTCCGCCCCTTCCACGATCAGCGCATTCACTTCCCACAGGAATGCCGCCAGCGTCTTGCCGGTGCCGGTCGGGGCGAGAATGAGCGTGTCTGCACCGCTGGCGATCGCCGGCCATCCCTGCCGCTGCGGATCACTCGGCGCACGGAACGTCTCCGTGAACCATGCGCGAACCAGCGGATGAAACGTGCGCAGCGCGGACGCTCCACCGCGCGGACTCACCCGCGAGGTACCGGGCTCGTGGACGGAGTCACAGGAGGCGGGAGAGCAGATTCGCCGCGTGCTCGAACAGCTTCTGATACAGGGGACGATCGCGGAAGGTCTCGAGCTTGATCTCCCTCGAGTGTCTGAGATCCTCGAGAAACACCGAGTCCATGGCGGCGCCGACGCGCCGGTCGAACGTCACCAGGTTGGACTCATCGTTGAACGCGAGCGACCTGTTGTCGAAGTTCATGGTGCCCACCGTACTCCACACGCCGTCGATCACGAAGGTCTTCGCGTGCATCATCGAGGGCTGGTACTCGTAGACCCGCACGCCCCCTTCGAGAAGCTGCTCGTATCGCTTGCGCCCGGCGTACCAGGTCGTCTTGATGTCGGTTTTGTCACTCGCGGTCAGGATGCGGACGTCCACGCCGCGACGCGCGGCGGCGACGAGCATGCGACGAAAGTCATCGTCAGGCACGAAGTACGAGTTCGAGATGTACATGGTGCGCCGTGCTCCTTCGAGCGAGAGCGCGAGGAACCGCTCTGCCGGTGTGCTCCCGACCGTCGGCGCCATGTGGAGCAGCGCGCCGTACTGATCACCGTCCCGCCGGAACTCCTCGATCGGAAAGAACAGATTGCCCGTAATGAGCTCGCCCGTCGCCTCGGCCCACCCCGCCGCGAACGTCGCCTGAAGCTGCATGACCGCGGGGCCGGTGAATCGAACGTTGGTATCGCGCCAGCTCTCGAGCGTTCGGCCGTTGCCAAGCCATTTGTCATCGATGCCGAAACCGCCGGTCCATCCCACGTGCCCGTCCACGACGACGACGCGGATGTGCGAGCGGTGGCCCGCCTTGTCCAGCTGATACCACCGGGGGGGACGGAAGATCGCGACCTGAACTCCCGCGGCGCGCAGGCTGTCCTGCCATTCTTCGGAGAGGTTCTGCGAACCAATCGCATCCTGCAGAAAGAGGACGCGTACACCGGACTTCGCACGCTCGATCAGGATGCTCTTCAGCGTGTCCGCGACCTTCCCTGGATTGCCGTAATACATCTGCAGGGTGATCGTCTCGCGTGCCGACCGCAGATCGGCCCACAACCGCGGGTACGTTTCGTCGCCGCTGAACAACACGTCGACGTCGTTTCCCTCCTCCATCGTCATTCCCGCGAGGAGATCGAGCGTGCGTCGAAAGAGCGGGTCGGTGACGGCCGGAGGCGGCGCGTCGCCGAACGTCTTCACCGATGACACGGGGGTTCCCCTCGTCAGGTAGAGCGCACCGACACAGGAAAAACCCAGTAACAGAATCCCGACGACGATCAGTCCGGTGGTTTTGAGTGCGCTCACGGGTCCGGTGGCAGGAGCAGGGCGATTCACAAGAGGTCGAACGGAGCATACCTCGCTCCCCATCGCCTCTCAATATCCGTGCTTGCGCTTTTCCACCATTCCCGCATCGTTCGTCGCCGTGATGCAGCGCTTCTTGTCCGATCGCGTCGTACTCGTCACCGGGATCGGTCGCAAAGGCCAGGTAGGCGAGGCCGTTGCGTCCGCGCTCGCCGACGCCGGTGCCTCGATCGCGGCGGTCGACATCCTCGCCGACGTCGCCGAGGAGCGTGTCACCGCGCTCCGGTCTCGCGGCGCGCAGGCGGATGCCTACGCGTGCGACCTCACCAACGAGAGTGCGGTCCAATCGCTCGCCGCGACGATCGCATCACGGTACGGTGGACGCATCGATGGCGTGGTGAATGTCGCCGGCGGCTTCGGGATGGCGAGCGTCGCCGATAGCGCGCTTCAGGTGTGGCAGCGCCAGCTGGCGCTGAATCTCACCACCGCCGCGCTCACGACACGAGCCGTCCTTCCGCTCGTCCGCGCCGCACGAGGTGCATTCGTCTTTTTCGGATCCGCCGCGGCCTTGCCCGGCGCATCGGTGAAGGATGTCGCTGCATACGCCAGCGCGAAGAGTGGCGTGCTCACCCTCATGCGCGCCGTCGCGGAAGAAGAGCGCTCGAGCGGCGTTCGCGCGAACGCCGTTGCTCCGATTTCCATCCGCACCGCTGACAACGAGCAGAGCATGGGTCCCGACGCGCGTTACGTCGAGCGCGAAGATGTCGCGCGCGTCGTCGCCTGGCTGTGCGCCGATGCATCGAGACCGATGACCGGGCAGGTGATCGCGCTTGGATGAATCGCTCTGGAAGGAATGACGAAAGCGGACCGAGGAGGCCGCGCTGAAATAGTCTCACATTCATTCCATTTCATTCCGAATTCCGCATTCCGCATTCGGCTTACACTTGCCCCGCGCCGAGGGACGGGACCACTTTGAGTCATGTCTCTCGCGGCACGACGCCGAACCGCCGCGCGAACGATCGTCCTCGATCGCTCGCTGGAGGCGCTCCCGCTCTTTCGGCTCAGCGATTCCGCCGAGGACTCCGTCATCGCGTATGAACCGCCGACTGGCGGACGATGGCGCGTCCTGCCGAGTCCCGGAGAGCGCCTTCCCGGCACCTTCGATCAGGACGTCTACATCGAGCTCTGGCATCGCTGGCAGGAGGCGAGCTGCCCCGAGGACGGCGTGATCAGCTTCACCCTGCACGCCTTTCTCCGATCGATGGGACGCCGGGTGGATGGACGGACCTACGAGCAGCTGCGATCTGCATTGATGCGGCTCGAGCGCACGACGCTCGAGTCACAAGGGGCGTACTGGAGCGCGAGCAGTGAGGGAAACATCGACGTCGCGTTCACGCTGCTGACCAGCGTGTCGATCGATCGCCGGCGTGGATCGGACAGGGATCAGCTCACGCTCTTCCCGACCCTCACCGTCTCGGAGCCGGGGGTTGCGCGGGTCACCCTCTCGCCGCTCGTCCGGACCAACGTGAACGCCGGCCACACCGTCTCTCTGTCGGCTGCCCACTATCTCCAGCTCTCCTCGCCGGTGGCTCGCCGTCTTTACCGCCTCCTCGAGGTTGCCCGCATGGAGGGCACGGTCACCTGGCGCGTCGGCCTCGAGCAGCTGGCCCTGCAGCTCCCGCTGACCCAGCGCTATCCCTCGCACCTGCAGCGAGTTCTGCAGCCGGCGCACGAGATGCTGGTGGAGGCCGGACTGATCCGCGATGTGGTGGTCCGACAGCAGATGCGACGCTGGTTCGTGGATTACGTCCTCGCCTCGAGGGCGGCCTAGAGGGCCTAAACGTCCGAATGCGGAATGCGGATTGCGATGCGAATCCGGGGAACGAGCACGGAAGACCGACCCAATACAGTCCGGGACGTGGCTTGAGGCCCGCCATCGTGGGGTAACGCCTTCCCCCGAGGGGGGTAGTTCAGTCAACTTCCTCGGTCCTCTGTGCTCGTTCCCTTCGCTGTCCCACTTTCAAGAACCGGAGCCCCTCCCGCAATGACCACGAAACTCGACAAGACGCTCAAGCGCGAAATTGACATCGACGGGCAGCCCTACACCGTGACGATCTCCCCGGAAGGTGTGAAGCTCACGCAAAAAGGGTTTCGCAAAGGGCGCGAGATGTCCTGGCGTTCGCTGTGGCAGGGCGGGACGGAAGAGGGCTCCGGCGGAATGAGCGGCTAGGACCGGAACCTCGACCCTGCTCGATCGTATTTAAGGAGAAGAGTTTCTCCCCACCTCTGCCGGCAGTCCCATGAATCGCTTCCGGAAGCTCACGCTGATCGCAGCCGTCGCCGCACCCGCTCTCGTTGGCGGGTTCGTCATTCAGGATCGCGCCGCGCGCGACGGCGCACGGCTGTTCGACCAGGTCCTTTCGCTCGTCGCCGACCGGTTCGTCGATACCGTCGATAACGCTACGCTCTACGAGAAGGCGGCGCGCGGCCTCGTCGAAGAGCTCGACGATCCGTACTCGGAGCTGCTCACTCCCAAGCAGCTGCAGCGGTTCTCGACGAATTCGACGGGACGCTATGGCGGCATCGGGATGCGGATCGAGGACCAGGACGGCGTAATCACCGTCGTGCAGGTCTTCCCGAATACACCGGCGGAAGCGGCCGGCATTCAGGAAGGCGATCGCATCGTGCAGGTCGACACCGCGTCCACGCGCGGGTGGACGACGGAGCAAGTCTCGAATGCACTCATTGGAACGCCGGGCACTCAGGTTTCGGTGCGGTTCATTCGTCCCGGAGTCTCCGAGGTCATCCAGCACCGCCTTACGCGGGCGACCATTCACATTCCGGCGGTTCCGTACGCGCTGGTGCTGGACAACAAGATCGGGTACATCCCGCTCCAGTCCTTCAACGAGAGCGCGGGGGAGGAGCTCGAGACCAGCGTTGACCAGCTGCTCAAGGCTGGAGCGAGCGGAATCATCCTCGATCTTCGTGGCAACCCTGGTGGGATCCTCGATCAGGGTCTCGCCGTCGCCGACATTTTCCTCGATGGTGGTGATGAGATCGCGAGCGTCCGTGGTCGCGGAATGATGTCGCAGCAGTTCGTCGCCAAGGGCAAGCCGAAGATGCCGAACATGCCGCTGGTCGTTCTCGTCGACGGCTACACCGCGTCGGCATCCGAGATCGTCGCCGGCGCGCTGCAGGACCACGACCGCGCGCTCGTCGTCGGCACGACCTCGTTCGGCAAGGGGCTCGTGCAGACGGTCTTCCCGCTCGAGGGTGGCTACGCGCTCAAGCTGACCACCGCGAAATGGTTCACGCCCAGCGGGCGGTCGATTCAGAAGGATCGCAAGGATGACGCGGCCGAGTTGCTCGCGTCGGGCGGCCGTCCCGGTGACACGACCGCGGCGGCACGCATGACCTCCGCGCGCCGGCAGGACGAGTCGGTCCCCGACTCCCTCGAGACCGACGCCGTGAAGAAGAATCGTCCGATGTACCGCTCGGACGCTGGTCGCATCGTGTATGGTGGCGGCGGCATCACCCCCGACGTCATCATCCCGGATGACACGGTCACCTCACGAGAGCAGGAGTTCCTCAAGCAGATCGGGCCGAAGTCGCCCCAGGTTCGGATCGCCCTCTGGAACTACGCACAGGAGCTGAAGGCGCGAGTCTCCGAGCCCTCGTTCCAGGTTCGTCCAGAGTGGCGGGAAGAGCTCTACCGGCGCCTGGTCGCGGCGAAGGTGGACGTCGACAAGCAGTTGTTCGACGCGGCCCGCCCGACGGTCGACAAGTGGATCTCGCACTTCGTGACCCGTTTCGCCTTCGGCGATTCCGCCGCCGCGCGCCGCGAGGTTCCGGACGATCCGCAGCTTCAGCGGGCGATGGAGCTCATGAAGAAGGGCTCGACGCAGAAGGATCTTTTCGCCGTAGCTCGCGCATCCCGCTGACGCTGACGTACATTGTCGGCATGAGCCGACGCAAACTGACTACGATCGCGACGGCCACCCTCTCGGTGGCCGTCGCCGCATGCACCCCAGCCCCCGCTGCACGCACCCCCGAGGCGCCCGCCGCGCAGCACACCGTCGCGGCCGAGCCTGGCGAGCGACACCTCGCCAACATTCGCCAACTCACGTTCGAGGGCGAGAACGCCGAGGCGTATTGGAGCGCCGACGGAGGCCGGTTGATCTTTCAATCGACGCGCGAGGGACGCACCTGCGACCAGCAGTACACCATTGACGTCGATGGCCGGAATCTCCGCCGCGTGTCCACAGGCACCGGGAAGACCACCTGCGGATACTTCTTCGATGGTGACCGGCGCATCTTTTTCGCCTCCACTCACCACGCCGACACCGCCTGCCCGCCGCGTCCCGATTTTTCTCGCGGCTACGTCTGGCGTCTCGATCCGTTCGACATCTACACGGCCGACGCCACCGGCGCGAATCTCCGGCGCCTTACGAGTTGGAACGCCTACACGGCCGAAGGCACCTTGTCCCCCGATGGATCGCGCATCGTGTTCACCTCCACCAAGGACGGCGATCTCGAGATCTACACGATGCGCACCGACGGCAGCGACGTGAGGCGCCTGACCAACACGCCCGGGTACGATGGGGGAGCTTTCTTCTCTCCTGACGGGTCGAGAATCGTCTACCGCGCGCACCACCCGACCGACTCGGCATCGCTCGCGGAATACCGCACGCTCCTCGGGCAGGGACTGGTGCGCCCGTCGCGAATGGAGATCTGGGTCATGAACGCCGATGGCAGCGACCAGCGACAAGTCACCAGCCTCGGCGGCGCCAACTTCGCTCCGTACTTCACCCCCGACGGACGCCGGATCATCTTCGCGTCGAATCACACCAACCCGCGAGGGCGCGCATTCGATCTCTACCTCGTCAACCTGGATGGGTCGGGCGTGGAGCAGGTGACGACGCACCCCGATTTCGACTCGTTCCCGATGTTCAGCCCCGACGGTACGAAGCTCGTGTGGGCCTCCAATCGCCATGCGGCGCAGCAGGGCGGCACGAACATCTTCGTCGCCGACTGGCGCGACTGATCATCACGCCCGTAGAATGAGAATCCCCCTTTTCCGGGAGTAGGCATGCTCATCGGGCTTGGCGTTCTCGCGCTCCTGGCGCTGCTGATTGGGACCAAATCGTTCAAGGTCGTTGGGCAGGCCGAGGTGCTGGTCATCGAGCGGCTCGGCAAGTTCAATCGTGTCGCGCGCTCGGGATTCAACGTCCTCATCCCCTTCATCGAGCGTCCGCGCCCCATCGACGTCCGCTACTTCGAGGCGGATGTCAACGGGGTGAAGAAGATCACGGCCGGGTCCACCGCGCGGATCGACCTGCGCGAGCAAGTGCTCAATTTCCCCAGCCAGCCGGTGATCACGAAGGACAACGTCACCATCGACATCGACGCCGTCCTCTACTACCGCATCGCGGACCCGCAGAAGGCGACGTACTCGATTCAGAACCTCCCGTACGCGCTCGAGACGCTGACGCGCACGACCCTCCGCAACATCGTCGGCGACATGGAGCTCGACCAGACGCTCGCCAGCCGCGATCTCATCAACAAGAAGATGCGCGAGGTGATCGAGGAAGCGTCGATCGGCTGGGGAGTGGACGTGACCCGCGTCGAGCTCCAGGCGATCGAGCCCCCACGCGACATTCAGCAGTCGATGGAGCTCGTTATGCGCGCCGAGCGTGAGCGCCGGGCCGCGGTCACCAACGCCGAGGCGAGCAAGCGAGCCGCCATTCTCGAGGCCGAGGGGCTACGCGAGGCGCAGGTCCGAAAGGCCGAAGGCGAGAAGGAGGCCGCGGTGCTGCGCGCGCAGGGGCTCGCCGAGGCGCGCCTCACGATGGCGCAGGCGGAGGCCGAGGCCATCCAGCGTATCGGGGACTCGCTGCCCGAGGGGCAGGCCGCGATGTATCTGCTCGGCCTCAAGTACCTCGAGGCGCTCCCGCAGGTGACGCAGGGTAAAGGGTCGACGATCTTCCTCCCCGCCGAAGCGACGGGCGTCCTGGGCGCACTGGGCGGTATGAAGGAGCTGCTCGCGAAGTCGGGCGGTGGGGCGCAGAGCCCGTCGCCGGGACCCACGCCCCCGCCAGCCGGATACCAGCCACCTCGCGCCACCGCGCGCGCGACGTTGCGCAATCCGGGCGACGAGGAACGCTGATCTTGCCGAAGATCAAGAAAATCTCGCGGGAGCGCGCCGAGCGGATTGCACGCGGGCAGGCGTGCGAGCACTGCCGCGAGTACAGCTACAAGAAAGTCAGCGTGAAGCCCGCCGCGAAGGAGCACGTGAAGGAATTCAACGAAGCCTGGCACGCGACGCTCGTATGCGGCGTCTGCGGGAACACCCAGGAGATGGGGATCGATCCCGAGGGCGACGTCGTGTACGTGGGCTGAGAAACCCCGGGCCAGGGGCCAAGGGCCAGGGGCCAGGGGTGTGGAAAGCGCGGCGCCGCTTCGCGGCAGCCGCGCTCATCAGATGAGCAAACGGCCGCGCGTTGCGCGGCCGTTTGCTTTCCACACCCATGGCCCTTGGCCCCTGGCCCGTGGCCCGCTCTATCTCCCCACACTCTCCTTGAAACCCGACATCACATCCCGTCTCCACCACCGCTCGCTGCGGATCATCTCCTCGACCGCGGCCTGGTGCTCCATCGCACCACGATACGAGCGCGTCGTCGTCAGCGCGTCGTAGACATCGACGATGCAGATGAGCTGCGCCGTCAGCGGGATCTCGTCGCCGCGCAGCCGGTCCGGATAGCCCGAGCCATCGAGCTTCTCATGGTGCGAGCGAATGATCGGCCGGATCTCCCACGGAAACTCCACCGACGCCAGCAGCTCGATCCCGTACTCCGGGTGGCGCTTCATCTCCTCGAACTCGTCGTTCGTCAGGCGGCCCGGCTTGTTGAGGATCTCGTGGGGGATGCGCACCTTCCCGAGATCGTGCAGGTAGGCGCCCACCCGGATCGTCTGCATCTCGGTCTCATCCAGCCCCATCGCGGCGGCCAGCGCTGCGGCGTACGTCGCCACCCGCTCGGAATGTCCATGCGTATAGGTGTCGCTCGACTCGATCGAGCGTCCCCATTCGCGCACGATCTCGAGGTACACGCTCTCGAGGTGCCCCACCTTGGCCTTGACGTCGACGAGATCGACACGCGCATCGAGACGGCGGAACAACCGGTGCGAGGCGTTGAGGAGTCGCAACGCCTCCTGACTGCGTCCGAGTCCTTGATAGAGCAGCGCCAACTCGCGCGACGCCTCCGCCTCATCGAGCGCCGCGCCCACGTCGGATGACAGGCGCACCGCCGAGCGAAGGCGCGCTTCCGCGAGAGCCGGCCGCCCCGTTTCGCGATACACCATCCCGAGAAAGCGATACGCGCTCGATTTTCCGCCGGCCATGCCGAGCGAGTCGAAGATGCGCAGCGCCTCCTCGGCGTCCTGGCGCGCGTACTCGAATCGCGAGCGGGCAAGATGCACCTCGGTGCGATTGAGCAGGATGTGCCCGCGCAGGTGAACGTCGCCGGTCGATTCCGCCACCTCGAGACTCGCGCGATAGTACGCTTCGGCCTCATCCCACAGGCGCTGATCCGCGCTCAGCATCCCGAGGTTGTGATAGGCGATCGCGCATCCGCGCTCGTCGCGGCTACGACGAAAGGCCTCGAGCGAGCGGCGGTAATGCGCCATCGCGGCGGCGAGATCGCCGTGAATGTTGGCCATGATTCCGAGATTCTGCTCGATACGGCCGACCAGCTCGCCGCTGGCGGCCCCGAGATCGAGCGCACGATCCAGCTGCTGCCGCGCCTGCGCCCATTCGCCGCGCTCGATGTGCACGAGCGCGATGCCGTTCAGCGCCTCCGCCGCCAGAACGCCGTCATTGTGTGCGATCGCGACCTCGTAGCTCCGATGGCACAGCTCGATGGCCTGGTCGTACTCGTGACGCCGCCGCCTCACGACGCCCAGCCGGCGCAACGCCTCGGCGAGTGCCGCGCCATCGACCGTCGGATCGGCGCCATTGATCGCTGACTCGTAACACCGGATGGCTTCCGGCACCCGGCCCGCACGCTCGTGCTCGCGCGCCTCGCTCAGAAATGCGACCGGGCGCCGGGGCCCGAAGGCCGCCGGCGCCGTGAACCGATGCGGAGCGAGCGGCATCGCGCGCTCAGTCGGCAAGCATGTACCTCGAGAAGTGATCGACCTTGCCGGTCACCGTCCGACTGAACGGATTCGGCAGCGACAACAGCACTTCGAGGATGTCGAGGTTGTCGTCGACGTAGGCGATGCGCAGACCATAGGGGCTGAGAATCGCGCAGTCCGCATAGCTCATCGTCAGCGAGATCGGCCGCTGGAACTGGAGCCCGTGCGGCTCGAACCGCACTTCCACGTACTTGCCCGCGGGAGCGGTTGCCGTGATGAGCACGGGCTCGCGAACCGCGTACGCCGGTACGTACAGCTTGTGCGGCCCGACGCGCAGCACTCCACCCTGCGGCCCGATCAGCTGGCTCGCGCTGTACGTGTTGCTGACGTTACACTCGACGAGCCCGGAGACGACCGTCTTGACCGTCGACTCGACCGTCTCGCCGGTCGCCGTCAGGATCTGCGAGGCGTCGTCGAGCAGAAAGGCGTTAGGCGCGACCGGCGCGGTGACGGGACCGCGATCGTCGGCGCACGACGCGAGCAGCACGGCGGCGAGCGCGAGCGCGAACAGTGACGCGAAGCGACGTGGGGCGGACATGTGTGACTCCATGAGAATGCGATGCCCAGTTCGGAAGGCCGAATCCCGATGTGTCGGCGCGAGGGCCATACCTCGTGCAACGCGGCTGACCTGCTCGACATCGAGCTTCAGCCGCGCCTCGCCAGGAGAGCCCTGGTGACGGGCAGGGATTAGGCAATTCACATTCCGACCACGGGCGTCGCGTTGTCGCGCCGCCGGAACGATCAACTCGCGTCGTGAGGCGAAACGGCGACGGGACCGGACAGGACGACCGGGCCCGAAGATGTCATTTCGTCCGGTCGGCTCGTCCGCGATCGCGAGGATGTGTCCTGGAGTCCTCGTTAGGCACGCGCTACGGCCAGAGCCGCTTGCGCGAGTAGCGCTCCCCGAACACCGACCGCAGGACATCCGACGGGTCCTCCGAGCGCACGATGACATCGAGGCGCGACGCAACACCGACGGGACGGTTGAACGTCACGTACCGCGCGTAGCTGCCGCAGAAGCACAGGGGGCCCCTCCGGTAGATGCGGCCCAGCCAGAGGTCCGGAAGGCCCGCCCACGCCAGCAGGTAGAAGGCCTCGAGTGAGCGCCCGGCGGGCAACGAGCCAGGTCGAACGCCTCGCGGCATCAGGCCGTGCTTTCCCCACTGGAC
>Ga0075431_100005044_pt1 | contig 12989 bp, 10 predicted proteins | sample RhiMetdeltSRZDD5_FD_75297 | JGI IMG/M metagenome (GOLD analysis project Ga0075431, IMG submission 75297) | Populus rhizosphere microbial communities from Tennessee, USA - Rhizosphere MetaG P. deltoides SRZDD5 | ecosystem: Host-associated > Plants > Roots > Rhizosphere > Soil | place: USA... | reverse complement strand
ACTGGCAACTGGCAACTGGAAACTACCGATCCCAAGGGAGCCTGACCGTCGGGGTGTTGACGTAGCGGCGCATCGCCAGCGTCAGGGTTGCGCCAGCGCCGGGCGCGAGCCGAACGCTGAAATCCCGCGCGTCCAAACGCTCCGTCCGTCCGCTCCACTCCACCGAGTCGAATTGATGCTCGCCATAACCGCCGGCCTGCACGATGACCGTGCGCGGCTCGGCCTTGCTCGTATTGACGAGCGTGACTACGGTCCGGCGATCCGCGATCTCTGAGACGAGCGCGGCCACATCCTCGGGGACACCGGCCCGACGCCGCTCGGGATCGAAATAACGGAGGCGAGCGTTGAGGAGGCCGCCTTCGCGGCCCGGCACGAGCGCGCCGAACATCAACCGGACCATCGCATCGGTGGCCGCGGGATTGAGGTCCAGCATGTTGTCGGCGAGGCGCTTCTCAGGTACGGTTGTGTCCGCGCGGATGCCGTCGACCTTTTTCGCAATGCTGTCCAGATCGCGCTGAAGCGCGCTCTCCGCGTAGGCGGCGTTCTTTCCTTCGAGGAACTCGACCCACGGGTTGGCCCCGACGCGCGCGCGGTCCTCCGCGCTCATCGACCAGTACCAAACTTCGAGGGCTCCAACACTCCAGGGTTCGCGCTGAAAGCTGTACCAACCTACGCTCGCAGCCTCCGCCCCCGAGCTACGGTTGGCAAGCCCGCTCGCCCCGAACATGGTCGGGTACTCGGTGCGGCCGTCGACCTGGCGCGCGTGCGCATTGACGGCGGCGATCATGTCGCGCCAGGCATCGACATACCTGCGGTCGCCCGTGACCAGCAGCGCGTTGCTGAAGCCGACCAGCGCCCGCGGGATCCGGTTGCGATCTTCCCGCCGGCCGGTGACGGGGTTGACCGGACTGAAGCCCCAGCCGTACGCATTGCCCCACCACTTGCCTTCGCGGCCGCCAATGGTGCCGTCGAGATCGACGAAGCTCGGGATGATGCCGTCGTTCTTCTTCATGCGCGCGAGCCACGCGTCCATGTACTCGACAATCCAGCGGCGATATTTCGCCTCGCCTGTGAGCAGGTACGCATTGGTCGGAAGAGTCGTGGCGACCAGGTTGAGGAAGTGGTCACCGACGACATCGGTGTATTCCTGGTAATGCTCGAGGAATTGTGCGTAGGTGTTCTCGCCGTGCAGGGCGACGAAGCCGGTGGTATCGAAGGAATCGCCGACCCAGTCGAGCGCCGTGGCTTTGCGGAGCAACGGTCCCTTGCTGCCGTTGATCATCGACCGGATCAGCTTCCGATCGCGGTCGTAGTTCGGGGCATCGGGGTCTTCGCCCATGTAGAGGCCGGCAAACCGCCGCGCACGTTCCCGGTAGGCCGGCAGGCCGGGTGCGGACAGCCCCATGCGGTTGAAGAGTTGCAGCCCTTCGCCGTGGTGCATCCAGTCTGATTGTGCGGAGAAGTCCTTGTAATACATGCCCTCGCGGCCGGCCGGCACGTCGCGGGTCTTCGCTTCCGAATACTGCCGGGTCATTCCCTCCCAGGCAATCAGGTACAGACGAAGGATCTCGTCGTCCGCACCAAGCGCGTGGAGCTCCGGCCACCGGTTGAAGTTCTCGAAAGCGTCATCCGGGCCGTCGTTGGCGCCCCACCGCAGGAACGCCTGCAGGTAGCCGCGTTCATCGTAGTACTTCCGAAAGAACTCGCGGCAGGCGGGGACGTTGGCCGCGAGAATCTGGCGCTCCAGCCCGGCCCAGCGCGGCGCAGGCATCGCCGTGTCGATCGAGATCGTGCGCGGTGCCGCCGCCGACAGGGATGCGCCGATCAACGCCGCGATCAAAAGCGAACGCTGCATGAGAATCTCCGAATTGTTGCCAGGCGTCGCCTCCGAGGACTACTGGCGGCCGCGACCTCCCATGCCGGGGAAGCTTTCTTTCTGAAAGCCTGCCGGTACCGCAAACAGCGAATCCTCGAAGGTCTGGCGTGTGACGTCGGTGACCTCGTTCGTCGTGGTTCGGCCACCGGATGTCGACGAGCTCTTCACCGGAAACCCGCTGAAGCCCTGAGTCTGCATCTGACTGAGCCCGAGGATCTGCCCGGCGGACTGCGGCATCAGCTTCTCGAAGAACTCCGCGAATTGCTGCGCGACGGCGAAGTCCGCCGGCGAGAGCCCCAGCATGCCCGGATCGACTGTGCAGATTTCGGACGACTTTTGCCCGTTCTGATATCCGTCGTACTTGTCGCAGGTCCATTTGGCCGTCTTGTCGGTGCCCGCCTTGCGATATTCAGTCTTCGCCGGCGTAGCGGCGCCCATGCCTCCCCCTTTCATCATTGCCTCGACCTTGGCTCGCATTTCCGGCGGAACTTTCGCCATCATGTCCTGCATCTGGGTGGCGAGACGATCGATGTCCGCCTTGGTGATTTCGTTGTAGCTCTTTCGCTCGGGGTTGACGATCAGCATGACCTGCCGTGCAGCGTCGAAAACGAGGGCGCGCTGCGGCCCGGAGCCCTCGGCCATCTCGGCGCGCAGTCGGCTCTTGCCGATCTGCACCTGGCTGGTCGTCTGGCCGCTGCCGGTGCTCGTTTTCAGGACGACCAGGACCCCGTCCTCGGCGCTGGCTGCGGCCGAAAATGTCAAGAGCAGAATCGTGCATTTCAGGGCAAAGGGCTTCAAGAGGCCTCCAATGGGCAACGCTGCAGTCGTGGACGCTCGATCGGGGTGAATAGGCGGCGGCCGCCTCGGGACAGGAAAATCTTACGCCGATTGGCCGCCGTTGCAGTGTAGGATCCGCCGGTCCTGGAGAACTCCCGCTGACCATCACCAGCCCGCTGACCCTGGTCCTCGTCGAGGACGACGATGATGTGCGCGTCGCGCTCGCGCGGCTGCTTCGCTCGATGGGACACAGGGTGTACCTGTTTGCGTCGGCCGAAGCCTACGATGCCGACCCCGTATCGAGCGACTGCCTCATTCTCGACGTCCGGCTTCCGGGCGCGAGCGGGCTGGAGCTGCGCGACCGGCTTCGCGCGCGCGGATCTCAGGTTCCGGTCGTGTTCATTACCGGCGAAAGCGGCCCCACGACGCGCGACGGTGCGCGCAACATCAGTCACATCGACGAACCTTCGCTGGCCAAGCCGTTCAGCGACGACGAGTTGATGCAGGCGATTGCCAGCGCCATGGCCCAGGCCGTTCGCTAGCGCTCCCGACGAGGAAGGTTCCTCTTGGCACAGACCCGGACCGACACACAGTTGAACGGGCTTCCGGTCACGCACGAGGTGGCCCGGCCGACCGATGACATCAACCGGCGGATTGTCGACAGCAGCGAGGACTGCCTGAAGATCCTGAATCTCGACGGCCGAATCGACTACGTCAACACGGCCGGCGTGCGGCACATGGACTTGTGCAGTCCCGCCGAGATGGTGGGTCGCAGCTGGCTCGATTACTGGGAAGAGGAGGCGCGACAGGCCGCAGAAGCTGCGCTGAGGAACGCCAAGGGCGGACGGCGCGGCGTGTTCCAGGGACCGAGCAAAACCGCGACCGGCGTCATGAAATGGTGGGACGTGGCGGTTACGCCCATCACCGACACCACCGGCCGCGTCGTCCAGCTTCTCGCGGTGGCCCGCGATCTGACCGAGCGCCGCAGGGAGGAAGCGTTCCGCGCCGGGCAGCACGAAGTTCTCGAGATGATCGCCACCGGCGCGCCCCTGGACGAGATCCTCGCGAGCCTCGTGCATCTCATCGAGCGGCTGTGCGAGGGTAGCCGATGCTCCGTCGTCCTCGTGGATCACACAGGGACGCACATGCGGTACGGTGTCGCGCCCAGCATGCCCGGACTGTTCACTCCCGGCACGGAAATCACGATCGGACCAAAGGCGGGCTCTTGCGGTACGGCGATCTACCTTGGCAAGCCGGTCATGGTCGCGGACGCCTTGTCGGATCCGCTCTGGGAAGGGGCCCGAGACGTGGCTCGGACATTCGGCTTTCGAGCGTGCTGGTCGGTGCCGATTCTTGCGTCGGATCGAAAGGTGCTGGGTTCGTTTGCGATGTATGGCGATACCGCCAGGATGCCGAGCGGTGAGGAGCTCCGGCAGATGGACATCGGCGCCTATATCGCCGGCATCGCGATCGAGCGGGAGCAGGCACATCAGGCGTTGCGCGAGAGCGAGGAACGCAACCGCGCGATTCTGCGTGCCATTCCCGACTGGATGTTCGTGCTGAACGCCGACGGCGTGTTCCTGCACTATCACGCCAAGGACCCCGCTCGGCTGATGGTCCCACCGTCCGAGTTCCTCGGACGAACGGTGCGCGAGGTGATGCCGCCGGCGCTCGCGGAAGCCCTCATCGCGGCATTTGAGAAGGCGCTCGCGTCCGACGAGCCAGAAAAGGTCGAGTACACGGTCGCCGCGGACGATCAGGAGCTCTTCTATGAGGCGACAGTCGTTCGCTGCGACGACGACAAGGTGCTGAGCATCGTCCGGGATATCACCGACCGCAGGCGCGCGGAGCTCGACGCGGCGGCGCAGCGGCACGAGCTGGCGCACCTGAATCGCGTCGCAGTGCTGGGCGAGCTCACCGGAGCGCTCGCTCATGAGCTCAGTCAGCCGCTCGCGGCGATCCTGAGCAACGCGCAGGCCGCGCGCCGGGTGCTCGACGGTGAGGCGATGGATGTACCCGAGCTCCGCGCCACGCTCGACGACATCATCCGGAACGACAGGCGGGCGGGTGCGGTGATCGATCGGCTGCGGACGCTGCTCAAGAAGGGCACGATCGTGCGGCAGCCGCTCAACCTGAACGAGGTCGCACGCGAGGTCCTGGATCTCACCCGCAGCGACTTCCTGGCCCGCCGCGTCACGGTCACGACCCGGCTCGCTTCCTCCTTGCCACCGGTGCTCGGCGATCGCGTCCAGCTGCAGCAGGTCGTGCTCAACCTCGTGCTCAATGCCTGTGATGCGATGGAAGGGACCAGCCCGCGCGAGCGCAGCCTGATACTCGAGACCGCAACCGATGGGGAATTCGTGGGTGTCGCGATTTCCGACTGCGGTGTCGGGATTCCGGCGAATCAGTTGAACGCCGTGTTCGAGCCGTTCGTCACCTTTCGACCGCAGGGACTCGGCCTGGGCCTCGCAATCAGCAGGTCGATCGTGATGTCGCACGGCGGACACATCACCGCGGAGAACAACCCGGATCGCGGCGTGACGCTGCGCTGCCGGTTTCCGATTTCGCAGGGTGTCGGTGCCGGGGAATCGGCGGGAATCGGGTAACATGCGCCGCGAGGGGTGGGCATCATGAAAACTGGTTCTCTGCTGTCTGCCGTCCTGATTGCGGCGGGGCTGGCGGCAACCGCGGCATGTTCTGCAGCACCGCGTCAGCGGCCTGTCGAAGGGGGACCGGTGGACACCGGGGCCGGAACGCTGACCTCTGCCCGGAAGTTCCTCGAGGGCCGCTGGACGCTCGAGTCGTTCGAGGTGCGGCCTCCGGGCAAGGCGCCAATCACGCTGAAAGGGCAGGGGACCCTGGCCTACGACGCCAGTGGCAACCTGACCATGAACATCCGAACGACAGACGAAAAGACGTCGGATCTGCTGCGCGCGGCGGGCATCGACATCAGGGACGGCGTGATCGCCACCGAAGGTCGCACCGCCATCGACATGCAGAATCACACCCTGACGTACTTCCTCCAGGGACAGAAGCCCCTCATCAAGGGACCGCTGGGCATGGAGCGGCCGCGCCACTGGGTCGTCGAAGGCGACGTGCTCACGCTGACGACAAAGGACGATGCCGGGCAGCCGCTGTCGATCGGGCGGTGGAGGAAGAGTCAGGCCCAGTAGGATGCGGTCACGACTCTGTCTGACCCTTATCCTGCTTGCCGGGCTTTGCGCTCTCGACGCAAGACAAACCGCGCCGGCTCCATCGAAATCGCTCAAAGTCATCGGCTACTACGCAGACTGGACGGCGACGAGGTATCCGCTGGCCGACATTCCCGCCGCCAAACTCACGCACGTCAACTACGCGTTCGGCAAGATCGGGCCCGACAACCGGCTCACGTGGAACGCGAGTGTAGCGACCGAGCGCGTATATCCGGGCGACTGCGCGGAGGCGGGCTGTCCGCACGGCCTGTTCAACCAGATCACACTGCTGAAACAGAAACATTCACATCTGAAGTTCCTCATCTCGGTGGGTGGCTGGACCGACTCGGGGCCGTTCTACGCCATGGCGGCGTCGGAGGCGACGCGACAGGCGTTCGCTCAGTCCTGTGAGGACTTTCTGAAGGCATATCCGCAGTTCGACGGAATCGACATCGACTGGGAGCATCCGGTCTCGGGCGGCCTGCAGCCGGGCAGTCCCGACGACGCGCGCAATTACGTGCTCCTGCTCGCAGCGCTTCGCAAGACCATCGGGCCGGGCAAGTTCCTGACGATTGCCGCAAGCGCGAGCCCGCGTGGCATCGATCCGATTCTGTACGCGGAGATGGCGCCGCTCCTCGACTGGGTCAGCGTGATGACCTACGACTTCCACAGCGGCGGAAAGCGTGCGGGGTTCAACTCCGCCCTTTACAACCACGACGATCCCTCCAATTCGAGACTGAACCTGCACGACGCGATGCAGGCCATCGCGGCCAGGGGCATGCCGCGGGACAAGCTGGTGGCAGGCGTGCCGTTCTACGGACGCGGCTGGCAAGGAGTGGAGTCGTCCGGTCCGTGGAATACCGGCACCGGGTCACTTCAGGTCGGAGGCTATCGTGTCATCGCCGAGACGTTCTTGAAATCGCCCGATTACGTTCGCCACTGGGACGACGTCGCCAAGGTACCGTGGCTGTATAGCGAGGCCAGAAAAGAGTGGATCACTTACGAGGATCCGCAGTCCATGCGCCTCAAAGGCGAGTACGTCATCGCGCAGAATCTCGCCGGGGCAATGTTCTGGGAACTGTCGAACGACGACGGCACGCTGCTCGACGCGCTCCGAAGCGGCCTCGGGCTGGCCGGACCGGCGACCGGAAACTAGCCCCTTATTTCACCTCGGCGACCCAGATGTCACTTTCGTCCTGGGCGATCGTGAAGAAGAAGCGGACGCCGTCGGTGGCGAACTCGCGCCGGAGCGACGGTTTCTGGGGATCGTCGAAGCGCACCAGCAAACGCGGAATGCCGCCTTCGGCGGGCACGCCCCAGATGCTGGCCCGGCGCTCCGCGTCAGCGGCCTTGAAGTAGATCGTTTTGCCGTCCGTCGACCAGATCCCGTACTGGGGCAGCGGCTGGTCGGGCGTCGTACGGCTGACGATCGTCTTGTCCTCGCCGCCGTCCGGCAGCATGACGTGCAGTTCGCCACGCCTGGTAAACAGGATTCGACGACCATCGGGTGACCACTTGGGATCGACACCGGCACCGACGCCGAACAGGACGCTTCGGCGGGGGACGCCGGCAGCGGTTCGACCGCTGCCGGGGCTCATGACCGCATCGAGCGCCACAGGACATCGTCCATCAGCTCCCACCGATCCTCCGGCCGCTTGGCCAGGCCTTCATGACCAGGGCCGAAAGCCCGGGCGGCACGTCGGGACGACGCGTGGCGAGCGGGTCTGCCGGCGTGGCCATGTGCGCGGCCATCACCGCCGGCGCGGTGTTTCCAGCGAATGGCGGGGCGCCGGCGAGCATTTCGTAGGCCATCACGCCAAACGAGTAGATATCGGCCCGATGATCGATGTGGCTGCGACCGGCCGCCTGTTCGGGGGAGAGATATGCCGGCGTTCCGACGATTGTGGACGTGGCGGTGACCGTCTGATCGACGGAGGCGCTGTCTTCGAGGACGCGGGCGATGCCGAAGTCGGCCAGGAACACGTGGCGGCCGGACAGGAGCACGTTGTCCGGTTTGATGTCGCGGTGGATGACTCCTTGTTCGTGCGCGTAGGCGAGTGCGTCCGCCACCTCATGGAGAATCGTCATCGTGTCGGTCAGCGGGAGTTGCCCCTCGCGTCGCAGTCTTGATCGCAGCGACTCACCGTCGATGTACGGCATCACGTAGAAGAGCGCGTCGCCGGCGGAACCGGAATCGAAGAGGGGAAGAACGTGAGGGTGCTTGAGGTGCGCGGTTGTTCTGATTTCGTTGATGAACCGATCGGCGCCGACGGTTGCAACGATCTCGGGCTTGACGACTTTCACCGCGACCTGGCGATCGTGGCGGACGTCGTGGGCCAGGTAGACCGTGGCCATGCCGCCCGAACCGAGCACGCGATCGATCCGGTACTGGCCTGCGAGCGATTCCGATAGCGCCTGCGGGACCGCGGTCATCTGCGGCCGGAGGATAACACCTGCGCCAGGCGGAAGGCTTATTTCCTCGCCGACGGCCAGGACGGCCGGACGTCGCAGGTGTCGTCGGCGCCCGCGTCGATCTGGCAGATCCTCACGTCGCTGTAGAGCATCCCGTCGTCGATGTAGCTCGCCCCCACGGTGCGCTGCTTCAGCAGCGGCAGATAGACCGCCTTGTGCCGGTCGTACTCCTGCTTGCTGATCGTGAGGCCGCTGTCCGGCACCTCGCGCAGCCGGGTGCTCATGTGGCGCGGCCAGAGACGGCCGCTGCTGACCGCGATGACCGGGTCGGTGGCGGCAGGTTCAGTGACCCGCGCCGCATTCAGGTCCCGGAACGAGCAGGAGCGGGCGGTGCAGGTCGAAGGACGAGCGACGCGAAAGAGCTTACCGGCTTGCGAGAAGTACACCGCCCGGTTGCTGTCGGTGCCCGATCGCTCGGATGCGGCGGCCTCCACCGGCAGGCTTCTGAGGAAGTCGTCGGGTACTCGCTGGCGCCAGGTCTCGGGAGTGGCGGCAGCAAGCCGAATCGCCGGATCGACGAACCGTTCCAGGTCGATCGCCGGATAAGGCCAGGTTCGCACATCCAATGACATCATGCCGCCACGCTTGAGAATGTACTTCGCACGCGAGGTGGCGCGGGCGGCGATTGCGTTCAGCCGCTTCAGGACCGGGCCAACCCGGGGATCGTCGTCGTCGATCAGCACACGCTGATACCGGGCGCCAATGAGCGTGAGTGAGGGTCGACTGTCCGGTCGCGTCTCCGGAAACACGTCCGCGATGGCATTGAAATGCGTGGCCCGGAACGCGCGCAGCAGGTCCGACAACTCCGCAGCCGAGAGCCGCTCGCGCGTGAACGTGACGTTTGCGACGTTGCGGTGATAGATGGCGCCGTCGTTGTAGACAATGGTGCTCTCGCCCTCCTCGGGACCGTCGAGCACGATCAGCCGGCCCGAGCGGTTGACGCAATGCGCCGGAATCGGCGTCGCGTGGAAGAACCGCGTCCGTGCGAACACCTTACGGACGCCGGTCAGGATTGGTGTTCCCGCGAGGACCGCGTTCGGCATCCGCTCGTCGCGCCTCATCATGATCGCGCCGCTGACGATGTCGTTCAGCGCCAGGGTCGACACGACCGGCTTCGATGCGAGATCCACGGCGGAGATCCGCTCGGGACCACCGCAGGTGGCCGGATCGCGTCCATTGTCCGGATCTTCGGCGACGATCTGCAGGTTTCGATCGAGCAGCTGGTGCCGGCTGTCGAGGATCTCGAGGACCAGCGGTGCCCGGTTCAGCACGCGGGCGAGGACGTTGACGCGGAACGTCTGTCCGTCGTTGAAGGACGGGACGGGATTCGCCACGAACTCGATCTGTGACTCGTCGAAGGCGGCCGGGGCCGCCTTCTGACCCGTGAGGGCACAACCCGGGCAGCGGATGTCGCCGGGGCCGATCGCCGGCGCCGCGGGAGCTGCTGTCGCCGCCAGCACGAACAAGTAGGCGCCGAGGTAGACAGTCATGGCCGGGCGAGTGGGTGCGAGTTCCATGCCCCCCGAAAATCGGGCGAAAAACGCACATCTCTCGAAAACACTCGACAAAACTGACACCGCGACACGATTCTGAAATCCGCAGCCCGCGGTCCGCGGCCCGGTAGACCATCGGACCCTCCGGACTATTCCATCCCTACGGACTGCGGGCCGCGGGTTGCGGACTGCGGCTACGGAGTCGCCTACCCACGAAATACCGTGCCCCGTCCGACCGAATCGACGGTTTTGCTCACGCAAACAGCCAAATATTGTGGCGACCGGATTGCTCCGCCCGAAGAGCGTGGAGCATGCCACACGGCTGTCGACGGTTATTCAGGGACCGGCTCAGATCGGCCGCTACGAGATTCTCGGACTGCTCGGCGAGGGTGGCATGGGGCGCGTTTATCGCGCTCGCGATCCGCAGCTCGCGCGGGTCGTCGCCGTGAAGGTGCTTCCTGAGGCGTTCGCTGCCGACGAGGATCGACTCCGCCGGTTCGAGCAGGAAGCCCGGGCCACGGCCGCGCTGAACCACCCCGGCATCATGGGGGTGTTCGACGTCGGAATTCATGAGGGAGCGCCGTATCTCGTCTCGGAGCTCCTCGAGGGCACGACGCTTCGCGCGCGTCTGGATGCCGGCCGGCCGTCGATCGAGAAGACGCTCGACTTCGCCATCCAGATCGCGGATGCGCTCACTGCCGCGCACGCCCGGGGCATCGTCCATCGCGACCTGAAGCCGGACAACCTCTTCGTCTGCGCCGGCGATCGGATCAAGATTCTCGACTTCGGCCTCGCGAAGCTGACGGCGGCCGATTCAGGCCCCGGTCAGATCGACACCACCGGAACCCAGCTTCACACTGTGATCGGCACGCCTGGTTACATGGCGCCGGAGCAGGCCAGGGGAGAGGTCGCCGATCATCGCGCGGACATCTTCTCGTTCGGGTGCGTGCTGTACGAAATGCTCGAGGGACATCGCGCGTTCGAGGGCAAGACACCTGTCGATCTGATCACGGCCGTCATCAAAGACTCACCCCAAGGGCCGGTCAGCTCGATTGAACGGCCGCTGCCACCGGTCCTTGACAGCATCGTCCTCCGATGCCTGGCGAAAGAGCCGGCGGCACGGTTTCAATCGGCCAGTGATCTGTCGTTCGTGCTTCAAAGCAGCTCGCGTCGCGAGGCTCGGGCGGATTCCGCGACTCCGGCTCCGACCGGCGGCGAACGGCAGGGCAGATGGCGGCAGATTGCTCTGGGGCTCGCGATCGGAACCGCCCTCGCCGCTGCGGGAATGATTGCGTCCGGATCGATGTACTTCCGGAGCGCGACAGAAAAAGCCGTCACGGAGTTCCTGGTGCCGCCCCCGGCCGAGGGGCTGTCGTTCGCGGCGATGCCTCTGCCAGGACTGCTGCCAACCGCCCCGCAGGTGGGTCTGTCGCCCGATGGACGCCAGCTCGCCTTCATCACCAGCGACTCGGAGGGAAAGCGGGTTCTCTGGATCCGTTCGCTGGACGTCAGCCGTCCCCGCCTTATTGAAGGAACCGACGGCGCCTCGTCTTATCCGTTCTGGTCTCCCGACAGCCGCGATGTGGTGATCGCGGTGAAGAGAGCGCTGATGAGAGTGAACGCGAGAACCGGCACCATCGAGCGTCTGTGCACACTGCCAGACGCCGCGCCGCCCGAGCCGTTCGTGACCGGGTCGTGGGGAGACGACGGGACCATCCTGTTCTCGATTGGCGGACCGTCGGGACTCTACAGGACCGACAGCTCGGGAAAAGCTCCGCAAGTTGCGACGACGCTCGACAAGGCGAGGGGCGACAACTATCACAGCTGGCCGCAGCTGCTTCCGGGCAAGCGCTTTCTGTTCTTCGTGCGGACCGACAAGCTCGAGACCAACGGGATCTACGCAGGACGGCTCGATTCGGCCGAAAGCCAGATGGTCCAGGTGAGCGCCGGCCGCGGTTCGTATGCGGACGGCCACCTGATTTGGTCGATCGAGGATCGCGTCGTGGCGCAGCCATTCGACTTCTCCCAGTCGCAGCTCACCGGCCAGCCGGCGACAATCGTGCCCTCCGTGTTCCAGGGAGCCGGGCGGACGCCTGCTTTCTGGACGTCGAGCGCCGACACGCTCGCCTTTGCTGCCGGCGCGACCCGCGAACGCCAGTTCCGGGGCTTCACGCGCACAGGTACTGCTCTCGATGCTGTCGGACCGCCGGGACTCTACGCCACGTTCGACGTGGCGCCAGACCTCTCGAAGGTTGTTGTCGAGGTCAGTAAGGATCCGACAGCCAGGTATTCAACGCTGGCGCTGTTCGACGCGACGCGCGGACTGCTGGCGCCGCTGACCCTTGGTGATCAGAATGACTCGGATCCACGCTTCGGTGCCAACGGGGACGTAGTGTTCGCACGGAATTCGCGCGAGGGACCGGGGATCGTCCGCATCAACCCGACGACCAGTCAACAGGCGATGGTGCTGCCGCGAGGTACGCTGCCGGTCCTCTGGCTGGAAGATGCCGCAAGCGATGGATCCGTGGTGTATCGATCGGGCGCCAACCGCGACGCCTGGCAGCAGCTTCTTGGCAGCGCCGAGTCACGGCGGCTCACGAATGCCCGCGAGCCGATCGAACAGGTGCAGGTCTCACCGGATCGTCAGTGGTTCGTCTACAACACCGCGGAATCGGGGCGATCCGAGGTCTATCTCGCGTCATTGGCGAGCGGCCAGCGGCTGCAGGTGTCGGTCTCCGGCGGCGTGCAGGCGACGTGGCGTGCCGACGGTCGCGAGCTGTATTTCCTGGGCCTCGATGCCGACCTTTACAGTGTCGCAATCCAGCCCGGGCAGGACATGCCGCGCACCGGCGCGCCGAAGCTGCTGTTCAAGACCTCGCTCCCCGTGATCAGCGCCGTCGTCGAGCAGTACCGCCCCAGCGATGACGGTGAGAAGTTCTTGTTCTGTCTGCCGCTGACCTCGGTGCGGCGGGAGCCGTTGCGGATGCTCATGAACTGGCGCGCGGCACTCGACGCGGCTCGTGAGGCGCAGTAGGTCGAGGATGCGGCAATGACGACCCTCGATACCGGGACGAAACTGGCGGTCGAGCGAACCAGGCTGGCGCACGAACGAACGATGATGGCCTGGGTCAGGACCGCAGCGTCGCTGATTTCGTTCGGGTTCACCATTTACAAGTTCTT
>Ga0075431_100005043_pt1 | contig 12993 bp, 10 predicted proteins | sample RhiMetdeltSRZDD5_FD_75297 | JGI IMG/M metagenome (GOLD analysis project Ga0075431, IMG submission 75297) | Populus rhizosphere microbial communities from Tennessee, USA - Rhizosphere MetaG P. deltoides SRZDD5 | ecosystem: Host-associated > Plants > Roots > Rhizosphere > Soil | place: USA... | reverse complement strand
ATAGCCGCACTGTCAAGACGTTTGATGATCTTCTGGCCTATCTCGCACGCTCCACGGAGGTCGGGCAAACGGTGACACTCACGATCTTGCGCCAGGCCCAGGAAGACACCCTCAAGGTGACGCTGAGCCCGAGGCCGGAAACACTCCGTAGTCGGGCCGCTCGCGGCAGTATGGGGAACGCCTGGTTGGGTATTATAGGCCAGACCCTGACGTCACAGGTGGCCCAGGCGATGCGGCTCTCTGCCAACCAGCATGGGGTGCTGGTGGAAAAAGTTGAGCGCGGCAGCCCGGCGGAGCAGGCCGGGTTGCGCGGCAACGATAAGACGGTCTTGTTCGAGGGCCGCCGTGTGGCGGTGGGTGGGGATATTATCGTCGCTTCAGACGATAGACCGGTGACGAAATTGCAGGATCTCCAGACCCTCATCCTGCGGGCCCAACCAGGGCAGGCCATCAAGCTGACCGTTATACGCCAGGGCAAGCGCCTGCCCCTATATGTGACCCTGACGGAGCGCCCAGCGACCCGCCCATAAGCGCTCTATGAGCCTGCCTGAGCGCTCTCACCCTCGCCCTCCAGCGTCTGGTATGGAGCGGCAATCTCCCAGCCACACCGACGACACTGCTGGAGGACGTCTGCGGTGTTCCAGCCGTCTACACAGGGCTCAGTCGCGGCTGCACCACACCACCAGCAGGGTTCTCCGTACAGGTGTAGGGCATGTAGCAGGGCGGCCAGCTCCGCACGCTCGCGACGGCGTACTTTGTGGGTGCGCACAAAAGCGTGTTTGAGCGCCAGAAGGCGTTGCTGCCGGTAGTCGCGGGAGCCAGCATAGGCACGCTGGATGGCCTCTTCCTGACGCCGGGCCGCACGCTGTTCGAGCTTATCAATGACGAAGGCGAGGAGGAACGGGACGGCAAAGATCGAGACAAAGAAGTACACAACCAGGCCGACATATGTGGCTACGCCAGTTCCCAGGCGCTGCACCCTGGCAAGCAGGCGTTGCCACATCCCTGGCGGGCTCTGGCAGGTGTAGAGACTACGCAGATACTGGCTTGCCGTGGTGCTGTTGAGGATCCCGGCACCCAGTGCCGGCTGGTTCTCGGCAGGTGAGTCAGCCGTACGCCGGAGTGCTCTCAACCCTGCCCGCGGGCTGGCACAGGGGGCATCCAGGAGGAGTTGGCCAAGCGTGCCAGCGACCGTGGGGCTGGCGAACGACGTCCCGCTGGCGATGTCTCCGTGCTGTAAGGGGCGGGTGACGTACTGTAAGCCGGGAGCACAGAGACTCACCCAGGGACCAAAATTCGAATAGGCAGCTTTGACGCGGGTGTGACGCGTGCTGGAACAAACGCCTAAAACCTCAGGAAAGGCCGCAGGATAAAAAGGCTTCGACGTATTATCGTTTCCGGCTGAGGCGATAATGGAGATCCCTGCCGTGTCGAGGGCGCGGACACTGGCGTGCAAGGTATCATCATAGGTGTAAGTGCCGAGACTAAGATTGACCAGTGAGGTGGTGGTGGCCGCCTGCGTCTGGTGTACCGTCCGCACGTAGTCCAAGGCGTGTACAATGCCCAGGATACTGAGATCGCCGTGGAGATTTACCAGCTCAATAGCGCACGCCACACACTGCTGCTGCACCACGCTCTGGACATACGCCCCATGGGCATCAAAGTAGTCTGAGGTATCAATGATAAAAATCACTACCCGTTGGCGTGGCGTGACCGTGGGGAGGCCAGGAGCAGCAGCGTTGGGGAGCATGGTCGGAGAGCGCTCAGACGTGACCAGGAGCAGCATACCGAGTGCCGCTGTGACCGAACACGTGATGAGGACCAACCATCGTGCGTGCCCTGTACCTTTCCAACGCATCGCCCGCAATCTCTCGGCGAGGGACATGGGAGAAAAAACAGCAAAGGGATGCTTTCACTACTGCCTGAAAGCATCCCTTATACTCGTACAGTGTGGCTGCCCATTATTGGGCAAGTCCACGGGGCTTCATGCCCTGTACAATGCCCCCTCACCTGTGGCTCCTTCGCAGCCTGGGGCACTTCTGCGAGGAGCCCCGTACCGGAAATTTCATGCGCCTCATACGAGCGTACCTCCTTGTTCCCTTATCCCTATGATAGGAATATAGACACCCCGCGGACAAACGTCAAGACGAGGGACGGAGTTTTTCACGAAATCTCTCACCCCACCCTCCAGGGGTGTCTGCACCTTGTAGGCCTATAGTCGGGAGCCGCTTACGCACATCTCCGTCAGCTGCTTTCAGGAAACACTAGACGTCGCCAGCCACAACGTGTATAACATGCACATGACGGGGAGAATACGGCTAGAATTGGGTGCGCTGCGACAGGTCGAGTGATACGCTGGGGCACTACATGTGGAGTGGAGCATGCAACGGCTGGCATATGTACTGTTGATCCTGGGAGTGTTGGGAACCCTGGGAAGTGGCGTGGGTTATGCACCGCTAGTATGGTTCATCCCTGGGATACCCCTCACCGCGCTGGCACTCTTGGCGACGCTCGGATGCCTGAGTATTCTCCTGGTACGTGTGCATCGCCTGGGACAGACTGTGTCCCAGATGCAGGGGCGCTCTCAGACGTTGCACGCGCAGTTCCAGGATGCCTCCGCACGCCTACAGACCGTCACTGCTGAAGTCCAGCAGTGCACCCAGGCCTTGCATGATATGCAACAGGCCATGGCGCGTAGTGAGTGGCTATGGCCAGGGAAACTGTTGTTGTCGCAGCGCCGCTATGACGATGCCATCAAGATATTCCAGGAGGCCCTGGCGCGGTCTCCTGAGCATCCCAGCCTGCACTGGGCACTGGGCGAAGCGCTCTGCGGCGCCCGACGTTACGCCGAGGCATTGCCGCATGTACGGGCTGGCCTCGTGGCCGACGACGTCACGCAGCTAGCGCTCCTGGCCCAGTGTGAGCAAGCGCTCGGGCACTATACGGAGGCTGAGACCCACCTCCTCCGCATCCTTGAGGTGCGTGGGGAAACGCGGCAAGACGATCTCATGGCCTTGGCCACAGTCCAGAGCGAACTGGAGCCAACGCGCGCTAGGCAAACCCTGCTGCGGGCCTTGACACTCAATCCCTATAACAGTGCCGTACGCTACCAGCTTATCGACCTTGAACTCCGCCTCGGCGCTTACGAACAGGCCATTGACCTAGCGACTGAGGGCGTAACGCGCAACCCGGCGGATGTGAGCTGTTGTGTGAGCCGCGCCGAGGCGTACTTTCGGCGTGGACGCAGTGAGGATGAAGAACGTCTCCTGCGTGATCTCGCCACAGCCCAGGCCAAAAACCGCAAAGATTATAATATCTACCGTCTGCGTGGCGCTTTGTATCAACGTCGGGCCAGTCGAGCCAGGCAGACCGCAGAGGCGCACCGGTTCCTGCACCAGGCCCTGGAGGCCTACACTGAGGGGATCACGGTGGTGCCGCCCAAATTTCATGCGCATTTATTGGCGTTACAGAGCCGAGTATACTTGCAGCTCAAGCGTTTCGACGAAGCCATGGCCCAGGCGCAACGCGCCGTCGAGCATTCTCCTGGTCACGTTAGTAACCACCTGGCCCTAGCCTTCGCGTGCCTGGCGGCCCGACAATGGCACGCTGCAGCCCAGGCAGCCGAGAGAGGCCTGCCGTGGGCCGGGTGGGGAGGCAAAATTTGGCTCACGGCCATTGGCCTGCTGGCCCGTGCCTGTACTGGTGGCGCCCCAGACACACTACGCCAGCGCTGCACGGCACTGGTAGAGGCCCTGGAAGCGGATGCGAAGCGCTTCACGCCAAGCGAGAGCTGGAGTGCGGTACGTGACACGCTGCTCGCAGTGGCCGACCAGAGCCCTGATAACTGCGGGGCTTTGGTGCTGGACACGGTGGCGCTGCTGGAGGGGACTGTAACACCGGAAGATTATCGCAGCAAGTGGGCGAGCGTACAGGAAGCCCCGCTACCTGGGATCGTGTTCTGACCGCACGTCTGTACAAGCCCAAGAGGAGTCAGTGTGGAACTCAAAATCTTCCTTGAACAGACGCTCGATGAGTGTAAAAGGCGTCTCTACCGCACGCTGCAAGGCCTGACGCCGGCCGAACTGGCATGGCGGCCCGGGCCTGAAGCGAACTCCATCAGCTTTATGGTCTGGCATGTCGCCCGGGTGGAGGACCGCTGGTTGCACCGTTTCGCCCAGGATACCCCAGAGGTCTGGCAAGGCGACGCATGGTATCAGCGCTGCGGGTTGCCGGAGCACGACACCGGGGTGGGCTACACTGCAGCGCAGGTGGCCAGTTTCCCCCATCCTGACCTCAAAGACCTGCAGGGCTACTTTGATGCGGTGCGCCAGGAGACCCTCACGTATTTACGAGGCATGGACGCCAGCACACTCGACGTCCATCCCCAGCGCATCCCGTTCCCTGAAGTGAGTGGCGGACGTCCCCTGCCGGACGATTTTACGATTGGCCGCATGTTCCGCCAGTTGATCGGTGAAGAGAACCAGCACTTAGGCCAGATTGCCTATCTGCGCGGCCTGCAGCGCGGTCTGGATAAGTAAAGAGAGCAACAACGCCTGGCACGGCCCAGGCGGCGCTGTTAGAAGGCGCTGCCTGCCATAGCAGAAGGAGAGAGCATGGAAACAGTGGGTTTTATTGGTCTTGGCAATATGGGCATGGGCATGGGCGGGAATATCCAGAAGGCGGACTACCCGATGGTCGTCTTCGATATTCGTGACAGTGCCATGCAGCCATTCGTCAAGAATGGCGCCCGCGCGGCGAGTTCCCCAGCCGAAGTGGCGCGCCTGAGCGATGTCGTCTTTACCTCACTCCCAGGCCCCAAGGAGGTCGAGGAAGTGGCGACGGGCGCGAGCGGGGTGTTGGAAGGCATTAAGGCGGGTGGCATCTATGTTGACCTGTCGACCAGCCGGCCGACGCTCATTCGCCGCATCGAGCCAATGTTTCGTCAGAAGGGTGCGCACGTCTTGGATGCGCCGGTGAGCGGCGGCAAGAGCGGCGCTGCCACGCGCAACCTCGCCGTGATGGTTGGTGGCGAACGCGCCATTTACGAGCGCATCAAGCCCATTCTGGATGCCTTTGGGGATAAAGTGTTTTATGCCGGGGCGATTGGCGCGGGAAGCGTATGCAAACTGGTCCATAACATGATCGGCCACGGCATCCGCCAGGCGATCGCTGAAGGTTTAACACTCGGCGTGAAGGCTGGTGTGGATGCGGAAGCCCTCTGGGAATGCGTCCGCCGGGGGGCAACGGGCCGCATGAGTGGCCTGCATGAAGGCATCCCGCGGACGGTATTCCGGGGTCAGTTCGATCCTCCAAGCTTTGCCCTGGCCCTGGCGCACAAGGACATTACCCTGGCGACGGAACTGGCGCGTGAGTACAACGTGCCGATGCCCGTGGCGAATCTGGCCGAACAAATCGCCATTCAGGGCATGGTGCGCGGCTGGGGCGATAGGGATAGTAGCGTGACCTTTTTATTGCAAGAGGAGGCTTCTGGCGTCGAGGTCCGGGCGCCACACGTAGATGCAGACAAGTCCGCCAAATTTATCTCAACCCATCCTGAAATCCAGTGAGGAGTAACACCATGCCAGTGTACAGCTACGATCACATCCATCTGCGCACCCGCGACCCCATGGCCACCGCGCAGTATTATCAGCGCATGTTCGATGCCAAGATCATCGAGTCCATCCAATCAGACGGGAGGCCGCGTATTGATCTGGACATCAACGGGCTCACCGTGTTCCTGGCGCATGTGCCGGCCGAGGCCGATATCCCCTCGGCTCCTGTTGAGCCGCACCTTGGCCTGGATCACTTCGGGCTGCGTGTCGACAACATCGACGCTGCCTACACTGAACTCACCCAGCGTGGCGCCGTCTTCACCGTGCCCCCGCGGACCATCCGACCCGGCGTCAGGATTGCCTTTGTCCAGGCGCCAGAGAACGTGCGCATCGAGCTGCTCGAGCGCACCTGAGGGTATCTCTCTCCTATTCCCTCTCCCACCGGGAGAGGGCCAGGGTGAGGGGCCCCCTGTCTTCTAATGAATCCCATGTATAGGAAAGACGTGCCGTTTGAGGTACGCTATGGCAGCCTGGACCTCAACGCGCAAGCGGTTATGATGTGCCTGGCTTATTTGAGAGTCCGGGTCACGCAGGGTACGGCCCTCATAGCCGGCCTGTTGCAGCAGCGGTAACACCTCTTCCGGCAGCGCATCAGCGGGTTCGACATCGTTCATCACGCCCCAGGCCAGGGTCCAGGCCCGTGCCACATTCGTCACGTTATAACCCCCACCTCCAGTGGCAATCCAGCGTGGTGCCAGGGTTTTTAATTGCCGGAGTACGGCAACAAATCCAGCGGTCGTTACGTCCCCATGTGCCAATGGGTCGTCGTGAAACGTATCGACGCCTAACTGCGTCACGACCACATCAGGTTTGTACGCCTCAACCAGCGGCGGCACAATGGCCGTAAAGCCTTCGCTGAACAACGCATCATCCGTGCCAGGAGGAAACGGCAGATTCACCGCATAGCCCTGACCTTTGCCAACGCCAATTTCGTCGACAAAGCCTGTCCCAGGAAACAAAAATCGCCCGCTTTCGTGCAAGGAGATGGTGAGCACCTGATCCGTGTCATAGAAAGCGGCTTGCACGCCATCGCCGTGATGCACGTCAACATCGATATACGCCACCCGATAACCCTGCTGTACCAGCTCGGTGATGGCGATGGCCAGATCATTCACATAGCAAAACCCTGAGGCATGCTCAGGCATGCCATGGTGCAGCCCGCCAGCGATGTGAAAAGCCACGTCAACCTCACCGGAGGTGACGAGCCGTGCGGCCTGCAAGGCACCGCCAGCGCATAACTGAGACCAGACATACATACCGGGAAAGATGGGGTTGTCGCCGGGGCCTAAGCCATATCTGTCGTAGGGAATGGTACGCTTCCCGGCGTCCGCTGCCCGCAAGACGCCGAGGTATTCGGGGCTGTGAAACAGTTCGAGTTCTTCCCGTGTTGCCGGAGTCGTCTCGCGCACGCCGCTATGCGGGAGTTGCAAGAGTCCGTAGTGCTGCATCAGCGCGTGCGTGAGCCGCAGGCGATACGGCTTGAGCGGGTGCGCGTCGCTATACTGGTAATTCACGTAGGCATCGGTATAGATCAACGCACTGTGCATGCCTGCCTCCTTCTTAAGAGTTTTAGCGTATCCGTAACCCCAGCTCACGCAACTGCTCGGGTTCTACCGTGTTGGGCGACTGCATGAAGAGGTCCTGAGCACGCTGGGTTTTGGGGAAGGCAATGACGTCACGCAAACTGTCACCACCGGCCAGCATGAGGCAGAGTCGGTCGAAACCGAAGGCAAAGCCCCCATGCGGCGGCGCACCAGTGTCGAGCGCTTCGAGCATAAACCCGAAACGCTCATGCGCCTGCGCCTCGCTGTAGCCGAGAATCTCGAGGATTTGTAATTGCACGTCTGAGCGGTGGTTACGCAGGCTTCCAGAACCCAGTTCAACACCATTGAGCACCAGATCGTAGTGCGTAGCGCGCACCTGACGTGGCTGGGTGGACAACAGGCCAATATCCTCCTCGAGTGGCGCCACAAATGGCATGTGCATGTAGGTAAGCTGGCCGTTCTCGGTCTCTTCAAAGAGGGGGAAATCTACCACAAAAAGCAGGTCCCATGGGCGGTCAGCGCGACGCTCCAGACGCTCGCCGAGCTGGACGCGCAGCCGGCCCAGGATGTCACTCGCCAGCGCCGGGCGGTCAGCAATGAACAGTAATAGATGCCCAGGGCGTAGCCCGGCGCGGGCGGCAATCTGCTGCTGTTCTGTCTCACTCAAGTACCGCGTCATGGGGGATTGCCAGGAGCCATCGGGCGTTACACGCACCCAGGCCATACCTTTGGCACCCCATTGCCGACTTTGATCGACCAGGCGATCCAACTCGCTGCGCGAGATGGCCTCAGCGTCGGGAATGGGTAGGGCGCGCACCACGCCCCCGGCCTGCACAGTCTGCGTAAACACCTGAAAGGCACTGTTGGCCACCAGGTCAGTGAGGTCCACCAGCTCAAGAGCAATGCGTGTGTCAGGACGGTCAGAACCGTAACGTGCCATTACCTCGGCATACGAAGCACGCGGGAAGGGGCGAGGCAGCTCAATACCCCGCACGTCACGGAAGGCCCGTACGGTGATTTCTTCGAGGACGTGTAAGACCTCGTCAATACCAACGAAAGACATTTCCAGGTCAATCTGGGAGAACTCGAGCTGCCGGTCTGCGCGCTGGTCTTCGTCACGAAAGCAGCGGGCGATCTGGAAGTAGCCATCGAAACCGGCCACCATGAGCAACTGCTTCATGAGCTGCGGGGACTGCGGCAGGGCATAGAAACTGCCAGGATAGATCCGACTGGGCACTAAAACATCCCGGGCGCCTTCAGGTGTCGAGCGCCCGAGTAGAGGGGTCTCGATTTCGTAGAGCCCCAGGTCAGTACACGTCGCCCGCACCGACTGCAAGAGTTGGTGTCGTATGGCCAGCCGTTGTTGCATGAGCGGACGGCGCAGGTCGTGAATGCGATAGCGTAACCGCAGCGCCTCGTCCACCTGCGCGTCGTCCTCTAGCACAAACGGCGGCGTTGTCGCCGTGTTCAAGATGCGCAGCTCGGTCGCCATGAGTTCAACTTCCCCGGTGGGGAGTTTGGGATTAATCGCCTCCTCACCCCGTGGCTCTACTCGCCCGCGTACAGCAATAACGTATTCCGACCGCAGTTCACCGGCCTTCGCATGCGCTTCTGGCGCCGTATCTGGCTTGAAGACCACCTGCCCCAGGCCCGTGCGGTCACGCAAGTCCACAAACACGACCCCCCCATGGTCTCGCCGACGGTGCACCCAACCGCACAGGACCGCTTCCTGTCCCACGTGTTCGGGTCGCAGGGTGCCGCAATAGTGGGTACGACGCAAACTCCCGAGAGGGTCTAGCTGCTTCACTGCTTCCTCCGTTCGCTGGCACGGTGTGTAGGTCCATGCCGAGAAAAAACCTGGGTTGCTGCGGATACACTGAAGCCCTTGGTATGGCGGCAGGCCTCATCCCAGCGCAAACCTCCCTCACACAGGAAGGGGGAGACACTTGCGGATCATTCCCAGGCAAGATTAATGTAGGTCATACGAGGTAGCAAATAATATAATCACCACTAGCAGCCGTCAAGGCGGCTCCTCTATTGACCTTCGCCCAGCAGTACCTCCTGGCCTATTTTTCTTATCTATGAAATCAGGCAGGAGAAGTTATACCTACGAAGGTTTTGGTACGGCGGATGCGGTATAATGCCTTCCTGGACCAGAGTTACACCAGCGGCCTCGGTTCCCTATGAGACCAAGTGGGATTCTGGATGCAGCCCAGTGCTGCCGCTTCCTTGATCTACCTGGTGACGAGAGCAGGAATGCTGAGCTGCCTGCATGCATCAAAGTCATACTGGATGAGGTCACCGCTCAACAGCAGCAGGAACTTGTGAACGACATTGCCGTCAAAAACGGCCAGTGGTTTGTCACCGAGATGGACAAACCTGACCACTGAGCTGAAGACCGCCGGACGGCGCTCAAGGTGGATGTGGAGGAATTGGATCTGCAAATCAGAGAGACGCGCCAGGCTGCACGCCTGGCGCCCAACTTGCCGACCAAGCTGGAGCGCCAACGTGCTATTGAGAAGACTCTAAGCCCAGCGAGATGAATCCTGGCGCAGCTACGATGAGGCAAGCCATGAGATCGATCGGCAGAAAGACGCCCTGTTAGACGAGCTCAGCGGTCGGCTAGGGAAAAAGTTTGGCACGAACACGGAAGCCAAAGCGAGTTCAAGGCTGAGATTGCCATTGAAACTTTACAAGTCTTGGCAGGGCGACTGCCACGCCGTGCACTGTCCATGACCATTGAGTGGACAGCAAATCATCAAGCCGAGTGGCGCGAAAACTGGGCACTCTGCCGCCAGCACAAGCAACCGCGACAGATTCAACCCTTGGAGTGAGGTGTCTTATGCATTACGATGTCGTTCAGGTGAAGCCCTTGGGACATTTGCGTCTGGCTGTATGGTTTCAAGATGGCTTGAGCGGAGAGGTTGAGCTGCGGGAATCGCACCTGTATGGAGTCTTTGAAGCATTGAAGGATCCAGAAATATTCCAACCAGTACACTGTGAACAGGGGTTCGTCGAATGGCCCGGTGCGATCGATCTGGCGCCCGACGCCATGTATGACGCGATTCGGGCACACGGATGTTGGATACTGGAATAGGCCATGAAACTGCAGTTCGACCCCAACCAGCCATACCAGCTCGACGCTGTGGCCGCCGTGACGGATCTCTTTGACGGCCAGCCTCAGGATTCCTTTTGCGGGCGTAGGATCGGCGGATGAGGTTTAGGGGACTGTACCAGTGAGACCCGGGCTATGAGGCAGGAACCAACGCCCGCAGTACGGCAGGACTCCTTGGGGCATTGGAGGCGCATTGTCCCTGTGCTCCGGCACGCTTGGCACGTCGGACGTCGTCGGCTGCATAACCTCTGGCAACAGGCCGATACCCTCGTAACACCATTGAGTGAACGCCCATTATGGTGTGTGGCGGCCGGTCTGTTGGCAGGAAGCCTGCTCGAGACCGCAGTGGACCTCCCCCTTGTGCCGCTATGCGGTGCGCTGCTAGCCGCGGGGTTATTCCTGCTCCTACCCTGGCCTATGCCGCAGGTGCAGCGCTGCTGTCGCCTGGGCCTGGTGGGCCTGGCGCTGACCTCGCTGCAACTCGCCTGGCAACCGTACGCCCTGCCGGCGCACCACATCGCACGCCTGTTGCCGTCCCTCCCCCAACATATAACGGTTGAAGGCACCCTGGAGCGCGCGGTGGATGCGCGCGGTGACCGTCAATACGTCTATCTCCAGCTGCACCGCCTGGAAGGCGACCGCAGTGAGCAGCCGGTGGCAGGACTCGTGCGCCTCAGCGTGCATACCACGGCGTTACCATTGCTACCCGGCGATGTCGTGCGGGTAACCCGTCTGCGTCTACACCAGGTGCGGGGATCACACAACCCGGGCGGCTTCGACTTCGAACGCTTCATGCGCTGGCAGGGCATTTATGTGGTGGGCGGGGTGAGCAATCCGGAGCGTCTGAGCCTACAGCATCGGCCTGAGGGCTTCCGCCTCGATCGCACGCTTGAACAGTGGCGCCAGCGCCTACGTACCGAAGTGCGGTCGCTTCTGTCTGCCCCGTATGATGCAGTCTTTCTAGCCATGGTCATCGGCCAGCGTGGCGACCTCACGCCTGAGGTCCAACAGAGCTTCCGGGCCTCTGGCACGACGCATCTACTCGTCGTTTCCGGCCTGAACGTGAGTTGTATCGCCATTGGCGTGTTCTGGGTCTGGCGCACGCTCCTGCGCCTGGTGCGTAGCTGGCTCCCACGTCCCTGGTGCCCAGGATGGCGTCCGACACCGATTGCAGCCGTGTTGAGTATCCCACCGGTCTTGCTGTACTGCAGTCTGGTGGGCTGGGAAGTGCCGGCCACACGCGCCGCTCTCATGGTGGGCAGCTCTCTCCTGGCCTTGATGCTCCAGCGTACGCGTGAGCCACTGCATGCTCTGGTGCTGGCCGCAGCGCTGGTCCTCGTGCTCGAGCCGGCAGCGTCGCGGGATATTGCTTTCCAACTCTCCTTTGTCGCCGTGGCTGCCATTTTTTTGGTCAGTGAGCAAACAGTAGCGGTGGAAAACTCGGGCAGCGCCATACGCCGTTGGGGGAAGCACCTGCGGATGTACCTCCTCGTCAATAGCGCGGCGTATTTTGGGACATTGCCGATTATTGGCAGTACGTTTCACACTGTGCAGACGTTTGCCATCCTGGCGAATTTGCCACTGGTGCCGCTGGCTGGCCTACTGACGCAGGCCGGGGTCGCCGCCCTGGGCCTGTTGGTCTTCTGGCCAGCCCTCGCCCCCTGGGTGTTTGCTCCCTTTACCCTTTTGCTCACTTGGACTGTGATGATTGCCGAGACGGTCGCGGCATGGCCGGCGGCGCAACTCTATATCGCCTCCCCTTCGGTGCCGATGCTGCTCGGGTATTATGGACTATTGGGGAGTCTACTCGTCTGGCGCCGTTGGCGCTGGTGTCTGCCGTGTGCCGGGCTGTGTACCATACTGGTGCTGGCCGGTGCCGGCTGGCAATATCTGGAGACACGTACGCAGCAACTCCACGTGACGTTTTTGGATGTTGGTGCAGGGGACGCCATGGTCGTCCAGGTGCCTGGGAATCATACCCTCCTCATCGATGGAGGCGGCACGTATGACGGGCGCTTCGACACGGGCATGCAACTCGTTGCCCCGTTTCTCTGGCAACACTACGTGCGTCACTTTGACCTCATGGCACTGACGCACATGCACCCTGATCACGCTCGTGGCCTGGTGAGTATCCTCCGTCTGTTTCCGACACAGCACCTGCTCACGAATGGTAGCCCGGTCACCTCGGATTACGTGCGTGACCTGCTCGCGGCCGGCCAACGCTGGGATACCCAGCAGCATACGGCCATGGACGGCCCGCGTCACTGGCAGTGGGAGCGCTTACAGATGAGCGTACTCGCTCCCCCAGAAACGCCCGAGAAGCCACACCCCATCTGGACCCCGCGCAACGAAAACGATCGCTCGCTGGTGCTACGTCTGCAATACGGGGCGGTGCGCCTGCTCCTGACCGGGGACATTGAACAGGCCACTGAGCGCTGGCTCCTAGCGCAGGGAGTTGACGTGCGCGCCGATATTCTCAAAGTGCCGCACCACGGAAGCAAAACCTCAACGTCACTGGCCTTTGTGCAGCAGGTCCGGCCGCGGGTTGGCATTATCTCGACCGGTGCCGGCAATCCTTTTGGCCATCCGCATCAACAGGTTCTGGACGTCCTGGCGCAACAGGGCGTAGCAGTCTGGCGCACCGATGAGCATGGCGCCATTACCATCGCCAGCGATGGCACCGGCTATCGCGTCAGCGCGGTGCGTCCCTACCGGCCAGTCC
>Ga0075431_100005033_pt1 | contig 13005 bp, 15 predicted proteins | sample RhiMetdeltSRZDD5_FD_75297 | JGI IMG/M metagenome (GOLD analysis project Ga0075431, IMG submission 75297) | Populus rhizosphere microbial communities from Tennessee, USA - Rhizosphere MetaG P. deltoides SRZDD5 | ecosystem: Host-associated > Plants > Roots > Rhizosphere > Soil | place: USA... | reverse complement strand
GATCGCGGCCACCGAAACGTCTGAGCCCTCAACCGAGTATCCAATTGCGGCCAGCGGCAAGCATTGCGTTCCGATTCCGCAAGCGACATCCAGGATCGGTCCGCGCTCCGGCCCTTGCAGAAGCCTTACAATAACCTGCCCCTGGCGGCGCATGGATGCGTCCCAATCCTCAAAGATCAGGTGGAAGTGTTCGGCGAACGCGTCATAGAACCCGACGTTTCCAGCATCGTTGTCGCTAGGCATCGGGGAGACCATGGTGAATGAAGAGATGCACGACCGGGCTCAAAGGTGGTCTGTCTTCATTTTGTGCGGCAATCGAATGTGCTTGCTCCTCGCTTTCGGTTGAACAATACTGTGCAGAACGCGGGAAACGCAGCAAAAACAAGGCGGGAGGACTCCATGCTCTGGTGCCGATTGGCGTTTTTTGCCGCCGCGACGATGCTGGTATCCGCCGCCCATGCTCAGACGACAATCACCTTCAGGTTCAACGATCCCGAAGCGCCGCAGATGCGTCAGGCGCTCGACGAGTTCGAGAAAGCCAATCCCGACATCAAAGTCACCCTCCAACGCGTCAGCTGGAGCGAGGCGCAGCAGCAATTTCTGCGTGAGGCCGCCGTCGGCGCTGCGCCGGATGTCGCGCAGTTCGCGTTCGGCTGGCCCCGCCCTTTTAGCGCCGCCGGAGCATTGCGGCCGCTCGACGATCTGATTCAGAAGACCGGTATTGGGATCGCCGGATGGGACCAGTTCATCGCGAAGGAGTTGGCATTCGGGGCGGACGGCAAGATTTACGGGATCCCTTTCACGACCGACACGTGGGCGATGCTCTACAACAAGGAGCTCTTGAAGGCCGCAGGCTACGACAAGTTCCCGACCACCTGGGCCGATCTGCGCGCAGCCAGCAAGGCGATCATGGAAAAGACCGGCAAGGCCGGCTACGGCTTCCCGGCCGGAACCTGCGGCTCGCCGACGATGTGGTTCCTGACCAACTACTACATCTGGTCCAAGGGCTGGGCATTCGTCGACCAACAGCCGAACGGCGGAAAGTATTTCGTCAATGTCACGCCTGACCAGATCGCCGAGGCCTTCGACTATTATGACAGCTATCTGAAGCAGGGCCACAATCCCAAGGCCAACCTTTCGGTCTGCCTATGGGGAGCCCCCGAGATCGTCGAGGGGATGGTGAGCGGCCAGGCGGCCATCGCCAGCGTTCCGGACTCGGTCGGCATCCAGATCATCAACGCCTTCAAGCAGCGCTTCCCCGACAAGCCGGTCCCGTTCGCCGCCGCGCCTCATCCGGCCGACGCCAACGGATCGAGGACCCACCTCGGCGGCCGCATGCTCAGCATCAGCCAGAACAGCAAATATCCCGAGCAGGCTTGGAAGCTGATCCGATTCCTGACGACACCGGAGCCGACATTTACGAAGCACTACACAAACTATGTCCAGGCCCAGCGACCGGTCATGAGCTATGAACGGTTGCCGCACGAGATCGCTCCCGGTTACACGGATCAGATCAAGACTGCGCGAAGCTGGGGACCCTACGTCCTCGGTCCGGTGTCGATCCAATTCATGTGGAACGCGGTGGGGCGGGCCGCGGGCTCTGCCTTCATCGGCGAGAAGACGTCGAAGCAGGCGGCTGCCGATCTTCACGAAGCAATCTCCAAAGAGCTCGCCAAAAATCAAAAGTAGAAGCCGCCCGACCAGGCCGCCAGGGTCGGGTGAGCAGCGCACCGCCAGGCACCTGTCGCCCGAGGGAGGGAGCAACCGCGCATGAAGGGTGACAGGCGGTTCGTCGCGTCCATGCTGCTGCCCACGTTTTTCTTTCTGATTTGCTTTTACGCCTACCCGACCCTGTACAACGTGATCAACAGCTTCACCGACCTCAGCCTGTTCGGCATGCGGAAAGGTGGCGCTTGGGTCGGATTCGAGAATTATTGGGAGCTGGTCACCAGTCGCGACTTCCGCAATGTTCTGTGGAACACGATCGTCTGGCTGACCTTCATCGGGGTCTCGGTCCGGATCGTTCTCGGCTTGGCGCTCGCCTTCCTGCTGACCAGCCGGACGATCCGCAAGTACCGGCTGCAAACCGTCAGCCGCGTCCTGCTTCTCGTTCCATGGGCGACCCCGCCGATCGTCGCCATCCTGATCTGGCGCTGGATGCTCGATCCGGGCGTGGGCGTCATCAACGTCATGCTCACCGGATCGGGGTTGGTCGACCAGCCGATTGCCTTCCTGGCAACGGCCGGTTTCGTCTGGCCGGCGCTGATCACCATCATCACCTGGAACACGCTGCCGCTGGTCACCCTGACGTTCATGGCGAGCCTGCAGTCGCTGCCGGACGAACTCATCGAGGCCGGCGAGATGGACGGCGCCAGCCGTCTCCAACTGCTCCGCTTCGTCTACCTGCCGCACCTCAAACCGGCGATCGTCGTCATGGTTCTCATGTCGACCTTCTGGACCTTCAACAATTTCACCTATGTCTGGCTTACGACGGGAGCCGGGCCGGGGCTCTATACCAACGTCATGGCGACGGAGGTCTACATCAAAGGCTTCGTCGACGGCCGGCTCGGATACAGTTCCGCCGTCGGGGTCGTGATGGCGGCGATCATGACTGCGTTCGGCCTCCTCTACCTGCGCGTGATTGCGCGGCGCGAGCTGAAGGAGGTGTTCTGATGGCACCCGCGCTCGCTGTCCCTTCCGTCGGCATCGCGCCGCGTTGGGCCCTTCAGCTCGCCAAAGAGCTCGCGCTCGTCGCCGTCACGATCCTGATCTTCGTCGTACTGGTCTATCCGACTGCGTGGGTGTTCGTCGCTTCGTTCAGGACGCCGGAGACGATGTTCTCGAGCGGTCGCCATATCTATACGTTGGACAACTACATCAGGCTGTTGTCTTCCGAGTTCGCGCGCTCGATCTTCAACAGCCTGTTTCTTTGCATTGCGAGCGTCCTGGTTTCGACCTTCGTCGCCGTGATTGCCGCCTATGTGTTTTCGCGCATGCGCTTCCGCTGGAAAGCCGTCCTGTTCGGATCGGTGATGATGGGCCAGACCTTTCCTTGGATCATTCTCGTCACGCCGATCTTCGTGCTGTTCGCTCAGGTCGGCCTGTTGAACAACTATGCCGGGATGATCTTCGTCTATGTCGCGATCTCGATCCCGTTCTCGATCTATCTGCTGGTCGGATATCTGGAATCGGTGCCCCGCTCGCTCGACGAAGCGGCCATCATGGACGGGTGCTCGCGCAGCCAGGTGATCTGGCGCATCGTGTTTCCGATCATGCTGCCAGGGGTCGTCGCCACCGCCACCTATGCATTCCTGCTGTGCTGGTCGGAATATCTGTTTGCGCTCGCGTTCCTCACCGACACCGATCGCAAGACCATGCCGTTGCTGCTGAGCAGCTATTTCGGCGAGAACATCGTCGAGTGGGACAATGTCATGGCCGGTTCGGCCCTGACTACGCTGCCCACGTTGCTGCTGTTCTTGCCGCTGCAGACGCGGATGACCTCGGGCCTCGCCGCGGGATCGGTCAAGCAGTGACACCGGAAGGCGGCGCCGCGACCGGCGTCTTGGCACGACGGCTGCGGAGATTTTGCACATGCACATGGGTGCCCCGCGCGATTGCCGTCGTCGCGATGCCGATGACTTCCCCGTATTTCCGCACATCGGCGCCGACCGGTATGTCGCGAAGCGCGAATTTGTGCCCCATCGGGATTGCGGCGCGGACCTCGAAAGTCTCCGCCGCGTCGCCGGAGCGTAGCGAGGTCGGTCCCGGTTCGAGCGGCCGCAGTGCGACCGCCACATCGTCGGCGGGATGCAGAACGACCGCCGACCAGGCCGGGCTCGTCACCGGGGCTCTCCATCAAAACGAGGGCCCGAGACGGACAAGAACCTCGTCGGTCTCGTCGAGGACCTCGCCCCACGTCGCACTGCCCGATGCGACGTCGAGCAGCAGGCCGAACAGACGGTCGGCGGCTTGATCGAGGGATTCGATCCCCGCGAGCACCGCGGACGCGTCGAAATCGATCTGTTCGGGCAGCCGGCTGGCGGTTTCGGGATGGGCACTGATTTTCAGCGTGGGCGCCAGCGCGTTGCAGAAGCTGTTGCCCGGCCCAGTCGTGAACATCATCAGTTGCGCGCCGGCGGCGGCAAAGCCGGTGAGCGACTCGGGCGAGAAGCCGGGCCCATCCATCACGTGCAATCCGGGCTTCGTCGGCGGCTCCGCCAGCGCGAGCAGGCTCTGAATGGTGCGCGAGCCCGCTTTGGCGATGGCGCCCAGCGACTTCTCCTCGATGGTCGTGAGGCCGCCACGGATGTTCTCCTGCCCCGGATTGTTGCCGAGCAGATCCATTCCGGTCGCGGCAGCGGCGGCCTCCCGCCGCATCACCGCGTCGACGATCGCCTGCGCGACGCCGGGCGCGGCGTGCCGTGCGAGCACGTGCTCGGCGCCCAGCCACTCGATGGTCTCGCCCACGATCGCGGAGGCGCCCGCGTCGACCAGCCGGTCGGCGACGGCGCCGGCCAGCGGATTGGCGACGAGCCCGGAGGTGGCGTCGGAATGGCCGCATTCGATGCCGACCACGAGGTCGCCGACCGGAACGGCCTCGCGCCGTTGGCGAGACAGCATATGCATCAGCCTTGCGCCATGCCTGACGCCGGCGTCGGACAAGGCAAGCGCGTCCTCATGGACTTCGTCCATGGTGACGACCTCGACCGGCTTGCCGGTTTCGGAAATTGCTGTCGCGACCGCATCGGCCGTCTTGCGATCCGCCCCGATGACCAGCACCGCCCCGCAATTGGAATTGCGCCCGAGACCGACGAGCTGGCGGCGGTAAGTGATCGCGTCACCACCGAGCTGGCCACGGCCGTAGGCGGCCGCCACCAGGCGGCTGCCGGGCAGGCTGCGCGCGATGCGGCGTGCCGCGGGCGCCGTCAATCCGACGATCGAGAGAACAAGAAGATGATTGCGCGTTGCCGCGGGTCCCTTGGGTCGACGGTAGCCGAGAAACGATGTTTGATGCGCCATCCGCCGCCATCCGCCGCCGGTCCCGCTGCGCCGCCAACAACAATCCGCATCATCATGATAGGCCCATGCCACGGACTGCGAAAGGCGACGGGATTGACGTAGGTGTGCCCGCTGGCTTGAGTGACGCCAGCGCGTGGTACCAATGTGATTGCAGCGCGAATATGCGCGCCCGGCATACCGATTTCTCACCGGAGCGCGGCTCTAAGGATGGCTGATATGACCGCTCTGCCGACGCGCCCCCTCGGGCGATCCGGGCTTACCGTCAGCATCCTCGGATTCGGCGGCGCGCCGCTCGGCGATTTGTATGACCTTCTCGATGACGAAATCGCCGTGCGAGCGGTCGCGACAGCCGCCGACTTGGGCGTGACGCTCTTTGACGTCGCGCCGCTCTACGGCCGCGGCCTTGCCGAGCACAGATTCGGCACGGTCCTCAAGCGCCTGCCGCGCGCCTCCTTCGTGCTCTCGACCAAAGTCGGGCGATGGTTGAAGCCGGCACCCGGCGGACCGCGCAGCCCCTCGCGCTATCGCGGCGGCCTCTCGTTCGATCCCGTGATCGACTATTCCTACGACGGGGCGATGCGCGCGTTCGAGCAGTCGCTGCAACGCCTCGCCGTGCCGTCGATCGACATCGCGCTGATCCACGATGTGGACGTTTGGACCCATGGCAAGGATGCGATCGAGGCGCGATTCAGGGAGGCCATGGATGGCGCCTATCGCGCGCTGGACGAGCTGCGCCGGGCCAAGGTCGTCAAGGCGATCGGCGTTGGGGTCAACGAAAGCGCCATGTGCGTGCGCTTCGCGGATGCCGGCGATATCGACGCGGTGCTGCTGGCGGGACGCTATTCGCTGCTGGAGCAGCCGGCACTCGCCGACTTTCTGCCGCTGGCCGAGCAAAAGGGAATCGGCGTGATGCTTGGCGGCGTCTTCAACTCCGGGATTCTGGCGAGCGGCGCTGTTGTGGGGGCCAAATACAATTATCGACCCGCACCGGACGACGTTCTCGACCGGGTGAAGCGGATCGAGAGGGTCTGCGCATCCCATGGCGTCGCACTCCCGGTCGCCGCGATGCACTTCGCGCTCGGCCACCCCGCGGTTGCCTCACTCGTGATCGGCGCAGTGACGCCTGCGGAGGTCACGCGCAATGTCGCGGCGCTGACGGCGCGCGTTCCGGCGTCGCTGTGGTCGGATCTCAAGCGGGAAGATTTGCTCGACACACATGCCCCGGTGCCGGCGTGATCGATGCGCATCAGCACTTCTGGCGTATCGATCGCGGCGACTATGGGTGGCTCACGCCGGCGCTGACGCCGATCTATCGCGACTTCGCGCCTGAGGATCTTGCACCGCTGCTCGCACGCCACGGGATCGCCGGCACGATTCTGGTGCAGGCGGCGCCGACCATCGCGGAGACGCGCTTCTTGCTCGATATCGCCAACGCGACGCCGTTCGTGCGCGGCGTCGTCGGCTGGGTCGATTTCGAGGCCGCGCGCGCCCCCGACGCAATCGCGGCGCTCGCCACCGACCCGTTACTCGTCGGTCTGCGTCCCATGGTGCAAGACTTCGCCGATGACGATTGGCTGCTGAGGCCTTCGCTCACCCCGGCTTTCGAGGCGATGGTGGCGCACGGGCTGGTGTTCGGTGCCCTCGTGCTGCCGCGCCACCTGCCGCGGCTGAAGACGCTGATGGCGCGTTGTCAGGGTCTTGCCGTGGTCGTCGATCACGGCGCAAAACCCCTGATCCGCGCCGGTCTGCGCGAGCCCTGGGCGAGCGATCTTGCGGCCATCGCGGCTGCGCCCGAGGCGATGTGCAAGCTCTCGGGGCTCGTCACCGAGGCGGCGGGTGATTGGCAAGTATCCGACATCCAGCCCTACGCCGAACATATCCTCGAAGTCTTCGGGCCGCAGCGCGTGCTGTTCGGCTCGGATTGGCCGGTCGTCAGCCTTGCCGGCGGCTACGATCGCTGGCGCGAGACCGCGCTTGCTTTCATCCGGCATTTCGCAGCGCCGGACCGCGCTGCCATTCTCGGCGACAATGCGCGGTGGCTTTATCTGCAGCGACGCGGGAGACATTAATGCTGAAAGGAATCGTAGTCATGTTGGGTCTTCGGCGCGAACTTGCGGATCGACATGTCTTCGATCATGCGCCGGCGCAACGGGCTCATCGCCTCGTCGGTCATGGGGATTTTCTCCTGTCTTGGGTGAAGGTTTGCTAACTAACCCCTCATCTTCAAGACAGGGCGCCCCGCCCGACTATCGTGTTTTGCACATGCTGCTTGCCCCAGCGCCCTACCGCGCGAGCGGCTTAGTCCCCTTGGAACTGTTACAAGTGGGACCAATCCGTCGCTGTTGACCAAAGCGGACATCGCGCAGCCTCAAGATCTGGTTCACCAATTGTTAAGGATAATGTTCCAAGATGAAAAAAGATAAGAACAATCGCGGCGCGTGTGGATAATGTTTGAACGCAGCCCTCAGGCCAGAAATAGGAAATTGCTCATCACTCGCTTCTGGCGTAGTGCTTCGGGATACTGGGGTGGTAAGATAGTATGGCTGTGGGTTGCGCTGTTAGTTTCCACAGTAATACTACAGCTGCTGGTCCAATACTGGATAAATTTTTGGAATCGCGATTTCTTCAATGCACTCGAATTAAGGGACTCGGCAGCACTTTGGCACCAGGCGAAGCTATTTGTGCTGCTTACGGCCGTGAGTGTAATGCTCGCAATCGCGTCTGTCTGGGGCCGCATGACCGTTCAACGCCAATGGCGCGAGTGGCTGAGCAGACATTTGATCGAGCGCTGGGTTAGTGATGAAGCTTACCGGCGCCTAAGGCTGGTAAACGGACCACATCGATGTCCTGAGTACCGCATCGCCGAAGACGCGAGGCTGGCGACCGACGCGCCCATTGACCTTAGTTTGGGGTTGTTCAGCGCTCTGCTGAGCGCCGTCACCTTTGTCGGTGTCCTGTGGAATGTCGGAGGAAATCTCTCGATTGCAGCATTCGGCATGGACATGACGATTCCGGGGTATCTGGTAATCGCAGCAGCCCTCTATTCGGCGGCTCTCGCGCTGGCGATGATGCTCGTTGGCCGTCACCTAGCGCACGTGATCGAAGAAAAAAACCAGGCGGAAGCTGAGTTGAAGTCGAGGGCAGCTCATTTGCGTCATTGCGGCGAAGGCGCCGCGAATTCGACCCGCGTGATGGACGAGCACTCTTTGGTCAACTCGGCATTGGACAAGGCCGTGTCGCGCTGGCGAGAGTTGTGTCACCAGCTCATGCGCACCACTTTCGTCACTCATTTAAACTATGTGGTGGCGCCGGTTTTTGCCTTAGTCATTTGCGTTCCGAAATATCTCGGCGGCGCAATGACCCTCGGTGAAGTCATTCAGGCGGCGGCGGCCTTTGTCATCGTGCAGGGCGCACTAAACTGGTTCGTCGACAACTATCAGCGTCTGGCGGATTTGCTTTCTTCAATGAACCGGGTTTCTTCGCTCCTCCTTGCACTGGACCAGCTCGGCCACACCACCGGCCGGGCTAATGGGCACTTTGCATTCGAACACACACAGTTTGACGCGCCCGAACAGTCTACCGTTCTTCTCTACCGCCCGGGCGGACCTACGCGAAGGCCATTTGTGAAACCGCCCCCGACTGAACTGAGACATGCGGAATGCCATGGGCCCGCGGGGGTGGATTCACTCCGCTCTGCCGCCTGCAACCTTGATGATCGGCAGCCCCGTCGCTTAGCGCTTGATCGGCAGCGCGGGTGAGGTCGCAAAGCCGCTGCCGAAGACGCAAGCGCGTAGGCACGATAATCCCCTTGTGGCACCAAGCGGCGATTACGAAATGTCCGCTTTGGCTAGCAGCGTCCAGCCAATAAAGCGGCCGCGGCCCGAAAAGGCGTTTCAAAGCGTTTTCAATGGCAGCAAACCCAACGCCCCCGCTGGGAGCGACCCAGCGGAGGCTCGTTGGCTCTTAGTTGTGTGGCCCCGCCCGGGCCTCAGAATCCGGGTCTTTGTGGCGTGGGACCATCAGTTCAACTCGCAAATAAATGATCTTGTTCCGGCCCATTGCGCTTCGTATCGATATGGGCGAGCGCGGTGTTTCCCGACGACAGTCGGGGAAATCGCGGTAGGGACGCTCATTGCTGAGCGCCCCCCGCACAGAACCGCGGCCGATTCGGGCATACGGCTTCCTGGATGGAACGTCCTTCTACGCCTCTACGGCCCGCTCGCGCCCTGGTTCAACAAGAGCTGGAAACCGGAGACATCACATTGGTCGAGTGGGCACACCGCGATAGAATCTCTCATGGCGGCAATCCCGAAATCCCGCATCCAGAGGGGAACCGATAAACACGCGTGCCATCGAGAGGCACGTTTATAGGTTTACGGCCTAATTCTGAACCGAACCGCGTGGAAAGGTACTTGCCTCGCAGCGTGGTGCGCACCGTTTGAGCATGATCTCGACCGCAGTGGGATCAATCACAGCCCGCTGAACCAGTTGTATCCCCGATCTTCCCAGTATCCGCCGGTATAATTGTTGAGCACGGCGAGGCCGACGACGTGCTTGGGGTTCTTGAAACCGAGCTTGGTGGGCATGCGGATGCGCATCGGAAAGCCGAACTTGGTCGGCAGGATTTCGTCATCGAACTTGAACGTCATCTGCGTCTGCGCATGCAGCGCGGTGGGCATATCGATCGAAACTGAATAGCCCTCGGCGCAAACAAAGTGCACGTACTTTGCCGTCAGATCGGCGCCGATGCGGCGCAAAAACTGCCGGAGAGGCGTGCCGGTCCACTTGCCGACCGCACTCCAACCCTCGATGCAGATGAGGCGGGTGATCTGCGTCTCCTGCGGCAACGCGTAAAGCTCCTCCAGCGTCCAGGGCTTCCTATTTTCGATCAGGCCATCGACCACGAGCTTATAGCGATCCTCATCAACATCGGGCGCCTGCTCTTCAGCATAGTAGGCGTTGAACGGAAACGGGCGCGTGATCGCGCTCGCGGGATAGCTCTCGGCCAAACGGTTCGGGTTGAACAGGCGCGCCTGGACCCAGTCGTTGAACCGCGACACGACGCGGAGCGCCCGCTCCGAGGACGGTCCGTCGATAATGTCGCAACCGGTCAGCAGGGCAAGGGCGCCAAGGCTGCCGGTATTGCGCAGGAACACGCGGCGCGACGGATTGGGCAGCAGCTTTGCCGCATCTTTGATCAGGAGGCCGGCATCGACACCCTGAGCACGTCCGTTCGATCGGCGCATGAGATCCTCCCGTTCACCGGCCGGTGATCATGGCGCGCAGGGTTTTGGGCACAAGAAATGCCATGACGACGTGCACTACCAGAAACAAAACGATTGCCACCATCGCGAAAAAATGTACGAGCCGCGCGCCTTCATACCCACCGAACAGGGCCGCCAGTTCCCTCAATTGGACGGGTTTCCACATAGCGAAGCCGGACGCCACAATGACAGCACCGGTGAGGAGAATGCCCAGGTAGAGCACCTTCTGCACGGCATTGTAGCGGGTGAGGTCCTGGTGGCTGAGCCGGCCGGTAAGCGCGGCCCCGAAATCACCCGCGACGTCAGCCGGCCGGATCGACAGAAGCTTGCGCCGAAAGTGGCCGGTCACGAGTCCCAGCGTCACGTAAAGGAGCCCATTGCCGAGCAGAAGCCACATGGCGGCGAAGTGCCAGAGCAAGCCGCCGGCCAGCCAGCCGCCAAGCGTGACACTCTTTGGAAATGCGAACGGAAACAATGGGGAGGCGTTGTAGATCTGCCAACCCGAGCCGATCATGACCAGCACCGCCAAGGCATTGATCCAATGGGTGATCCGCACGTAGAGCGGATGAACTGCGCGCTGCGGCGGCCTCGTGTCGGTGCCGCTCATGCTGGCTGCGCGCTCCATGTTTCCCTTTTCCGCCATGGTTACGTGGGAGTGTATGACTCGTATCCGAAAAAAGCGCGCACAAGGGCACCCTGCTTTCGGCCACCAGAACCAAACGGCTCCCTGCAGCGTTCTGTGTCCGGGGTGGTGCGGTATTGGAGGATGATATGTCTCAACCTGTTTTCCGCGTTCTTGGGATGACCGGACTGTTGCTCGCGTTGGCTGCGCCAGTGGCGAACGCACAAGAACCACCCGTGCGGGTCCGCGGTACGATCGATCGCGTCGAAGGCGATGTCTACATCGTCAAGGCCCGCGGCGGCGCCGAGTTGAAAGTCAAGCTCCCTGGCAATGTCATGGTCGTGGCGCTGAGCAAGGCATCGCTCGCAGACATCAAGCAGGGATCATACGTAGGCGTCGCGGGAATGCCGCAGGCAGATGGCAGTCAAAAAGCGCTCGAGGTGCACATCTTTCCCGAAGCCATGCGCGGCACCGGCGACGGACACCGCGGTTGGGACCTGCAGCCGACCAGCACTATGACCAACGGCAATGTCGAGCAGACCATGGCTTCGAGCGACGGCCAGGTGCTTACGCTCAAGTATAAGGACGGCGAGAAGAAAATTGTGGTGCCCGCCGACGCGCCGATCGTCGTCTATGTGCCGGGTGAAAAGAGTGAGCTGAGGCCCGGGGCCAGCATCTTCATCGCTGCTGCGACGAAACAGCCCGACGGCACCCTGCACGCGCCGCGCGTGAATGTCGGGCGTGGCGTCGCACCGCCAATGTAGCGCTGCTGCTAGTGAAGCGTCCGCTGAGGCTGACTGTCTGACGTCCGGTCAGCCCGGCTGGCAGAACCTGCGCGTCGTCTTAGCCTATCCTGTCGATCTCAGCCGATCGGCTCCGACCAGCAGCCAACTAACTAGCATCGCGTCGCGGCGCGTTTGCGAGGCGACCAACCTTGTCCACGGAGTCATTTCCCGAGATGCTTATCGAAGAATCGGGCGATCTCCTCGAACGCTTCCTTCGTCTCGGGCGCGCTCACGTCGCGGTAGTAGTGGGCATGCGACTGCCCTTCATACACCTGGAGCGCCGCCTCGACTCCGGCTTGGCGCAGCTTGCGATGCACGCGCACCGTGCTGGCCATTCTCGGCGACAATGCGCGGCGCCTTTATCTGCAGCGACGCGGGAGACATTGATGCTGAAGGGAATCGACCCGCTGCTGTCAGCGGATCTTCTCTGGATTCTCGCCGCCATGGGCCACGGTGACGATCTCGCCATTGTCGACGGCAATCATCCGGCCGAGGCTATTGCCCGGGCGACCACTTCGGGTCGGTTGGTCTGCCTGCCGGGCATTACAATGGAGCGTGCCGTCGCGGCAATCCTGACGGTGTTTCCAGTCGATGACTTCGCTCCCGACCCGGTGCGCCGTATGGAGGTTGTCGGCAAACCAGAGGAGATTCCCCCCGTCCAGCGAGCCGTACAGGCGGCGATCGAGCAAGCGGCCGGACGCGCTTTGCCGATGGCCGGCCTTGAGCGACACGTCTTCTATGTTGCAGCCCGCAGCGCGTTCGCGGTGGTGCAGTGCATTGATCCTCGGCCCTATGGTTGCTTTCTCATCCGCAAGGGTGTGATCACCGGGTAAAGAAGAGAAGCGATTTGCGCCGAACATTGCTGCAGGCGCGAACATCTGCTGTTGACCCCAACCGGTCATTGGCAGGGCCGAAATCCCGCACTGCGGCGAGCCCCCCTGACTTGAGGATCGCCAATCCGCTATTGCTGCCGCTCTGGCGGGGGGCAGCAGATGCAATTCGATCACTTGAGAAGGCGCGATTTCATCACGCTGCTCGGCGGCGCGGTGGCGGCGTGGCCGGTGGCAGCGCGGGCGCAGCAACCGGAACGGATGCGCCGCATCGGTGTGCTTAGGTTTATTCAGCAATGAAGCCGCGCACTTTCCCGCCGGTCACCCTCGACCACCTCCGTTCGCACGGCTGCCGCGATCTGCTGGTCTATTGCGAGTCGATCTGGTGCAACCACAGCGCCATACTGAACGCGGACTGGTTGCCCGATGAGACGCCGGTGCACTCGTTATGCTCCCGGATGGTGTGTACGGCTTGCGGACTGATC
>Ga0075431_100005024_pt1 | contig 13013 bp, 12 predicted proteins | sample RhiMetdeltSRZDD5_FD_75297 | JGI IMG/M metagenome (GOLD analysis project Ga0075431, IMG submission 75297) | Populus rhizosphere microbial communities from Tennessee, USA - Rhizosphere MetaG P. deltoides SRZDD5 | ecosystem: Host-associated > Plants > Roots > Rhizosphere > Soil | place: USA... | reverse complement strand
GTCACTTGGCCAAGCTCTCGGTTATCCAAGCCCGCTACGCCGAGGCCGAGGCCATGCATCGCCGAGCGATTGCGATCCTCCAGAAAAACCCAGGGCAAAAGGATTCTGTTCTGGCCAGTGTCCTGAATAGCCTCGCCGACTTGGTCCTTGATCAAGGACGGAACGCCGAGGCCGAAGCACTCTACCAGCAAGCCCAAACCATTTGGGAAGGAATCCTGGGAACTGAGCATCCCAATGTCGCCTTGTGCCTGAGCAACCGAGCCCGGCTTCTCAAGAGACAGGGACGATTGGCCGAGGCCGAACCGCTGTACCAGCAGGCCCTGGAGAATCAGAGAATTTGCTCAAATCAAAGCCACCTACCCTTTTGACCTTTTCCGCCCAAGTGCCGGGTCTTTGGTCTCCTTGGGAGTACCCTGGATTTCTCTGACAATGTCCTTAAGGGCTTGGCCTGAGCATTGAAACAGTCGGATAGCTGCGATTCCAGCCGCTCCGCGATCCAGGCAAAGGGAATAGTTTCCAAGATCGATCCCGCCCAGAGCCAGCACGGGGACCCTCGACTTCCGACAGATTTGTTCCAGAACGTCAACGCCAATGGGGTCTCCGTAGGCAGCCTTGGAGGGCGTGTAGAAGATAGGTCCAAGGGTGACGAAGCTGACGCCCTGGTTCTCTACCTCCCGGAACTCGGCGGGGGAATGAACCGAAGCGCCAACCAGAAAATCCTTGCGGGGCACTTGAGCGCGAACCACCTGGGGCAGAACAGAATGTTGGCCAAGATGAATGCCGTCGAGATTCGCTACTAGCGCGATATCGAGGCGATCATTGATGAGAATTCTACTGTGAGCGCCTTTGGCTAGCGAGCGAGCTCTCTGGGCAAGCTCCAGCAGCTCTCGTGTTGCAAGATCCTTCTCTCGGATTTGGATTAGATCAATACCAGCTTCGATGGCCAGCTGGATCTGGTGCAGGATTGGAGCTGGAGAGGAGTGACGGTCCGTGATGTAGCAAACCAGCGGCATCTACTTCTGGTTCAGTTGGGCAACGACCAGTTTGAAGTGCATGGCTTCCCAGAAACCTAAGCCGATATCCACAAGGCCCAACCCCGTGACGGCTCCGCGGAAGTAGTTGTTGAGGACGAACTCACGAATGGAAGGGATATACAGGAGGAAAAGGTTGTGCTCCCAATACTGAGACCAGGGGAAAATAACGAGAAAAAATCCGAGCTCAAAACAAAAAAAAATGAAGACGACAACCAGAATCTTGTTAGCCATTAATCAGGTGCTTTAGGGTCTCGATCTTTTCCGAGACATCTCGGTAGTTGATATTCACTCCGTAGACGTCGAGAAATGTCTCGAGAGCTGCCTTGGTGTTGCCAGCCATTTCGTGCGCACGGGCTAAGTCGTAGCGCAGTGCCTGATAGGTTTCTTCATTCCGGCCAGGACTGGACAAACCTTTCGTGAACCACTTGATCGCCACCTGAGGCAATCCCTTCTCGACAAAACAGAGCCCTAACATATTACAACACTTCACGAATTCGTCGGATGCGACATCGTGGGGCAGAGTGTTGAGGGCCCTTTGGAATTCACCAATGGCTTCTTCGAGGAGACCCATTTCCTTGAAGGCAATGCCCAGATGGTAGTGAGTTTCATGGTCTCCCCCTTCACTATCGTCTTCCATGCCTTCCTTGAACTCCTCGAAGACATCGTCCAGACCAATCGCCTCAGCTGGCTTGCCAGATCGAGCGGAGGCGGTGTTCTGAGCCTGTCTGCTTGAGGCCATTGGGACCGCGGCGTTTTCGGGCCTGGACCCAGTCAGCTCCTGATCGAGGTCAATCATCAACTCGTCAAAAGAATCCGCAGGTTGTGATTTGACGGCCGTTTCTGGAGCAGCCAAGTCTGGTGAAACGGCTGTACTCTCAAACCCGGCAGCGTGCTCAATCCCATGGGGCTGACTAGCCGCGTCCGAAGGGCCTATTTGGGTGCTCTCGAACTCTTCGCTCTTGATTCCTTGGACGACTGCAGCCGAATCCGCAGGGGCAGCGGGTTTGGAGCCCTCATTGGCAGCGCCGTCGGTGTGCGCTTTCAACAATCCTTCGTAGCGCTTCATTCGCTTTTGGAATTCTGCACTCGTTGCAGTGCCAAGCTGAAGATACTGATCGATGGAATTCTTGGCCTCCGACAGAAAACCCAGGTCCAGATAGAAATCCGCTTCCTGAAGAAGTTCTTCCAGGCGCTTGGGATTGACCGCGGCGGCTGCCGTTGGCGCATCCGAAGGCATGTCGGCTGATAACCGAGCCCCCTCCTGTGGCTGGGCGTCGCCCGACCCAGACTGAACCGGTTTCTCGTGCAGGCTCGGATCATATTGATATGCGAGCGCGAAATTGCGGCTGGCATTGTCCGCATCGTTGCGAGCCGTAAAGATGTTCGCCAGGATCAAGCACTCTTGCGCCGCCTTCCTGAGTTCCCCGCCCTTAGCATACAAGTCGCGAATTCTCTCGTGAGCCTCAATGTGATGAGGGCTGACGTCAATGGCCCGCTGATACTGTTCGATGGCCTTGTGATAGAGGCCGTATCCGGCAAACAGATCTCCCTCAACAATGAGGCCCTTGACTCCTTCGTCAGCGCCCGATGAATCGGAGGGAGGTTCGTGAGGTTGTTGTTCTGGAGCAACTGTTCTACTGGTACGTTCAGAGATGAATTGTTCGGCAATGGCACTCATGTCCGGAACGAGCCGAGGCAACTCGATCTCTTCCGCATTACCGCCCAGACGTTCCTGGACTTGGCGGAGGTTTTCACAATGGACTGCGCTGTGGGGTTCCAGCTGCACCAACTGCAGGTAAATGCTCACGGCTTCGGTATGCATCTCGCGACGGGCATAGATTGCGCCGGCCCGTTCCAGCAGTTCGGGAAGGTAGGCAAGCTCCTTGGACAAACTGTAAAACCTAATGAGCTCCAGAATCGTGGGAATATGATCGGGGGTCTTCTGAAGAATGCTCTTCAATTGAGACTCGATAAGTTTCCCTTCTCCGTGCTTAATGGCGAACTCAGCGGCCTGACCAGCCCCTGCGGCCGCCCTGTCCAGATTGCCGTTCAAAAAATAAGCTTTTGATAAAGCAGCTTGGAGTTTGAAGTACTGAGTGTCCTGCTCGATTAGCTGGCCGGCAACTTTTTCTGCCTCGTCCAGATTTCCTGACTTGAGATGGAGTGTGAAACTGACTTCCAGGACTTCAGGCTTGAAATCGTGGAGCGGGATGCGGTTCAAGACAGCCAACGCGTCGTTTGCTTTGCCCAGTTCACTCAGAACTTGGGCGTGAGCGAGCAACACCTGAACATTGTTCGGGTCCAGCTCTTGGGCTTTCTTCAGGTAGCCTGCGGCTTCTTCGAAAGCGCTCTTTCGGCGCGCTTTCATACCAGCGGAAACGTAAGCCGCGAAGGCGCCTTCCTTATTTCCAAGTTTCTCGTAAACCTCGCCGGTCCGTCCGTCAAGCGAAGCGCTCTCAGGGTCGATTTCGCCGACCTTTTGGTAAATAGCAATCACATCCTGCAATTCGCCCTTCTTCAGGACACACTCTGCTACCTGCAGATAGTGGGCCCGAGCATCACTGTTCAGCCCTTGCCGCAGGTAGAGATCTGCAAGACGGGACAAAGCCTGCATCTGGCCCGGGTCAATCTTACTGACCTTCTTATACATGGCAATGGCACGCACAACAAATCCGCCATTGTCATAGCTCTCGGCCAGGCGCGTGAAGCACTTGACCGCTTCGGGAATGTTCCCGATCCGGACGTAAAGGTCGCCGAGGGTGTTGACTAAAGGAAGGTCGGTGGGATCCTCCTTGATCAGCTTTTGATACTCCGAGATCGCATGGCTGATCTTGCCCTGAATGACGTATTTTTCAGCAGACTTTAGAACCTTGGCTTTATTTAAAGCCATTCCCAATCCTTGTTCGGAAGCTTAATTCAAACGTAAAATGTAGCAAACACTTCGTACTGTCGAGACTCTTGAGCGGCAGTGGCCCTTTGCAACTCATCCCAACGAAATCTTACAGAAGCCCGATCGGCCCAAATCTGGCCGAACTGTGAACTGTCTCGCCAGAAAAGGAATCCTAGCATCGGGGCATAGGAGGCACAATTTGAACACCTCGGAAAGTCCAGCGGTGAAGCTCCGTTGGTCCCATCCTTGCGAGAGCTTCTAAGTGCCTGCTGGTTCCGTATCCTTTATTGTTGACGAGGTCATAGCCGGGAAACTGCGAGTCCAACTTCGAAACCAACCGGTCTCTCTCAACCTTGGCCAGAACAGACGCCGCGGCAATTGAAACCGACTGAGCGTCTCCTTTAATGATTGGCTTTTGCGGGACGCTGCAGCCAGCAACCAAGAACCCATCGCAGAGCAGAAAATCCGGCGCTTCGCGCAATCGCTGAATCGCCTGCCGCATGGCCTCCAGCGTTGCTTGCAGGATGTTTATTTCGTCAATGACCCTTGCCTCTACAAACGCAATGGAATAGTCCAGTGCGGTTTCTCTAATCGTTTCGGCTAAAAGTTCTCTTTGCTTAGGACTTAGTTTCTTGGAGTCGTCGATTCCATCTGGCAGCCTTGTCAAATCCAGCACCGCTGCAGCGGCGCATACTGGCCCGAACAATGCGCCACGACCAACCTCGTCGACCCCAGCGATACGGCGATACCCCTGGCCCCTGGCCCAGCTCTCAAAGCTCTGGTCGCAAATGAGGTCCTTCGGGTAAGAAGGTTGGCTGGACAGGGACCGAACCATGGAACCTGGCAAGAGGAGATCTAGATGAACATCGGGAAACGACGGTTCAAAAGGTTAGCCATCACCATGCGGAAGTAAACCCTTTGGGATGGATCAAGTGGGTCGGTTAGATCGTCTTCATCTCTTTGATCTTGGCAGCTTTCCCCTTGAGATTACGCAGATAGTAGAGCTTCGCTCTCCGGACTTTTCCCTGTTTCGCCACTTCGATTTTCTCGATGATCGGAGAGTGCAGAGGAAAGATCCGTTCTACTCCCTGCCCAAAAGAGATCTTGCGGACCGTAAAGGTTGAGCGAAGATCCCCACTCTTGCGAGCAATGACGGCACCTTCGAAAATCTGAGTTCGCTCTTTGTCACCTTCCCTTATTTTGACAAACACCCTCACAGTGTCGCCGACAGAGAAATTCGGGATATCGGACTTCATTTGATTTTTTTCGACGAGGCCCAAAGCATTCATGATCACACCTCAAGAAAAGATCGCGTCAAGCTTCCAATAGCCTAATTCAGTAATTGCTTATCCTGCTCCGACAAGGCCGCGTATTCTATTAAGTCTGGACGATTTTTCAAAGTCTTTTCTAAAGCTTTTTTCCTCCGCCAGAGCCGAATCTTCTGATGGTCGCCTGAGATCAAGACATTCGGAACTTTCAATCCCTCGAAATCTTTCGGTCGGGTGTACTGTGGATAATCTAGCAGCGGAGGACCAGCATCTGTCCGATCTCCCAAAGGATTCTCGGAAAAGGACTCATTCGTGATGCTCGAACGATTGTTCAAAACCCCGGGCAAAAGTCGAGTAACGGCGTCAACGAGCACACAAGCCGCCAATTCCCCGCCGCTCAAGACGAAGTCTCCTATCGAGACCTCATCATCGACCAAACAATCGATCACTCGCTCATCTACGCCTTCATATCTTCCACAGATCAGGACAACATTCTTGAAAGTAGAGTACTGGCAGGCCATCCGCTGGCTAAACCGCTTGCCTTGTGGGGTCAACAGAATGACCTTGCCTGAAAGGCGTTGCCTGTGCTCGCGAAGCTGGCGAATCACACCAAACAGAGGTTCTGGCTTCAACACCATGCCTTCCCCGCCGCCAAACGGCCGATCATCAACGGTCTTGTGCCGATCGAATGCGTAATCTCTCAGATCATGAAGGTTGACTTCGATGAGTCCCCTTTTCTGAGCCTGATGAACCATGCCGTGAGAGAAAGGTCCCTGAAAGAATGCAGGAAAAATCGTGATGATGTCAAAAATCACGGCAGACATCTTTCAGTAGAAGCGAGAACATATTGGAAGGAGAGAATCAGAGCTCTTCCAGCCCTGCAGGCAGGTCGCAAACGAGAACTTTGTTGCCAACGTCGAACTTCAGGAAGTAACTTTCAGCAAAAGGAACCAGGAAATCTCCCGTGTCTCGGTGAACTCTCAACAAGTAACTTCCAGGATTACCAAGAATCTCAGCAACGGTTCCGTACGAAACCCCTCTTGAATCCTGAAGCACACAGCCGAGCAGCTCATGCTGATAGTAGGATCCGGGAGGGGGAGGCATGAGTGCAGATCGGGGAATCGTCACTTCATAACCGACCAAGCCTTCAGCTGAGCTGATTGAGTCAATCCCTTGGAATTTGAGAATCACCCGCTGCTTGTGAAACCAGTGAGAGTCCAGCCTCACGGCCAAAGCTGGCCGATCTTCTTTCTCGAGAATCACCTCGCTCAACCGCTGAAATCGCTCCGGGAAATCCGTGAGAATATCTGCGGCAACCTCTCCCCGATTACCCTGTGTCTTGACGATCTTTGCAACTGAAACCTGGTTGGGATCTCTTAGCAGACTTGTTACTCCAAGATCTCGAGAGTGAATCTTTTCTTCAACTTCATCCCGGCGGCGCCTAGAATCGTACGGATGGAACGAGCGGTTCTGCCCTGTTTGCCAATCACTTTGCCAAGGTCACTGGGAGCAACTCGGAGTTCAAGAACGGTCGTCTGTTCGCCTTCAATGGGCTTCACTGAAACTTGATCAGGATTGTCCACTAGCGCTTTAGCGATTTGCTCTATTAGCTCTTTCATGGCAGTCTCCTAAAGTCTGGTCCACTTGTTTTCAAAACAAGAATGTCTTGAATCCAATTCCGCAGGAATGAGAACACGCCCGCCCAAGCTATCCTATTTTTCTTATGAAGCTCTTCACCGTATCGCTCGGCTGTGCTCCTTTAGATATCCAATAAGCGTATTTCTCCTTATCAAGAGTAAAAGACGCAGGATTCTTCTTCGGGTCGTACTGACCCAAAACGTCCACATACCTGCCGTCACGGGGCCTCGACCGTTCAATGACAACGATGCGATATTTGGGTTTCTTCTTCGAACCCATTAAGGTCAGTCTGATCTTTAGCAAAAACTTCCTCCTTATTTGAAATGGACACTGCACCAAACAGCGCAGCCAGCGACCCAACTATTGCTCAGCATAGAATAACAACAGTTCGAGAATTTACCAAGTATATCAAGGTTGAAAGAAGCGGATGGGGCCGATTTCAGGCAAGTAATCCTTTTGTCTTCGTTCATGGAAAAACGAGCCGGGCGGGGGTAAGAATCGAAATCAAAGTCCAAGGACTTTGAGGATTTCTTCCTTCTTGGCTTTGACCTTGATGGGGGCGTTTGCGTAGGTGGACTGGATCTTATCTCTTCGTTCGATCAATTCATTCTTGTAAGTCGCTTTCTCATACAGCGTGTTCTGGTGGTAATTGACGGTGTAGTCCGGATCCTTCAACACGTTTCCAGTAAGCACAGCCACGACGTCTTCATCCTTATGAATTTCCTTCGTCTGGATCAGCTTCTTGATCCCTGCCACCGTAGTGGCAGAAGCTGGCTCACAGCCCACACCGTCCCGGCCGATCATCGCTTTGGCATCGGCAATCTCCTGCTCACTGACCACGTCGCACCAGCCATTGGTCCATTCCATCGCTCGCATGGCCTTTTTCCAGGAGACCGGATTCCCAATTTTGATCGCCGTCGCCAGCGTGTGCGCTTCCACTCGGATAAGGCGTGGCGACCGGTCAATAATCGTCTTGTAAAGAGGATTGGCTCTCTGGGCCTGAATGATGGTCACCATTGGCATCTTGTCGATGAACCCCAGATCGTGGAGTTCCTTAATCGCCTTGCCGAAGGAAGAGCTATTACCGAGATTTCCGCCCGGAACCACCACCCGATCGGGAATCTTCCAGCTGCGCTGGGCGAGCATCTCAATGATGATAGCCTTTTGACCTTCCAGGCGGAAGGGGTTGATTGAATTCAGTAGATACACTTCGGACTGATCGGTGATCTCCTTGACCATTCTCATCGCTTCGTCGAAATCACCTTCCAACTGCAACGTGAGCGCTCCGTAGTCCAGGCTTTGCGAGAGCTTGCCGAAGGCGATCTGTTGGTCGGGAATGAAGATGACGGCTCGTACATTGGCCCTGGCTGCATATGCAGCCATGGAGGCCGAAGTATTACCGGTGCTCGCACAAGCCACGATCCGGGAATTCATGATTCGGGCCTGGGTGACTCCCGCTGTCATCCCGTTGTCTTTGAACGAACCGGTCGGGTTCATGCCTTGATGCTTCAAGTAGAGCTTTTTCAAACCGGCATATTCAGCACAACGCGGAGCTTCAAAGATCGGGGTGTTACCTTCCTGCATGGTGACGACCTTTGAAGGATCTGGGCAAAACGGGAGTAGTTCGCGGTATCTCCAGACGCCGCTGAGATCCAATGGATCGTTGGAAAGTCTTCTCTGCTGAAAGGTGTGTTTCAGCTTTTCCGGATCATCAATTTGAAAGTCGTAGGTTACATCCAGCAGACCGTGACAATCAGGACAGACAAAGGCCTTGGACTGGGAGGGAAGCTGTTTCTGGCAACTCTCTTCAATGCATTGCAAATAAGCGCTCATAGGGCCAATGTAATGGAATTCAGAGTAAAACTCAATGATCGGACACCGGCCGCGGAGACAGAACGAAGATAGACGCGAAGAGATACGAGTGAGGATGTCTATCGGGTATTGATCGGCGATTTGCTGGTGAAAATGGACAACAGCTATAGTCGATGACCGGTGGCAAATGCTTTTTCAACAGGACATATGACTTTATGGGATTCTGGGCACGACTCTTGACAAGACGAAGTTCAAGTTGCAGTATTAGGTAGACGAATAAAAAGCGAATAAAGTATGTCTGACCTAAAATCACATCTTCAGTCGGTTGTCGCTGCGAAAATACCAGAAGCCTTTGTCCTTAGGTCGAGTCCCTTTGAGTTCACACCTACTGGAATTTCGCAACTGGATTCTCTGATTCAAGGATTTCAACGCGGAGGGTTGACAGAAATCTATGGGCCAGTCTCTTCCGGACGCACTACCATTGCGATTGCGTTCATGGCGGAACTGACTCATCAGAATGAAGAAGTCTGCGCTATCGTTGATGTCTTCGATTCCCTGGATCCTACATCTCTGGCAACGGCGGGCGTTGACTTGAATCGAGTGCTGTGGGTGCGTTGTGGGAATCCACAGCCCGGAGATTCAATGCCTCTGGCTGCAAAGGTTAAGTCCCAATTAGAGCAATCTCAACCTCCCTCACTAACGACGAACCAGCCGTTGGTTTTATCTTCTCGCCACCCACGGAATGAAGCCCATGGGTTGAGTCACGCCGTCGCCGACTTGATGGGGAATGCATCCGGGAATCTCCGAAAACCGATACCTCTTACAGGCGACAAAAGTAATTGTGAGCAAGTTTCCATCGATCGCTTGCCACCTCGGCGAGGAGACACTGTTTTAACAAAGTTGCCATGGCCTTCGGGTGAACGGCAGAGCCAATCGGAACGGATTTCATCTCGGTTCCCTCGTCTTGTCGCGGCAAAAAGGAAGGCTGGAACCTCAACGCACCACCCGGTTGATAACCAGACTCTTTGGAAGAGGCTCGAACAGGCGTTGAAGGCAACTGATTTGCTTTTGCACAATGGGGGATTCGGTGCCGTGATACTAGATCTCGGGGATGTGCCACCTGTTAATGTCCGTCGAATTCCCTTGGCCTTCTGGTTTCGCTTTCGGCGCACTGTTGAGAACACGCCGACAGCGTTCATTCTGCTCACCCGTGAGCCCTGCGCTCAAACTTGCGCTTCTCTGGAGTTGCGCTGTGAGCGTTGCAGCGAAAGATGGGGGCGTGCCACTGACTCCAACGGTGAATTCGAAATCCTAACGCTGGATGGTTTGGACCTTGAGGTGGAAATCGTGCGGTCAAAAATGGGCCACAGCGGTACAGAGGCACAGAGAAAAATGAAAATCTGGACGTTACGCAGATGACGCCTAGGAAAAAGGTTCAAAGTCCATCCTCGGCGGTACCACTGCGTGGCATGAATGGCGCTTTGTAAATCCATCTTGCTGTCATGGCCGTATTAATTATCTGGCATCCAGTGGACCAAGTTTGTTAAGGTTCACCGAATCCAGCCCAGACAGAGGTTCAGAAGCAAAGAATGTTACTCTGCCTACCTCGCCACTGGCTTTGTCGAGTCGCTTCGTTCGCCTGTTTCTTACTTGGTATCCATTTACTGTCGGCTGCAAACGTCCAGGCCCATGATCCCGGGTTGAGCCTTGTTGAACTTCGGCTTCAACCGGGGCATCTCAGCCTTCATCTGGTCTTCGCTCGCGCCGACATCGAAACCCTGATCGCATTGGATAGAAACAAAGATGGTCAAGCGACGCAATTGGAGTTTGACACTTCACGTTCGAACCTTGAGTCGCTCGCTTCGGAAGCTCTTGAGATTCGGGTTGACGAGCAACGTTTGCAAGCCGAAACTGTCGTGCCTCAACTGGATCAAAGCAACGCTATCCATTTTTACTTGGAGTTTCCTGAGGTCGCAGGTTCAAAGCTCAGTCTGGACTCCGTTCTGCTCGCCCGCTTGCCAGGCGGACATCGGCAATTCCTCTCCATCAAAGATCAGCGGGAAAGGCTGGTAGCTGAACGAATGTTGGATGCAACCAACCACGTGTTCGAGATTGGGTTAACGGAGCTGGCTGCTTCGACCCAACTCAGGTCCTTCCGGCAATTTCTGGTTCTCGGCGTGGAGCACATTCTGACTGGATACGATCATCTGGTTTTTCTGTTTGGACTCTTGATCGTAGGAGCCAGTCTTTCCACGGCAATCAAAATCATCACCTCCTTCACAGTGGCCCATTCCATCACGCTGGCGCTAGCAACGCTGGATGTGGTCAGGATTTCTCCAGCTGTTGTGGAGCCGCTCATTGCGGCATCTATCGTCTATGTCGGTCTCGAAAATATTTTCAGCCACAACCTGAAACGGAGATGGTTGCTGACGTTCGGCTTCGGGCTGGTTCATGGTTTTGGTTTTGCCTCAGTGCTGCGAGAGCTAGGCATAGGCGCAAGCGCGAGCGGAACAGTGCTTCCGCTCTTGTCGTTTAACTTGGGAGTTGAACTGGGACAGATTACCATTGCCGCCTTGATTTTGCCGTTGATCTGGAAGCTCCGAGCACGGCCTGCTTTCATCGCTCGCTACGTTCCTACCTGTTCTGTGTTGATTACGCTGATGGGTGGCTTCTGGCTCATTGAACGCATCCTGCCTCGGTAAGTTCACTACGAGACTTTTCCTTAAGGCCCATAACTCCCCACCGCAGACGCTGAGGCCGGAGAACTGCCGTGAAAACAGCCAGTGTTAACATTTGGCTTCAATAAACTCCTTCTTGACAGTTCAGAAATCCGGCTGCAAAATGCTAAGGCGAACAAAAAGCGAATATACGTTTCCTTTCTACCATGCTCTTCGCTTGCCTGTATGTGCCAGACTTTCCAGTCCAAGCGGTTACCCGTATTGACGAAGAACTGCGCAAGCAGCCAGTTGCCGTCCTTGACGGGACCCCGCCCTTACTCACGGTCATTGCGACTAACCTGAAGGCACGTCAAAAGAGAGTGGCCCTTGGCATGACCAAGGTTCAAGCCGAGCTGTTTGATGTCAAGTTGCGCCAACGCAGCCTGACACAGGAAGCCGCTACGCATCAGGCCTTGCTTGATTGTGCTTATGCTGTTTCACCGCGAGTGGAGGATACGAAGTTTCGTCATGTCTCGACCCAGGCAGGGAGCCTCATCACTAACCGGATTGGCGGAGATTTTCACGGCACGATTGGCGATACCGTGATTCTGGACATCGAGGGAATGGAACGATTATTTGGCTCCCCTCAGGAGATCGGACAGAGGTTACAACAGCTCGCGAGTCAGCTTGGCCTGGAAGTCAATGTCGGGTTAGCGGCTAATCCGGAAGCGGCAACGTTGGCAGCACGAGGTTTTTCCGGGGTCACACTCCTTCCCGCAGGCTCTGAATCTGAACGCCTGGGGCAATTGCCGGTCGAGATTCTCGACCTTCCGCCAGAGCAGCTGGAAACCTTTCGCGTCTGGGGGATTCATACTCTTCAGGCACTCGCCGCGCTGCCGGAAATTGGGCTGATTGAGCGTTTGGGGCAGGAAGGCAAACGATTACAAACACTGGCCCGCGGCGCCAATCAGCGTCTTTTGGTTCCCGCGGAACCAGTGCTGAAATTCGAGGAGACGATGGAGTTGGAATTCTCTATCGATCTGCTGGAGCCGCTCACTTTCATACTGGTGCGTCTCCTGAACCAGTTATGTGCCCGGCTCGTCGCCCGAAGTTTGGCGGCCGGCGCCATTCGGCTGGATTTGGAACTGGAGCCTCCAACCACTGGAGTTCAGCTTGACCAAGAGAAACTCCCCATCTTTTTCCATCACTCCAGATTGCATCTTCCGGTTCCCATACAAAAGCGCAAAACTCTGCTGAAGCTTTTGCAATTGCGTTTGCAATCCCACCCTCCAAACGCTCCAGTCAAAAGAGTTTTGCTTGCTGCCGAAGCAATTCGCCCCCGTATAGCTCAAGGGCAGCTGTTCACGCCGCGTGGCCCCGAGCCGGAGCGCATGGAAATAACACTGGCCAGAATCGGTGGGATTGTTGGGGAAAGCCGTGTGGGGTCACCCGTTTTGTGTTACACGCATAAGCCCGATGCTTTTCGGTTGAAAAAGTTCTCGACGCCGGAAGGCCTTACCGTGCTACATCGCCGTATAGTTTCCCCTCGGCAAGGGGAAGCTCAAAGCTGCAGGTCCCCCAAACCAGAACAAGATTCTCGCCCTAATTCGCATAACGGGTTCACGCCTCCTCACTCTGCCTTGCGACGATTTCGACCTGCCATTGCAGCTTGTGTGGAATTGAAAAATGCTGTTCCTATGTTTGCCACGTTTTT
>Ga0075431_100005023_pt1 | contig 13014 bp, 13 predicted proteins | sample RhiMetdeltSRZDD5_FD_75297 | JGI IMG/M metagenome (GOLD analysis project Ga0075431, IMG submission 75297) | Populus rhizosphere microbial communities from Tennessee, USA - Rhizosphere MetaG P. deltoides SRZDD5 | ecosystem: Host-associated > Plants > Roots > Rhizosphere > Soil | place: USA... | reverse complement strand
CAAAAAGTTTACGGCATGATCGCCGCGCTACACCGGACCATGAACTATATCCTCAGTCCGGCGAACCGAGCCGAGGTCGTCCAATACGTTTCAACGTATCACAAGATCGATCTGTCTTTGGCGGAGAAATCTTTTACCGCGCAGATGCTCGGCTACAGCAAAGACGGCACCAAGCCGCGCGCGGCGGTCGAAAAAGAGATCGAGATCTACCGCGAATCGCTGAAGATCGCGAAGAATTTCACGCCGGATGATTTGGAGGATATGAGTTTGTTGAGGAAGGTGCAGGGGCGGTAGAAATTATGTCGCAGGATTTTCGCCTCTACCGCTTGTAGTTTTCGCTGCCCCAGATCTCCTTCAGGAACCCGCTCTTCTCCAGATTGTTGACGAAAGTATTGTCGTAAATTTCTTCCGGCTTTTTTCGAACGGGGGCGCCGCTTTCGCGGGCCAGCTCGACGGTTTCGGCGACCGCTTTGCCGGGGACGACCATGGTTCGATCGAGGATTTCCCTGGCGTAGACATCGTAGGCGGATTGCAGCGCTTGCTGATCGCTGGTGCGCATGGCTTTGCCGATCGACGCTTTGGCCTTGTCGGGATTTTTCTCGACGAAATAGATGATCTCGGCGAAGGCCGCGACCATGCGCTGGACGATCTCGGGACGTTCGCGCAGCATTTTATGACTCGTATGGAGCGAGCTGTAGATGAACGGGATGTTCAAATCGATCAGGCGGTACATCACGTTGTAGCCTTCGTTCTTGGCGCGGACGTCAAGCGGCGGGGTGATGATCACGCCGTGGACGATACCGGCGGCCATGGCCTGATAGCGCTCGCCCTGGCTGCCGCCGATCGGCCGGATCGTGACGGCGTCAGGCGGTAGGCCTAATTTTTTCACGACGGCGCGCGAAAGCCGATCGCTCAAGTCGCCGGCGCGGGCGATACCCAAAGCTTTGCCCTTAAGGTCTTCCGGGCGCCGGATCTCTTTTCGGGTGACCAACACGTAGGGCAGCTTCACCAGAGGAGACGCAACGATTTTCGCTTCGATCCCCGCTGCCATTCCAGGAATAATCGCGTCGGAAGCGCAGTAGGTAAACTGCACTTCGTCGGTTGCCAAGGCGGTCAGGTTTTGGGCGCTGCCGCGGATAAAAATATTCTCCAACTTGATGCCGTACTTGTCGAGCAGGCCGTTGTCCAGGGCGGTATAGAGATGCACGAAGCCGCCGGAAACGGCGCAGGTGGACACGCGCATCGAAAGTAACTTCTCGCCCGCTTTGGGTAGATAGGGGTTGGCGAAGGCACTTGCCTCGAAAAGAAAGAATAGTAACGCGAAAATTCCTAGCTTCATGCGGCGGACTCTAACCAAACATGACGGGCTTGTAAACAGGCCGTAGTGGCTATTTTGAACGGCCTCTCGTCCACCACCGGCGCAGCGCGACAATAGACCAGATGGCCTCGATCAGTCCAAACGGCCAAGCACCCTGCAAAAACCCATAGGTGGATCCCAACGCGCATGTTATCGCGAAACCGAAGACAAACCAGCGGCTATGATCTTCGAGTGCGTAACACACCAGCATCCCCGAAACCGCAAATAGGCCAAAAACCGTGAGCCAATCCATGCCATTCAGGAGAACGCTAAATAAACTCACAACGTTCCGATCGCGGCAGACGGCAAAGCTGCATTACGCAGATTATCCCAGGACCAATGATAGTGGTTTCTCCCGGCGGTCGCCTAGCCAATTGGGTTAGGAAGTGACGCCGGCTTACAGTTGATTTGCAAGAGCCGCCGACACAGGATGAGCTTTATCGGCGGTAATTTTCACCGCCCCAAAGCTCTTTGAGGAAGCCGCTTTTCTCCAGGTTGTTGACGAAGCTGTTGTCGTAAAGTTCTTCCGGTTTTCTTCTCACCAGAGTTCCAGTTTCGCGGGCGATATCGACGGCTTCGCTCACGGATTTACCCGGCACGACCATCATGCGGTCGACGATTTCCTTGGCGTAGACGTGGTAGGACGATTGCAGCGCCTCGTCATCTTTCACGCGCATCGCTTTGGCGATGGCGGCTTTGGCCTTGTCGGGGTTCTTCTCGACGAAGTATACCGACTCGGCGAGCGCGGCGACCATGCGCTGCACGGTTTCGGGCCGCTCGCGCAGCATCTTGTAGCTCGTGAGCAGGGAGCTGTAGATGAAGGGAATTTCGAGGTCGATCAGCCGGTAGAGAACGTTAAAGCCGTCGCGCTTGGCGCGGACATCCAGGGGCGGAGTCACAAGGATCGCCTGAACGACGTTGCCGACCATGGCTTGATAGCGCTCCGTTTGGCTGCCGCCGATGGGATGGATCGAAACGTCGTCGGTCGTCAGTCCAAATTTTCTCACGACTTGCCGTGATAGGCGGGCGCTCAAGTCGCCTGGCCGGGTCACGCCGATGGATTTTCCCTTGAGGTCTTCGGGGCGGCGAATCTCCTTGCGCGCGACCATGACGTAGGGGAGCTTGATCAGAGGAGAAGCCACGACTTTGGCTTCAACGCCGGTCGCCAGCCCGGGAAGACTGCCGTCGGCGGCGCCATAGGTGAACTGGATCTGGTCGCCAGCGAGCGCGGAGAGCGTCGGTGACGAGCCGCGGATGTAGATATGCTCGCACTTAAGTCCGTATTTTTCGAAAATTCCGTAGTCCAGTCCGGCGTAGAAGTGCACGAAGCCGCCCGTGACAGCGGAGGTCGCGACTCGAAGCATCGTCGGACGTTCGCCGGTCTTTGGCAGGTAAGGGTTGGCGTAGGCGCCGGCGTCGAAGAGAAAAAATAGCAACGCGACGATTTTCAATTTCTTCATGTCGCCCGAACTGTATTCCAAGTGGCGTCACTGTGTAAATAGCCAATCCTCGCGCTGATTCTGCTTGACCCCCGGGGGCACGCTGACTTATTTTTAGCCGACGCGAGGAGTATGTATAAGGAGCGACTCATGAGTTCGATGCGATTTCATGTGCGTTGTTTGGGCACACTGGCGACGCTTTTAATTTTTCTCGGCATTGACGACGGCCTCAACGCGCAAACACAAAAAATTCGCATCTCGTTGTCGAGCCGGAGCAATACGAACACGTCGTACTACGTCGCCCAAGCCAAAGGTTTCTTTAAAGACGAAGGATTGGAGGTCGAGTTCATCCAGATCAATCCCCGGCTCGGCGCCATGGCGGTGCTGAACGGCGACGTGACCTTCACGACTTCGTTCGTCAGCACCTTTCGCGGCATCGTGCAGGGGCTGCCGATGAAGACCGTGTTTATTCTCTTGAAGAAAGGCACCTACCATTTGATGGTGCGCCCCGATCTCATCAAGGACATTCAAGATCTCAGGGGGAAAAAATTGGGCGTGACGGCGGTCAACGGCGGCGATCACATCATCGGCAGAGAGTTGATGCGCATGAAAGGATTGGATCCGAACCTGGTTCAAGCCATTGCCGTCGGCGACCCTTCGCTAAGGCTTCAAGCGGCCATCAGCGGCGCGGTGCAGGCCGTTTCGGTGCCGCCGCCATATGACTTGATGCTTGAGCAGAAGGGCCTCAAGTCCATTTCCGGACCGCCGGAAATCGGCGTGCCGTCGTCCGGCCTGTTCGCGGCGGATCGGTTGATCAAGGAAAACCCGCAAGTGTTGCGGCGGACCATTCGCGCGACTGTGAAGGCGAACCGCTATATCGAGGGGAACCGGGAAGAAACGATCCGCATCATGACCAAGTACGTGCCGCAGCCGGTCGAAACCGCAGCGCGCTCCTACGACGTCGAATTCAAAGCACTCGCCAAAGACGGCCAGATGACCGACGCGGAGATCGAGTTTCAGATGGAGCGCCTGGCCGACAAGAAGCGGCCTCTCGACGAGATTCGCGACTTCTCCTTCGCCCGTCAGGCGCTGAAGGAATTGGACGCGGGGAGATAAGTCTAGTTAGACGGGTGGCCGCGTGACGCCGGGTTGCCCGTCCGCTGTTCCTTGCTTGCGGTGCTTACGCCAACCGCGCAGCGCCAACGCCAGGAACATGAGGCCGGTGGTGAGCCAACCGCCGGCGAATTTCAATTCGGGATTGGCCAGCATGTTTTCGTGAGTCAAGACGTCGAACGACGCGAGGCCTGCGCCGAACAAAAAAAGTATGGCCATTGCCACGGCGGTGAATCTCACAAAGGGTTTCACGGATCGTTCGCGGAAATTTTTTACTCGCCGGTTATTCTCCCGAAAGTTTTTTCACGCGCTCGATAACGTCTTTGGGCTGGTTCATGACCTCGCGAATTTGCGTCTCCACTTCGGCGCCGGGAAGGGCTTGAAGATCGAGGCGGCTCTTTTTTGCTTCTTGCACCACTTCGGGATCGTTAAAAGTTTTTAGATAGGCTTCGCGCAGGATCTTGACGCGCTCGGGCGGGGTGCCGGGTGTGGACATCATCGGCCGTCCCAGGGTCGCCGAGACGAGCATGACCTTGGCGACGCTGCGGCTAAAAGGCGAGCTCTTTTTTTTGTCCATCAGCTCGACCAGCGTCGGCGCGTCGGCCAGGCGCGGATCTTTCTTCGCGCCGGTCTGGACGATGTGGCGGTCGAAGCCGGTTTTATGCCAGGTAAAGTAGGGCTCGCGGGCAAAGTGAGTCGTGATGCCGGTGCCGCGGCAGTGAATCTCGCCCTTTTCGAGCGCGAGATCGATCTCGACGCCGCCAGGATAGCCGCGCACTTCCTGGAATTTCACGCCGAGCGTTTCATCCAGGATATTGGCCACGATTGTCGTGAGATCGGAAGTGCCGGTGGCGCCGCATTTGGGCGGCTCTTTCGAATTCATCACGTCTTCGATCGACTTCCACGGCGCGTCGGCCTTCATGTAAAGAACCAGATCGCGCTGGTCGATGCTGCCGAGCCACGCCAATTTCGCCACGTCGAAACTCGCTTCCTTGCGGCCGAGCAGTTGATCCAAATAAATGCCGCTGCCGGGCATGCCGAGGGTCAAGCCATCAGGTTTGGCGACGCTATAAATATAATTTGTCGAGGTCAGCGAACCCGCGCCCGGCATGTTCTGCACGATAATGTTCGGATTGCCGGGAATGTATTTCCCCATATGACGCGCCAGCAGGCGCGCATATTGATCGTAAAGCCCGCCCGAGGTGAAGCCGACGACGATGCGGATGGTCTTGTCTTTGTAGAATGGCGTGGGTTGCGCTTGGGCGCTCAGGGTTACCAGAAGGAGTATCCCTGCGATGCCACAGCTGATGGTTGTGAAACGATTGGTCATTGCTCCCTCCAAAGTTTTGCGCACATCCGCTTATACGGTAAACTCCCGCTCAACTGCAATGGATGGCTTGACAGAAGCAGGGCTGCGGTTTTAATTGCCGATGTGGAGTTCGCCGGCGAATCGAGACTCGTGTTTATTCCCTCCGGGTGGTTCTTGATGGGAAGCGAGCAGGGACAGGAGAACGAGCGGCCGTGCCACCGCGTTTGGATCGATAACTTCGGTATCGGCAAATTTCCTGTCAGGAACCGGGAATACGGAGAATTTCTCGCCGGCAGCGGCACTGCGGCGCCGCCCTTTTGGCGGGACCCGATATTTGCCGATCCGGAGCAGCCCGTCGTCGGCGTCAGTTGGGACGAGGCAACGGCTTACTGCCGTTGGTTGAGCGAAAAACTCGGTGAACGACTTCGTCTTCCCACCGAAGCTGAATGGGAACGCGCCGCGCGCGGCGGACGCGAAGGCGCGCAATATCCCTGGGGCGACGAGCCGCCGGAGCAAAAATGTTTTGCCGGGTGCGATCAACAGACGGGCGGCCCGCTGCGGGTGGGCGTCAATGAACCGAACGGCTTCGGCCTTTACGACATGAGCGACGGCGTGCACGAATGGTGCAACGATTTCTACGATTACAATTACTATCGAAACTCTCCCGAGCGAAATCCCCAAGGTCCGGCGGCCGGTCAACGCCGCTCCTCACGCGGAGGCTCATGGCGCCATCGAGTTAAATTTAGCCGCTGCGCCGCGCGCAGCTCGCTGCCGCCGAGTTTTCACTATGCCGATTACGGGTTTCGCCTGGCGCGCACTCTTTGATAAACGCGTTCAAGCCGTTCAAATCGTTCAAGCCGTTCAAAATGTCCGATCACTCGGGGCCGGTTAGACCCTTCGCGTTGCTCGGGGTGACTGCGTCAGCGATGCGTCGGAGTGAGTCATTTTGCGTTTGACCGAAGCGGTTTTGCGAGCTAAAAGGCATGCGACTGTCTCGGTCGGCAATTTGTACAAGAGAGAGGAGCTTAGTTATGAGGAAAACGAAAATAGCTCAAGCGATCTTTGTCGGCGCGCTAGCGTCTTTCATCGTCATCAACTCGTCGTTCGCCATCGACAACCTGCGCGTCGCTTATCCCTCGCTGAACACGTCGGTCTTCTCCCTGATCATCGCGCAGAAAGAAGGCTACTTCAAAGAAGAAGGACTGAACGTCGAGCTGCTCAGTATTCGCGGCGAGATCGCCATTCGCACCACCTTGTCCGGCGACGTTGATTTCTTCACCAACGCCGGCAGCGCATTGGCGGCGGCGGTCAGAGGAGTTTCGGTTCGCCTGGTCACGGTTTTTCAGGACAAACCGGGCTGGGATTTGATCGCGTCTCCCGAGATCAAGTCGGTCGCCCAACTGCGCGGCAAGAACATCGCGGTCATGTCGCCCGAAGGATCGCTTGCCGTGGTGGCGCGCGAGATCTTGCGCAAAAACGGTCTCGATCCGACCAAGGATGTCAATCTAGTTACGATGGGCGGCGACGAAGTGCGCTTCCCGGCGTTGCAGACCAAGGCGATTTCGGCGACCCTTTTCAACACCGCGATGAGCCTGCGCGCCCAAAAAGATGGATTTAGCAAACTCGCGAACGCGAGCGAATATGCCAACCTGATCGAAGGCGGCTTGGCGACGTCTCAGGACAAAATCAAGCAGGGCCCGGACAAGATTTTCCGCTTTGTGCGCGCGTCGCTAAAAGGATTGAATTACTACGTCACCAAACGGGAACCGGCGATCAAGTACATGATGGACAACCTGCGCATGAAAGACCGGGAGCTGGTCAGCTCGATTTATGATATTCAGACCCGGCTGGTGCTCAAGGAAGGATTCAGCGACGACAAAGTGTTGCAATCGATGATCGAGGATATGAAAAGGACGACCAAAGTGCAGCGCGACATCAAAGTCGCCGATATCTTCGATTTGAGCTTCGTGAAAAAGGCCAACGAAGAGCTGAGAGCGAGCGGCTGGAAACCGTGATCCGTTCGCCACTCTAGTCTTATTGTTGGACCGCCTTACTGCCGCAATGGCAGGCGTCGGTGCAGGTTTGAAACCTGTCCCAACATTTCTCGCATACGCGATCATCGGGAAAATCTCCCTTGCCCCTCTTTGTCAAACTGATCATGCGCCACATCTTCTTGGCTGGACACTATGGTGAGGGTGCAAAGGTTGATGACTATCTGATCCCCCTTTGAAAAAGGGGGATCAAGGGGGATTTGGGCGTGATTTTAGCTTGGGTTCGCTATTTCGCCTGCGAAATGAACGCCGGATCGACGAAACTCTCCCAGGGCTCGCGCTTGGGAATCATTTTGTCCGACTCGAGCAGCCGGATCATTTCCGCTATACCGGGACCGTCGATCGTGCCCTCGTGCTGAAAGGCTTTGTTCTCCGGAATCATAAACTTGTAGGTCTGAGCCGCGATCGCTTGATCGACTTTCAAGCGCTGGACCATGAGCTCGATGGCCGCCTTCTCATTGGCCGGATCGTTGAGCCAGCGCATTCCCTGACCGATGGCCCGCATGTAGCGCGTGAACAGCGGCCGGTTCTGCGCCAGCGATTTAGTCGTGACAAAAAAGGATGTGTACTGCAAGTTTTTGATCTCGTCCGAATAATTGAGCAGCACTCTTCTGCCGGCTTCCACAGACTTAAAATTATAAGGCGGCGCTTCCGCCAAAGAGGCGGCGACCTGGCCGGACGCAACCGCTTGAAACCTTTCCGGACTGCCGCCGACGAAAAGCAGGGTGTAGGCCGACGGCGGGACGCCGCGCCGCTGCATGACATCCTTGAAGATCGTCGTGGTGATGCTTGCCAGTGAGGCGCCGGCGATTCTCTGGCCTTTGAGATCGGCCAGAGTTTTGAACTGCGGGTTGCCGATCACCTGATAAGGATAACCGTAGTTCGAGCCGCCGATGATTTTGATCTCGGCGCCGCGGGCGGCGGCGATCACGCCGAAGTGGGTGCCCGATCGCGCCATGTCGACGGTGCCGGCGATCAGCGCCTTGACGACCAGGTCCGGCGTCATGTAGGTCGGCTCGACGTCGAGATTTTCTTTGGCAAAGAAGCCTTTTTCTTTGGCGGCGACATAATCGATGTCAAAGGCGGTGGGATTGGTCGAACTCAAGGTGATCTTGTCGGCGGCGAAGGATTGGAACGAAGGACTCAAGAAGATCGTCGCAAGAATGCCCGCTAAACAGCTTATCGCGCGTGTCATCGGCTTCCCTCCAAAAAGGCTTTAGGCATCGGCGTCGCTATCTTTCCTCGCACTCTCTCAGCGTATCGCCGCGCGGCTCCAACCCTAAGCCGGGTGATTCGGCTAAAGTCACCCAGCCATTCACCGGCGCCGGCGGTTCTTTGTAGATCTTATCGCCGACGCCCCACATCTCGAAGTGAAATTCGACGCGCCAACCGTTAGCCATAGCCGCATGCAGGTGCATGTTGTGATGCGGCCAGCCGCCGCCGTTGGCGATCGGCAAGTTGAACGCCTGCGCGAGCGCCGCGACTTTCACCGCTTCGGTATAGCCGCCAACGGAACAAACGTTGGGTTGGGCGATGTCGACGGCGTGATTGGCGATCAGCTCGCGGTGGCGAAAGCGGTGGCCTTCGTTCTGCCCGGCGGCGATCGGGATCGACGTGTGGCGGCGCAAGTCAGCGAGCAGCGCGGCATCGTTTTGGTAGACCGGCTCTTCGAACCAGGTGATGTGGAGAGGTTCGACCAGCTTGCAAAGCTCCAATGCCCGGTTGAACGAGAACAGATAGTTGGCGTCGATCATCAGCTCGACGTCATCGCCGACCGCTTGACGCACGGCGCGCACCCGCGCGGCGTCGACTTTCGGGTTTTCGGGATCGACGGCGACGACCATCTTGAGTCGCTTCTCGCCTTGGGCGACGAGTTGCTTGGCGACTTCCGCCAGCTGATCTATGGTATATTGCTTGAGGCCAAAAGTGACGTAGGCCGGCACTGGATTTTGCGCGCCGCCGAGCAGGCGCCAGACGGGTTCTTTATAATGCTTGCCTTTGATGTCCCAGAGCGCGATATCGATGGCGCTGACCGCGGAGCTCCACATGCCGGTCTGGGCGCGCGGGTTGAACTGCTTGAAAAGCTGGTTCCAGATGCGCTCGGTTTCGAGCGGGTTTTTGCCGCGCAGGAAGGGGGCCGCTTCGCGATTGATGAATTCCTTGATGGCGAAGCGCTGCGAGCCGCGTGTCAAGCCATAGCCGATGGCGCCCTGGTCGGTCTCGACCACGACGAATACGATCGATGTGGTAATCTGTTCCTTGAGCAGCGGCACCGAAATGGGAACGCGGTGCAGCGTCGCTCTGATATCCGTGATCTTCAGACGCTACCTCCAATGGTTGGTTGTTAGCGCAGATCCACGGAGCAAGTCAAACTTCACGCGGTTTCCATCAAGAGAAGCCTTGACGCACGCCGCCAGCCATTTTATGAAGGCCGTAACCGCGCGCGAAGGAGAACGGTATGTTTAAGATCGGTCTGGTCTTTTTGTTTTGCCTCGTTACCGGCATTGCCCGACTTCCCGCGCAATCGGTGCGCGGCGCATTCCCATCGCCGAGCATTCAAATTCTGCCGCTCATGGTCGCGTCGGAAAGAGGTTTCTTCAAGCGCGAGGGATTGGAACTGGAGCTGGTCTTTGTGCGCGGCGCGACCGTCGCGGTGCAGGCGCTGCTGGCGAACCAGATCCATTTTATTTTCTCCATCGGGCCGCAGATGCCGGCGGTCTGGGAAGGCAACGACATCATGCTGCTGGCGCAGCAGGTCGGGCGGCCGACTTTTTCTCTGGTGGTGACGCCCGATATCCAAAAGATCGCCGATCTCAAGGGAAAAAAGTTGGGGGTCACCTTCGGCGGCTCTACGGCCGCAGGGACCAAGGCATTGCTGGAGCTCAACAAGATCAATCCCGACAAAGACGTGGAATACATCAGCCTGCCCGGCAACGAACCCAAGATCGCCGCGATGAAGCAAGGAATTATTTCCGGGGCATTGCTCGCGCCGCCGTCGGACTATCTGGCGATGAAGTCGGGACTCAAGCGGCTGGTGAGCCTTGCGGATATATTCAAGGACACTGCGTTTACCGGCCTCGCCGCGATGAGCAAGACCATCAAGGAAAACCCGCAGACCGTGCGGCGCATGGTTCGGGCCATCGTTCGCGCCGTCATCCACACGCGCGACAATCCGGAAGACGCCTTGTCGGTTTCGATGAAGCGCCTCGGCATGGATCGCGACGCTGCTCAGGACGCTTATCAGATGATCCGCGAAGCGTTGATCCCCGTGCCGACCGAAAAAGGCGTCGAGTTGATGGCGCAGTGGCAGGCCATCGCGCTCAACATGAAGCCCAAGCGCAAGCCCGCCGAGTATATGGACCTGCGCTTCGTCAACGAAGCGATGGCCGAACTGGGACAGAAGTAAATTGGCTCGGTCCGAATGCGGCTATGGCGCAGTAGGCGATAGGCACGTACCAATTGACTTCTCCCCCGCGGCGTCCTAGCGTTTATCCATATGGGCAAAGCCAATCGAGTCTACGCTCTTTTGCTGATCGCTATCCTCGCCGGCTGCGCCACCTTCGCCGGCGGCGGGCAATTTCAAGCCGGCCGGCGGGCGCTGATCGTGGGTGACCCTGAGACCGCCCTTGGGTATTTTAGCGCCGTCGCTGAACAGGAGCCCAACTATGTAAACGTCATCCAAAACTATCGCGAGAGCGTTTGGACCTACCTCGGGCGCGCCCAATATGAGACCAAACGCTACCAGGAAGCGCGTAAGTCCCTCGAACGCGCGCTTTCCTTGAATAGGGACGATCCAACGGCAAAACTCTATTTGGGGCTCACTCTGATGCATACGGGAGATATGTCGGGCGGCGTCAAGGAAGTCGAAGCCGGCATGAAAGGTTTTTATGACTGGATCGAGTACATGAACCGTACCCGCCCGTTCCAAGATTTTTGGGACCCGTCGTTCCAAATTCGCAAACAAATCGACCAGGACCTGGCAGCGATGGCGAGCAGAGACTTCAAGCCCGAGCAATTGATCGCCGACGCTGAGTGGGTCGGAAAGATGTTCGAAGAAGAACTCGATAAAGTTCGAGACGACGAGCGCCGGCAATTTGACCGTGAGTTTGACCGGCAGCGCGGTTTTTCCTTCGGTCTCGGCATCGGTTTCTGAAATTTAGGTCTTTAGACTTTCATGCGAACCCGAGGTCGGAGATTGCACCGCGGAGACGCTGAGGACTCGGACCCTTCGACGTAGCCGGACATGCTTTACGGGAGAAGCTCCGAGATTTAGTCACGCCAGCTCGCCGGCTGACCGCAATTCCCTGCGCCACGGGTATAGCGGTTCTCAGTCACTTCTGATTGACTGGCCTTCACCCTCTCCGTCCGAGGCATTTTCAAATCCCCACCGGACCGAGCGGGCAATGACTTAGATTCCCAGAAAATCAGTACTTATGTCACTGCTCAGTAAGATGTTCAACGTGAGCGGCAGCCACGCGCCGATTGTTCGATTTCTGGCACTTGCCTTGCGTATATTTTTCCTGGTTTTTTTCTCAAACAAAGTGTTTACGTAGATAATCAGGTCTGCCCGGAGGAGGTGCCCATGGCGATTTGGAACCAGACGTCCGAGGAAAATAACGAGAAGCCTGCCGTCCCACCCGCTGCGGCCGTAGTGCCGCAAGCCACGGCTATTCCGGTGGCGAAGGAGGGCGCGGCGAAAGGTCCTCGGGAATCTATATTCGGCGCCGGCGTTACGATCGAAGGAAAAATCGAGGGAGATGCCGACATACGCATCGCCGGGAAGTTCAAAGGAGATATCCAAATCAAAGGTGATTTGCATGTCGAGAAAGGCGCCCGCCTTGCGGCGAAGGTCAGCGCCGCCAATGTAACTCTCGGCGGCGAGCTCGACGGAAACGTCGCCGCCACCGGCCAGGTCAGGCTGACGGAATCCGGCCAGATGATCGGCGATCTGAAGGCGAGCACGTTGACCGTCGCGGCGGGTTCGCGCATGCGCGGTCATGTCGAGTTTGGCTGGAACCCGGCGGAAACCGCCAAATTTGCCAATGGTCAAGCGCACGAGAACGAGAAGAACCGAGCCGGTGGATGAAGCTCGGACGACTCTCGACCGCGGGCGAATCCCGTAGTTGCCCGCATTGCAATGCGACGATTCTAAAGAGCGCCACGTCCTGCCCCATGTGCCGTCATATGCTGCGGGTGGCTACGCTTAGCTTTGAACCGCGTTCCACGCTGACGACGTGTCCGCTTCAGGTGGAAGGGACCCTGCAAAATCCCGGCGGTGGCGATCCCGTGGAATATCAGGTGTTGATGGAGGTCAGGGACGACAGCGGTAAGATGTTGTCCCGGCAAATTATCGGTGTCGGCGCAATCCATGCTTCGGAAAAGCGCGTTTTCTCCTTGCGCATCGAGATGTCGAGCGGGAATCCGGTGAATTAACAAGTCCGCTCAAACCGTGAGCATCCCATTTATTCGTTAGCGAGAGTTTTCCAGCAAGCGTCCCCAGCCGTGCACCGGCGGGATAATGCCCGGCCGAACAAGATCGTTCCACACTTCAGCGCTCATATTGGTGAAAGCCGGTTTGCCGAATTCTTCTTCCAAAGCCGGGATGACGTGCAGGGCCATGGCAGCGCCGCCCGGCACTGAGATACCTTCGGCCTCGGGCCAGGTTTTAGCCGCCTCGCGGCCGACGTCGAGCGCCATTTCCAAGCCTTGTTCCATGGTCATGGCGAAAGAGTCCGACGCCCACTG
>Ga0075431_100005018_pt1 | contig 13020 bp, 7 predicted proteins | sample RhiMetdeltSRZDD5_FD_75297 | JGI IMG/M metagenome (GOLD analysis project Ga0075431, IMG submission 75297) | Populus rhizosphere microbial communities from Tennessee, USA - Rhizosphere MetaG P. deltoides SRZDD5 | ecosystem: Host-associated > Plants > Roots > Rhizosphere > Soil | place: USA... | reverse complement strand
CGTCGGCTGGCTGATCGACATATCGCTGCTCCTGCATTTGCAGGATGCGAGCCGGGCGTTCCAATTGCCGGTCGCCGTCGTCACGGTCTTCGGCGTGCTCGGCCTCGCCAAGGACGTCGGCTGGCTCGCATTCGTCGCCTCGCGCAAGGAGCCGATCACGATCGGCGGTCAATCGATCCGCCTGCCTTCGCTGCGCGACGCACTCGTGCAGATCTCTTTCGGGCTGGCGCAGATCTCGCTGATGACGACGATCCTGTATTTGTTCATGCCAGCGGAGCTGAACATGACGTGGCCCGCGTTCGTCGCGATCTACTGCATCTCGTTCGTGGCCGGCCAGATGAGCAACGTGCCCGCAGGGTTGGGCGTGCTGGAAGCGGCGCTGTTCCTGCTGCTGCCGCACGTGCCGCCGGGAAAACTGGTGGGCGCGGTGCTCGCGTACCGCGCCGTGTACGAGTTGCTGCCGCTGGGGGTCGGGTTGCTGCTGTTGTTGATCTACGAGAGCACCAACAAGGCAGGCATCATCCGCCGGCGGTTCAGAACCTCAGGCTCGTCTCCGTAGCCCACTGCTTGCCGTTGCCCGCTTGCGCAATCGGAATGCACGCCTGGAACCCGCCGGGCACGGCCACGTACTGCAGCACCTGCGTCGCGCCGACCTGCGACGTGAAGAAGCCCAGCAACGTCAGCTCTTTCATCATCAGAATGAAAGGCCGGTTGCGCTCTCCCGCAGGGACTTCCTTATCTGCCTGCACTTTCTCGGCTGCGGCTGCGGCATCGTGAACCTGCTGCAGGAACGACACGCGCTGCGTCTGCGGCAACTGCAGAAACGGCTTGCCGTGCACGCGCTGCGCCTCCGCATCGAAGTCTCTCAGGCCGCTGATGAAGCGCGCCTGATCCTCGGACGGATAGGCGTCCTTCAGGATCACGTCGATGAATGCAGGCACGCCGACGTCGCGCGCGCCGGGCGTGGTCGTGCGCGGCACGATCAGCTCGGCGACGTCCTCGATCATCGCGCCCTCCTCCTTGCTGAGGAACAGCGGCTGCCAGCTCGCACCGGGCTTCGGCGAACAGCCATTGAGTATCGCGAGCGCGGCAGGCGCGGAAATCGCGCCGCCCATCAACATCGCCACGCGCTGCAGGACTTCGCGACGATTCATGAGATTGTTGTCGCTCATACGTTCCCCCGCTTCAGCTCGCTGACTGCATGGTCGACCGCGCGTGCGGTGAAGGCCATGTAGGTGAGCGAGGGGTTCTGACACGCGCTCGAGACCATGAACGAGCCGTCGGTGACGTACACGTTCGGGCACGCGTGCACTTGATTCCACTTGTTGAGCACGGAGGTCTTCGGGTCCTTGCCCATGCGCGCGGTGCCCATCTCGTGGATGCCGAGGCCCACGCCGATCGCGCGGTCGTACGTTTTCACTTCGCGGAAGCCGGCGGCTGCGAGCATCTCGGCGGCATCGTTCGACATGTCCTTGCGCATCTTCCACTCGTTGTCGCGCAGTTGCGCGTCGAACGCGAGCAGCGGCAGGCCCCACTTGTCCTTGCGCGTCTTGTCGAGCGTCACGCGATTGGCGTGATTCGGCAGGATCTCGCCGAACGCGCCCATGCGGATGTACCACGGCCCGGGGGTCGCGGCTTTTTCCTTCAGATCTGCGCCGAGCGACTTGTCGAGCATCAGGCGCGTCCAGCCGAGCCGGCCTGCGCCGCCCTGGTAGCCGAAACCGCGAATGTAGTCGCGCTTCTCGCCGCCGAGGTTGCGATAGCGCGGGATGTAGAAGCCGTTCGGCCTGCGGCCGGTGTAGTACTGGTCGGTGTAGCCCTCGACCAGCGCACCCGCGCCGACGTCGAGATGGTGATCCATGATGTTGCAGCCGAGCTCGCCGCTGTCGTTGCCGAAGCCGTTCGGAAAGCGCTTCGACACCGAGTTCAGCATGACGTGCGCCGAGCCGAACGTGGATGCGCACAGGAAGATCACTTTGGCGGTGAACTCCAGATGCTCGTTGGTCTCCGTGTCGATCACGCGCACGCCGGTCGCGCGCCGCGTGCTGTCGTCGTAGACCAGCTCGTACACGATCGAATTCGGCCGCAGCGTCATGTTGCCCGTGGCTTCCGCGGCCGGCAGCGTGCTCGAGTTGCTGCTGAAGTACGCGCCGTAAGGACAGCCGCGAATGCAAAGGTTGCGGTACTGGCACGTGCCTCGCTGCGGGCTGTGCGCGAGCGGCGCAGTCAGGTGCGCGACGCGACCGATGGTCAGCTTGCGCTTGAACTTCTCCGCCATCGTCTGCTGCAGATGAGTCTCGACGCAGTTCAGGTCCATCGGCGGCAGGAACTTGCCGTCCGGCAACTGCGCCAACCCTTCCGCGCGGCCGCTCACGCCGATGAAGTTCTCGACGTGGTCGTACCACGGCGCCAGCTCGGCGTAGCGGACCGGCCAGTCGACCGCGATGCCGTCCTTCGCATTCGCCGAGAAATCGAGGTCGCTCCAGCGATAGCTCTGCCGGCCCCACATGATCGAGCGACCGCCGACGTGATAGCCGCGGATCCAGTCGAAGCGATGGATCTCGGTGTACGGATGCTCGGTATCGTCGACGAACCAGTGCTTCGACGCTTGCGTGATCGCGTAGCCGCTGCGTGCAGCGATGGCCTGGCGCTTCATGTCTTCGTCGGTAGCGCGGCCGGCGTAGGGAAACTCCCAGATGTCCTTGGTCGCTGTCGGATAGTCGCCGTGCTTGACGTCGCGGCCACGGTCCAGCACCAGCGTCTTGAGTCCCTTTTCGGTCAGCTCCTTGGCGGCCCAGCCGCCAGTGATGCCCGTGCCGATGACGATGGCATCGTAGGAATGGTCTTGGGTCGCACTCTGATCATTGGCCATGTTGCCCCCGTACCCCTACCCCAAACTCTACGTCATCGGTGGCTGCGATGCTCGCCGTCGAAAACAAACTTCACCTTCGACCGGCTCGTCCAGCTCGCGGGCATAGCGGTGGCCTGCATACACTGCGTGCGCAATCAGCCCCGGGGCATGGCAGTCGCCGATCGGCGTGACTGCTTCGACGCCGGCCGCCTTCCAGTCCGCTGAAAGCGCTTCCAAAGCCTTCTGCAGCCCGTCATTCGGCAGGCGGGCGGTGACTGCGACGACGGACGAGCAGCTCACGCGCTGCTCGCGACCGCTGTATACGCATACGAGCTGTGCGCCCTCGCCGTCGACGGAGCGGATGTTGTGCCCCGTGATGATGGGCATCCCGAGCGAGCGCAGGCGTTTCTGCACGTGCCGGTATTCCTGCGTGTAAGTTGTCCACGAAGCGACCACGTCGTCGGGGGTCACGTAGGTCACTTCGCGATTCGCCGCGCGCAGCACCTCGGCGATGACACTGCCCAGGTAGAACGCATCGTCGTCGAACAACAAGACGGGACCGTCGGGTAGGCGCCCTCGCATCAAGTCGTCTGGCGTGAACACGCGAGCCGAATCGAAGCCGGGAATCGCCGCGCCGTTGCTGCGGCCGTAACCGTCGCGCCGCCAGTGACATCCCGTCGCCAGCACGACGCGCTCCGCGCCGAACTCGAGCACGTCCGCGGCGGAGATGTCGTTCTCGCGGTAGATCGCAACGTTCGCCATCTTCTGCAGTTGGGTGATGCGCCAATCACGCACCCGCGCCCACTGCGCGAGCCCCGGAAGCCGTGCTTCGAGGCTCACGCGTCCGCCGAGCTCGCGCGAAGCTTCGGCGAGGTGCACTTCGTAGCCGCGTTGACCGAGCGCGCGCGCCGCTTCCAATCCGGCGGGACCTCCGCCGACCACGAGCACGCGCTTGGCGCTCTTGCTCGGCGCAATGTGCTCCGGGTGCCAACTCTTGCGCCACTCCTCGCCCATCGTCGGGTTCTGCGTGCAGCGGATCGGCGTGGAGGTCATGTCGCCCGTGACGCAGATGTTGCAGCCGATGCACTCGCGAATGTCTTCGCTGCGGCCTTCTTCGATCTTGCGCGGCAGGAACGGGTCGGCGATCGATGGGCGCGCCGCGCCGATGAAGTCGAGCACGCCGCGCCGGATCTGCCCGACCATCGTATCGGGCGAAGTGAAGCGGCCGACGCCGACGACCGGCTTGCGCGTGATGCTCTTGACCCAGCCCGTGAACGGCTCCTGATAGCCTTCGTCAGCGAAGCGCGAAGTCTGCGAATCCATGTGCCACGCGGCGATGTTGACGTCCCACAGGTCCGGCAGATCCGCGAGCAGGTGCACGACCTCACGCGCCTCGCTTTCGCGCACGCCGTCGACGCCGAGGAACTCTTCGGTCGCGAAGCGCACGGCGACGGCGCACTTGTCGCCGACTGCTTCTTTCGTATCCGAGATCAGCTCGCGCAGCAGCCGCACGCGGTTTTCGAGCGAGCCGCCGTATTCGTCGGTGCGATGATTGCGCCGCTGCTGCAGAAAGTGCATCGCGAGCGACAAGTCGTGCGCGGCGTAGATATAGACGATGTCGAAGCCAGCACGCTTCGCGCGCAGCGCTGCGTCGCGATGCCAGCGGCGGTAGTCGCGAATGTCGCGCAACGTCATCGCGCGTGCGTGCTGGGGGTAGCCGTATTTCAGTGGCTGATGCGACGGGGCGAGCGCAACTTCGCGCGAATACAGGTTGGAAGACGTCGGACCGTTGTGCGTGAGCTCGATCGCAGCCAGCGCCCCGTGCACGTGCACCTGCTCGCACATCAGCGCGAGTGCCGGAATATCGCTGTCATCCCATAGCCGGGCTTCGACGTAGGGCGAGATGTCGCCCGACGGATGGATCTCGCACTCCTCGGTGCTGACGACAGCCCAGCCGCCTTCGGCCTTCGCGGCGCGCATCGCCGCGTGCGCTTCGGGCATGGCGTGACCCATGCCGTTACAGTGAGGAACCTGGAAGAAGCGGTTCTTCGCCGTGACCGGGCCGATGCGGACAGGCTCGAACAGGATGTCGTAGCGCGGATCGCGTTGCATGGATCGAACCGGGGAAACTCTAGGAGGCCGCGACGACGGCTTCTGCGGTCCGGCGCTGCCACCATTTCATCAGGAAATACAGCGGCAGGCCGAGCGCGAACAATCCCATGCCCCACCAGAACGCTTCGGCGCCCGCCCCCCACAAGGTCCACGCCGAGTACAGCGCGCCAAGCATCGCAACTGCGAGCAGCCACATCATCTTGCGCCCGTGCACACCCATGTCGCCGCGCAACGCGAGCTTGAACGCGGCCAGCGAGCAGAACAGGTACATCACGAGATACGCGGAAGTCGAGATCAGGATGATGAACGTGAACACGCTGACCATCGAGCCGCTGTAGTTCGTCAGCATCACGATCGTGACCAGCGCGCTGGTGATGAACAGCGAATAGTCCGGCGTGCGATAGCGCGACTCGTGGGCGAACAGCTCCGGAAAGATCTTCTCCTTGGCCAGCACGCGCGGCATCTCCCCCTGGATCAGGATCCAGCCGTTGAGCGCGCCGAAGCCGCTGATGAACACGAACAGCGCCACCGCGCTCGCGGCCCAGTCGCCCCAGAACAGGCGCATCACGTCGGCGAACGGCGCGTTCGAATCCTTGAGCTGCGAGCCCGGAATGAGCAGGATGACGGCCGAGCACGCGATGACGTAGATGATCGCGGTGACGATCGTGCCCCACAACGTCGAGCGCGGAATGTTGCGCTCCGGGTCGATGACGTTCTCCGCCGGCACTGTCGCGGATTCGAGCCCGAGCAGTGGCCAGAGCGTCAGAATCGCCGCCGCAGTCACGGCGGAAATCGTGAACGGCTGCGGCTCGACCTTGATCAGCGAGGTGTCACCGCGCCCGAACAGTACGATCGCGAGGACGATCACGGCCAGGAGCGGCATGAGCTTGAGGACTGTCGTCACCAGCTGAATCACGCCGACCTGCTTGACGCCGCGCCAATTCACGAACGTCAGGATCCAGATCATCGCGACAGCCGTGAGCGCAGGGGCACCCTGCGTCGTCCGCAGCGCAGGCACCAGCTCTGAAAGCGCCGCGACGCTGCCGATCGCGATCGCAGCGTTGCCGACCCACACCGACATCCAGTAGCCCCACGCCATGACGAAGCCGCAGCACTCGCCGAAGGCCACGCGCGGGTAGAGGTACGGGCCGCCTGCCTGCGGATAAACGCGCGCGAGCGCCGCGAACACGATTGCGAGCAGCACGCCGCCGCTGGCAGTGAAGATCCAGCCAACGATGCTGTTCAGACCGTAAGGCGCGAGCGAGGCCGGCAGCAGGAACACGCCTGAGCCGATCATGTTGCCGACGACCAGCGCGAGGCACATCCAGAAGCCCAGCTGGCGTGGCGGCGCTGCGGTCGTTTCGGGCTGAGTCACGATGTCACTGTGCTTTCTGTACGGCTTTTTGAATATAGGCGGCCTGCGCCGCGTGCAGGTAGTCGAGCGTCGCCTGGCGCTCGCGATCGTCGTTGTAGTCCGTACGGCCCTCGGCCGCCGCGATCACACGGTCCAGCCAGTGTACGAAATATTTCGCGTCTGCAGGCGAATTCGTCGGCGCGCCGCCGACACTGACGTACACGGGGCTGGTCGTGGCATAGGGATAGAGATCGAGGATCAGCGGATCGGCGCCATCGTTCCAGGCTCGCAGCACGATCCAGCCGCTGTCGCGCAAATTCAGCTTCCCGGCCACGTCCGCCTGCGTGCGCGCCTTCGCGAGCCGGTGACTCGCGACTACGCGTCCATTCTGCACGACCTCCAGGTGATCGATGGCGACCGGCGAGCGTAACGCTGCCCGATAGCGAACGCTCTGACCGCCCGCGGGCAGCGTCAGTGTGTCGCCCGGCGATTTGCCTTCGACTTCCAGTGCGAGCTGCGGACCGTTGCTCGCGAACGTTCGTCCTTCCTTGAGCGCTGCGTGCAGAGCGGCGGGTTCGGTGGCGCCGCCGGTATTCAGATAGACACGATTCATGCCCACCGGCCCGCGCAGGCTGGCGTAGTTCGCCATCGCATCGGTGCCCGAGCCCGTAGGGACGCGGAAGCCGACGTTCAGCAGCTTGTACCAGACCTCCGCCGTCGCCTTGTGGTCGGCGAAGCCCACGACCTCGATGTAGTCGGCTTTGCCGAGCGCGACATCGACAGGCATTGCATTGGTGATCGACTCCCGCTCTGGCGCAGGCACCGTATCGAACGGATGCACATAGCCGACGAGTCCGCCTTGCTTGTGCACGAGATCCGCGATGACGCCATTGTGCGGATACGGCGAAGTCAGCGCGCTCTGCTGATAAGCGCTGAAGTCCGGAGTGAGATAACGATTGAGATGCAGCAGTCCGAGGTGGCCCCAATAGCTGGTGTGGTACTCCTGATTGCGGAAGATCGTGACGCCGCTCGGGTCACGTCGGGGATTGGCGTCGAACAGCGTGATGTCCGGGATCCGCTGTTCCTTGTTGACGATCAGGTTGTAGATCACGTCGAGGTCTTCGGCCTTCGCCTGCTCGATGAGTCGCTCTTCCGTGTTTCGATAGTGGCCGCCGTAGTTCATGTGCACATGCAGATCGGCCGTGACGCTGCGCGGCGCCCAGTCCGGAAGCTGCAGCGGCTGGAGCGCAAGATTCGCCACGTTCTGAGCATCTGCGCGCACATCGATCTTCTGGCGGACAGGTGCATGTTCCTGACCGCGCCAGGCGGTGACGTAGGTCTCGCCGAGGGGCAGCGTCAGCGTGCACTCGCCAGGACAATGGAAATAGCGCAGCTCGGCGGGCACTCGCACCGGATCGAAACCGTCGTCCGCGTGGACCCACCGATCTTCCGGCGCGTAGTAGCGATCGTCGGAACCGACCACGCTGATGCGGCCTGCGACGCTCTTGTCACCGGTGCTCAATCGAACGCGCACGGTCGCCATCGGACGCACGAACTTGCGATCGCGGGTCACGACGCGAGTGCGCTCACCGCCGACCGCTTCGAGCAGCCACAGCGCGACGTTGCCATCTTCGTTGCTGATGTATGCGATGCGCCGTCCATCGGGTGACCAGCGCGCCTGCGTCGCGTCGAACTCACCGAACGTCAGCGGCAACTGCGCATCGGCCGCCAGGGTCGTCAGCCACAGCTGATGCCACTGGCGACCTTGATAGCTGCTGTAGAGCACGCGCCGCCCGTCGGGCGCCACTTCCGGCCGCGCACGCCAGCTGGTTTCTTCATGCACGAAGCACTCGAAGTCGTTCGCACCGTCGACCGCAGTGCTGCACAGATCGCCGGTGCCGTACGCGATCTCACGATTGGATACGAACACCAGACGCTTGCCGTCGGGCGTCCAGGATGGATTGATGGCGTGATCGTGCTTCGAGTAGTAGTAGCGCGCAATCTTGCTCTCGTGAGGCGCGACGACAGCGCGCCGTGCACCGAGCTTGCCCGCTTCGATCGCCGCGACGAACAAATTGAAGTGACCGCTGCCGGCAGTCGACACGTAGGCGAGCCGCTTGCCGTCTGGCGAGTAGCGCGGCTCGACGTTCACTGCATCGGTCTTCGTCAGCTGCTGCGCAGCGCCTGACGACAGATCTAGTTGCCACAGCTCGATCGCGTTGTTGTGATGACGCGCGAAAACGATGTGACGAGCGTCCGGCGACCAGTCGGGCTGATAGTCGTAGCCAGGACCATGCGTGAGCTCAACTGCCCGGTCGCTGCCGATCTCCTGCCGCCACAGCGAGCCAGCCATGCTGTAGACCAGCGACTTGCCGTCCGGCGAGAACGCAACGCTCGAAGGCCCGCTGGTCAGCTGCGGCAGATACATCTCGCGGAAATAATAAGAGTGCGGCAGGTCGATCTGCTTCAGCACCGGCTCACGCTCGGCGAAAGCGGCAGCTGCAACCGTCAGCGCCAACGCCGCGATCGCCCCCGTTCGGCTTGCGCGACTCACGCGTTCTGCGTTTCGCCGATGCTGGCGTCGAGGATGGCGATTGCTTCGTCCACGTGTTCTTTCGTCACCATGAGCGGCGGCATGAAACGGATCGTGCTCTGTCCGCACGACAGCAGCAGCATTCCGTTCTGGTAGCACTGCCGGATCAACTGCTCGGTGAGCTTCGATGCCGGCACTTTGGTCGTACGATCCTCGACCAGCTCCATGCCGAGCATCAGTCCCTTGCCGCGCACGTCGCCGATGCAAGCGTACTTGCCTTGCAGCTCGCGCAGCCGGCCGATGAAGTATTCGCCGATCCGCGCAGCGTTCGCGCAGTACTCCGAAGACACGAGATCCAGCGTCGCAAGCGCAGCCGCGCAACACACCGGATTACCGCCGTACGTGTTGCCGTGCGTGCCGCGTTGCCAGCGCTCCATCAGCGCCTTCTTCGCGACGGCCATGCCGATCGGCAATCCCGAACCGAGACCCTTGGCGAGCGTCATGATGTCCGGCTTCACGCCGAAGTGCTCGGACGCGAACATCTTGCCCGTGCGGCCGATGCCCGACTGCACTTCGTCGAAAATCAGCAGGATGCCGTGCCGATCGCAGAGCTCGCGCAGCCCTTGCAGAAAGCCATCCGGCGGCACGAGATAGCCGCCCTCCCCCTGGATCGGCTCGACCAGAATCGCCGCGACTTCGTTCGACGGCACGTTGCTGACGAAGAGCACCTTCTCGATGTAATTGAGCACTGCCGCGCCCTGGTCGCTGCCCGCGAGCAGCGGGCGGTACTGATTCGGATACGGCACGTGCGTGACGCCGGGCATCGTCGGGAAGAAGCCCTTCTGCTGCGTGTACTTGCTCGACGTGAACGACAGCGAGCCCATCGTGCGGCCGTGGAACCCGCCGAGAAATCCGATGAAGCGGCCCCGTCCGCTGACGTTGCGCGCAAGCTTGAGCGCAGCTTCGACAGCCTCGGTGCCGCTTTGGCAGAAGAAGCTCATCGCCGGTCCGGCGACGGGATTCAGCGCAGCGATTTTCTCGCCGAGCGCGATCTGATTCTCGTGCCAGTAGTCGCTCGAGATGTGCACGAACTTCTGCGCGGCTTCCGTGATCGCCTGCACGACCTTGGGATGGCTGTGGCCGGTGCCGCACACTGCAATGCCCGCCATGAAATCGAGGAAGCGGTTGCCATCGACGTCCCACGCTTCCGCACCTTTGGCATGCGAGATCACGAACGGATAGTCGCGCGGATAGGACGGCGACACGACGAGTGCGTCGCGCTTGAGCATCGCCTCGGCCTTCGGGCCGGGCAGCGCAGTCTTGATGTGAGGTGATTTCATGGTACTTACTCGACGACTGTCTGCGACTGCTCGCGCATGTACTGCGCGAGATAGTAGAACGATGCGATCGCTTTGCCGGTGTTGCCCGAGCCCTTCCAGCCGCCGAACGGCTGGTAGCCCGGCCACGCGCCGGTCGTCGCGCCCTGGGCGCGGTTCGCATAGGCTACGCCCGCTTCGATCTCCTGGAAAAAGCGCTCGACTTCCTGCGGCGAGCCGTAGATGCCCGCAGTGAGGCCGAGCTCGGAGTCATTCGCGAGCGCAATGCCTTCATTCAGATCGCGGATCCGGCGCAGCATGACGATCGGCAGGAACATCTCCTCACGCCACAAATCCGCGCTGTCCGGCGCTTCGGCGAGCGTCGGCAGCACATAGCACCCACGCGACAGATCGCCCTCCAGCAAAGCGCGCCCGCCGAAGCAGATGTTGGCGCCGGCGCTGCGCAGCCGCTCGATGTACGACAGATAGTCGCGCTGTGCTTTCTCGCTGACTACAGGGCCGAGCCAATTCTCCGCGTGCGTCGGATCGCCGACGCCGAGCGCCGCGACTTTCTTGCCGACGCGCTCGATCAGCTCATCAGCAACTGAAGACTGCACGTACAGTCGCGACAACGCGGAGCACTTCTGTCCGCCCATGCCGAAGGAGCTGCGCACGATGCCCAGCGCCGCGCGCTCCAGGTCCGCGTTGGCGGTCACGATGCCGGCGTTCTTGCCGCCCATCTCGGCGATGCACGGTCGCGGATATTTGCCGTTTGCGAGCGTGCGGATGATGTGCATGCCGGTCGCGTACGAGCCGGTGAATGTCACGCCAGCAGCGCGCGGATCCTGCACGAGTGCGTTGCCGATCGCGCCGCCCGGCCCCATCAGATAGTTGAACACTCCCGGCGGCAGTCCTGCGTCGCGCAGACAATCGGCGAGCATGCGTCCGGCCCACGGCGTTTCGCTGGCGCCCTTCAGGACAACTGTGTTGCCTGTCACGAGCGCAGCAGCCACCGGACCGCCCGCGAGCGCGAACGGGAAATTGAACGGATTGATCACGACCCACACGCCGTACGGCTTCATGACGCTGCGGTTGCGCGAGACCGCATTCGGCAGCGGATCGTTCGGCAGCACGTGATCGAATCCTTGCTGGCGCTCGAAGTCATCGCAGTAGACGTTGAAGAAATCCGCGGTCTCCTGCACTTCGCCGAGCGCTTCCATGCGGTTCTTGCCGACCTCCAGCGTGAGCGCGGCGCTGATCTGATACACCCGTTCTTCGATGAGCTGCGCGACCTTGCGCAACAAACGCATGCGCTCCTTCGCCGGTGTCGCGCGCCACTTCGGAAACGCGGCGGCGGCCGCAGCCATCGCGCGATCGACTTCCTGAGTACCGGCCTGCGCGAACGAGCCGAGCAGCCAGTCGCGATCGATCGGGCTGCGCTTGTCACGAGCTGTCGCGGTGTCGACATCAGCGCCGTTGATGTGCAGCGAGTACCGGCGGCCGAGCTGCGCGCGCACCTCACGCATCGCGGCATCGAAACGCGCGTGCATCTCGGGCGGCGGATCGAACATCGTCGAATACGTCAGTTTGTAGCTCATAGCTTCATCCGCCCAAGCAACTCATCCAGCAATGACAACGCGTCCTGCAGCTCCTTCTCCTCGATCACCAATGGCGGCGCCAGAATGATCAGGTTACCGCGCGTCGCGAACGACACGTCGCGCGCCAGCGCATCCTTGACGAGCTTCGTCAGCGCAGGATGCGCATCGGGCCACGCACTCGGCGGCTCTTTCGACGCGCGGTCGCGCACCAGCTCGACGACGGCGAACAAACCGTGGCCGCCACGCACGTCGCCGACGATCGCATGGCGCTCCTGCAGCTTCCTCAGCTCGCGGTACATCTGCGCACCCAACCGCCGCGACCGCTCGATCAAGCCTTCGCTTTCGTACGCCTCGACCGCGGCGACGCCTGCCGCACACGACAGCGGATGCCCGCAATAAGTCAGCCCCGTGTAGAGCATCTCGTTTTCGAGTGGACGCGCGATCTCAGCCGACATCACGACGGCGCCGAGCGGCAAGTGTGCGCCCGTCAGTCCCTTCGCGAGCGTCATCAAATCAGGGCGACCGTCCTCGCCGTAACGTTGCCACGCGAACCACTCCCCGCAACGCCCGAAGCCGCTCATCACTTCGTCGGCGATCAAGTAGACGTCGCGCTCGCGCGTATGCGCACGTAGCAAGGGCCAGTAGTTCTCCGGTGCGACAATGCCATTCGTTCCAGCATTCGGCTCCATCAGCACCGCCGCTACCTGCGGCGCGCCGTGAGCATCGATCAGCTCGCCCACGTGTTGAGCGCTGCGCTCGCCGCACTCCTCCGCGTTCGTCGTGCCGAATGGGCAGCGATACGCATACGGCGGCAACGCGCGCACGACTCCGAATGCCTGCGCATCGACCTGATGACTGGTCCGACTGTCGCCAGAGAGTGCCATGGTCGCGTAGCTCGCACCGTGATACGACCGATCGCGAGCAATCACTTTGCCGCGCGGTTTGCGCGCAGCCTGGCGTGCCAGCTTCACTGCGTTCTCGTTGGCGTCGGCGCCGGCCAGCGTGAAGAACACGCGTCCGCCTGCGAAACCGGATTTCTCCAGCAGCATCTCCGCCAGCCGCGCACGTGGCTGCGCGCCCCAGGCGTTGGTCACGAAGCAAAGTTGCTCGGCCTGCTGCCGGATCGCAGCGACGAGGCGCGGATGCTGATGGCCGAGGCCATTGCACTCCGCGAGACTGCTCATGTCTAGAATGCTGCGGCCATCTTCTGTATGAAACCGCGCACCGGAGCCGCCCACGACAGTCGGCGCCGCCCA
>Ga0075431_100005017_pt1 | contig 13020 bp, 10 predicted proteins | sample RhiMetdeltSRZDD5_FD_75297 | JGI IMG/M metagenome (GOLD analysis project Ga0075431, IMG submission 75297) | Populus rhizosphere microbial communities from Tennessee, USA - Rhizosphere MetaG P. deltoides SRZDD5 | ecosystem: Host-associated > Plants > Roots > Rhizosphere > Soil | place: USA... | reverse complement strand
TTGCGATTCACCCACCACGTGAAATTCAGCAGCAGCTTGTGGAACACGCGCTCCAGGAACTGTCGATCGCCGGCGCCGCGGCGCTTCTTCTCGATCTTGTAGACGCGCCACGCCGCCCACGCGTGGACGGGAGGATTCACGTCGCCGAACGCCCACTCGTACGCCGGCAGCTGGCCGTTCGGATGCATATACCACTCGCGTAGCAGCAACAGCAGCTGCTCCTTCGCGAACTCGGAGTCGACGAGCGCGAGCGGCACACAATGAAACGCCAGGTCCCATGCCGCGTACCACGGGTATTCCCACTTGTCCGGCATGGAGATCACGTCGGCGTTATAGAGCTGCGCCCACTGCGCGTTGCGCCCGTGCTCGCGGCCTGACGGCGGCTCCGGCTGCGCCGGGTCGCCCTTCAGCCAGTCGGCGACGACGTAGTGATAGAACTGCTTGGACCACAACATCCCGGCGAGCGCCTGTCGCATGACGTTCGCCGCATCCAGCGACGCGCCCTCCGGAATCACCGTCGCATAGAACTCGTCGGCTTCGCGCCGGCGGGCGTCGAACACGGCATCGAAATCGGCGCCGACCTCCGTGCGGTCGTCGTGAAACCCGGCGGGCGACAGTCGAAGCCGGAACACCAGCGACTCGCCCGCACCGACGATGGCGCGATAGTGCGCGGCCGCCTTCGTGCCTGTCTGCGCAGGGTTGACGGCAGCGTCCTCACCATGCACGACGAAGTCGTTGATGCCGTCCTTCACGAACGGCGAGGGATTGGCGGCGCCGAACAATCGCCGTGCGTTCGTCTCGTTCTCGGTGAAGAGCAGCCGCGGTGTGCCCGCGATGCGCAGAGTGCGTCTGCCGCTGTCAGGATGTTGCAGCTCGATTGCCGCGCGTCCACCCTCCATCTGGCGCAACGATGGCCGTGCGCCATCGGGCGTCCACGACCATGTGTTGCGAAACCAGATGGTGGGCAGCACGTGCAGCGGCGCCGCGACATGCGCGCGGTTGACCGCGGTGATGCGCACGAGAATGTCTTCGGCCGACGCTTTCGCATATTCCACGAACACGTCGAAGTAGCGGTTGTCGTCGAAGACGCCCGTGTCGGCGAGCTCGAACTCCGGCTGTTGCCGGTCGCGCCTGCGATTGACCTCGACGAGCTCCGCATACGGATAGGCCCGCTGCGGATACTTGTAGAGGTATTTCATGTACGAGTGCGTGGGCGTGCTGTCGAGATAGAAGTAGTACTCCTTGACGTCCTCGCCATGGTTGCCTTCGTTGCCGGTGAGGCCGAACAGCCGCTCCTTCAGGATCGGGTCCTGCTCGTTCCACAGCGCCAGTGCCAAGCACACCGTTTGCTTGCGATCGCTGATGCCGGCCAGTCCGTCTTCGTTCCAGCGATACGCTCGCGAGCGGGCGTGGTCGTGCGGGAAGTACTCCCAGGCCGTACCGCCCGGGCTGTAGTCCTCGCGAACGGTGCCCCAGGCGCGCTCGCTCAGATATGGTCCCCAGCGCTTCCAGTGCACGCGGCGGCTATCGGAATCGTCAAGCCTCCGCGCCTCTGCGCCTGATTCCCGATCCCCGATCCCTGATTCCTTCCTCATTGCTGCACCACTTTCACGGCGTGCCCGTCGGGGTCGCGGACGAGAAGGCCCTGCTTCAGTCGCGGGTCGTCTCGGAACGTGGCGACCGACGGCGATACGAACAGCGCTCGACCCTGCTGCAGTTCGGTAAAGGCCGCGTTGGCATCGTCGCTCGTCATCGTCGTCTCCCAGTGCGCGAGGTCGTTGCTTTCGATGCCTGATGACGGCCGCCCGTTACGCGGGCTGAGATATTCGAGGAATTCGACGCCGGGGCCGGCGGCGGCGCGCAGGGCGGTGATGTGAAGCCGGGCGCCGAATACGTTGTTCAGGCGTTCCTGTTCGGGCCCGTAGTTCGTGCTGTCGCCGGCCACGCGCAGGCCGAGGAGATCGCGATAAAACCGCAGGCTTCGATCTGTCTCGGCGACCACGATCGCCGTGTGATCGATGCCAAGGAAGAGACGGCTCGACGCCTTGTGCCATTTCGGGTCGCCCTTGCCGGCGGGGAACTGCAGGACCTCGAGTGGATGTCCATCCGGATCCTTGAAATAGAACGCCTTGATCCCGCCAGCCGCGATGTTCCAGTCCGGCAGCCGCTGTGGCTCCGGCGAGGCGTGCTCGACCTTGTGCTGCCGCAGCCGTGCGTAGGCCGCGTCCATGTCGGACACGATGATCGCGACGTGCTGGAACCATCGATCGTGGCTGCGCGAATCGACGGGTATCGCCCGTCCGCGCGGCGTGAGGTACTCGGTGAGCTCGATCTGCTCGTCGCCCAGCCGCATGCGGACGATGCGCATGCGCGTCCCGAACACGCCCTGCAGACGGTCGTACTCCGCTCCGGCAACTTCGAGGTCCGAGATCGGCTCGAACGTCAGCACGTCTCTGAAGAACGCGACGGACCGATCCATGTTGGACACCGTCATGCCGACCGCGGCGACGGATGTGGCGATCGGCCGCGAGGCGGCGCGTGGAGCCGCCGACGGCAGCCACCAGACTACGAATGCGACGGCGACGAGCAGCGCTCGCATGTCAGTTCATCCTTTCCAGCAGGTGGTCGCCGACACGCAGCGCATTGGCCATGATCGTCAGAGCGGGATTCACCGCGCCGCTCGACGGGAAGAAGCTGCCGTCCACGACGTAGAGGTTGTCGATGTCATGTGCCTTGCACATCGGGTCGAGCGCCGACGTCCTGGGATCGTGGCCGAAGCGAATCGTGCCGTTCTGATGCGCAACGCCGGCGAGCGGGATCCGCTGACCGACGAACAGGCTTCGGGAGAACAGACCCTGATGGCAGGCGTGACCGTGATCGCCGCACGGTGACTGCCGCTGCAGCACGTGTTCGAGTGTCTTGATCAGCCGCTTGTGACCGGCCTCGTTGTTGGGCGTGTAGCGCAGCTCGATTTGGCCGTCGCGATCGAGGGTCACCCGGTTGTCGGGGTCCGGCAGATCTTCCGACGTCAGCCAGAAGTCGAGCGAGTGTCTGGCCATCAGGTCGAGCGTGAAACCCGGAGTCAACGGTGGAGCGCCCGCCGACAGTGCGACGGCATCGAGCTTGCCGACGAACGAGATGTGTCCCATCGGGTACTCGAAGTCCTTCGCGCCGAAGTAGAAGTCGTTCACACCGAGCGTCTTCTGAAACACCGTCGGGTTGGAGCATTTCGAGACGGCCATCAGCACCGAATTGACGTGGCCCATGTAGTGACGGCCGACGACGTCCGAGCAGTTGCCGAGACCGCGCGGATGTCTGTCGTTGGCGGACCGCAGCAGCAGCGCGGCCGAATTGATGGCACCGCACGACACCACGACGATGTCGGCGGTGAAGACGTCGTCAGGCGCGCCGTGTGGACCAGCCATGGGGCGAACGTGCACCGATGTCACCTCGCGGCCGGACGCGCTCGTGGCCAGCCGCGTGACATAGGCGTTGGTGAGCAGCGTGACGTTGGGATGCCGCAGCGCTGGATCGACGCACATCGTCTGGGCGTCCGACTTGGCGTGTACGAGGCAGGCGAAGCCGTCACACGTGTTGCAGCGGATGCACCGGCTGCCGCGTGGATCCTGCTCATCGAGACGGATGCCGAGCGGCACGTGGAAGGGCTTCAGTCCCTGCCGCGCGAGATCGTCACTGAGTTGCTGGATGCGGGGCTCGTGGCTGACCGCCGGATAGAGATACCCGCCACTCGCGCAAGGCTCTGTCGGATCCTCTCCACGGTTGCCGTGCACTTCGTACAGATGCTCGGCCTGCGTGTAGTAGGGCTCGAGATCGCGATAGGTGATCGGCCACGCCGGCGAGATACCGCCATGATGACGAAGCTCGCCGAAGTCGCGCTCGCGAAGCCGGAACAGCGCCGCTCCATAGAATTTGGTGTTGCCGCCGACGTAGTAGTTGGTGTGCGGGTGAAGCGGCTTGCCGTCCTTGTCGTGCCACACCTCCTTGGTGTGGTACTTCGCCTCGACGTTCACGGCACGCGAGTCCCAGTTCGCTTTCTCGCGTGGCACATAGTCGCCGCGCTCGAGGACGAGGATGCGCTTGCCCGATGGCGCGAGGCGATGCAGGAGCGTGCCGCCGCCGGCGCCGGTGCCGATGATGATGACGTCGTAGTGATTCGCGCTAGACATGGTGTCGTTCCTGTGTCCCGCACCCGAAGATGCAGTGGCCTGAGTCGTGATAGAGCTTCGCGCAGCGGATCGACAGCCGGTGCCGCATGCGGCTGACGACTTCGGCCGCCGCGAGCATGCCGATTGGCGGAGCGACGAAGTAGATCCAGACGCCGTGAAACATGTCGCCGACGAGATCGGGACCGAGCGTCCGTGCTGGATTCATGCTCATGCCCGACAGCGGCGCTTCGACGGTGATGAAGCAGGCGATGAGCAGCGCGGCGATCGCGCCGGTAAAGCGCGCGGCCCGGGGATGACCCGAAGCCGTCAGCACGATCAGCATCATCAGAAACGAGATGCCCACCTCCGCCGCGAAGGCGAGCGCCGGTCCGTGCGGGCCGGGAATCGTTGCCACGTAGTTCACCGACGGGTGCGCGATCCAGGGTTGGAGCAGCATGGCCGCGACGGCAATTCCGGCCGTGCCGCCGACGAACTGCGCGGTGACGTACGCCAACGCATCCCGGCCCGAGATCTTCCCGAGCCTGAAGAAGGTGAGCGTGACCGCAGGATTGTTGTGCGCGCCCGACCGCCGTCCCCACGGCGAGTAGATCAGCGCCGCGGCCGTGACGCCCATCGCCACGCCCATGGCCGCCCGCCGCAGCGCCGGATCCGGAACGAGTGCCCGCGCCGGCGACGCCGGATGCTCGAGCAGCGATGTCATCGTCGCGGCCGACACCATGAAGAGGCCAAGACCGGCGACCTCCATCAGGTACTCGCGCCAATGAAGCGGGGCGGCCATGGCGGTCAGACTCGAGGAAAGCGGGCGCGGGCGGGCTCGGTGGCGACGACGTAGGCACCGTCGGCATTGCGCCGGAGCAGGCCGTCAACGACCAGAGCGTTGAGAAACGATTCGCTGGTTGGCGGATCGAGATGCCAGAGCCGCGCGGCCTGCGACAGCGTGACCCGCAGGCCTGGCATCTCCCGGAACTCACTACGAATTCGGTTCAGTACTGTCGTGGCGTCATCGAGCCCCCATCGCATCTATCGGTTCCTCCACGCGCTTCGATGCCCGTGTGCGGCGCCGGTTACGCGCGGGAGAGGGTGCGGTCGAAAGGACGCGATCGAGGCGAAGCAGCTCGCCGACCGACCAGGCCTGGAACGGGCAGCCATTGGGTGTGTGCGGGAGATCGCCGTCGGCGATTTCAGCCACGTGACCGAGGCCGCCTTCGTCGAGGTGACGAAGCAGCGGCGCGAGAAATCGCCGGCGCGCTTCGGCGATCACGCGCGGGCTGCCGCCGCGAACGCGCACCCATGCTTCGACGAACGGGGTCAGGAGCCATGGCCAGACGGTGCCCTGGTGATAGGCGCCGTCGCGTGTTGCGACGCCTCCGGCGTACCGGCCGATGTAGCCCGGCTCATCGGGCGCGAGTGAGCGGAGACCCATCGGAGTCCAGAGCCGCGCTTCGATAGCGGCCAAGGCTCGGCTGGCCAGGTCCTTCGTCACCAGTACGACCGGCAGACCGCCGAGCGCGAAGATCTGATTGGGCCGGAACGTCGAATCCACAGAGCCGGCACGATGCTCGACATCGACGACATCGTGCAGGCTACTCGTGGACTCATTCCAGAAGCGCGATTCGAAGCTTGCGCGGCCGCGTGCGAACAAGGTTGCCCATCGTTCGTTGCGAGCGCCGGCGAGTGACAACGCATTGAGCCACAGCGCCTGTATCTCGACGGGCTTGCCAATTCTCGGCGTGATGACGTGGTCGCCGACACGCGCATCCATCCATGTGAGCTGAAGGCCGGGCATGCCGGCAGCCAGCAGGCCGTCCTCGTCCATCCTGATGCCGAATCGCGTGCCCGATGCATAGCCGGTCAGAATGGCGTCGACTGCCGCGTCGAGCCTGGCGCGATCCGATGCCGATAGCGTTGAACGCTCGAACAGATCGTGCACAGCCATCACGAACCACAGCGATGCATCGACCGAGTTGAACTCGGGCGCCTCGCCGCGATCGGGAAAGCGGTTCGGCAGCATTCCCTCGGAGATCGCGCCGCTCCACTCCAGCAGAATGCGCCGCGCGTCGTCGAGGCGGCCGGTCGCGAGACAGAGACCGCGCATCGCGATGAACGTGTCGCGGCCCCAGTCGGTAAACCAGGGATACCCGGCGACGATCGTCGTGCCGGCGCCGCGCGTGACGAGATAGGCATCGGCGGCACGATGCAGCGGCGAGACGAACGCTCGACGGCGCGCGAGTTCTGACGCGTGTACGCGGTTGACAATGTCTTGCGCCGGTACGCCCGGAGGGAGGGCCGCGTCCGCGTCCGGCCCTGCCGCGAAGATCAGACACGCGGTGTCATCCGCGACGTTCCACGAGAACACGCCCGGAGCGGCAAGATCCTCGACGGCATCGAGACCTCGCGCCGCCTCCTCGTCATAACGGAACTTGCGATACCAGTCCGGTTGATGCCGGTAGTCACCGTTCGAGACGGCGTGAACCGCCGGAATGCCGTCGTAGGGATGCCAGACCAGGCGATCGGCGCGCTGCTCCGGTTCGAAGCGGAAGGCGCCGTTCTCGCGGTGCATCGCGTGGTAGTCGCGTCCCGAGAAGAAGGGCCGCACCGACAGTCGTGCCGATGCGCTCTGCCCCCGCTCGATGACGCGCCACGTGATCACAACGGCAGGCGTGCCCCGCGAGACGAGGATCGTGTGTTCGATCGAAGTGCCGTCCTCGAGCGTGAAGATCCAGCGCGGCCAGGGCTCGACGCTGAATGCCGAGATACGTCGAGAGCCGTCGGGATGAACGATGCCAGGCTCGTAGCGTTGCGAGGTCAGCGGGAAGGTGCCACCAGCCGTGTCGATCCACGCATCGAAGCCGTTGACGAGGACGACGCGGCCTGTCGGCGGTGTCGTGGCAGCCAGCAGCAGCGCGTGATATCGGCGCGTGCGAGTTCCGGTCGCGGTCCCCGACGCAAAGCCGCCGAGCCCATCAGGTTCGAGCCATTCGTCACGTTCACCATGGATGTTCATCGCGCGTCTCTCCACCTTCGCGCTTTGATGACCCCCGCGGTCGAATGGTTTCGTTGAAACCTCCCAGCCGTGGCGCACATCGAAGCGGGCAAGGAACGAGCGCCACAGACGGCGCGACATGAGGAGGACGAAGCAATGCACGGCACACGAAGAGGTTTCATGGCGGTTGGCGCGGCGATGATGGCGCTGGCGCTGATGGTGACGACCGCAGCGGCGCAGTCGCGGACGAGCGGACCCTTCACGGGGGTGAAGGCCAACACCGGCACCGTCACGCTGACCACCAGCGGCAAAGCGCAAGTGCTGACGCTCTCGGAGGATTTCAAGGCGCCGGATGCGCCCGACCCGCACTGGCAGGTGGTCGACTCGCGCGGCCGCGTCTATCTGCTCCAGAAGCTGACGGTAAAGGGTCTGGTCGGCGACAAGATGAATCGATCGATCACGCTGCCGTCCTATATCAGCGACGTGGCCAAGGTGCAGTTCTGGTGCGCGTACGCCGAGGTCCTGCTCGGCGAAGCCAGCTTCGGCGGCGGCAATTCCACTCACTGATTCCCACCTCAATCTCCATCCACCCTCGAGCGACCCGGTGCGAAGCGCCGGGTCGCTTGCCAAGGAGGTCGTCATGCATGCCGCCGCCTCTTCGCTGCTGGCTCGCGCCGCCGGGTTCACGCCGATGGGGCGTGCCTACGCACGTGCGGCGGCAGGAGATCCTGCCCTTGGTTTCAGTGTGCGTGCGCTGGCCGTTCTCGGCATCAATCTCGCCATCGAGCCCGAGGCGCTCCGGAACGTGCCGGCCACGGGCCCACTCATCGTGGTGGCGAATCATCCGTTCGGAGCGCTCGATGGCCTGGCACTACTGACCACGATCACCCGCGTGCGCACGGATGTCAGGCTGCTGGGCAATCGATGGCTTGGCCTGCTGCCGGAACTGCGCGAGTCGGTCGTTCCGATTGACGTATTCGGTAAGCCGGCGACAGCCGTGCGCCGCAACAGCAAGGCACTGCGTTCGGCCATTCAGTGGCTTGGCCGCGGTGGTTGCGTCGCTGTCTTTCCAGCCGGCGAAGTCGCGCATCACGAGAGGCCTGACGGCCGGGTCATCGACTCGCCGTGGCATCACACGGCCGCCGAGCTGGCGATGCGCACCGGCGCCACGGTGGTGCCGGTGTTCATTGCCGGCCAGAACAGCCGTCTGTTTCGGGCAGCCGGCCGCCTTCATCCGCTGCTGCGTACCGCGCTTCTGCCGCGCGAGCTGTGGGCGAAGAGGGGCAGCACCGTATCCGTGAACGTTGGTGGATCGATTTCGTCCAGCGAGCTTGCCAGCCGTCCTGATGCCGCGGCGAGGACGGCGCTGCTGCGCTCTCGAGTCGATCATCTGAGCCCGGCCGCCGTTGAACAGCCGGTGCTGCGGCCCGTGCCCATGCCGATCGCGCCGCGCGGGCTGGCGTCGGCCATCGACGCCAACATCGACGCTATCGGATCGTCCCTGTTGATCGAGAGCGGCGCGTTTCAGGTGTTCTGTGCCACGTCCAGTGACCTGCCCGCGATCCTTCCGGAGATCGGCCGCCTTCGCGAGCTGACGTTCCGTCAGGCCGGTGAGGGCACCGGTTTCGCGCGCGACCTGGATCGTTTCGATCGCGTGTATCAGCACCTGTTCGTGTGGCACCGCGAACGCCGCGAGATTGCCGGTGCCTATCGCGTCGGCGCGACCGATCGACTCGGCGTCGAACACCTCTACACGCGAACGCTCTTCGACTACGACGAGTCGCTGCTCGCACAGATCGGCCCCGCGCTGGAGCTTGGCCGCTCGTTCGTGCAACCGGACTATCAGCGCGACTTCAGTCCGCTGCTCCTCCTGTGGAAGGGCATCTCGCGGCTCGTATCGCTGCAGCCACGCTACCGGCGGCTCTTCGGCGTCGTCAGCATCAGCGACCTGTACAACTCCACGTCGCGGCAGCTGCTGTTGAAGTTTCTTCAGGCCCGTCGCTTCGACAGCGATCTCGCGCGCCTGGTGAGAGCAAAGAATCCACCGGCGCCGCCGCAGGGTGAGTTCGTGGACGCCGTCACCGTGGAGCGCATCGAAGACGTGTCCGCGCTCGTCCGCCAGATCGAACCCGATGGCAAGGACATTCCCGTGCTCCTGCGCCAGTATCTGAAGTTGAACGCGAAGCTGCTCGGATTCACCGTCGATCCGTCATTCGGCAACGTGCTCGATGGTCTCGTGGTGGTTGATCTCGATCACGTCGAGCCGTCGATTCTGTCGCGCTACATGGGCAAGTCGGCCGCGCGCGCATTTTGCAGAACGGTCTCACGCGGTAGTCTCAACGAGGTCCATTGAAAGCTACACTGGCCCGTGCTTCTTCCGAACGCGGACGATGCGGTCCTCAGTAGTGAGTGTGTGGTTTGTACGCACCGGTGAAGCGGCGCCGAGATTCGTGACAGCGTATCCAGGAGGCGACGAGTGATGTTACAGCAGCTCGATCTCGTCGCGCTTAACGAGGATCAACCGACACACGGACTCAAGCGGGGTGACCTTGGCACGATCGTCGAGATCTATGGTCCCAACGCTGTCGAAGTCGAGTTTGTGAGAGCGTCTGGTCGCACGCGAGCGGTGGTCACGCTCCCACCTTCGGCCGTTCGTGACGTGGGGGACGACGACTTGGTCGCTGTGCGTCCTGCAACCAGCCGCGATATCTAACACGCGATGGACCCGACATCGTGCGGCGCTCCGCGCGCGGTGCTATCGTTCCGCGTTCGTCGCGGTCCTCCTGCGACTGGATTCGCTGGCTAATCCTGACGATTTGCTCTGATTAGGACCGGAACTCGCGATCCAGCAGCGTGCGCAGCGCCTGCCGCGCACGATGCAGTCTGACCTTCACCACCGTCGTCGTCACACCGAGGATGCGCGCGGTCTCGGCGGTATCGCGGTCTTCCAGGTCGCGTAACACCAGCACGACTCGATACAGCTCGGGCAGCCGCGCGATCGCCGCGCGGACGATGCCGGCGGTTTCCTTGCGCTCGAACAGGGCGTCGCTCCACTCGCGCGATTCGACGGTTTGATGGCCGTCGGCGGCGAACGTGGGCAGCAGCTCGTCGATCGACTCTTCCGGCTTGCGGCGCCGCTCGCGCAGCTTCATCAGCGCGGTGTTGACCAGAATGCGATGCAGCCAGGTATGCAGCTGCGAACGCTCCTCGAAGCTGTGAATGGCCTTGAACGCTCGAATGAAGGCCTCCTGCACCGCATCCTGCGCGTCTTCGCTGCTGCCCAGGAATCGCCGCGCGACGGACAACAGCCGGCCGCCGTGGCCACGCACCAGTTCCTCGAACGCCGTCTCGTCGCCGCGCTGGAGACGCGTGACCAGCAGGACATCGTGCTCGCGTCCTCGGACGGCAAGCCGGGGCAGGTGGTCGGTGGTGATCGTGTCGGTGGTCATCGTCGCGCCCTTCTCAGTTGATCTGCTCGGCCACGAAAGCCGAGCAGCGCAGCTTCACGTCAGTGCGGCTTCGCAGCATCCGCAGCAGCGCAATGCCGGCGCGATCGACGAACGACACGTCCGTGAGATCGATGGTGACGGGAGCGTCTGCCGGGCAGTCCGACAACGCCTTCTCGAACTCGGCGACCCACGGTCCGGTGAGCCGGCCCGTCGCTCTCACTGTCCTCGTCGATCCGTCTTCGACTCGCTCGATGCGCAGCATGTGCGTGCTCGTCTTCCGTAAAGGCAAGCCGGCTGCCAGCGCTCCAGGAGAGCCCGGACGTGGAGGAACTCGATTGAAGTAGCGGGAGAACAACGAGTTGCCCGATCGCGGGCGCGCGGACGAGCCCCACGAACATTCGAGGGGCCACGCTATTTCGTGGGATCAGAGACCGGCGGGTGAGGGTGGCCCCGAAATATCGTGGCGGGCGGTCCGCTCCAGACCGAGCTTCTTCATGCGGCTGCGGAGCGTATTCGGATGCATGTCGAGGATGCGGGCGGCGCCCCGCGGTCCTTCGATCACCCACCCGGTGCGTTCCAGCGTCGCCGCGATATGCGCTCGTTCGATGTCTTCGAGCGTCCCCGTGCCGGCGGGTGTTGGCGCCGCAGCCGGCATCGGAACGACCTGACCGGCGGCAGGTGGCCCTGGTGCCTCCGCGGCCAGCGAAGGCAGGAAGTCGCGGCCGACATCCAGCACCCCGCCGCGCGACAACACCAGCGCACGCTCGATCACGTTCTCCAGTTCGCGGACGTTGCCCGGCCAGCCGTATCGCGTCAGGCGTTCCATGCTCTCGCGCGACACGCCCTCGACCGTCCGGCCGATTCGCTTGGCGTGGCGCTGGATGAAGAACATCACGAGCTGTGGAATGTCGGCCTGCCGCTCGCGCAGCGGTGGCACGCGAATCGGCAGGACATTCAGCCGGTAGTAAAGATCGGCGCGGAACCTGCCGGCAGCGACTTCGTGTTCGAGAGTCCTGTTCGTGGCCGCGATCACGCGGACATCCACTTTCACCGTCCGGCTGCTGCCAACCGGCTCGAACTCCTGCTCTTGCAGCACGCGCAGGAGCTTCACCTGCATTTCGAGCGGCAGCTCACCTACTTCGTCGAGGAACAACGTGCCGCGGTCGGCCAGCTCGAAGCGCCCGGTTCGCCGCTCGAGCGCGCCGGTGAAGGCGCCCTTCACGTGGCCGAACAGCTCGCTCTCGATCAGACCCGCCGCGATCGCGCCGCAGTTGACCTTGACGAGCGGCTGCTTGTCGCGCGCGCTCCGGCTGTGGATCGCACGGGCGACGAGCTCTTTGCCGGTCCCCGTCTCGCCGAGGATCAGGACGGTGGTGTCTGTCGGCGCTACGCGATCGACGGTGTGAAGCACCGCCGTGATCCCGGCGCTGTTGCCGACGATCTCTTCGAAGTTGTGCTCGCCGAGAATCTCTTCGCGCAGGTAGATGTTCTCGCGCTCGAGCTGCGCTTTGAGGCGGCCGATCTCTTCGTACTCGCGCATGTTCTCGATGGCCAGCGCGAGCTGGTTGGCGACTTCTTGGAGCAGCTCGGCTTCCGGTTCGCCGTATTCCATCGGCCGCTGGCTGCCAAGGTTCAGCGTGCCGATGCTCTTGCCGCGGACGATCAAGGGGACGACGATGAGCGACTGGAACCCCTCGCGGAACAGCACGTCTTCGCCGGGATACTTGCGCTCGGTCGCCAGATTGGGCCGGAAGAACGGCCGCTGATGGAGGAACGTCCAGCCGGCGTGGCTGTTGTCGAGGCCCAGCTCGAAGCCCGGGACGAAGTGGTCCGACGGCACCGCGCTCTCGGCGCTGACCAGCCGCAGGATCTTTCGCGACTCGTCGTACAGGAAGATCGTGCTGCGATCGAAGCGGATCACCGGCCGCAGCGCCGTCACGATGGCTTGAAACAACGCGTCGCGGGTCAGATTCAACACGACGGCGTTGTTGATGGCGAGCAGCGTGCGTGCACGATCGGCGGCGCGCTGGAGCTTCTCGTTGAGGTCGGCAATTTCGGTGGAGGCGCGCAGTCGCTCCAATTCCATCGCCGCCCGGGCCGCAAACGTTCGCAGCACGGCGGTGGTGACCTCGTCCTCACGGAGCGGGGCTTCGTCGAGCACGGCGAGGTGTCCGAGGATTTCACCCGACGCGGCGACCAGTGGAAGTCCGAGGTAGCTCCGCGCACCGAGAGTGGCGAGATCGCGGTCCTGCGGAAAGCGCGTCTGAACGTCGTCCTCGTGGAGCGCCGTTGCCCCGCCGATGACGGCCTCGCATGGCGTCCCCGCCAAATCGTATTCGACGTTCTCGGCGAGCGACTGGCGGCTCCAGAATGCCAGCGTCCGCACGCGGCTCTGGCGATG
>Ga0075431_100005015_pt1 | contig 13022 bp, 13 predicted proteins | sample RhiMetdeltSRZDD5_FD_75297 | JGI IMG/M metagenome (GOLD analysis project Ga0075431, IMG submission 75297) | Populus rhizosphere microbial communities from Tennessee, USA - Rhizosphere MetaG P. deltoides SRZDD5 | ecosystem: Host-associated > Plants > Roots > Rhizosphere > Soil | place: USA... | reverse complement strand
GCGAAGAGCTCGCCCGACATGTGACCGAACCCGCCGACGCCGGTCGAGCCGTAATTGAGCGCGCCCGGTTTCTGCCGTGCGAGCGCCATCAGCTCTTTCACGCTCGTCACGGGCAGCGAAGGATGGACCACCAGCACGCCCGGCGTGCTCGTCGCGTGGATGATCGGCGCGAAATCGGCGAGTACGTCGTAAGGGAGCTTGTAGACGTGCGGGTTCACCGCCCAGGGACCGACGGGTGCAATGACCAGCGTATAGCCGTCCGCCGGAGCCTTCGCAACGACACCCATGCCGATGCTCGCGTTTGCGCCGGGTCGGTTATCGACGATGACCGGCTGCCCCAGCCGTTCGCGCAGCTTCTCGCCGAGTCGTCTTCCCTGCATATCCGGGGTACCGCCGGGGAAGTAGGGTACGACGAGGCGTATTGGCTTTACGGGATATGCAGGTTCTTTGGCGGGCTGGGCGTGGGCGCAGACGGCAACTGCGGCCAATAAGACCACCCCCATCCCCGTGTTCCCCCCGAAGGGCAAGGAGTGTTGTCGTTTGCCGGACACGTTACGACCTGTCCGCCAGCTCTTCGATCAGCGCCAGATTCGACCGTCCCGGCTGCAACACGCCGCGCCGGATGCGTCGACTCACCTCGGTGATCGCTGCGTTCGCCGGCGTCGGAACCCGCGCCTCCTTTCCTTTCGCGACGATGAGGCCGCTCAAGTACTCGGTTTCCGCGCGTCGGCCTTTCAGAAAATCCTGTAAGACGACGCCGCGCACCTGCTTTGCGGCGGCGCCGTGGTGCCGAATGATCGTCACCAAAAGCTTCTCCACGATCTCATCGGTCGAGCCCATGAACTCTTCTGCGGTCAATCCGAAAATCGGGTCTATGGTGTAACCGAGCGCCGCCCCGACCGCCATGCTTTCACGGCCGAGTCGTATGCACAGCCTCACCACCTCGGGTATTTCGATCGCCTGGTAAGACTGAAGCCCCAGAACGCCGAAGGGCGCAAGAATCATCGAGCTGTTCACGAGCTTTGCCCACTTCGCGCCGTGTATGTTCGTGGTCACCGCGATCGTGCCGACACAGCTCATGATGCTTTCGATCTCGCGCAGCCGCGGCGTGACTCTGCCGGTGAGCTCGCCGATGCCGAACCACGCTTTCTTGTGATCGGAATTACGCTGGAGCCTTCCGGGCGTGAAGACCTCGGCCGACAGCTCGAACGCGCAGCCGATCACTCGCGTGATGCCGACGATCGACGCAATCGCTTCGTTGTTGAGCCCGTTCTGCACGCCGACGATGACGCCGTCGGGCTTGAGGCACGGCGCAACGAGCTCCGTCATCCACCGCGTGTCGTACGATTTCGCGCAGAGAAACACGACATCGAGCTCGGGATCGAGTGTCGATACATCGCAGATGTGACACGCGCGGACTGGCACCGTCCACGCGCCCTCCGGCATCGTGACGTGCAGGCCGTTCGTCTTCATTGCGTCGACGTGCGCGGGCCACTGATCGATCACGAGCGGATCATATCCGGCTCTGCTGAAATCCGCGGCGAGACTGCTGCCGATCGCGCCGGCGCCCAGAACGGCGATGCTCTTGTACACGGTAATCCTCTCAGTACGCACTATCGAGTGTGGTAAAAGTGAGCTCGTTGATTCGCATCAACGGCGTCGAGTGTTTTTGGAGAGATGATCTTATGCCATTTGCCGGCAGCTTCTCCATGATCTTGCAAGGCGTACGCATAGTGGACTGCACCCGCAACATCGCGGGACCGGTCGCGACCATGCTCGCGGCCGAAATGGGCGCCGACGTGATCAAGATCGAGCCGCCCGGAGGTGACGAGATGCGCCGCTGGCCGCCGTTCATCGACGGTGAAAGCGTTTACTTCGTGAGCTGCAATCGCGGAAAACGAAGCATCGCGCTGGACATGAAGACGGAGGAGGGACAGAGGAACTTGCGGCGGCTGCTCGCGACGGCCGACGTCATGGTGGAGAACTACCGGCCGGGGACACTCGAGAAGCTCGGCCTCGGCTGGGCGAACCTGAAAGACGCGTATCCGAAGCTTGTATGGATTTCGGTGACTGGCTACGGACGCACGGGACCGCGCGCCGCAGGACCTGCTTACGATTCGATGATCCAGGCTTACACCGGCATCATGGGCATCACGGGGGAGCGCGACAGGCCGCCTGTGCGGTGCGGGGGATCGCCGATCGACATCGCCACCGCCTATCTCGCGTGGGGCACGATTATGACTGGGCTACACACGGTCGCGAGGACCGGGCGCGGCGTGCTCCTCGAAGTGTCGCTCATGGAATCCGCGCTCGGCTTCATGCACGCGTACCTGCAGGGCGCGCTCGCCGATCTTCCGCTTCCAGGCCGCATGGGGTCAGAGACGATGGGCATGTATCCCATGGGCGCTTTCGAGACCAACGACGGTGAATGTCTCGTCCAGGTCAGCAACGAGCATCAATGGCAACGCTTTTGCGCGCTGCTCGGCGCGGCGGACCTCGCGGGCGATGCGCGCTTCGCGAACAATCCGCTGCGAGTGAAACACCGCGATGCACTGCGGCCGATCATTCAAAGATATCTCTCGTCGAAATCCGCGCGGGAATGGGAAACGCTTTTCATCGAGGCGGGTGTGCCTGTGAGCAAGGTGCGCACGCTCGCCGAAGTCGCATCGGACGAGCAGGTGCTCGCGAGAAAAATGGTCCAGCCGATGCGCCTTTCGAACGGCCGCGAAGTCTCGACCTGGGGCGTGCCGGTCAAGATGAACGAGGAGCTCGCTTCGCGACCCCTGCACGTTCCCGCTCTCGACGAGCATCGCAATGAAATCCTGGCCGAGCTCGACCGACTCACCGCGAGATCGCAGGAAGCCTGATGGACTTCACGCTGACTTCCGAAGAACGCGCCCTCGCCGAATCGGTGAAAGCGTTCATCGACGGGCGCGTCGAGCCCCGCATGCCGGAGATCGAGAAGAAGAACGAGATCCCGGAGGAGCTCTTCGCGGAGGCCGCGCGCCTCGGCCTCTTCGGCATCAGCATCCCCGAGGAATACGGCGGCACGAATCTCACGCGCATGGGCCGCGTGCTCGTTCACCAGATGCTCGGACGGAGCGGTTTCGGCTTCGCGGGTGCGCTGGCGTCGCATACCGGCATCGGGTCGGATGCGCTGGTCTCGATCGGCACCGAAGAACAGAAGCGCCGATATCTTCCGCGCATGGCAACCGGCGAGCTCCGCGCCGCATTCGCGCTTACCGAGCCGGAAGCGGGTTCTGATGCGGGCGGCGTGAAAACGAGCGCACGTAAAGTAAGCGACCGCTATTACCTGAACGGTGTAAAGCACTTCATCAGCGGCGGCTCTCGCGCAGGTTTGATCAGCGTGATCGCACGTACGGAGGGGAGCGGCTCGAAGCGATTGAGCGTGTTTCTCGTCGAACCAGGATTCCGTGGATTTCGCATCGGCGCGGAGTACGACATGATGGGCAGCCGCGGGCATCCCGTTTCCGAGCTCGTGTTCGAGGACTGCGAGGTGCCTGAAGAAAACCGCCTCGGCCCCGAAGGCGAAGGCTGGCACGCAGCGATGAAGACGCTCCTGTCGGCGCGGCCGCTCGTCGCCGCGCGGTGTGTCGGCGCTTGTGAGCGCCTCATCGAAATCTCGGTCGATTACGCGAGCACGCGCAAGCAGTTCGGGCAGGCGATCGGTGAGTTCCAGGCGATTCAGTTCATGCTGGCGGACATGGCGACACGCACCGAAGCCGCGCGCTGGCTTACGTATCACGCGGCGACGCTGGCGGATCAGGGTCGTGTCACGCCCGAGGCGATTTCAATGGCGAAACTCTTCGCTTCTGAAGCGCTCGCGTTTGCCGCCGACACGGCCATTCAGATCCAGGGCGGGACGGGTTATGTCGCCGACAATCCCGTCAATCGCTTTTATCGCGACGCACGCGTGACGCGTATCTATGAAGGCACATCGGAGATCCAGCGGCTCATCATCGGCCGCGCAGTGCTCCGCCGCTGAGAGGAGGAGAAAGATGTACAAGGACATTACCGTCGAGACGAAAGGCCGCATCGTATGCGTGACGCTAAACCGGCCGGAGCGGGCGAACGCGATCAGCGTCGAGACGGGCGAGGAGCTCTTACGGGTGTTTCAGCAGTATCGCGACGATCCCGAGCAGTGGGTCATGATCATCAGCGGCGCCGGCGACAAAAACTTCTGCAGCGGCATGTATGTCACTGAGGCCGCGAAAAAGAGCGAAGAGAAAGGACGCACCGAAGGCTACACGATATTCAAACCATGGACCGACATGATGCAGTCGATCCGCAAGCCGTTCATCTGCGCCGTGAACGGCCATTGCGTGGGAGGCGGCTGGCACCTCGTTGCCGACAGCGACATCGTGATCGCAGCCGACAACGCGCATTTCTTCGATACGCACGTCAATATCGGGCTCATCAACGGCGTTGAATCGGCAGGTTTCGCATTCAAGATGCCCGTGGGTATCGTGATGCGCATGGTGATCGAGGGACGGCATTTTCGTGTCACGGCCCAGCAGGCGTACCAGTGGGGTCTCGTGTCCGAGGTCTTGCCGCGTGAAAAGCTGATGGACAAGGCATGGGAGATCGCCCGTCACATCGCCGAAGATGCGGCGCCGCTCGCAGTGCAGGGCTCGAAGAAGGCGATTTACGGCGCAATCGATCGCGGCCCGGGCGAAGGGATTCCCTACACGTGGACCGTGCTCACGGACATACAGGATACGGAAGATACGAAAGAAGGCTTCCGCGCGTTTGTCGAGAAACGCAAGCCGCGATTCGTCGGCCGCTAGAGGTCAGGCCCTTTCCGTCAGGAGAACAACATGCTCTTCATGGTGAAAATCGTCGTGCGACTGCCGGGCGACTGGCCGAAAGAGAAGCTGGAGGAGATCAACAGGAACGAGACCGCGCGCAGCATGCAGTTCGTGAAGGAAGGCAGGCTGAAGCGCATCTTCCGCATCGTCGGCCAGCGTGCGAACTTCAGCATCTGGGAAGTCGAGAGTCCGGAGGCGTTGCATGCGACGCTCACGTCGCTGCCGCTCCACCCGTACATGGAAGTGGAGGTGTGGCCGCTCATCAAGCACACGACGACGCAGGCTTGGGAAGCGGCACACGGCGCCATGCCGCAGTTTTGACGTGTTTTGCTTTCGCTGCTTCATTGCCGCGCTCGTGGCACTTGCGCCCGCGGGCGCGAGCGCACAGGCCTATCCCGCGAAACCGGTGCGTGTCATCGTGCCGTTCGCGCCCGGCGGCGGCAGCGATATCACCGCGCGTCTGATGTCGCAGAAGCTCGCAGAGCATTTCGGCCAATCGTTCGTCGCCGATAACCGACCGGGCGCGGGTGGGCTCGTCGGGGCCGAAGTTGCTGCAAAAGCGCCGCCCGACGGCTACACGATCATGATCTCGACGAGCAGCTGGGTCACCGCGGCCGCGATACACAAGCCGGCATTCGATCCGATATCCAGTCTCGCGCCGATCGCCGAAATCGGGTTCAACCCGTTGGTACTTTCGGTGCATCCAGCGCTGCCATGCAGAACGACAAAAGAGCTGATTGCGCTTGCGCGTTCAAAGCCCGGAGAGCTCGCGGTCGCAACGCCAGGCGTGGGCAGCATCACGCATCTTGCAACGGAGCTTTTCGTCGCGATGGCGAGAATCAAAACGGTGATGGTTCCGTACAAGAGCACCGGCGCAACCATGTCGGACGTGATCACCGGGCGCACGCAGTTCATCGTTGGCGGATTGCTGCCGCTTCAGCCGTACCTGCAGCCCGGCAAGCTGCGCGCGATTGCCGTCACCACTGCGAAACGCTGGCCGACGTTGCCGGATGTTCCCACCGTCGGCGAGACATTGCCGGGCTACGAAGTCGAGTCCTGGTATGGCGCCGTTGCGCCCAGGGCTACGTCCTCCGCAGTAATCGAACGTCTGAACGCGGCGATGAACGCGATCCTCCAGCAGCCCGAGATGAAAAAGAATCTCGAGTCGCAAGGTATGACACCGACCGGCGGCTCCACGGAGCAGTTCAATCGGCGAGTGCGCAACGATTACGAGCGTTGGATCGCAGTAGTAAAGGAAGCCGGCATCAAGCCCGAATAGCGCGAGCTCGCGAGCTGCCGCGGCATAATGGCGCATGGTCGTTCATCTGGTAGACGGTACGTACGAGCTTTTCCGGCACTTCTATGGTCAGCGGCGCTTCAACAAGGGAAAGGACCGGCCTTTCGGCGCCGTCATCGGCGTGCTGCAAACGATCCTGCAGATGATCGAGAGCGGGGCGACCCACCTCGGTGTTGGCACCGACCACGTGATCGAATCTTTTCGCAACGGCCTGTGGCCCGGCTACAAAACGGGTGCCGGCATCGAGCGCGCATTGCTCGCACAATTCCATCCACTGGAAGACGTGCTCGAGGCGATGGGCGTCACTGTCTGGGCGATGGTCGAGCTGGAGGCCGATGATGCGCTCGCTTCGGCGGCGCGGATTGCTTCCGAAGATGCGGCTGTGGAAAAGATCTGCATCTGGACGCCGGATAAGGACCTCGGCCAGTGCGTGAGAGAGGACCGGATCGTGCAGATGGATCGCAGAAACAACAAAATGCTCGACGCCGACGGCGTTCGCGGGAAGTTCGGCGTCGCGCCGGAGCTGATACCCGACTTTCTCGCGCTGGTCGGGGACGCTGCCGACGGGTATCCGGGAATCGCAGGCATCGGCGCGGTCACGGCCGCACAGCTTCTGAACCGGCACGGCGCGATCGAAGATTTTCCGCCGGGCGTGCTGGGGGAACGCCGCGAGGCTGCGCTCTTGTTCAAGAATCTCGCGACCTTGCGAACGGATGCGCCATTGTTCCGTAGCGTGGATGAGCTCCGCTGGCAGGGTCCGACACCGGCATTTGCGGAGTGGACCGAGCAAATGGACGCGCCGCGCCTGCTCGAACGCAGCCTCGCGGCAAAGAACGCTATCGAAAAAGGCTGAAGGAGGAACGTCATGCCGCAACTCGTCTTTATCCACGGACCCGGCGCGGGAGGCTGCGCCGACGCCTACTACTATCAGCGGCGCCATTTCCCGGGGAGCGTCGCGCCAGATCTGCCGGGTCATCTGGAAGGCGCGCCATGTCCTGATGTCGCCAGATACACCGAATGGGTTCGCGGCTGGCTCTGGGCCCAGGGACTTAACAACGATCTCGTGCTGGTCGGCTATACGCTCGGCGCCTCGATCGCGCTGCAGTACGGCCTCGATTATCCCGACGAAGTGCGAGGACTCGTCATCATGACCGTTGCCGCACGTCCGAAAGTACGGGCACCCGGGACGTACGAGATGCGCCTTCGCGCACCGGAAGACCCCAAAGTGTATGAAGAGTGGATCGCGTTTCAACGCACCGCGATGCACCTCGTCGACCCGGAGCTGCGCGAGCGGCTGATGGAGCGCCACCGCCAGGTCGGGCCGATCTCTCAATACAACGATCTGATGGCGATCGATACGTTCGATGTACGCGATCGCATCGCGAGCCTCGAACCGAAGCTTCTTCTGCTGAGAGGCTTGCGCGATCACGGCAATCCGCCCGAGTACGAGAAAGAGATCCATGGGGCGGTGCCCGGCTCGCGGTACATCAAGCTCCCGGACGCAGGTCACTTTCCGCCGACCGAGATCCCCGACAAGGTGAACGCACTGATCGAAGAGTTTGTCGCCACTTTGTGACACTTTCGTGCCCCGTTCTCCCTGCTGCCGGAGTGGAAGCGTGAACGTGCACGAGACTCTGTACTTTTGAGCCGCAGCGTACTATCATGCATGCGGCTCAACACAATGGATCGACGACATGCCTGTTCGATCGGCACGCCTCGTTACCTGCGCGGTAGCTCTTCTCTTTGCGAGCTCCGCGCTTGCCGCCGAAACTCCACCACGAAAGGCCACGCCGAAGGCGGCTGCGAAAACCGTCAAGCCACCCGGCCGGCAGGCGCGCAGCGCCACCGTCAAAGCGGAGCCAAGGACGCTCAAGAAAGCAGCGCTGAAATCGCGCGCGGAGCCTGCGGCCAAGCCGGCGCCCGCGTTACGCGGTCCGACGGAAACGCTCGCCTGTCGCGACGGAACCGAAGACCGGCACGCGCGCATCGGCGTGGTGCTGATCGGAGGCAAGGTGGACAGCTTCGCGTACTACAGTAAATGGAAACCGCGGACCTGCTCGGTCTACCTTCAGCGAAACCGTGACGGTTACAGCAAGTGGACGGATAAAGGCAACGTGACCAGCGTAGGTCTCGAGCGGGGCTCTTTCACGATCGAGCACCACAAGGGCGAGTACCGTTTCGTCTTCCGCGATGTCGATCGCGAGCGGTACTGCGGCATGGACGGCACCATCAACGGCACACTGACGATCCGCAGGGGCAGCGAGCGTTGCGAGCTCGCCGGCGTGATGGAAGAAGGGGTGCCGCTCGGACAGGCGTACGCACACATCGAGCAGCCGCAGGGCGCGCCTGCCGCAGTCTTTGGCTATGGCACTGCCACTGCGGCGCCGCCGCGTCCGCAGACGCAAACGGCACAGCAGAGCCGATCACAGTCCGAGCACGCATGGCCCGCTCCGACCCCGGGACTCAGCGACTGAGGCGTTCGGCTTAGTTCAATCCCAGCAGGCGTGCCGGGTTCCGGCGCATCATGATGTCGATGTCGCCATCGGAAATCCCTTCGCGCTTCATCGCGGCGATCGCCGCCTCCAGCCCATCCGGATGGACCATGTTGCCGGTCTGACCCAGGTCCGACGAGATCACGAGACTTTTCGCGCCGATCTCTTTCACGGCGTGAGCGACGTGCTTCGCGCCGATTTGCGTCCAGTGTGTCAGGAACGGCAAGGGTGCGTTCGGACCTGCGAGGAACTGAAGAAAGCACACTTCGATCACTGCACCCATGTCGGCGACCTGCTTCGCCTGCCCCATCGTCAGACCGGGAACGTTCGTGAGGCCGTGTGTCACCAGAATGTTCCTGACGCCGAGCTCGCGTGCGCGCCGCGTTACCGCAATGATTTCCTCCGGATGTACATGACCGGTGGCGAGCAGCAGGTTCTCGCGCGCGATGATTTTCAGCACCGCTTCCATCTCCGGCGTGAGTTTGCCGTTGGGCGCCACTACGAGCCCCACGGCGTCCGGTTTCGAGAAGGTTTTCACGTGCTTGTCCGACTCGAAAGTCGGCAGCCATACGACTTTGCCGCGGCCGCCGTAGACGCGGTGCATCCATTCGACCGCATCGGGATTCACACCTCCGACGGCCTTGTTCAGCACGATGCCCCCGAAGACCTCGATCCCGGGCACCACTCTCATGACCAGCGCCGCACGGCTCGCGGTCTCGCTCACGTGATTTTTCAGCAGAATGCCGCGCATGCCTCGCCCCTTGGCGAGCTGTGCGACGTCGATGTCGTCCATGTTGCGCCCGAACACGTCCGGGTGCGAATGCACGTGCATATCGATCACGCCCGCGGCGGGACTCACTTTCGGCGGCGGTGGTGGAAAGGCAGCCTGCGCGAACAACGGGCCGGACACGACGATGCCGGATGCGGCGAATACGACGGCCGCGAGCGTGAGCCTGATCATCTTCTCCTCCCTGGCGAGCTCGACGAATCATCATAACGCGGCCGCGGCCGCCTTGGCCAAGTTGCCGTTATTCGGCGGCTAGCGCATGATCTCCTGAAAACCGCGCTTGAAAACCGGGAGGGGCGACCATGGAGCATCGAGCGGCAGACATTCGTGCCGGACTGAAGCATCCGGTGATCGACGGGGATGGCCATTGGATGGAGCCGATCCCTGTTTTCCTCGAATATTTGGGCGAAGTGGGAGGGCCCGCAGCGGTCGACCGGATACGAGCGTCGTGGCGGCGTAACGACGTCTGGTATCGCGCCACTCCCGAGGAGCGCCAGCGCAATCGCTTGCGGCGATTCATCTGGTGGGGCGTTACGAGCAATACGTACGACAAGGCGACCGCCCTGCTGCCGGCGCTGCTCAACGACCGCCTGCCGGAATTGGGTATCGACTTCGCGGTCATGTATCCGAGCTTCGGACTGACGCTCAATGCGATCGCCGAAGACGATCTGAGCCGCGCCGCCGCGCGCGCCTACAACAGAATGACGGCGGATATGTTCAGGCCGTTTGCGTCGCGCTTCGCACCGGTGGCGATCATGCCGGCGCGCACGCCCGAATCAGCCGTCGAGGAGCTGGAATACGCGGTCCGGGAGTTGGGCTTCAAGGCGATCATGCTGCGGGGCAATCAGGAACGCACGCTGCCGGGCGTCGAGGGCATCGATCCGTCGAAGGCGCCCTTCTACTGCGACAACATCGCGCTCGACAGCCCTTACGATTACGATCCGTTCTGGAAGCGCTGTGTGGAGCTCGGTGTGGCCGTAACGCAGCACTCCGGCAGCACGCGGTGGTCCGATCGCGGCTCCATCAGCAACTTCACATTCAATCACGTCGGCCACTTCGCCCAATCGAACCACGCTTTCGCGCGCGGCGTTTTCCTGGGCGGCGTGGCGCGTCGTTATCCGACGCTCAATTTCGGATTCATGGAAGGCGGCGTGAGCTGGGCGTGTCAGATGTACTTCGACGTGATCGAGCACTGGGAGAAGCGCCGCCGCGCCGGGCTCCAATACCCGAATGAAACGGATGTCTCGGAGCTCAAGCGATTGATTGGCCGCTATGGCGACCCCAAGTTGAAAGCGCACGCCGACGCGATCATGGGAAGCCTCGATGCGTTCCGGCCCGAGTGCAGCATCGAAGAGCTCGCAAAGCCCGAGCATGTCGTCGACGATTTCGAAGCCGCCGGCATCAATTCGAAAGACGATATCCGGAAAGTCTTCACCAGTAACTTCTATTTCGGCTGCGAAGCGGACGATCGCGCGACGATGTGGGCCTTCGATGCTCGCATGGGCGTTCGGCTGCGTCCCGTCTTCAGCTCCGATTTCACGCACTTCGATGTGCCCGACTTCAGGGACGTCATTCCCGAGGCCTTCGAGATGGTGGAGAAGGGCTTCATGACGGAGCAGGACTTTCGCGAGTTCACGTTCGCGAACGCCGCGCGGCTGCATACGCGGAACAACCCCGCTTTCTTCGAAGGAACGGTCGTCGAAGAGGCGGTGCGCGACGAGCTCGGCTCGGTGTCGCCGCGAGGCGGCGCAGAGGGCCGCCGTGGCGATCTCATCGGACAAGAGAGCCGGACCGTCCGGGATTTCGTGGGCGCTTCCAGCGGCGCGCAATGACGGCTGCGCAACGCACCGCGTTCGCGGGATCTCTCGCGATGCTCGTCATGGCGGGTTTGTGCGTAGCGCCAGCGGCGGCGCAGACCTATCCCAGCAAAACGATCCGCATCGTTACTTCGCCTGCCGGCGGCGGCAACGATTTTCCGGCGCGCCTCATTGCACGCGCGCTTGCGGCACCCCTTGGCCAGCAACTCGTCGTCGACAATCGTGCGACGGTGCTGATCGCGGATATCGTCGCCAAAGCGCCGCCCGACGGACATACGCTGCTCGTGACCGGTAGCGCGCATTGGATCGGACCGCTCGTCGAGAAAACGAATTACGATCCCATCCGGGATTTCGCGCCCATCACGCTCATCGATCGTGCGCCCAGCGTTCTCGTTGTGCATCCGTCCATGCCGGTGAAGAACGTGCGCCAGCTCATTGCATTGGCCAAGGCGAAACCGGGCCAGCTCAACTTCTCCGTGGGCGGGCCGGGTACCTCGAATTACATCGCCGCGATTCTGTTCAACCATATGGCCGGCGTGAACGTGGTGCGCATTCCGTATAAAGGCACGGGCCCGGCGCTCACTGCAGTCATGGTCGGCGAAGTGCATGCGATGTTCGGCTCGGCCGGTGGCGCCGCGCCGCACGTGACCTCGGGGCGACTCCGTGCGCTGGCGGTCGGCAGCGCGCAGCCTTCGCCGCTCGCGCCGGGTGTGCCGACGCTGGAAGCCTCGGGCTTGCCCGGTTTCCTCTCCGAAGCGCTTCATGCGCTTTTCGCGCCGGCCGGGACGCCGCAGGCGATCGTCGCGCGGCTCAATCAGGAAGTGTCCCGGTATCTTCAGTCTCCGGAAGCACGCGATATTTTTCTCAAGGCTGGAATCGAAGTGGCGCCGGGTACGCCCGAGGAGCTCACCGCCACGATGAAAGCCGAGATCGCGCGCCTCGGGAGCGTGCTGAAAGCTGCGGGCGCCGGAGTTCAATAAGGGGGGTCGATGGGCCAGCTCGGAGGTAAGACCGCGTTCGTTGCCGGCGCGGGGCGCAACAACGGAAAGGCGATCGCGCTCGCGTTCGCGCGCGAAGGTGCGGATGTCATCCTTGTCGCGCGGGAAAGAAGAGCGGAACTGGATCAGGTCGCGAAGGAATGTCGCGAGCTCGGCGCGAACGTGCTTCCGCTTCTCGGCGATCTCGGAGACTACGACCAGGTCGATGCGCTCGTAAAGCAGGGACTCGAACGCTTCGGAAAGATCGACGTCCTCATGAGCGTTGCAGGCAGGCGCGCCCATCAGCATTTCTGGCAAATCAGCGTGGAGGAGTGGCACAAGACGTTCGCCGTGAATCTGCACTCGACGTTCTATCTGGCGAAGGCGGTCGCGCCGTCGATGATGGAGCGCAAATCGGGAAGCATCGTCGCGCTGGGCGGCATGGCATCGCTCACGTCTCAACCCATGCGTGCGCACGTCGTCGCCTCGAAAACGGGGCTGTATGGCCTGATCAAAGCGCTCGCGCTGGAGCTCGGGCCCTATGGCGTCAGGGCCAATCTGATCGCGCTCTCCGGCATAGAGAACGTGCGTGCCAATCCCGAGTGGTATCCGGAAAAAGGCGGCGGCAGTCACAGTGAAGAGGAGCTCGCGGGGGTTCCGCTCAGACGAATGGGCAAGCCGGCCGAAGTGGCGAACGTCGCGGTGTTCCTCGCGTCCGATCAGTCATCCTATGTCACCGGCGACCGCATCGTCTGCGCAGGCGGCAAGTACATGTAGGGACGTTTGCCGCGTCGCGCACCGCCGTGGCGCGTAATATATACGG
>Ga0075431_100005007_pt1 | contig 13032 bp, 14 predicted proteins | sample RhiMetdeltSRZDD5_FD_75297 | JGI IMG/M metagenome (GOLD analysis project Ga0075431, IMG submission 75297) | Populus rhizosphere microbial communities from Tennessee, USA - Rhizosphere MetaG P. deltoides SRZDD5 | ecosystem: Host-associated > Plants > Roots > Rhizosphere > Soil | place: USA... | reverse complement strand
GTTTCGCTGATGCGCTGATCCGACAGCTGCCGGAACGCGACATCACTGAGGGCGGACGCGGCTCTGGCAGGGCGGCTCGGCGGACCGGGGTCCGATTGGCGCTTGCGGCGGAGAACGCCCATCACCTGCCTCCCTGTGCTGCGAGCGGGAGCTCCATCTGATCCCCGGCGGACGCTGGGTCGCGGGCGACCCCGAGCAGGTGGGCGGTTCGGTGGTAGTGCCGCAGGGTCTCTATAGGCGCGCGGAGGGAGCCGTGTCCGACGCGACGAATCGCGAGGACCTCCTCACGTACCGACCGCGGCAGGGCGTATGCAAGTGGATGACGGCCAAGGCGATCGAGCTCCTCGGTGTCACGCGCAAGCAATGCGGCACACAGCGCGTCCAGGTAGGCGAGCAAACGGCTCCCTCCGTGTGTTTCGTAGTAATATACGTATTGGTACTAATAAGGTAACGCAAGGGGTGTACCCGGAGATCCGCCCCTGGTTCCGGCGAGAGTATCCGGCAATGGCCGCCGACGGCAGATATCCGGCGCCAGATCTCGGGGTCGGGAAGCACGCGTGGGGAGCCGGAAGCCGGCTCCCCACGCTTTTTTCCCCGCGTCCGCCACTGACGACGGATACCTCAACCGCTGCAGCGGTTACCCGAGCAGGTCGAACCTCACTCCTCGGCGGCCGCTCCGTCGCTTCTTCGGCGCATAGCGAAACAGTTGGGCGGGACGACCGCGACCCTCGCTGCGCCATTCATCTATAGGCTCCACTAGCCAGGCGGCGTGGAGCGCGCGGCGGAAGCTCGCCTTGTGCAGCTTGCGACCGAGCAGGACCTCGTAGACTTCCTGCAGCTGGCTCAGCGTGAACGTCGGCGGCAACAGGCGGAACGCCACCGGCGATTGATCGAGCTCGAGGCGCAGCATCGAGAGCGCGGAGTCCACCATGGCGCGGTGGCGCGGCGCGAGCGGCGGAAGCTCATCGAGTGGGAACCAGCTCGCCTCGCCACCGACCGGTGGTGGCGTACCCGCCGCGACCAGGCCGAGATACGCGATCGAAAACTCGGTCTCCCCGGGATGGCGATGCTCGCTTCCCGATGCGACCACCTGCCGCGTCCACGCCGCGCCCGCGCCTAACGCCGACCGCGCGATGCGCGCCGCCGCGACATCGAGCGGCTCATCGGATCGCGCCGCATCCCACGGGAGCTCCCAGCGCTCACGCGCGCGCGGATCCGGCGCGCGCACCAGCAACGCCGTGAGGCGCCGGCTATGCGGAGTGAAGAGAACGACGTCGACGGAGAGGAGCGCCCGCCGAATGACGGGACGAGCAGCAACGGCGGGGCGGCCGGCGGGGGCTGACGTTTGAGGACGATCGCGCATCGGGCGCGAATTAGTCACACTCGGTCACTAATGTCAAGACTCTCCCGAAGAATTCGTCGCGCTGCGCATCTATCGTTGTCGCTCGTCGCGAAGCGCGACTATATAGCGGTTTCCTTCTCAGCCGTCAATCAGAATTCTCGCCGGTTAGCGACGCACCTCCGACGGACGAACAGTCGCAGAATCGACGCTGCGCATCAACCCCGCTCCAATGGATGTACGCGGGGGGATGCGAATCGGCAACCGTCCCGTGATCGGACTCCATCCGAGCAAGGCACGAGCCGCCGCGCGCTGCGAGACACCGATACCGCTCCACGCCACCAGATAGGCGGGCACGCTCGGCATCTGCTGCAACAGATACGGATTACCGAGCGATACCACGATCGGTCGCTTCCGCTGCTTGACGAGTGCCTGCACGAAGCTCGCGAACTCTCGCGGGGCCTCCGCGCTGGTCGCGTTCCACGCGTGGGAGACGTAGGAGCTCACGATGACGACCTGCGCCGACCGCGCGGCGCGAAGCAGGCGCTGCCACTCCGCGCTCGAGGGCGCATCGGCGTTCACCAGCTCCGACCGAACGCTCGTGAAGTGACGACGGAGCTCGGCATCGAACGCGGTCCCGGCGGCGAGGTCGGTGCGTCGGGCTAACGTAATCGAGAGTACTCGCCGCGAGCGCGGCAGCCTCGACAACGGTACCTGGCCGAGAGAGTCGCGCACGAGCGTGATCGACCGCTGGGCCACCGCACGAGCCACCGCCACGTGATCCGAGTCGCCGACGACGAACCGCACGCTGTCGATCGCGATCGAGCGCCGACGATCGAGTCCCACGCGGCGCTTCGCCTCGAGTAACCGGCGAACCGACGCATCGATGCGCGCCTGGTCGTACCGCCCGCTCTCGACCCCCGCGACGATCGCGTCGATCGTCTGTCGCACATCGACCGGTTGAATCAGGACGTCGGCACCAGCGTCGACGGCGCGAATCGCGGCCTCGACGGCGCCATACCTGTCGAGCACGCCGCGCATGTCCATCGCGTCGGAAATCACGACACCGTCGAAATCCATCTCGCCACGAAGCAGATCGCCGAGCACTCGCTTCGACAGCGTACCCGGCACGCCGGCGGAATCGAGCGCGGGCATCGATCCGTGAAACGTCATCATCGCTCCGACGCCCGCCGCGACCGATGCCCGGAACGGCACAAGCTCGACACTGTCGAGCCTCGCTCGCGTCACTCCCACGACCGGCAAGGCGAGATGCGAGTTCACCTCGGTGTCACCATGTCCCGGAAAGTGCTTTCCAGTCGCGATCATCCCGTGCTCCTGCATTCCACGCACGAACGCGGCTCCGAGTCGCCCGGCGAGCGCGGGGTCCTCACCGTAGGAACGGGTGTTGATGACGGGATTCGCGGGATTGTTGTTCACATCGAGTATCGGCGCGTACGCGACGTGAACTCCAAGCGCGCGTCCTTCGATCGCCGTCACCCGACCCTGCTCGTAGGCCAGCGCCGTATCACCCGAGGCCCCGAGCGCCATCTGCGGTGGGAACACCACCGCGCCACCGAGGTCGATGGCGTTGGGCAGGAACCACCCGCCCCGGGCACGATATCCTGCGCCGAATTCGAAGTCCGCCCCGAAGAGCAGCGGCACCCGACTCAATCGCTGCATTGCGTCGAGCTTCACCGCGATCTCGACCGGCGACCCGACCGAGATCGTGAAGCCGCCGACCCGGTCCTCCTGGATGAGACGCCTCAACGTCTCCCACTGCGGCGAGTCCGCCGGCGAGTAGTCGCCATACACCGTCGGCCACACCATCTGCGCCGCCTTCTCCCGGAGCGAAAGCGAGGCGAGTGTCGAGTCGACCCAGTCGGCGGATGTCATCGGCGAGGCGAGCGCCACGCTCCCGGACTCGGCCGCGACCGCGGGCGCCGATGCCGGTGGAGGTGTCGAGCCGCCGCACGCTGCCACGACCGCGGCAACGAGACCGACGCACAGGCGCGGGAATGCGCAGGCGTTTCTATTCAGCACGCTGCTTGGGTGCTGAGCACGCAATCTCAGCGGTGCGCCCGGAGCGGCCATTCTCACGGCAGCGCCAGCGGTTCCGGAGGGCTCGGGGGCAGCGCGTCGAGTCGCCGACGCATCTGCGCGAACTGCGGGAGATCGCGCGCTCCCCGCTCCACGGCATCGGGCGGAAGTTGCGCGATCATCGCTTCGGCGTCGGCGATGCGATCTGCGGTGAGCGGGTGGGTCGAGAACCATGCGAGCAGCTCGTTAGGGCTACCGCGTTCTTCCTCGAGCAATCGCTCGAAAAATCGCGGCATGCCGCGAGGATCGAGGCCGGCGAGTGTCAGGTAGCGCACGGCAACGCGATCCGCCTCCATCTCCGCCTCCCGACTGTGCTTCGCCATCCAGGCGCTTCCGGCGACCTGCAGCGCAACCTGCTCCGCGGCACCGGGCGCGCGGCCGAGCAGCACGTAAATGAGACTGACGGCGGCGTTCGTGTTCTGCGCCTTGGCCATCTGCTCGAGGCCGTGACGCTCGACGACATGCCCGATTTCGTGCGCGAGCACTCCGGCGAGCTCGGAGGCGCTCTCCGCACGTTCGAGGATCCCGCGGTTCACGAAGATGAACCCGCCGGGAACGGCGAACGCGTTGGGGACCTCGGAATCGACGACGCGGAACTCGTAGTCACGTCCCGTCGTGTCGGCGCGGTTCACGATGTGACCGCCGAGCTCCCGCACGAAGCGCACGACCGGCTCGTCTTCGAGGAGGGGCATTTCGCGAGAGGCCTGCGCGGCGACCGCCGATCCCATCTCCCGCTCGTCTTCGATGCTGATCGACGACGAGTCGACGCACGCGCCGAGCGTCGCGAGCGCGATGAGGCCAACGACGCGGTGGATGCCGCGACTCACCAGTTGATGGTTCCCTGCTTGGTGGTGTCGACCTGCTCGCTGGAGCCGGCGCCGAACAGGAACGCGTCCATGTTCCTGGTGAGGAACTGGCGGGCCTGAGGATCCATCAGGTTCAGGCCATAGTGATTGATGAGCATCATCTGCTGGCGGTTCCACTCGGCCCAGCACACCGTGCAGATCTCTCGCTGCACGCGTTCGCCGATGGGGCCAGGGAAGGGTTGCCGCTCGAATCCCGCGCGGGTCTTCGCACAGCGCGAGCAGGTTATGTCGCTCATTCTCGTTCATCTCCCCAAGAGAAAGGGCCAGGGGCCAAGGGCCAGGGGCCAAGAAAAGGGTCGAGGTGCTCGTAGTACGATATACCCCCGACCCTCCCCTTGGCCCCTGGCCCTTGGCCCCTGGCCCCTGCTTTATCGGGCGTACTTGACCTTCGCCAGCCCGAACGCCTGAAGGAGCCGAATGTACACCCACCCGATGTCCAGCTCGTACCACTTCGCTCCGAACTTCGCGGAGTGCGGATCGGCATGGTGGTTGTTATGCAGCTCCTCGCCGCCAAGCCAGATCGCGATCGGAGAAATGTTCCGGCTTTCGTCCTTCACATCGAAATTCCGGTAGCCCAGCGCGTGACCGACGCCGTTGACGATGCCCGCGGCCCAGAAGGGGATCCACAGCATCTGCACGCCCCAGACGAGCGGTCCGACGTAAATGCCGAAGAGATAGATGTCGACGGTGAGCATCACGACGATGCCGAGCCAGTTCAGCGGCGTCAGCAGCCGTCGCTCGAGCCAGTCGTTGGGCGTTCCCTTCCCGTACTTGTCGAGCAGGCCCGGCTGGCGAATCGCCTGTCGATAGTAGAGGGCGCCCTTGAGGATGATGTTTCGCAACCCCTCGAGCAGGGGCGAATGCGGATCGCCCTCACGGTCGGCGAACGCGTGGTGCTTGCGGTGGCAAGCAACCCACTCCTTCGTGACGATTCCCGTCGAGAGCCAGAGCCAGAGACGCATCGGCACGGCGACGAGCGCGTGGAACTTCACACCACGGTGCGTCTGGTCACGGTGCAGGAATAGCGTCACGCAGACATTGGTCAGGTGCCCGGCAATCACGATGAACAGCACCGGTATCCACCAATGCGATGCCCAGCTGGCGAAGTCCAACATTCCTCGTATTCCTCCCTGTAGCGACGGCCGCAATGGCGACGGAACGGCCCGGTCTCGATACGCGAGGCCCGGGCCGGGTATCGTAAGTTAAGCACGCTCCATGCCCGAAGCTACCTCCAGAGGAAAAGACGAGTATTTCCGTCATTCGTGACACGGGTGCGCGCGGGTTCGCCCTTGCGGACGTGCACGCCAAGCGTAGCGTCAGCAGCGTGAAGACACGCGCGAGTGACGCGGCTACGATGCCGCAACTGGCGGGCCGTGCGACCGCCAAGGGGACGGTTCGCCACGCGGAGCGATATGCGAAGAAACGCGGCGCGAGCTTCCATCGCCCGTTCGAGCGCGGGCTCCGCGTTTCCGCCGTCGGACTCGGCACCTACCTCGGCGAGTGCGATGACGCCGATGACACTCGTTATGAGGTGGTCGCGCGCGCGGCGCTCGAGCGGGGAGTCAGCATGCTCGACACCGCCATCAACTACCGATGCCAGCGTTCGGAACGGGTGCTGGGGCGCGCGGTGCGGGCCGCGCTCGCCGGAGGCGTCGTGGCACGCGACGAGATCGTCGTGTGCACGAAGGGCGGCTACATTCCGCTCGACGGACGGCCGCCAGCCTCCCGCGAAGAGTACCATGCGTTTCTCGACCGGGAGTACTTCGCGGCCGGCGTCGTGACGCGAGACGATGTCGTTGGTGACGCGCACAGCATCGCGCCCGGGTTTCTCGCCGACCAGCTTCGCCGCAGTCGCGAGAACCTCGGTCTCGACACGGTAGACGTCTACTACGTGCACAACCCGGAGCAGCAGCTCGACTCGATCAAGCCCGCGCAGCTGTTCGATCGGCTCCGCGAGGCATTCGCGATGCTCGAGTCGCGGTGTGATGACGGCCATATTGCGCGGTACGGATGCGCGACCTGGAACGGCTTCCGTGCCGCCCGCGGAACGCGCGGACATCTGGAGCTGGCCGAGGTTGTCGCCGCGGCCCGCGAGGTCGGCGGCGACGACCATCGGTTCCGTGTCGTGCAGCTCCCGATCAATCTCGCCATGCCAGAGGCAGTCCGGCTGTCGACGCAGCGCGTGCGAGGGCGTGACATGCCGTTCCTCCATGCGGCGACGGAGCTCGGCATCGCCGTGGTCGCCAGTGCGCCGCTGCTGCAGGCACGTCTGGCCGTGGGACTGCCGGCGGAGGTCCGGGAAGCGCTCCCCGGATTCTCCACCGACGCGCAGCGCGCGTTGTCGTTCGTCGGTGGCCTTCCCGTGTCGACGGCACTGGTGGGCATGCGAAGTATCGCGCACCTCGACGAGAATCTCGCGGCATTCACCGAGTGAACCACGGAAGGCGCCCTGACGTTCGTCCTGGCGTGGCTCCTTCCCATCACACACCGGATGGCGCCTTTCGCAATCCCTGGGCGCTCGACGAAGCGCGCTTCGGCGGGTTGCTCAAGTGGCGCTGGGATCGCATTCGGCATCCGCTCCCTCGGGACAATGGCGCGCACGCGCTCCCCAGGGCACGCCCGGCGATCCGATCGCCGCGTGCGGCGGCCGATGAGATCGTGGTGACGTGGGTCGGACACTCCACGCTGTTGGTCCAGCTCGGAACGCTGAACATCCTGACCGATCCAATCTGGAGCGACCGCGCATCCCCGTGGCGCGCGATAGGTCCCCGCCGTCTCGTCGAGCCGGGCGTCGCGATCCATGCGTTGCCTCCCATCGACGTCGTGCTCCTCTCGCACAACCATTACGACCATCTCGATGCCTGGACGGTTCGCACCCTGGCTTCGGCTCACGCGGAAGCGCGATGGATCGTGCCGCTGCGCCTGGGCAAGTTGGTGAGCTCGCTCGGTGCGCGCGCCGTCGAGGAGTTGGACTGGTGGGAGGAACGGCAGCTCGGCAACGCAACGATAGGCTGTACGCCGGCGCGTCATTTCAGCGCACGCACCCCACTGGACCGTAACCGCACACTCTGGTGCGGGTATGCAGTCGCGAGCGCCGGGCGGCGCTTCTATTACGCGGGCGACACGGGTGTTCATCCGGAATTCACTCGCATTGGCGAGCGATTCGGCCCGTTCGATGTGGCCGCGTTACCCATCGGCGCGTACGAGCCCCGGTGGTTCATGCGCCCCGTGCACATCGATCCGGACGAGGCGGTGACGGCCTATCGCGCACTCCATGCGCATCACGAATCTGCATCGGACGCGGTCATGGTCGGCCTGCACTGGGGTACGTTCCGGCTCACGGACGAGCCGGTGCTGGATCCCCCCAGGCGCGCTCGCGAAGCGTGGTCGCGTGCCGGGCTTTCCGAGAAGCACCTGTGGATCCTCGCGCATGGCGAGACTCGAGTACGGTGAAGGTGAGTTGGAGTAATCGCGAGCTCGAGCTTCCAGCATTCGCTCTTCCGCGTGGCCCGCGCCGCATCCATGTTGGGCGCTCATGGAGCGTGGACTCACCGTTTACCGTCATGATTCTCCGGGCGGACGCGTCGTGATCATCACCGTCGATGAACGTGATCCGATGCACGTCGTCGCCCGGCTGCAGGTGGAGCGGCGCACTGATCCGAAGCGCCAGGGCATCGGTGAGCCACCGCTGATCGCGGAAGCGCGCGGGGCATCGCGTGAAGCGGTCTTGGCCGAGCTGCGCGCGCTCGCGAACGATGACGTCGAGCTGGCACGTCGCCTCGAACGCTGGACGGCCATGCAGCGGCGTCCCCGCCCTGATGCTCCATGAAGGGCGATTCCGGCCCGCACCGCGCGCGGTGTGGTGCGGGTCATGCGCGGCGTCAGGTGCGGCGCGCGCGCGATTCTTGCCAAGACGTGCGGGCACCACACTCTCAAACGGGAGAGCAATGCCATGGCGACGAAGAAGCGGTCGTCTCGCGGGAAGTCACGGTCGGGCGGTCGGCGTAGCCGGTCGTCGGGCGGAAGAAAATCCGCGCGTAAGAAAGGCGGCAGGAAGTCGGCAGCGCGGAAATCGACCCGCCGCAAATCGTCCGCGCGGGGCTCAGCCCGGAAGTCATCGGCGCGAAAGAGCTCTCGCGGTCGCAAGCGCGCACGGAAGCAGTCGCCAGTCGCGCGCGCCAAGCGCGTCGCGACGACGGTCGTAAAGCAGGCCGGTGATGCCGTGCAGCGTGTGCCGGAAGTGATCGGCAATCTCGTCGACCGGGTGACTTGATCGCACGGCGACCGTGGTGCACGATGACGGGGCGGCGACAGCCGCCCCGTTCTGCATCTGTCACCCTCAGCCCAGCCTCGCATGCCTACCCGCCGGGAGTTCGCGCTCACCGTTGGAGCGGCCACACTCGGTGCGTGCGTTCGCACACCGTCAGCACCGCCGTCCGCACCCACGCCGACCACCACGCCAGCCACACCGACGGCCGCCGATGCTAACGCCCCCGCCGTCGATGCGTTGACGGAGCTCGTCAGGCACAGGTATGGCGCACATTTGTCCGAAGCGCAGATCACGATGGTTCGCGATGACATCCGCGGCGGACTGCGCACCTCCGATCGCCTTCGCGCGATCCTGTTACCGAATTCCGCGGAACCCGACGTGGTGTTCACGGTGCACCGCGGAGGCGACCGGTGAGCGTTCCTGAAGACGTTCTCTATGGAAGTATCCGGGAGCTGAGCGAAGCGATCCGCACGCGGAGACTTTCGCCGGTGGAGTTGGCCGAGGCGTATCTGCAGCGACTCGAGCAGCTCGGTCCCAGGCTCGGCGCGGTCGTGACGATCACCCGGGAACGCGCGCTCCGTGAGGCGCGTGCGGCGGAGCGAGAGATCGCCGGCGGGCAATGGCGCGGCCCCCTCCACGGTGTGCCGTACGGGGTGAAGGACCTGCTGTCGACGGCTGGGGACCTCACCACCTGGGGCGCGGCGCCATATCGCGAGCAACGCTTCGACTTCGATGCGACCATTGTCCAGCGCCTCACGAAGGCCGGCGCGGTGCTCGTCGCCAAGCTGGCGATGATCGAGTTGGCTGGCGGGTTTGGTTATCGTCAGGCGGATGCGTCGTTCACGGGACCGGCGCGCACGCCATGGAATCTCGGGTACTGGGCGGGTGGCTCGTCGTCCGGACCGGGGGCGGCCGTTGCCGCGGCGCTCGTTCCGTTCGCCATCGGAAGCGAAACGTGGGGCTCGATCACGACGCCGTGCGCGTTCAGCGGGGTCACCGGACTGCGACCGACGTATGGTCGCGTGAGCCGCCACGGCGCGATGGCGCTCTCGTGGTCGATGGACAAGCTTGGCCCAATGTGCCGCACCGCCGACGATTGTGGACTCATCCTCGCCGCCATCGCGGGACCCGATCCGCTCGATCCGTCAGCCAGCACACGCGAGTACGCCTACGCTCGCGATTCGTCGACGCCTCGGCGGTTCCGCATCGGTGTTCTGAAGAATGCGACCGCCGGAGTGCAGGAGGAGGTCGCAGCGAGCTTCGAGGCTTCACTCCGCGCGCTCGCGGAGTTCGCCGATCTCGTGCCCGATGTCGAGCTGCCCGATCACCCATATGCCATGGCGGCCTCGCTGATCATCGACGCCGAGGGCGCGAGCGCATTCGAGGATCTCCTGGAGGCGGGGCGTGCGGCGCTGCTGACGGCGCCCGAAGACCGGCATGGCGGCTACTCCGGCACGACCGTGTTCGCGAAGGATTACCTGAAGGCGATACGCTTGCGCGGCGCCATGGGCCGCGACCTCGACGCGGTCTTCGCGCGTTACGATGCGGTCGTGTCTCCCACGCGCGGCACGGTGGCGTTTCCCATCGGCAAACCGTTCAACGAGGCGTGGCCGAACGTGCCGGTACCTCCGGGAACGAGGACGCAGCCGCTTGGCGCCGCGGCAAACGTCGCGGGGCTGCCTGGGCTCGCGGTACCGAATGGCTTCGGTCGCGAAGGACTCCCGACATCGATCACGTTCACCGGCCGCGTCTTCGAGGAGAATCGTCTCATCGCGGCGGCGTCGGCGTATCAAGATCGTACTGACTGGCACCGCCGGCGTCCGCCCATCGCCGGAGCCAATTCGCCACCGCCTCGATGAGCGTGTCGCGCCCGTAGTCCACGGTGATGACGTGACCGGCGCCATCGAGCCACAGGATCTCCTTGTCCTTGGCGCCGAGCGCCGCGAACGCGCGCTCGGCGACGGTGGTGGCGAGACGATTGTCTTCTCGCGATTGCGCAAGCAAAGTCGGCACCCGGATGCGCGGGAGCGCCATTCGCGCGCGCTCCGCGATGAGCGCGAGCTCGCGGGCCAACTTTGGTGTCATCGCGCGGTAACCGAGACTGCGCGCTCGCTCGGATGGATCCTGGATCGAGCGCTCGGTGTTTCCGCGGAGCACCGGCGTCACCAGATGGATCAGCTGATAATGCCTGACGAGGCGGCGCAAGCGCGGGGGCAGCTCGACGTACGGCGCCAGGAGGGCGAGCGCGACGATACGATCGCGCTCGGCCGCCAGAATCGCGGCGAGCGCGCCGCCCATGGACAGTCCGACGAGGGCGACACGGTCATATCGCGCCAGCAGGTAATCGAGGGCCTCGCGCGCGGCGCCGACCCACTGCTGTGAGCGCGATGAGGCGAACGAACGGAGCGTGCGACCGTGACCGGGGAGGAGGGGAGCGTGCACGTCCCAGCCGCGCGCGTGTAGCGCCTCCGCGAGGTACGCGAGCGTTTGCGGGGTGTCGCCGAAGCCATGCAGCAGGAGCACGGCCTCGCGCGCGCCGCGCCGCTCGTGTACGATCGGCCCGGCACCCTCGATGATGCCGCTCGCGCCCACCGGAAGTCGCAGCGCTACCCCGCGGGCCACCCACCACACGCGCGCTTGTCGTGCCGCGGTGAGAGCCGCGGCCATCACGACGAGCGCGACGATCGTTGCCGTCACGCCGGGAGCACTGTCGGAGGCGTCATCGCCGGAATAGTAACGCGCCGCTGCGAGGATTCGCAGCGGCGCGCTCGAGAAGGCTACCGGCGGGAGCGTTACCCGATCGAGCTGCGCAACGACCCACGCTCGTCGTGCACTTCGAGCGGGCTCACGGCGCCGCGACCGGAATGTTCGAAACGTTGGGCGAGTCCGTCGAGGTCGGTGATGATGAGCCCGTTACCTTCGCGCTGGACGAGACCGTCGGCCGTCAAGCGCCCGAGCACGAGCGAGATGGATTCTCGTGTCGCGCCAACGAGCTCGCCGAGCAGGCGGCGCGGGAGAACGGGGGACGGGACGGCGGCGCCGTCGTTCTGGGCGCGACCCTGTGCAAGCCGGAGCAATGCCGCGATCAGCCGCTGTTCGACGGTGAGCGTCGCATGCTCGCCGAAGCGCTCGAGCAGCTCGGACCGCTCCGCCATGATTTGGCGCATCAGCGCGAGAGCGGCCACGGGCTGTTCGCGCATGAGCGCACTGACGCGCGACGTGGTGAGGTGGAGCGTCTCACTCTCCTCTTCGGCACGTGCGTCGCTCACGTATCGGCCGTTTTGCACGAGCCCCTCGCCGCCGAACGTCTCTCCGACCGTCGCGATCCAGGGCACGAAGCTCCGGCCGGCGCCGAGCCGATTCCTCAGCACGATCTGGCCGTGGAGAACCATGAAAATTCCGTCGGCCGGCGCTCCACGCTCGTAGACCGCGAATCCGCTCGGCCAGGTCGCTCGCGCCCCGAAGGCGGCCAGTGCCTCTCGCTCTTCGCGCGAAAGTCGCGCGATCCTCGTTGCGGCTACTGCTGTCACGTCAGACCTGCAGGCGACTGCGCTTGAGGTGAACACTCTGCGGCGCGAAACGCCGCGCACCCAGCGTTGCGCTTCCGCAATGAATGGGCCGCGCTGGACAGGAGGCCGATATTCGCTTCTATTGGGGTGTCTCCCCCCGGGACACGTAAACCCACGATGTCGCCCGCTTCGAATCCTCCGGGCGTGCCGCTGCCATCAGTCGCCATCCTCGGCGTCGATGCGCTGCTCGCGGCGCGGCCGGCAACGCCCGTGCAACTGGCGCACGCATGCCAGGCCGCGGGATATGCGGCTGCATATCCCGCGACGTGGGGCGATGAGTTGTTGTCGACGGCGTGCGTGCGTCGCGTCGCCACACGCGGCGATGGTCCCGCCATCTTCTGCGCGTGCCCGCACGTGAGTGACGCGCTCCTCGAAGTGGGGCCCGATCTCGCGCGGTTTCTCGTTCCCCTCGTTGCCCCGCCGGTCGCCTGTGCTCGCTATCTCCGCGCACTGTACGGCTACAACCGCGTTCGCATCACGTACATCGGCGCCTGCCCCGGCGCGCACGATCCCGCGATCGACGCGCACCTGACGCCGATTCAGTTCTTCGGCGTGCTCGCGCAGCTCGGGATCGACCTCCAGCAACAGCCGGAGATTTTCGAGTCGGTGCTACCCCCCGACCGGCGTCGGTATCGCTCCATTCCCGGCGGTGCGCCGACCGCGGAGACACTCGCGAGAGAAGGCGGCGGGCGCGCACTCGAGGAGATCACCGACGCCGAGTGGAAGACCGAGCTCGCGCAGCGGCTGCTCTCGAGCCAGCGCACGTTGTTCGACGTCGCTCCGTCGCTCGGCTGTCACTGTGCGGGCGCTCGTCCCGGAGTGGCGCCGGCCGCGGCGCGTCCATCGGTTGTCGCGCTCGAGCCGCCCCGCGCATCGAGCGAGGTCGTCGAC
>Ga0075431_100005006_pt1 | contig 13032 bp, 10 predicted proteins | sample RhiMetdeltSRZDD5_FD_75297 | JGI IMG/M metagenome (GOLD analysis project Ga0075431, IMG submission 75297) | Populus rhizosphere microbial communities from Tennessee, USA - Rhizosphere MetaG P. deltoides SRZDD5 | ecosystem: Host-associated > Plants > Roots > Rhizosphere > Soil | place: USA... | reverse complement strand
GGCTACGCGCCGCTTGGCCGTGGCTTTCTCACCGGCGCGCTCAAGACGCTGGCCGACATCGATGGCCGCCGCGCCCAGCACCCGCGCTTCCAGGCTGAGCACTTCGACCACAACCGCAGGCTGGCGGCCAGGATCGAGGCCATCGCCGCCCGCAAGGGCTGCTCGCCGAGCCAGCTCACCCTGGCCTGGCTGCTGGCCCAGGGCGACGACGTGGTGGCCATTCCCGGCACGCGCTATCCCGCCCGCCTCGACGAGAACGCCGGCACCATGCAGGTGGAGCTGACGCCGGCGGAAGTGGAGGAAATCGCCGCTGCCGTTCCCAAAGGGTCGGCCTCGGGCGACCGCTATCCCGCCGGCGGCATGAGGTCTGTATATCTGTAGGGTATCTGCAGGCGGCCGAGCCGGCATCGTCCGGGCTTGCCGCAGCTGTCGCTGGACGGCCCTGTCCCCGCCGGCGAGGAGGGCTGGCCGGCGCGGAAAGGGGAACGAATCCCCTTGCGTTCGGGGGCCCGTCTGTCCCTTATTCGGGCAATCCCAAAGTGGCCGTTAACTTCCTGGAGGACGCGAAGCGCCATGTACACGAACCTGGAGCACTACATCGACGGCAACTGGGTGAAGCCTTCGGGCGACAAGTCCCAGGACGTGATGAACCCGGCCACCAGCAAGGCCATCGGGCAGCTCGGCCACGTCTCCAAGGGAGACCTCGACAAGGCGCTGGCTGCCGCCGACAAGGGCTTCAAGACCTGGCGCAAGGTGTCGGCCTACGAGCGCGGCAAGATCCTGCGCAAGGCCGCCGATCTGGTGCGCGCCCGCACCGATGAGATCGCCAAGGTCCTCACCATGGAGGAGGGCAAGGTCCTGATGGAGGCCAAGCTCGAGGTGGCGAGCTCGGCCGACATCATCGACTGGTACGCCGGCGAGGGCCAGCGCGCCTACGGCCGCATCATTCCGGCCCGCGCCGACGGCGTGCGCAACCTCGTCATGATGGAGCCGATCGGCGTGGTGGCCGGCTTCTCCCCGTGGAACTTCCCCGTCACCCAGGCCGTGCGCAAGATCGCAGCGTCGCTGGCGGCGGGCTGCTCCATCATCATCAAGTGCCCGGAGGAGACGCCGGGCTCGCCCATCGGCCTCGTCAAGTGCTTCCATGATGCGGGCGTGCCGGCGGGCGTGCTGAACCTGGTCTACGGCGTGCCGGCCGAGATCTCCGAGTATCTGATCCCGCATCCGGTCGTCCGCAAGATCTCCTTCACCGGCTCGATTCCGGTCGGCAAGCACCTGAACGCTCTTGCCGCGAGCCACATGAAGCGCGCCACCATGGAGCTCGGCGGCCACTCGCCGGTGATGGTGTTCGACGACGCCGACGTTGAGGGCGCGGCCAAGATGATGGGCGCGTTCAAGTACCGCAACGCCGGGCAGGTGTGCATCTCGCCCACCCGCTTCTTTGTGCACGAGAAGGTCTACGACGCCTTCGTCGGCAAGTTTGTCGACATTGCCAAGAGGACCAAGGTGGGTGACGGCCTGGAGCCCGATACCCGCATGGGGCCGCTGGCCAACCCGCGCCGCATCAACGCCATGGAGTCGTTCATCACCGACGCGCTGGAGAAGGGTGCCAAGGCCGAGGCGGGCGGCAAGCGCATCGGCAACCAGGGCAACTTCTTCGAGCCGACGGTGCTGACCGACGTGCCCGAGAATGCCCGCATCATGAACGAGGAGCCGTTCGGCCCGGTCGCCGTGATGCTGCGCTTCAAGGAGACCGACGAGATGCTGGCCCGCGCCAACAAGCTGCCCTACGGCCTCGCCAGCTACGCTTTCACCAAGGATACGAAGACGGCGGGCAAGGTGGCGGATGCGATCGAGGCCGGCATGATCACCATCAACCACATGGGTCTCGCGCTGCCGGAAACGCCGTTCGGTGGCGTCAAGGACTCTGGGTTTGGCCACGAGGGCGGCGTCGAAGGGCTGCAGGTCTACATGCAGCACAAGTTCGTCAGCCATCTCGGCTGATTCGCTCGTTGCAGGATCGGTTGCAGACAGGGGGCCGGCGCGACGCGCCGCCCCCTTTCTTGTCTAGGTGGGGAATCGATTCTTGGCGTCAGCCTACCAGCGCTCAGAGTAGCGCTCGGGCGAGCCCAGGTCGTGATTGTGATCCGGCTCGGCGCGCGGGGCTGTAAGGAACGACAGCAGCAGGCCGCCAAGGTAGCCCAATTGCAGGACCACCACCGCACCTACGGACAAGACCAGGATGATCCACAGCTTTGCGCCGGCAAGGTAGGAGACGACAGCGCCGAGGACGAAAGCCCCTGCAGACGCCGGGACGACGACGGGCACGCGATAGCGCAGGCCCAGCAGAAAGCCGAGCCCCCCCGCCAGTAAAAGCGCCTCCAACATGCCTCTTCCCCCAGTAACTGCGTTGCTCTAAGGGCTCTGAATTATGGCAACGCCGCACCTACAGCATGGTTCAAGTGAGGTACGCCAGGCGAAGAACTTGGTTAAGGAGCAATGTTAACCATACGTTGGGAGAAGGCCAAATTGAGGCTGACGAAAATTCTTGGCAGATTCACGTCGTGCGGCAATTACCCCACTGAAGTTGTGTATGCGTACTATGGGCAGGTGCCCACGGATCGGACGGGGAGTAGCCAGTATCGGGGCTGCTGAAGGCAGGCCGCGCCGGCGCTAGCCGGTTGGCACCTCGCGGCGCCGCGTGCTACCGAGGCCTTCACTGCGGTCCTTCCGCCCCCCGCTAAGCTAGCCCCACCACCCCGCATCGCACCCATGCAACGCGTCGCCATCATCGACTACGGCTCCGGCAACCTGCACTCGGCTGCCAAGGCGTTCGAGCGCGCTGCCCAGGAGGGCCGGAGTGGGGCCACGATCACGGTGACGGCCGATCCGGCCGAGGTGCTGGCGGCGGATCGCATCGTCCTGCCGGGGGTGGGTGCCTTCGCCGACTGCAAGGCCGGGCTCGACGCCGTTCCGGGGATGGTGGAGGCCCTGGAGGAGAGCGTGCGCCGCAAGGCGCGGCCGTTCCTCGGCATCTGCGTGGGGGCGCAGCTGACGGCCGAGCGGGGGCTGGAGTTCCGGGTCACCGAGGGGCTTGGCTGGATCGCCGGCGATGTGAAGGCGATCGAGCCTGGCGATCCGGCTCTAAAAATCCCGCACATGGGCTGGAACACGCTGACGGTTGCCAACGACCACCCCTTGCTGGGCGGCATCGCTACGGGGCCCGACGGGCTGCACGCCTATTTCGTGCACTCGTTCCATCTGGTCACGCCGGACCGGGCGGCGCTGGTGGCGGAAACCGACTACGGCGGCCCGGTGACGGCCATGGTGGCCAGGGGCAACATCGCCGGCACCCAGTTCCACCCCGAGAAGAGCCAAACCCTGGGCCTCAGGCTGATCGCGAACTTTCTCTCGTGGCGGCCCTGATCTCCCCTCTTCTTGTCGAGCTGCGCAGGAGCGGCCTTCGGCGCGTCGATCAGGTCCCCGTCTGGGTGACCTCGATGACGGTGCGGGCGGTGTGCTCGCGGCCATAGTCGTCCACGGCCCGCACAAGGAGCACATGGGCGCCGGGCGCAAGGGCGGTGGGGAGCGCGGCCTGCCAAAGGTGGGCGCAGGGGGTGGCGGCGACCCAGGCCTTGCGCGGCGTGTCGCCCTGGAACAGCTCGCGCATGAGCGGGTCCGGCATGGACACCGGTGCCATAGGGGTCCGCTCAGAGCGGCCCTGGTGTGAGCCCAGGACCTCCAGCGTCGCGCGCGTCCGCGGTCCGCCGTCGAAGACATTGGCAATCACCCGGCAGCCGGGGAGCGCATGGAGCGGCACCGAGAGGCCGAGCCGGTCCGCAGCCTGGTGGCCCGGAGATCGGACTGTTGCTGCGAGGCGGCCCACGCCCCGGTGGGGTCCGTCGATCAGCACGCGCATCTGGGCTGGGGCCTTGGTGGCGGCGGGGACGAAGCGGCTCGTATAGCGGCTGCAGCTGACGGAGAGCACGTGGAAGCCGTTGGGGGTGCCGTCGGAGCTGTCGGCTGAAGGAATGCCGCGGTGATCGGCGGGGCCGCTCCACCAGCTTCCCGAGGCGGCGGTGAGAACGTGATGGTGGTGGGGGGCACCACGCGCAAATACCCCGTCGCCGCCCAGATAGTGATGCTCGGTGGCGTGCAGGTGGCCGGCGAAGCTCACCGTGCGCTCATGGCCTGAAAGGGCCTCCAGCAGGGCGCGCCAATCGGCCGTGGTATCGGCAGGGTTGGCCGGGGCTAGGTGGCAGAGGAGCGGAATATGCATGGAGAGAACGACGAGGCGTTCTCGGGGAACGTGGGCGAGCACATTGCGCACGAATTGCAGCTGCTGCGAACCGAGCGCGCCGCGATAGCGGCCGTTGCCCAGATAGTGCACGTTGTCGAGCACGAGGAAGGTGGCCTGCCCATGCTGAAAAGCGTAGTAGCGCGGTCCGAAGGTGCGCTTCCAGGTCTCGCGCGAATGGCGGTCGTCGGGGGCGGCGTAGTTGAGGTCGTGGTTGCCAGGGCAGTGGTGCCAGGGGATGCCGGTGGAGCCGAGCAACCGCAGATGGCGCGGATACAGGTTGAGGTCGTCGGCCACCACGTCCCCGTGGTGGATGCCGAAGGCGGCCCCGCCCACGCCCAGCATGGCGGCGACGATGTCGTCGCGGACATAGCTGAGCTCGGCCAGGGTCTCGGGCTGCGTGTCGGTGACAAGCAGGACCTCGAACTCGGACGCTTCCTCGCGGCGCCGCAGGGGGAAATCGAGCGAGGCCGGCAGCGGACCTGTTGGATCGACGAGTGGGAAGCGCGTTCCCAGCGAGCGCGGGCTGCCGTCGGGATCGTGGAGATAGGAGAACTCGGGCACGCCCGCCGGTGAGGTGCGTGTGGCCCAGTGCGGGGGCTTGATGACAAAGACGCTGTCGCCCGGCTCGATGGGCAGGCTCCAAGCTCCGTCAGGCCCAGTCAGCGCCACGTCGCGTCCGTTGGAGACCATGACGCCGGCGATGCCGCGGTCTCCGGCGCGGCGGGGGCCTGTGCCCCGGGTGTCCTCGTAGACGATGCCCCCGGCCATCACGGCGCGGCTGGTTCTGGCGTTCGCCGACAGGGCGAGGGCCGAAGCGCCGGCGCCGGCAAGGACTTGGCGTCGCGATGGTCGATGGGCCACCTCGCTCCCGCTCCTGTGGCTGGTCTCGAATCGCCACCGACCCTAGGTGGTGTCGATGACCGCGGCGCAACAATCGGATGTTGCTTGCGTGACAGCGAGGCCCTTGCCGGGCCGTCTGCGGCTTGTCACACGGCTCTTACCTTGGTTTGGCTAAAGCCAGCGCACGCCCTCAGGCTTACTGCTGCCCTGCGCGCCGCGCCGACTCGCCTGCTCAGAGTCTGGCGGTGTTCTGGCGCGCATGAAATAATGCGATAAATCAAATAGTTAATCTGTCGCAAGGCTGTTACGCGGGACTGCTAGAAGGCCCACATCGATGACGAGCTCGGCATCGTGGTGGCGGCGCGCCGCCAATCAATAAGGGAGAACTAGGGTGAACATCAGGTTCATTGCCCTCTCGGCGGCCGCGGCGGCCGTCGCGGGAAGCGTTGCGCTTGCGGGTGTGGCGTCGGCGCAATCGCGCGACCAGATCAGGGTTGTCGGCTCCTCAACCGTCTATCCCTTCACCACGGCCGTAGCCGAGCAGTTCGGCAAGTCCGGCGCCGGCAAGACCCCCGTGGTCGAGTCGACCGGCACGGGCGGCGGCTTCAAGCTGTTCTGCGCCGGCGTCGGCGCGGGCCATCCCGACGTGTCCAACGCCTCGCGCCGCATCAAGAAGAGCGAGTTCGACGACTGCCAGAAGAACGGCGCCACTGACATCATGGAGATCAAGGTCGGCTTCGACGGGCTCACCATCGCCCAGTCCAAGGCGGGGACACCGCTCAAGCTGACCATGGCGCAGGTCTTCCTGGCGGTCGCCGACCAGGTGCCCGACAAGAACGGCCAGCTGGTCGCCAACCCCAACAAGAGCTGGTCCGACATCGACAAGTCGCTCCCCAACATCAAGATCGAGGTGCTGGGCCCGCCGCCGACCTCCGGCACGCGCGACGCTTTCCATGAGCTGTTCATGGAGGTCGGCGCGCTGCAGATCCCGGCGCTGAAGGATCTGCGCAAGACCGACTCCAAGGCCTTCGACAAGGTCTGGAAGTCGATCCGCCGCGATGGCGCCTACGTCGAGGCCGGCGAGAACGACAACGTGATCGTCGCCAAGCTCGAGGCCAACAAGAACGCTTTCGGCATCTTCGGCTACTCGTTCCTCGAGGAGAACGCCAACAAGCTGCGCGGCGTCACCATCGAAGGCGTCGAGCCCACGTTCGAGGCCATCGCCTCCGGCAAGTACAAGGGCAGCCGCCCGCTCTTCGTCTACGTGAAGAAGCAGCACATCGGCGTCATCCCCGGCCTTGACAAGTTCGTCGCCGAGTATGTCTCCGAGAAGTCGATGGGCAAGGACGGCTACCTGTCGCGCAAGGGCCTGGTGCCGCTGCCGTCCAACGAGGCGGCCGAGGTGCGCAAGGCCGCGCTGGCTGGAGCCGTGCTGTCCGGCGCCGGCCTCTGACGCTATACGACTGCGGTGGCCGCGTCTGCGCGCGGCTGCCGCTCCCGCTACACTGGCGCAGAGATGGCGCCGGCCCGGCCGGCTCCGTCCTCGCCAAAGTCGGTTTTGTCGGGGCCCACCTGCCGAGGCCAAATGAGCTCGATCTATTTTGCGGCACTCGTCGCCTTCGTGCTGACGGCCTTCTTCCTGGGTCGCAGCCGCGCCGCCTCCGTTGCGGGGCAGGCGAGGGGGGGCACGATGCATTCCCTTCCAGCCTATCACGGGCTGCTGGCCGCTTCGTCCGTCTTCATCGCCATGGCCGTTGCCTACGCCGTCGGGACACCGCTCGCGGAGTGGCTCGCTACCGGCGGCGCCCTTGGCGCGCTGCCCACGAGCATCACGGCCGACGACCTGAAGCGCGGCGCCGCCCTGCGCGACATCGGCAACATCGCCGCCGGCCAGCCCATGAGCACGGTCACGCCGGCCATGCAGGAGGCGGCCGATACCTACGCACGGATCCGCACTCTGGGCGCGTGGGCCACGTTTGGCGCGGGTGTGGCGCTGGCTCTCGGCGCCCTCGGGCTGATCCTGTCGCAGATCGACCGGCTGTTTCGCGCGCGCAACCTGTTCGAGCGCTTCGTTCTGGCCGTGCTCATGGTCTGCGCGCTGGTCGCGATCCTGACCACGATCGGCATCATCTTCTCGGTCGTCACCGAGACGTGGCGCTTCTTCTTCGATCCCGCCATCAAGGGCAAGCCGACGGTCAGCGACTTCCTCTTCGGCACCGACTGGAACCCCCAGTCGGCGTTGCGTGCAGACCAGGGCGAGATCGTAACCGCCTACGGCTTCGTGCCCCTTCTGGTGGGCACGCTGCTCATCACCTTCATCGCCATGTGCGTGGCCGGCCCGATCGGGCTCCTGTCGGCGATCTATCTGTCGGAGTATGCAAGCCCGCCGGTGCGGGCGTTCTTCAAGCCGGTGCTGGAGACGCTGGCCGGCATCCCCACCGTCGTGCTCGGCTTCTTCGCGGCGCTCACCATTGCCCCGCTCATTCGCGGCTGGGGCGAATGGGCGGGTCTCGACGTCGCCTCGGAGAGCGCGCTGGCGGCCGGGCTTGTCATGGGCATGATGATCATCCCGTTCATCTCCTCGCTCTCCGACGACGTGATCAACGCCGTGCCGCAGGCGATGCGCGACGGCTCCTATGCGCTGGGATCGACCAAGTCGGAGACAATCCGCAAGGTGGTGCTGGCGGCGGCGCTGCCCGGCATCGTCTCGGCCTTCATGCTGGCCATCAGCCGCGCCGTCGGCGAGACCATGATCGTCGTGATGGCTGCGGGGCTGGCTGCCAATCTGACGCTCAACCCGCTCGAAGCGGTCACCACCATTACCGTTCAGATCAAGACCATCCTGGTCGGCGACCAGGAGTTCGACAGCGCCAAGACGCTGGCCGCCTTCGCGCTCGGCTTCGTGCTGTTCTTCGTCACCCTGGCGCTCAACTACATCGCGCTGCGCATCGTCAGAGCCTATCGAGAGCAATATGAGTGACGTCCTCGCTCCGCCTCCCGTCGGCACGCGCAGCATGCGCCGGTTCGACGCCACGTCCGCCGAGGCGTCGGCGCGCGTACGCCGGCGCTACCGCGCCGAGCGGCGGTTCAAGGCCTACGGGCTCGTCGCCCTCACCGTGACGACCCTCTTCCTGGTGGTGCTGCTCACCGACGTCTTCGTGCGCGGCCTGCCGGCGTTCTGGTCCTACTCCGTCGCTCTCGACGTGCCGGTAAAGGCTGAGGAGATCGATCCGGACAACAAGCGCGCCGAGCTGGCCCGGAAGGCCGCCGAGTTGCGCGCGCAGCGCCGCTCGTGGCTCGGGCGCTGGTTCCTTGGTCCCAATGAAGCGGACCGCGCGCCGGACCCGCTGCAGCCGATCCGCGCCGGTGACTACTTCGGCCTCACCCGCCAGGCGCTTTACGATGCCTTCCCCGGGGTGGAGGGGCGCAAGGAGCGGCGCGCGCTCCAAGGGATCCTCTCGACCGGCGCCGGCGATCCGCTGCGGGAGCGCGTGGCGGCCGATGTGGGCCTCATCGGCCAGACGGTGCACATCCCGCTCAGGCTGTCGGCCAACGCCGACCTCTACATGAAGGGCGAGGGCACGGCCTTCGAGCGGCGCGCCGGGCGCGGCGTGGCGAGCCCGAGCGGCACGAGCGGCGATGTGACAATCCTCAGCTCCGCCAACGACCTCGCCGACTACCTGGTGCGTCTCAAGGTCGAGCTGTCGCTGCGCGCCAAGGCATTGAGAGCCGAGGCGGACCGTCTGGAGCGCCGCGCCGGCGCCGAGCAGGCCGACCGCATCAAGGACCTGCGCGCCGACGCCGATGCCCTGCAGGCGCGCATCGACCAGGTCGGGGGCGAGGAGGAGCTGGACGACAAGATGCCGAGCCAGCTGATCGCGATCAACGGCGGCCTCGTCAAGATCGAGAAGCTCGGTGACAGCTCCGTCACGGGCCGCACGATCATCCCGCTCGGGTCGACGGCAGAGGCTCAGCCCGGCGCGTGGCAGATCGTCACCTACGTGACACCGGAGAGCCTGCGCCGCGTGAATGACCTGGAGGTGGCGTACCTCGAGAGGCTCAAGGCCGATGGCCGCATCGAGAAGGGCTTCAACTGGCTGTTCTTCGTCTCCGGCGACAGCCGCGAGCCGGAGCTTGCCGGCATCCGCGGCGCGCTGGTCGGCTCGGCGCTGACGCTGCTGGTCACGCTGCTGCTGTGCCTGCCGATCGGCGTGCTGGCCGCCATCTACCTGGAGGAGTTCGCGCCGAAGAACCGGGCGACCGACCTGATCGAGATCAACATCAACAACCTGGCGGCCGTGCCCTCGATCGTGTTCGGCCTCCTCGGGCTCGCGGTGTTCCTGAACTTCCTCGGCCTGCCGCGCTCGGCACCGCTGGTCGGCGGGCTGGTGCTGGCGCTGCTCGTGCTGCCCACCATCATCATCGCCGCCCGCGCCGCGCTCAAGGCCGTGCCGCCCTCCATCAAGGAGGCGGCGCTGGGCGTCGGCGCCTCGCACCAGCAGGCCGTATTCCACCACGTGCTGCCGCTGGCCATGCCCGGCATCATGACCGGCACCATCATCGGCATGGCGCACGCGCTGGGCGAGACGGCGCCGCTCCTGATGATCGGCATGGTGGCCTTCATCGTCGATGTGCCGCAGGCGCTGACGGACGCCGCCACGGTGCTGCCGGTCCAGGTCTACCTCTGGTCGGACCTGCCCGAGCCGGCGTTCAAGGCCAAGACCGCCGCGGCCATCATCGTCCTGTTGGGATTCCTCATCATCATGAACGGGCTGGCGATCTATCTGCGCAAGAAATTCGAGAGGCGCTGGTGACCTCGCAGGGAGATACGATCATGGACGTGCCTGTGCAGCGCGCTTCCTCCCGCGACGGGGCGGCAGCCGTCGGTCATGCCGGCCCGGCCAAGATCGTGGCGCGCGACGTCAACGTCCATTACGGCGAGAAGCACGCGCTCAAGGGCGTGAACGTCGATATTCCCGACAAGGGCGTGATGGCGTTCATCGGCCCGTCCGGGTGCGGCAAGTCCACCTTCCTGCGCTGCATCAACCGGATGAACGACACCATCCCGGGCTGCCGCGTGGACGGCAAGATCACCATCGATGGCAGCGACATCTATGACCGCTCCCTTGACGTGGTGCAGTTGAGAGCGCGGGTGGGCATGGTGTTCCAGAAGCCCAATCCGTTCCCCAAGTCGATCTTCGAGAACGTGGCCTACGGCCCGCGCATCCACGGGTTCGCCAAGAGCAAGGCGGACCTGGCCGACATCGTCAACGTCAGCCTGCGCCGCGCCGGCCTCTACGAGGAGGTGAAGGACCGGCTGAACGACCCCGGCACCGGCCTCTCGGGCGGCCAGCAGCAGCGCCTGTGCATTGCCCGCGCCATCGCCGTGGAGCCCGAGATCATTCTGATGGACGAGCCGTGCTCGGCGCTCGATCCGATCGCCACGGCGCGTGTCGAGGAGCTGATCGACGAGCTGAAAGCCGACTACACCATCGTCATCGTCACCCACAACATGCAGCAGGCGGCGCGGGTCTCGCAGCGCACGGCCTTCTTCCATCTGGGCAGCCTGGTGGAGGAGGCGCCGACCGAGGTGATCTTCAACAACCCCAAGGACCGGCGCACGCAGGACTACATCACGGGGCGGTTCGGGTGAGCATCCTTAAGCGCCTCATCGCCCCCCGCAGGGCTCCGCAAGATCGCAAAGGAGGGCACGCGTCCGCCATGAGCCAGGATGCGACTCCGACCGGGACCCCCACAGCCGGTCACGATGCGAGCGCGGGCACACCGCACACCGTCTCCTCGTTCGACGCCGACCTCAAGGTGCTGGCCGGCATGGTCGCCGAGATGGGAGCGCGCGCCGGGCGCGCGCTCGCCGAGGCGACGCGGGCGCTCAGCGAGCGCAACATCCAGCTGGCGCAGCAGGTCATCGCCTCCGACCGCGGCCTCGACCTCATGCAGCACGAGATCGAGGAGAAGGCCGTCGCGACCCTGGCGCGGCGCCAGCCGATGGCGGTGGACCTGCGCGAGATCGTCTCCACGATGCGCATCGCCGGCGACCTGGAGCGCGTCGGCGACCTCGCGAAGAACGTGGCCAAGCGGGTGATCGCCATCGGCGAGCAGCCGGCGCCCGTCAACCTGGCAAACGGCCTCGGCGGCCTGTCGGAACGCGTGGGCCAGCAGCTGGCGGCGGTGCTCGAGGCCTATGCCGCGCGCAACGACGCGGCGGCCATGGAGGTGTGGCGGTCGGACGGCGCCATCGACGGCCTGTTCACCTCGCTGTTCCGCGAGCTCCTCACCTACATGATGGAGGACCCGCGCAGCATCGGCTACTGCACGCACCTGCTGTTCTGCGCCAAGAACCTGGAGCGCGCCGGCGACCACGCCACCAACATCGCCGAGACCGCGCACTACGTGATCACGGGCGAAGCCCTGATTGCCGAGCGTCCGAAGGGCGACGCGACCGTCGCCATCGAGCCGAGTTTGCGTCCCCCGCCAACCTGACGGAGCACGCCGGCCCATGCCCCCGCGCCTGATGATCGTGGAGGACGACGAGCCTCTCGTCGAGCTGCTGCGCTACAACTTCGAGGCCGCCGGCTACGCGGTCGAGACCGTCATGCACGGCGACGAGGCCGAGACGCGGCTGCGCGAGGCGGTGCCAGACCTGTTGATCCTCGACTGGATGCTGCCGGGCCTCTCCGGCATCGAGCTGTGCCGGCGCCTGCGGCAGAAGCCCGCCACGCAGGGCCTGCCGCTCATCATGCTGACGGCGAGGAGCGAGGAGGCCGACCGCGTGCGCGGCTTCGAGACGGGAGCGGACGACTACGTGGTCAAGCCTTTCTCGGTGAACGAGCTGCTGGCGCGCGCCAACAGCCTGCTGCGGCGCGCGGAGCCGGCGCTGCTGGCCGAGGTGATCACGGTGGGCGACATCGAGCTCGACCGCAGCGCCATGATCGTCAGGCGCCGCGGCACCGTGGTGCACCTGGGGCCGACGGACTACCGCCTGCTGGAGTTCCTGATGCGCTCGCCTGGCCGCGTGTTCTCGCGCGAGCAGCTCCTGAACAACGTGTGGGGCCACGACGTCTACATCGACGACCGCACGGTGGACGTCCACATCGGCCGCCTGCGCAAGGCGTTGCTGCAGGCCTGGAAGACCGACCCAATCCGCACCGTCCGCGGCGCGGGGTATTCCCTGGTGTCGGACCCGCAATAGGGCGATAGGGGTCAGACCCTGCGGGTCTGACCCCAGGGCACAACTTCATGTTGAAAAGTCCAGCTTGGACGAAACCTTGGCGCATGGGGTCAGACCCGCAGGGTCTGACCCCGTCGCGACACCAGAGCTGTCATCCGCCCTACACGTTCGATTGCTACAAGCGGTGGTAGTGCCGGCCGGCTGCCATGTCCCTGCTTTGTGGCTGCTGTCCCCCAGACCAGCCGGCGGGCCAGGTCGGACGCTGTGCCGTGTCCGATGCTGGGCCAGCTCGGTGCCTGCCGAGGCCCAGCCCCCGCCGGCCGGGCAGGCGCCGACTGGTTTCTCTTCACGCATCTCCTGCGGCCGCTTCCAGCGGCCGCTCTTTTTCCACAGCAATGCCGGCCGGCCACATGCGGGTGCCCTCCTGTCACACGCCTGCAACCTGAACCTCCTTATGTGGCGACTATGAAAGATACGAACGATCCTGCATCTGACGATCATCCATCCCCGCAGCACGTGCGTACTCTGTTCATATCCGATGTCCACCTCGGCACACGCACGGCCCAGGCGGAGCGTCTGCTCGATCTGCTGCGCTGCTGCGAGGCGGATGTCATCTACCTGGTCGGCGACATCATCGACTTCTGGCGCGTGCGGCGCGGGCCGCACTGGCCACAGAGCCACAACGACGTGCTGCAGAAGCTGA
>Ga0075431_100005003_pt1 | contig 13036 bp, 9 predicted proteins | sample RhiMetdeltSRZDD5_FD_75297 | JGI IMG/M metagenome (GOLD analysis project Ga0075431, IMG submission 75297) | Populus rhizosphere microbial communities from Tennessee, USA - Rhizosphere MetaG P. deltoides SRZDD5 | ecosystem: Host-associated > Plants > Roots > Rhizosphere > Soil | place: USA... | reverse complement strand
CACCCCCGCTTCGTCCGCGGCGGTCCCGCTCAAACTGAACGGCCCGTCGGGCGCGGCGTAACTCGGCCCCGAAGTCGGCGCCGTGATCGTAACGCTCGGCGCCGCGCCGTCCGCGGAGAGCGGGACGATTTTCCGGACGCGGAAATTATCCCGGTCCGAGAGGTGCACGATCCCGAGGCCGTCCACCGCGACGCCGGTCGGGAAATTGAGCCGCGCGCCCGTCGCCGCCACGCCGTCGCCGCTCGAGCCGGTCTGCCCGCCGCCGGCCACCGTGGTGATCACGCCGTCGCCGGCCGCCACCCTCCGGACGCGCGAGTTCCCCCGGTCGGCGATGTAGAGGTTGCCGGCGCTGTCGACCGCCACCCCGGTGGGCGAGTTCAGGCGCGCGGCGGTCGCCGGCCCGCCGTCGCCACTGAAACCGATCATTCCGATGCCCGCGACGGTCTCAATGACCCCACTGCCCGCAATCACCCTCCGGATGCGATGGCTCGCCCCGCTCGAGATGTAAACGTCGCCCGCCACGCTGACTGCCACGTCGTTCGGGAAATTGACTTGCGCGGCCGCGGCCGGGCCGCCGTCGCCCGAGGTGCCGGGTGTCCCGGTGCCGGCGAAGGTCGTGATCACCCCGTCACCGGCCGTCACTTTCCGCACGCGGTGGTTGTTGAAGTCCGCGATGTAGAGGTTGCCGGGGCCGTCCACCGCGACATTCTCCGGCCCGTTCAATTGCGCGGCCGCGGCCGGGCCGCCGTCGCCGCCGAATCCCGGCGCGCCCGTCCCTGCCACCGTTGTGATCACGCCGGTGCCCGCCGTCACTTTCCGGATGCGTTGGTTGCTGCCGTCGGCGATGTAGAGATGGCCGGCGCCGTCCACCGCTACACCGAGCGGGAAATTGAGCCGCGCCTGGGTTGCCGGGCCGTCGTCGCCGCCGAACCCCGGGACGCCCGTCCCCGCGACCGTCGTGATCACGCCGTCTGGCGTCACCCTGCGGACGCGGTGATTGTTGAAGTCGGCGAAGTAGAGGTTGCCGCCGCCGTCGAATGTCATGCGGATCGGGCGGTTGAGCTGCGCGGCGGTGGCCGGGCCGCCGTCCCCGGCGGAGCCTGACGTGCCGTCGCCGGCCACTGTGAGGAGCACGCTCGCCGGCGCGGCCGTGACGACCAACTGCGCGGTGCCCAGGTTGCCGGCGGCGTCGCGCGCGCTGACGGTGATGCGATTGACGCCGCTGAAGAGGGGCAGCGCCGGGATCACCCACGGGTCGATCCCGAGAGCCGTGCCGCCGTCGCCGCGGTCGTTCGCCCAGGTGACCGCGCTCACCTCCCCCTCGTCCTTGACCGTCCCGGAAACCGTGATGTTGCCCCCGGCGGTTGCCACTGAGCCATTGTCGGGGGCCGTGATCCGCACCGCCGGCGCCGCCGTGTCCGGCTGCCCGGGCTGCGTCACCGTGAAGCTGCGGCCGGCAATCGTTACAGTCCCGGCGCGCGGGTTGACGCCCGGGTTCGGTTCCACAGTGTAGACCGCCGCGCCGTCACCGCTACCACCGCCCGAGGCGGCGATCCACGGGACGTTGCTCTGCGCTGTCCAGCCGCAGCCGCCGGGCGCCGCCGTGACGCTGACGTTCCCCGCCCCGCCCGCGGCAGCGAAGCTCCGCCCCGTGGGCGCGAGCGCGTAACTGCAGCCTTCTGTGTTGGCCGCCACGCGCCAGGCGCCGCGCCCGTGCGTGAAGGCATAGAGACGCGTCGTCGCGTTCTCGATGTTGATCGCGAGCGATTCCGTGATGACGTTGGCGAAGCCGGTGTTCTCCACCGCCCAGGTCGCCCCGCCATCGGTCGAGACGAAGACCCCGAGGTCGGTGCCGATATAGAGCCGCGCCGTGTCGACCGGGTCGACGATGAGGCAGTGCACGGGAATCTCCGGGAGCGCCCCCTCGCCCGAGCCGTCGATCCCCGCCCAGCTCACGCCCCCGTCGGCGCTGCGCCAGACGTGCGCGCCGCCGCCGAAGGTCGAGTAGGTCGCGTAGACGAGATTCCGATCTTTGGGGTCGAAGGCGACCCAGGAGACGTAGCCCGTGCGCGGCCGCGCGTTCGCCCAGACGGTCGTCGCGCCCGAGGTGAGGGCGCGGTCCGTGCGGACGATGTAGCCGTCGGTCAGGCCGGCCAGAGCGTAGTTCGCATCCGTCGGCGAGATCGCCACCGCGCTCACGGTCCCGCCCCCCGGGGTCACGGCGCTCGCCCGCTCCCATTGCGCCGCGCCGTTGATCGTCCGCCAGAGGTAGAACCCGCCGGTCCACAGCCGCTGCGGTTCACTCGGGTCCATGACGTAGGGCGAGATGAAGAGCGCGACGTCGGAAATCCCGAACGTTGCGTTGCCGAAGGTGGCGCCGCCGTCGGTCGACTTGCGGATCGCCCGCCCCTGACTCGAGGAGAAGAGCGTCCCCGGGCTGACCGAGTCGGCGGCGACGTAGCCGCCGTCGGCGCCGAAGATCATGCGCCAGTCGTTCGCCCCGCCCTCGATGGTGCCGAGCAGCGTCCCGTTGTCCTGCGTGCCGCCGAAGTAGCCGCTGCCGTCTGGCAGGGGCAGGCCGTGGTAGAACTGCGTCACACCGTAATTGTGATTCAGCGTAGTCCACTTGACGGCGATGGTCTCCGGCTCGCACGGGGCGGCCGGCCCCGTCGCCGCCGCGGCGCGCGCGTTCTCGGTGCGGTAAAGCCCGCCGTCGTTGCCGACCAGCATGACCTGGTTGGTCGTGCCGTTATACTGCGGGTGAAAAGCGATCACGTGCTGGTCCGGGTGGATCGGCCCGAGGTTGAACTGCGGGCCGACGTAGGCCGGGCCGGCGAGCCCCCAGTTGACGCCGCCGTCATCGGAGCGGAAGAGGTCGACGCCGCCTACCCAGACCCGCTCGGCGTCCGCCGGGTCGACCGCGATCGCCAGGTCATACCACGCCTGCCCGCTGAAGCTGTTCCCGGGCGCGTACCCACAGTCCGTCCCGAAAGCGGAGATGGGGATCGACAGCAGTGACGCATTGAGCTTGACCGGATCGCTGTTGCGGACGCTGGCGACCCACGTCCCCGGGGCCCCGCCCCCGGCCGAGCGGAAGACCGCGTGGAGCGCGCTCTGGAACGGGCCGGCGAGGTACGCGGTCGAGATGGCGTAGACGATTTCCTGATTGGACGGGGCGATCGCGAGCGCGGTCCGCCCCATGCCAGGCTCGGTGAAGACTTCGGTCCAGGTGCTCTCGCCGCCGGCGTCCGTGTTGCGGTAAATCCGCCCCTGCGCGAACGTGCCGCAGGCCGCGAAGACGTGGTCGGCAGGCTGGTCGGAGCGGATGGCGAGGTCGAGACATCCGCCGTTCACCGGCTGGCCGGAGGCGACGGGGGTCAATACCCGGGCCCAACTCGCCCCCCGGTCGGACGAGCGCCAGAGGCCCGTCGAGGTGGCCGCGTAGAGCCGTTCGCCGCCGGTCGGGCTGATCACCAGATCGTTGACGTAATAGAAATTCGGGTTGTCAGTCCCGGGCAGCCGCGCCCAGTTCGCCCCGCCGTCGGTGGTCCTGAAGATGCCCAGCCCCCGCGCCGCGTCCCCGTTGAAATAGCCCTCGCCAGTCCCGGCGTAAATCACGTCGGGGTTGGTCGGGTCCATGGCCAGCGCGTTGACCGCGATGTTGGCGATGAGGTCGGCGAGCGGCGCCCAGGTCCCGCCGCCGTCGGTCGTCTTCCAGACGCCGCCGGCGACCCCGGCGGCGTAGATGATCTCGGGGTTGGTCGGGTGGAAGAGGATCGCCCGCGTCCGCCCGCCGATGTTCCCCGGCCCCAAAAATTCCCACGCCCCGAACGCCTGCTGTGCGAGCTCGGCGCCCGCCGAAGCCTTGCGCCCCTCGGCCGTCGAGTACCGCGCCATGGACTTCATCCGCTCGCGGGCGGCGATGTAGCGCTCGGCGGGAATCTCGGTCTCTCCTTCGGGGACGCGTTTGCGGAGGAAGAACTTGAGAGCCTCGTCGGGCTCGTCGAAGCGTTTGCCCTCGCCCCGGCGCTTACGGTTGGGACTGACCGCGATCGGCTGATCGCCCGGCGGGCCGGGGGCCGGCGCGGCGCCCGGGGCGCCGCCGGAAGTCGCCGCCGGCAGGTCGACGGGCTTTTGCGAACCGCCGGCCGGCCACTCGCCCGCGAGCAGGACGAGGGCCGCAATCAACCCGCATAATAGCGTCAGGCGAGGTGGCGAGGTTTTCATGGCTGCCTCCTCTTTGGGCGAGTATATGCCTGTGGCAGCGCCAAGTCCAAAAAAACTTCGGCGCGAGGAATGGCCCGCGGATCAGAAATCCGTGGGCCATTCCTCGGCGTTTTTCTTGACAGTCCGCGGGGAGGTGGCCGATAATGCGGCGCGTTAAAGAAGGTCTCGGATCATGGACGAGTCACGAATCACAGCTTGTCAGCCCGACCGCGGCGCCGCCGGCTGGCGCGCGGCCTGCCCCTTCGCTTTCGCGTTTTACTTTACTTCTTCCAGGGGGGCCGGGGAGGCTGGCGACTGAGCCGAGCGTCAACGGGAAGAGCCTGACGGCCCCTCTTTCAAAACGAAAGAGGGGCTTTTGAGTTTTATGGGAGACTTCAGCCAAGCAGCAGCGTCGGAGCCGCGCGTCGCCTTCCAGGGCGAGCCCGGGGCCTTCAGCGCCGGGGCCGCGCGCCGGCTCCTCGGCGACGGGATCGCGCTCGCGCCGTGCGAGACCTTCGAGCAGATCTTCGCCCTCGTCGAGCGCGGCGGGGCCGACTTCTGCCTCGCCCCGATCGAGAACTCGCTCTTCGGCTCGGTCTACCAGAATTACGACCTCCTGCTCAGCCACGACCTGCGGATCGTCGGCGAGGTCAACCTGCGGATCGTCCACCACTTGATCGCTGCGCCGGGCACGGAGTTCGCCGCGGTGCGCCGCGTCTACTCGCACCCGGTCGCCCTCGGCCAGTGCCGGCGCTTCCTCGCGGCGCACCCCCCTCTGCGCCCCGTTCCCGCCTCGGACACGGCCGGGAGCGTGAGGCTCATTATGGAGAGCGGCGAGGAGGGGGCAGCGGCGATCGCGAGCGCGGAAGCCGCGGCCGTCTACGGCGCGCGCGTGCTCGCCTCCGGCATCGAGGACGACCCGCGGAACTTCACGCGCTTCCTGCTCCTGGCGCGCGCCGACCGGGCCGGCGACCCGCCGCCCGAGGCCGACAAGACCTCGATCGTCTTCGCGCTCGAGAACCGCACCGGCTCGCTCTTCCGCGCCATGTCCGTCTTCGCGCTGCGCGAGATCGACCTCACCAAAATCGAGTCGCGCCCGCTCGTCGGGCGCCCCTGGGAGTACAGCTTCTACCTCGACTTCATCGGACACACGGGGGAGGCCCGCGTTGGCCACGCGCTGGCGCACCTCGCCGAGTTCGCCGCGAGCATCAAAGTCCTCGGCTGCTACCGCCGGGCCGAGGCCAACACTGAGGAGTCAGCACCATGATCATCGCCATGAAGGCCGAAGCGAGCGACGAGCAGATCCAGCACATCTGCGACCGCATCCGCGAGTTCGGCTACACGCCACATGTCATCCGCGGGGCGGAGCGCACCGTCATCGCCGCCGTCGGCAGCGGCGACAAGAAGGAGCACATCGAGTCGCTCAAGTCGGCCGAAGGGGTCGAGGATGCCTTCCCCATCCTCCAGCCCTTCAAGCTCGTCAGCCGCGAGGTCAAGAAGCAGAAGTCGGTGATCCGCGTCGGCGACTTCTCGCTCGGCGACGGCGGCTTCATCGTCATGGCCGGGCCCTGCTCGGTCGAGACGCGCGAGCAACTGCTCGCCACCGCCGAGTCGGTCGCTGCCTCCGGCGCGCGCGTCCTGCGCGGCGGGGCCTACAAGCCGCGGACCTCGCCCTACGACTTCCAGGGGCTCGAGGAGGCGGGGCTCAAGCTGCTCGCCGAGGCGCGCGAGCGGACGGGCCTCAAGGTGATCACCGAGGTGGTCAACACCTCGGACGTCGAGCTCGTCGCCGAGTACGCCGACATCCTCCAGGTCGGGGCCCGCAATATGCAGAACTTCGCCCTTCTCAAGAAGCTCGGCGCGGTCCAGAAGCCAGTCATGCTCAAGCGCGGGCTCTCGGCGACGATCAAGGAGTTCCTCCTCTCGGCCGAGTACATCGTCGCCCACGGCAACCCCGACGTCATGCTCTGCGAGCGCGGCATCCGGACCTTCGAGACGGCGACGCGTAACACGCTCGACCTGGCCGCGGTGCCGCTCCTCAACGAGCTCAGCCACCTCCCCGTGATCGTCGACCCGAGCCACGCCACCGGCAAGCGGAGCCTCGTCCGGCCACTCGCCCGTGCCGCCGTCGCGGTCGGCGCCGACGGCCTCATGACCGAAGTCCACCCCCGCCCCGAGGAGGCCTGGTCCGACGGGCCGCAGTCGCTGCGCTTCGAGGAGTTCGGCCTCATGATGCGCGAGATCGAGCCCTACATCGATTTGCGCCGCGCCGAGGTCAACTAAAACAGCTCACGCGGAAGACGCGGAATCAACGGAACTCGCGGAAAATCCCCGAAAGGTTTCCGCGAGTTCCGTTGATTCCGCGTCTTCCGCGTGAGCTGCTTGCCCTCAGCTTCCCCGGCGTGACACAATGGCGCGGCCCGATAGTTATGCAGTCAGCTTATGAAAGTAAAGAAGACCGCGCTCATCGTCTGCAACAACAGCAAGGAGTTCTGGATCACCCAGAAGCAGTTCTGGAACATGGTCCGCGAGGGGGTGGTCGTGCAGACCGGCGACCGCCCGCTCACCGGGCGCTTCCGCGGGCGCGACGATCAGCTCCTCATCCTCATCGGCCACACCGTGCTCAATAAGGCCACCCCGGCTCACACCGCCGAAGTCCTCGGCAGCAAGCGGTTTAAGAAGCACCAAGGGTGAAGCGCCGGGCGCCTCACCCGCCGGCGATCGCCGGGACGATCGAGACTTCGGCCCGCTCCCCGACGCTCGTCTCGAGCCGGTCGAGAAAGCGGATGTCCTCGCCGTCGACGTAGACGTTGATGAAGCGGCGCAGCTCGCCGTTCTCTTCGCAGAGCCGCGCACGGATGCCCGGAAACTGTGACTCCAGCTGGCCAAAAATCTCGCCCACGGTCGAGCCCTGCACCTCGACGGTCTCGACCCCGCCTGTGAACCGGCGCAGCGGCGTCGGAATGATTACGGTCTGTGCCATAGTCTACCTCCTCAGGCTCCCTAGGCCGTCGCCAAGGCCGCACGCTGGCCAATGTGGGCCTCGAAGGCCGCGAGCTTCGGCTCGATCGAGGCGGGCGGCGCGAGCGCGAGCGCCTCCTGCGTCTTGAGCCCGTTGCCGGTGATCGCGACGACGATCCGGCCCTCGGGGTCGAGCCGCCCCTGCGCGATCAATTTACGCGCCACCGCGAGCGTCGTCCCGCCCGCCGTCTCGGCGAAGATGCCTTCGGTCTCGGCGAGGAGCTGAATCGACTCGACGATCTCGGCGTCCGTCACGTCCTCGCTCCACCCGCCTGACCCGGCGATCACCCCGGTGGCGAAGTAGCCGTCGGCCGGGTTGCCGATGGCCAGCGACTTGGCGATCGTCTGCGGCTTGACGGGGCGAATCTCGCGCGTCCCGGCCTTGACCGCCGCCGCGATCGGGTTGCAGCCCGTGGCCTGCGCGCCGTAGAAGCGCGTCCCGGCCTCCGGGATCAGCCCGAGCCGCGCCAGCTCGCCGAAGGCCTTGTGAATCTTGGTGATCAGCGACCCGCCCGCCATCGGCACGACGACCGCGTCGGGCGCCCGCCACCCCAACTGCTCGGCGATCTCGTAGCCGAAGGTCTTCGAGCCCTCGCCGTAGAATGGCCGCAGGTTGACGTTGACGAAGGCCCACCGGTAGCGCCCGGCGATCTCGCTGCAGAGCCGGTTGACGTCGTCGTAGGTGCCGCGCACCGGGATCAGGTTGGCGCCGAAGATCTGGGTCCCGACGACCTTGGCCTTCTCCAGGTCTTCCGGGATGAGGACGTAGGCGGTGAAGCCGGCGGCGGCGGCGTTGGCCGCGACCGAGTTGGCGAGGTTGCCGGTCGAGGCGCACCCGACCGCCTCGAACCCGAACTCGCGCGCCTTGGAGAGAGCCACGGCGACGACACGGTCCTTGAACGAGAGCGTCGGGTGCGAGACCGCGTCATTCTTAATGTAGAGCTCGCGCACGCCGAGCCGGCTCCCGAGCCGCTCGGCGCGCACGAGCGGGGTACACCCCGTGTGCTGGCCGACGGTCGGCTCGCCCTCGAGCGGGAGCAGCTCGCGGTAGCGCCAGAGCGTCCGTGGGCGCGAGGCGATCGCCTCGCGCGTGAGGACACGCCCGATCGCCTCGTAGTCATAATCGACCTCGAGCGGCCCGAAACATTCCTCGCAGATCGCGAGCGGCTCGACCGGGTACGGCGCCCCGCACTCGCGGCACTTCAATCCCTTGACGTAACTCATCTCCCCTCCTGTGAGTCTCAAAAGTTCAATTTGAGACTTGGTGACTACCCACAGAGCACCGACCCGCCGTTGACGTTGAGAATCTCGCCCGTGATGTGGCGCGCGAGGTCGGATGCCAGAAAAAGAATCGGGCCGGCGATGTCCTCGGCCGTCGCCACGCGGCCGAGCGGGATCGCCCGGTGAATCTCGGCCAGTTGGGCCGCGCCCGCGCGCAGCGCCGGGGCCGACATTTCGGTGTCAACCCAGCCCGGCGCCACCGAGTTGACGCGGACGCCGCCGGGGCCGAGTTCGGACGCGAGCGATTTGGTGAGGCTGATGACCGCGCCCTTCGACGCGGCGTAGTCGGCGTGGCCGGCCTCGCCGCGCTGCCCGGCGGTCGAGCTGACGGTGACGATGTTGCCGCGCCGCTCGCGCGCGAAGACGCGCGCCGCCTCGCGGCAGACGTGGTAGACACCGTCGAGGTTGACGCGGATCGTCTCGGCCCACTGCGCCGCATCAAGGTCGGTGACCGGGCGCCCGGAGGCCGGCCAGACGCCGGCGTTGGCGACGAGCACATCGAGCCTCCCGAAGCGCTCGAGCGTCTGATTGACGAGCGAGCGAGCCTCGTCAGCCCGCGCGACGTCGGCCTGAAGGACGAGCGCCACGGCGCCCGCCCGCTCGACCTCGGCCGCGACTTCGAGGGCCGCCTCGCGCCGCCCGCGGTAGTTGACGACGACGCCCGCGGCGCCCGCCCGGGCGAACCCGACGGCCGCCGCCGCGCCAACCCCGCGCGAGGCCCCGGTGATGAGAATCACTTGATCGGTGAAGTCGAGAAAGATCATAAACCAAAAAAGCCCTACGCTAAAGTCAGCGTAGGGCTTCGGGAGTCCACAGCTCTTTAGCAGTTTTTATAGTGGAGCAAGTCGCTTAAATCGCCACTCGAGTTGTCAATTGGCCATGGGCATCCATGGTCATCTGTGGGGAACATCCGTGGGCCAAAACAAAAAAACCCCGCGCTAACTGGCGCGAGGCTTTATCGACATTCCTCAGGCTCTTTAGCGCTTTATTTAACGTGGGGCAATTCGCCTTAAATCACCACGGTCGCATTTGCAGAGAGCGAAAAGAGACAATACACCCCGGCCACGCCGCGAGTCAAGGGAAAACTAACCGGGCCGCGGGGTGCTGTGTTATACTCGCCCGCAACGCCGTTTACCGAGGGAGGGCCGACGATGTATTGCCCGGAGTGTGGCACGAGCAACCAGCAGGGTCAGAAATTCTGCACGCGGTGCGGGACCAACCTCATCGTCGTCGAGTATGCCCGCGAACTCGTCGCCGGCCGCCAGGGCGAGCCGGCGGTGGCGCGGGCCGACCCGTCGCTGGTCCTCAAGGTGGTCGCTTTGATCAGCATCTTCGGCTTCCTCTTCATCACCGGCGCGATGATCGCCCTGACGGTCATTCAGTTCAGCGGGCCGGTGCCGAATCACGGGCCGCCGATGGGCGTCTTCGCGGGGATGGGGGGATTTGCGGCGCTCGTCCTGATCTGCCGGCAACTGCTCAAGCTGGCCGGCGGACCGGCGGCGCCCGAGGCGGCGCGTCCGGCCGCCCCGGCGCTTCCCCTCGCCACCGGGGCGACCAATCGCTCGCTCGGCTCGGGCTCGCCGGCTTACCAGAGCGTCACCGAGGAGAAGACGCGAGAGTTCGAAGGCCAGCGCCGCGGCTGAGGGTGATGATTACTGCCGCACTCGACATCGGGTCGAACTCAATCCACCTGGTCGTCGTCGAGACCGACCGGGAGAAGCCTTTCCGCGTGCTCACGCGCGGCAAAGAGGTCGTCCGGCTCGGGCGCAGCTCGGCGCGCGAGGGCCGACTCTCCAACTCGGCCATGGACCGCGCCGTCGCCTGCGTCCGCAGGTTCCGCCTCCGCGCGCAGAGCTACGGCGCCGAGGAGCTGGTCGCCGTCGCGACGAGCGCCGTGCGCGAGGCGACCAACCGACAGGAGTTCCTCCGGCGCGTGGCTGACGAGGCGGGCGTCAACGTCGAGCTGCTCTCGGGGATCGAGGAGGCGCGCCTGATCGCCCTCGCCGTCTCGGTCAAGTACCGGCAGCGCGGCCGCCCGCGCCTGCTGGTGATCGACATCGGGGGAGGGAGCACCGAGCTCGCCGTGACCGCGCAGGGCGAGCCCGCGGCCCTCATCTCGCTCAAGCTCGGGGCGGTCCGGCTGACCGAGCAGCTGCTCACCAGTGACCCCGTCTCGGAGAAGCAGCTGCGGCGCCTGCGCTCGGAGCTGCGCGAGGTCATCGGCCACCGCGCGCCCGAGATCCGGGCGGTTGGCTTCGACGCCTGCTACGGCACCTCGGGGACGGTCAGCGCGCTCGCCGGGATCGCCATGAGGCGGCGCCTGGCGCGAGGCCGCGAGGCGGCGGCCGAGTCCCCGCTCACCTTCCGCGCCGTGCGCGCGCTCAACCGCGAGCTGGCGGCACTCCCACTCGAGCAGCGGCAGCAGATCCCGGGGCTCAACCGGGCGCGCGCCGAGATCATCGTCGCGGGCGGCCAGATTCTGGAGGCGGCCATGGAGGCGCTCGGGGTGGCCGCGCTGACGGCGTGCGACTGGTCGCTGCGCGAGGGTTTGGTCATCGCGCACCTGGCGCGGCGCGGCGCGACCGTCTCGACCTCGCCGGCGCGTCTCGAGCGCGACCCGAGCCTGCGCGGGGCGCTCGCCCTGGCGCAACACTACCGCGCCGACCTCAAGCACGCGACCCGTGTCGCCTACCTCGCCCAGCAGATGTTCGACGCGCTGCGCCCGCTCCACCTGCTCGGCGGCGAGCACCGGCGCCTGCTCGCGGCGGCCGCGCTGCTCCACGACGTCGGCTACTTCGTCTCGCACACCGGCCACCACAAGCACTCGGCCTACCTCATCCAGCACAGCGAGCTGACCGGCTTCACCACCTCGGAGCTGGCGGTCATCGCCAACATCGCGCGCTACCACCGCAGCTCGCCGCCCAAGCCGAAGCACCCCTACTTCGTCGCGCTCCCCGAGGAGGACCGCGACCTGGTGCGCCGGCTGGCGGCGGTCCTGCGCATCGCCGACGCGCTCGACCGTGACCACCAGGGCCGCGTCCGCGGGCTGCGGTGCGAGATCGACGGGCAGGCCGTCCGCCTCATCGCCTACTGCGCGCGCGAGAGCGACACGACGCGCTGGCGCGTCGAGGAGCGCAGCGACCTCTTCGCCGAAGTCTACGGCCGCCCCATCGATCTCGCCACCGAACTCACGCTCGGCACTCCCGCCCGCCCGGAGCCTGTGGTAAAGTAGCGCGCCGCCGCGGGGCCCGAGGTCTAAATCGGGCCACGAGAGGTCGGCACCCGGCGTCCTCTTCGTCCCGGAGGGACGAAGAATCTCCGGTGTCGGCATATTGTCGGGTTCGATTTAGCGAAACAGAGTGTGCCATGCTGTCCGGGCGGTGACCCGAATCGTGTCTCGGCCGGCCGCGCCTCACGGGCCGCGCCGGGCTAAGCGCTGGCCCGGTCTCGCCGGCCGGCGTGGAACGGCGGTTGCCCATAACATCAAGACCGAGCGGCTGCGTGGGCGCTGAGTGCCGGGGTAAAACTTCGGTTCCCCCGACACCCAACACCTAACTCCTAACACTCAATCCGCCTACCCATGGGCCGGGCCAAGCTCATCGTTGCCCTCCTCGTCGCGCTTGCCGCGGTGGCCGCCGCGGTCTACCCGGCCGTCTCCCGCGTCAGGGGCGGACCGGCGGCGCCGGCGCAGCCGATCGACTACAGCCACCGGATTCACGCCGGCGAGCGCAAGATCAAGTGCGAGTTCTGTCACGAGAACGGCGGGGGCAAGACCGCCGACATGCTCATCCCGAGCGCGCAGAAGTGCGCCCTCTGTCACCGCGCCGTCAAGCCGGAGAGCCCCGAGGTGCAGAAGGTCCTCCGGCACGCCGACGAGGAGACCGAGCCGGCGTGGCGGCGCGTCTACGGGATGCCCGCTTCGGCCAACGTCCACTTCACGCACGTTCCGCACCTGCGCGCCCAGATCTCCTGCCAGACCTGCCACGGCCGGGTCGAGGAGATGGACCGTGTCTTCCGCGCCGTCGACCAGCACATGGGCTGGTGTCTCGACTGCCACGCGCGGACGCCCGGGCAGATGGCCGAAGTGCCCGGCTCCGGCGTGCGGGTCAACCGGCTGACCGATTGCGCGGTCTGCCATCGGTAACGGTTAGCTGACCGCCGGAAGCCGACAGCTCATTTATGGAAAGACGTCAATTCGTCATTCTAGCCGCGGCCGGGAGCGCGAGCACGCTGGCGCTTGAGGGGTGTGGGGCGAGTCAAGAGTACGCCGAACCTCTGGCGGTGGCCAACGACAAGTACGTGCCGGGCGCGGACTACTGGCGGGCGACCGTCTGCGGGCAGTGCGCGGCCGGGTGCGGGGTGATCGTGCGTACGCGGGACGGGAACGCGAATAAGATCGAGGGGAACCCGCTGCATCCGGTCAGCCGGGGGAAACTCTGCGCCCGGGGGCAGGCGGGGTTGAATGAGCTCTATAACCCGGACCGGATTCGGGGGCCGCTCAAGCGCGTCGGCGAGCGCGGGGCGGGGC
>Ga0075431_100005000_pt1 | contig 13045 bp, 10 predicted proteins | sample RhiMetdeltSRZDD5_FD_75297 | JGI IMG/M metagenome (GOLD analysis project Ga0075431, IMG submission 75297) | Populus rhizosphere microbial communities from Tennessee, USA - Rhizosphere MetaG P. deltoides SRZDD5 | ecosystem: Host-associated > Plants > Roots > Rhizosphere > Soil | place: USA... | reverse complement strand
ACTCGCGCAGCGCTACGGACGGCAGGCGGCGTTCCTTTCGGCCGGCGGTTATCACCATCACATCGGGCTGAACACCTGGGACAGCGCGGGCGGCTCGCCTCCGCTTCCCGGGGCGACCGGTCTTATCATCTGGCCATTGTCTATCCCACGCGCGCCGAACTTGCCGACGCCTTGCGCCGCGTGCTGAAGGCAGGAATCCGGCTGGAGGGAGCCTCCGATCACGGCGTCAGCGAAGCGCTATACTTGCGCGACCCCGACGGGAACGGCGTTGAACTTTATTGGGATCGTCCCAAAGAACGCTGGCCAAGGACTTCCGCTGGCAAATTGAACATGGGTACCGAACCGTTGAACGTCGAAGCATTGCAAGGAAGCGCCGGAAAGCGAGTGAGCGTTCTCCTGTTCAAAATCCGGGTTCCCGCATTCGAGCGAGCGAAGCGCAGACTAATTCCTCGTTATTGCGCACGTAAATACAGTGGTTCGCGAACGCGGGATGGGACCAGACGATTGTGCGGCCGCGCGCGTGCTCCGTGGGTTCAAGTAATTTCGCGCGGCTGATTTCTTCGTAGCCTTTCCTGCCCAGCCGGGCGGAGATCAATTCGCCCTGGTCGTTCCAAATGTAAAAGCCGTCTTCGTGCTGGACCAGGAACGCGTTGGCGAACAGCCCCTTCTTGCCCCCGGTGGCTGCATACGTTTCCCACAAACGTTCACCCGTCTTCTCATCGAGACATCGCAGCTCCCCCATGCCGCAGACGCCAAAGATCGCCCCATCATGGAACACCAGGCTGCTCATCACCGTGTGCAATCCGTCGTTAAAGGTGGATTTGCTCGTTGACTTGCGGTTCCAAACGACGGTCGGCACGCCATTGGAGATTTTGAGCAGGAGCGCGCCGTGATAGAACGTGCTCACGAAAACGTGGTCGTCCTTCACGATCGGCGTCGACACCGTCACCTCCGGGCGCTGGGCTTTGCCTTCGGCCGGGTAAGGAAAGATCCAATGCGTTCTGCCCGTCTCGGGATCCAGACCGGCGAGGAGGTCCGTAAGCCAAACGATCACCTGCGACTTTCCGTTGATAGTTGCCAGCGCCGGCGGCGCGTAACCGATTTCTTTGGAGGTGAGCGCGCGCCACGATTCCTGGCCCGTCGCGCAATTGAACGCGACAACTCCAGAACCATCCTTGCCCACGGAGCAAATCACGTTGCTCCCAACGACGATCGGATGCGCCGCCCAGCCCCAAAGCGGCGGCTCCTGCAGATCGAAATCGCTGAGGAATTTTCGCGACCACGCGAGCTTTCCAGATTGCGCGTCGAGGCAGCGCAAATCGCCCATGGCGCCAAGCGTGTAGACGCGGCCTTGATGGACCAGCGGAGTGGTGCGCGGGCCGCCGGGGTAATCGATGCGATAGGCGCTTTCGTAACTGTGCTCCCAATTCGTCGCGCCAGTGCGAGCGTCCAGGCAAAGCACACGCTCCATGCCTTCGATCGCCGGAATCGATTTTTCGCCCGGCTTGCGCTCCAGACGCCGGGTCTCCAGGCGGTCCATCACATACAAGCGGTCGCCGACGACCGCTGGCCCGGAATAGCCGGGGTTAATAGGGATTCGCCACAGGGTCTGCAGACCATTCGAGGGAAAGCTTTTCAGCCAGCCCTTGTCCCGCAGCAAAGCGTCCCGGTTCGGACCACGCCACTGCGGCCAATCATCGGCGATAAGCGGCGTCGCCATGAACAGCGCAATGAACAGCAATCCACGGCGTACGCTACTCATGTGTGGCGCGATCATACGCGCGAGGCCTTTCGCGTCAACCTTCTGCTCTTTTTTGAAAACAACCTGCGATACCCACTTGCCAACGAATGGATTGACCTGATGGCAAATTGTCCGTATGCTTAGTATGTTCAAAAAGGATCGAGGAGCGGCGGAACGGATTCCGCGGGATGTGACTGCGCATCATGTTGATATACAGCCACTTGCAGCACGAGGGTGGCGAATGAATAGGGCTGACACCCTAAGAGTCGATAGTGATAGAAGCTCGAGTCGCTTAATAAGCTCTCGGCGGAACAGTATGAAAACCCTGATGTTGCGGGTGTGTTACCTCGGAGTCGCTGTATCAACCATTCTAGCCCTCCCGGGCGCAAAGGAGCAAGCCAGAGCCGACGTCCCAGATCCTGTCGCCGACGTCCTGAAGCCGTTGCAAATCGCCGACGTGGATGCGGATGACGCTGACTTTCCAGCGCCCTTGGCCGCGCCGCCGCCCGGCGACACCAACGCGCCCGTCAAACCACCGGTGATGGTTCAGGAAGCCACGCCGCCGCCGAACCTCAAGCTTTCGCCCGCGATGGGTGAAATCGTCAAGCTCGTCCAGGCCGGCGTCGGCCCCGATGTGCTGATGGCGTACATCACCAACTCGGCCGGCGTGTTCAACATCGATTCGGATACGATTGTTTATTTGAACGACCTCGGCGTGACGAACACCGTCATCACCGCCTTGATCCAGCACGACTCCTCGCCCGAAGCCGCCGCCCGCAGAGCGTCCTTGACCGCGGTGCAACCGTTGCCTCCCGGCGTGGCTGCGGCTGCTCCCGTCACCAACGTCTATCCGCCCGCGGCGCGGACAACTCTCCCCGCGGGGCAGACACAATACCCCGGCGATTTCTCAAGCGTGACCGACACCAACGTCCAATCGACCGAGCTTCCGCCCGCCGTTGAAGCGCCTCTCACGCCGGCGAATGAAAACGTAAGTGTAAATCATTTTTATAGCTCGCTTGCTCCTTACGGCACCTGGATGGACGTCGACGGCTACGGGCTTTGCTGGCGGCCAACGGTCGCCGTGACCGATCCTTACTGGCGCCCGTATAGCCATCGCGGTCGCTGGATGTGGTCGGATTGCGGCTGGTACTGGTATTCAGACTACTCCTGGGGCTGGGCGCCATTCCATTATGGCCGCTGGTGCAGTTATCCCAGCGTCGGTTGGATTTGGGTGCCGGGTTCCGTATGGGCCCCTTCATGGGTCACATGGCGCTACACGGACGGCTATTGCGGCTGGGCTCCCTTGCCGCCGGGTTGCGGCTGGCGTAGCGGACTCGGGCTTACCTGGTACGGGCGGGGCATAAGCGTCGGTTTCAACTTTGGCCTCGGGTCACATTGCTATAGCTATGTGCCGATCAGCAGATTCTGCGATTGGAACGTTTCACGGCATTGCCTGCCGGATAACCGCCTCCGTGTCGTCCATCACAACTCGATAAACATCAATAAGGTGGTCGTCCGAAATAACAACATCGTGAACAACGGCATCGAGCCCAACACGATCGCGAGAGCCTCGCGCACGAAGATCCCGACCATGGCGATCCGAGACTCCGCCCTGCCCGTGGACCAGAAGATCAAACCCGAGCGTCTTGAAAACAACGGCAAATCGATGGCGCTTGTCCGTCCGAAATTGCCCCAGACTCCTCCCGCCGCGCCTGCCGTTGCAAGGCTGGGTCGCGCTGGTGGCACTGATGTGCAGGTTAATAATGTAGCCGCCCGAGGCAGCGCCACTCCTGGCAAGCCCTTCAACCTTGGCAATCCGGCGCAGGCGTCGACAAGGCAGAATGGCAACGTTCCTCGCGCAACCGCCAATAATAATGCTTCCGCTGCCCCCATCGTTCGCGACCAGGGCAACGCGAGACGGCACGACAACGTGGCGGTCGGCCAGCCAAACACCGCTCCGCAAGCTGCCAATCGTCCGCAAGCTGCTCCGCAGACGGCGAATCGCCCGCAGCCGCAAGCCACTCCAAACAACGCGGTCCGTCAACCCGCGCCCAATCAGGTGCCGCGAAATAATGCCGCTGCCAACCCGACGTCGCCGCTCGCTCGCAATCAGGCCCCAGTCACGCGGAACGTCGCACCTCCGCAGAATCCGCTGGCTCGCCCCACGCCGGCGCCTCAAGCCGCGCCGCGTGCGAACAACAACAACATGATTCGCTCCTTCGCTAATCCGCAGGCGAATCAGAGTCCTGGCCGTCCAGCCTTTTCGCAGCCGCTGGCCAGGCCGTCGGCCCCGATGGCCGCGCCGCAAGCGTCCGCCCGTCCGCAATTCTCCGCTCCCAGTCATTCGGCACCGAGCCGGCCCAGTGTCTCTGCTCCGAGTCAATCCGCACCCAGCCGCAGCGCTCCAAGTGGCGGTGGCGGCGGTGGTTCTCGCAGCAGTAGCGGTGGCGGCGGTGGTGGTGGAAAAGGCGGCCGCGACCGATAAGCCTACTTACTCTCGAATCACGAACGTGACTTCAACGGTGGCGTTCGTGATTCGTCGTTGTACGGTCTCGAACACATCGACCTCAAACGGCTTCCCGATATTATTCCCCGCAAGGTCCTCGATAGTCGTTTGCACCTGCAGCTTGTGAGACCCCGCGCGCCACTCGGTTGATGGCACGAACTTCCAAAGCTTCTCTTCATCCTCAACCGCGGCAGCTCCTTCGACATTCGCCACCCGAATCATCCGCAATGCCAGCGCATGATCCATCGCCTTCGGAAAAGCAACCCGCAACGCTTCCCGCGTGCCCGCGCGTGGCACCGTGATCTTCCACTGCGCAGGATCTGGCGGCTCACGATCCGGCGGCCCAACCTTGAACGTTTTGCGAAAGCTCTCTTTCAGCGCGCGCCCCGCGCCGTCCCGCCAGCCCTCATCAATCATCAGCGTAAATTGTTTGCCCTCTTCAAGCGCCGGCCCAATTTCCTCCAACGGCTGCACTCCGCGCTTGATTCGGCCGGGATCAATGAACAGCGTCAACCGCTTCATCGCCCCGTCCCAAAGCTCTTCATCGATCTCAAGGAACGGCAACTCGACTTCCTTCCCTCGCTCGTCCAGCAAATGGATGTGTTCGTAAATCCGCCCGCGGCTCATCGGCGCGGAGAAGTGCACGTAGAACTTCAACAGGTTCTCCGGTAGCACGTCGGCCGACGGATAAACGTGCGCGACCACCGTCGTCGGTTCCGCCGATTCCAGCGGCAACTTAAAGGAAGCAATAATGGCCAGCGCTTTCGGCGATGCACGGAACACCGCGCGATAATTGACGCCGCGCTCGAGGGGAAACCGCGGCTCGAAATAAAGCCGGCCGGGTTCGGTCCGGTACCGCCCCAGCATCGGCGGCAAAGACATGTCGGCTTTCAGATCGCCTTGATCCGCGTAGACCAGAAGAGCTTCGTGGGCGACCCGTTGCGAGAGCCCGGAAACAACGACAACCGGTTTGTTGGTTTCAGAAGTGACCCACCGCACCGTAATCTCCGCGCGGGCGACTATCGCCCACGCGAAGATCAGGAATATTCGGATCACGGCAGCGCCAGCGATTCGAGACTCAGCGCGCCCCCTTCGCCACGACGCAGCACCATCGCGTTCTGGTTATCCAGACGGTCCAACTGATCGATCCCCTTCCAGCTTTCAATCGTCTCGTACGCCAACCCCTTTTTCCCACCATCGCGTACTGGTTCTTCGATGCTCGCCGATTGCTCGATCTGGTCGGTGCTGATCTTCATAATGCCGCGGCTGTTGTTGGCCAGCAGCAAATAATCTTTGCCGTCCTTCTGGTAAACGATCATGTCCAGCGGCCGATTGCGGTTCCCAAGCTCCGCGATCGTTTTGCCTTTGATCTTTGCGCCGGGCTTGATTTGTGAGAGGGGGAACTGCACCAGTGGTGTGCAAGTATAAGCCGCAAGCAGATGCGGTTCATTGCCGACCTTGAACGGCACAAACGTCCGGACTGGCGAACGCGTCTCGAATCGCCCGTGCGCGCCGTGATAAATCTCCACACTCGTGCCGTTCGCGACCGTCTTGAACGGGAACGGAATGGCGCGCAAGGTCGAACCGAATTCTTCGTTCGAGAGTCCCGCAATCAGCAAGCGGTCTTCAAGGAACCCGATGTCTGTGATCGACTCGCGGCGCGGATTGCTCTGGCGATTGCCCTGGCCGACCACACCGTCCGTCGGCGCATCCGGCAATTCGGCGCGTGAGAACTTCACCTTGTCCAACGAGACTACTTCGGGCGTGCCATCCGCTTTCACGCGGATCAAAACCGGCGTGGCGTCCGCGCCACGGCCGCGCGAGACCGCCAAATACGTGTTTCGCGAGACAGGGTTGACGGCCATGTCATCGATCAGGACCTGGTCCGCGCTGCTCCCGAGCAAGCCCGCGATCTTTTGGTTGATGCCTTCCACCTTCGTTGGTTTGGCGGAACCGGCCTTTGTGTCATCCGTGGCGACGGCTGCGATAGCCGCCGACTTAGTGTCGGCGATAAACAGAATCCCCTCCGGCCCAAACGTGATAGGCCCGGCGGATTTGAGTTCGAGTTTCCCTTCCTTCATTCCGGCGGTCCAGTTCCCTGCGTGAGCGGACGGAAACGCCAGACCAAATGCGAGAGCGATTAAAGTTATGGATTTCATATTGTTTACCGAAACTAATGACTAAAAGAAGACGGCCCGGTTACACGCCTTCGGGTCAAAAAACCCGCTTGCCAGTGCCGACTGCCCCTGCGAGTCTCAACCAGGAACCACCGATGCTGATATGAAAAACTTAGTCCTTTGTTTGTTATTGGTTGCCGTTCAGTTCACCGCCCTCGCGCAGTCCGCGACGCTCTCCAACGCGGTTGCCCAACTCAAGAGCGAATCGCAATCCGCGGCCGATGAACAAACGAAATCCCTCGCCAGCGAGCTCGGGACCAAAACGTCGGCGCTCTCAAAGTCCCTCGAAGGCAATCCCGCCGCACAGAAGCAACTCGAAAGCGCGGTCAGCGCCGTGCTGGGCCAGAACGGCCCCGCCGCGATCAATGCGTTGCAATCACTCACGACAGCCAAATTGACGCCAGAGCAAACGCGGCTGAGCAAAGACGTGTATAACGTCGGCAGCGCGTACGTAGTGAAGAAGAATTTCGCTTCGCTGGAAGGTTCGCAAAACGAGGTCAACCAGGTCGTCGCAGCCTTGCGCAAAGGCAGTGCCACGGAGGCGCTTCCTCCTCTCAAAACGCTCGGCCAGCAAGCCACGTTGACCCAGCCTCAAAAGGATTTAGTCGCTTCACTGACAGACAGGTATGCGCCGGGGCTGAAGAAAGCCAGCGAAGGGCTGAAATCGCTGCCTGGGTTGAAGAAATAATCCTCAGAGATAAGGCGCTTGTTCGCCGGCTCTCCGCCCTGGTGCGAGCAACGTTCCCGCCGCGGCGCGTCCTCGAATCTGGGATTCTTCCGAGAGCATCTGGTCTCTCACTGAGCGCATCCAGCCGCCATGCGGATTTTCCAAGTATCCGCGCGCAGCCAGCGGCCGATCTTTCATATACGTGATCCATGCCTTGTCCAGTTCCTTCCCTAGCGCTTCCAGCGAAAGCTTGCCCGGCTCCAATACCGCCAGTTCAGTCGGCAGCCCCGCCGGCAATCCATCTTTCATGCGTTCAATCGTAATCCGACTCGGCCCATTAGTGTCTCCGCGCACCCAAATGAACTGCCGCACATGCCATCGCAGAAATTGCGAATTCTCCAAAGCCGCCGGTACAGCCCCATCCACCTTGGCCATCGGCAACCGCGCAAACGTTGCGATCGCATTGGGCGACGGAGGAAACGATCCGCCCTCGCGCTTGCTCCGTTTCGTGTTCCACCAAAACCAGTCGATCTGCAATTCATCGGACTTGCCTGGATGCTTGGCTATGACCTCATCGAGTGCCGCCGCCGTCGTGTCGCAGCCGTGCCTTCCATACACCCGCCCTTTGCACGGGGGAATCACATTACCCGTCGGATCCAGCAAAAGCTGATCACCAGTCCCAAGAATAGACCCAAACTTCTCTTTGTAGTGATTCCCCTGCTCCCAATCGAATCGCAGCCCCACAAAACTCTTCGCGAGCCTCCCGTAAATCTCTGGGCGGGAGAGTACACGACTCTCCTCAAATTTGAACCCGGGTCAGAAAACGCTCGAACAATACTCCGGCCCGAACTTCGTGTAAGTGGATTTGTTATCCACCAGCGAGTACCCCATGAGAAATAGCGGCCGCCCCGTCGCCTTCGCCATCTCCAACCCCTGCTCCAGCGTCGGCACCCAAAACAACTCATCCGCCCCGCGCACGTGCGTCGCCGTTTCGCTGGCAAGAGCCGCCACCGGCCGCATGAAAAGCGCGACGATTAGAAAAACGAACCGCATCTTCCCAACTCTAGGAATCAAGTTGGCCGTGTCAAGCCGCTCAAATGCGAGGCGCCGCGACGATGCCTTTCGAAATCGCGTGCCGGGTGAGCCCGGCGACATCGTGGATGCCGAGCTTGTTCATGACCTGCTGGCGGTGTTTCTCGACGGTCTTGATGCTGATCCCCAGGTCGGCGGCGATTTGCTTATTCGCGCGGCCCTCGGCAATCATCTGCAACACCTCGGCTTCGCGCGCGGTCAGCCGGCCCGTCTGCTTCGACGGACGTCCGCCATGAGTGAACGCATCGCGGCACTGGTCCAGGAAGCGTTTGGAGATCGACGGACTGAAGAACGCATTCCCCTTGTGAGCTTCGCGAATGGCCTTGATCAAGTCATTCGCCGCGGTCTGTTTTACAAGATAACCCGAAGCGCCTTGCTCGGTGAGTTGCTGCACGTATTCCTCGTCACTGTACGAAGAGAGCACCAGCACGCGCGTATCGGGCAAATCGCGCATGATCCGCCGCGTCACTTCGAGGCCGTTCAAGTGCGGCATGGCCACATCGAGGACAACGATATCCGGTTTCAGTTTGCGGGCCAGTTGCACGGTTTGCAGGCCATTGTCCGCTTCACCCACCACGGTGATGTCCTGCTCACCTTCGAGCAGCATGCGCAAGCCCTGACGTACCACCGTGTGATCGTCGGCCAAAAGAACATGTATTTTTTTCATGGTATTCCCTTTCGTTAAGCTGACTGGCGCGGCAAGGGCAGGTCCACACGCAGGGTGGTTCCTTTACCTTCGCGCGAGTCGATGTGAAGCGTGCCGTTCACAAGCCGGACGCGCTCCTGCATCCCCAGAAGTCCGAGCCGCTTTTGGTCGGCCTGCACAGGTGGCCCATCCTTCGGTTCCAGGGAAAATGCTTTGCCGTCGTCGGTGAGTTCAAGCCGCATCGCGACGCGGGTGGCGCGAATCGTAACGCTCGCCTCCGTGGCATTCGCGTGTCGCGCCACATTGGTAAGCCCTTCCTGAACCACTCGGTACAAAACCATTTTCTCATCGCTCCCGAGTTCCTCGATGATGGACACCGCGTCGAACCGCACGGGCAAACGTGTCCTTTCTGAAAACGCCTTGATGTAGGAACGCAAGGCAGCGCCCAGCCCAAGATCGTCCAGCATGGCAGGACGCAGCTCGCGAGCGAAGCGATGGACGGAATCCATGGTTTGTTCGAGCAATTTTTGCGCGTCCCCGATTTGCCGGTGCGCCGTTTCAGGGGCTTTCCTGGCCATCGTGAGATGCACGTTCACCGCAGTCAGCGCCTGGCCGACCTCATCGTGCAGCTCGCGGCTGATGCGTTTGCGTTCGTCCTCCTGAACGTGGAGCACGCGATTCGACAGATGCCGTAGATTGTCCTGCATCACACGCGCATCGTTGAACAGCACCCGATAATGCTCCTTGCTTTGGCGTAGCGCGTTTTCAGTGCGCTTGCGCTCTTCGATCTCCTGCTTGAGCGCGAAATTGATCGCCCCCAGCTCGTTGTTCCGCTTGGCGAGGGTCGCGTTCAGTTCCGCAAGTTTGTCGTTGGTCTCGCGGAACCCGCGATGCGTCGCCTCGAACGGCGAAAGCGCCTCCATAAAAAACCTTCCCGCAGCAGCAAGCTTTTCCGAATCATTGCTGCAAGCGCGTTCTGCCGCTGTGATGTGAATGCGGAAGAGATTCAGCAGCCCGATGCCTTCGGCGACCGCCTGGCGCCCGAGTTCGTAGGCGAGTTGAAGGAAGACCTCCTCCGGATGCAACAGATAATTCTGGAACGCCAGGAGATAGCGCTTTGAGAATCGGTTGAAAGGATCGCCGTGGGCCGTGCCTGATGGAGTTCGCGTTATCGCCAACGCGCTGCGAACTTTTGAAGCGGGCTGGCGCAAGGACCGGCCCTGGCCTTTGGCCTGTCCGATCGACTTCTCGGTGGGCGACATGTCACGCGAGCCACTTGGTCATTCTCACGACGGTTCCTTTGCCCGGTCTGGACTCAATCGTGAAATCGTCCATGAGCCATCTTGCGCCGGGCAAACCCACCCCCAAACCACTCCCACTCGAGTAGCCGTACTGCATCGCGAGCGAAACGTCCGGAATTCCTGGGCCACGGTCACGCGCGGTGATCAGCAACGCCTTGCCTTCACGGATCGACTCGAACTCGATTTCCCCCTCGCGCGCGTAATCCAAAATGTTCCGCGCAATTTCCGAAATGGCTGAAGCAATCCGCGTTACGTCGCTGCCAGGAAAGCCCATGTTGATCGCCAGATCGCGAGCGACTTGCCGCGCATGAACGATATCAGGGCTCGAACGCACGATCAGCCGTGCGCCACCTTTCGGCGCATCTGCTGCCGGTTCCGACCGGCACACACTGGGGCCTCGGCGGCTGCGGGAACGTTTCTTTCGATGTGGTGTTTCGACGGCAACCATAATCGCGGCTTTAACCAGTCTGCTATGGCATTGCGCGCTGGTACATGGGGTGAACTCCCACTGATTCATATGGATCGGCCTTACACGTTTCTCAAAAATGGGTGACATGACTCCATATTTCTGATAGACCGGCAACAGTCCAGTTATGACCACTCGGTTTCCGGCTGCCGTGGCTTTGGCAGCGCTGCTCGTCGAGGTAACGCTCACTGCTCAAACGGTCTGCCCCCCACAAATCCAGTGGCAGAAGACCTTTGGCAGCATTGAGACTGACCAGCCCGCGCGCATTTTGGAGCTTCCTGGCGGCGGCTTTATAATCGGCGGCCAGTCCCGTGGTGGGCCGAGCGGAAATAAGACCAGCCCGAATTATGGTCTTTCTGATTTCTGGCTGGTTCGGCTCGATGCGGAGGGCAACAAACTGTGGGACCGTTCTTATGGGGGCAATCGGCTCGATGGCCTCGGCGATCTTGCACAAACCAGCGATGGCGGTTTTATCCTGGCGGGCAGCTCTGATTCTCCGGTCAGCGGGAACAAAACGAATCGACATAACGGGAATGGGGATGGCTGGATCGTGCGCACTGACAGTGAGGGGAATAAGCTGTGGGACAAGTCGTTTGGGGGAACAGGATCCGAGTGGATGAGCGCGATCAGGCAAACCACCGACGGTGGATTTATCGTCGGCGGCGGTTCGGAGCCTGGGGCCTTTTCAGACTTCTGGGTGTTGCGGTTGGACGCCGAAGGCAACAAGCTTTGGGAGGGCGTTTTCGGCGGCTCGCTGGACGATGGGGTGAGCGATGTACAACAAACGCCGGACGGCGGCTTTATCATTGCTGGCACGTCCGTAAGCACGAACGACGGAACCAAAACCGCCGTTCCGTATGGGGGCCTGGACTGGTGGATTGTGCGGCTCGACAGCAATGGGAACCAACTTTGGGACCGCTCCTATGGCGGAACACGTGATGAGCAGCTAAGGGCCGTCCGTGTCCTCCCCAATGGCGACATCCTGTTGGGCGGCTATTCGAGTTCGGAAGTGAGCGGCGTCAAAACTGTTCCGCGCTTCGGCGGCGGCGATTTCTGGCTGGTACGGCTGGACGCCGCCGGGAACATTCTCTCGCAAGCTGTTTACGGCGGTGTTTATGACGATCATCTAACCAGCCTTGCCCCCGCCGGATCCAACGCCTTCCTGCTAGCGGGCTATTCACAGTCGCCGCCAGGCGGTTCCAAAACAAGTCAGCGGCTCGGTGACTACGATTACTGGGTCGTAAAGGTTGATGGCCAGGGGCAGCAGATCTGGGATGCATCGTTTGGTTCGCTTGGGACGAGCACCGCTCAGGACGCAATTGCTACCATTGATGGCGGCTACATTGTTGTGGGAAGTGCCTATGAGGGCGGCAGCGGCAACAAAACCAGCCCTTCGTACGGCTGGTCGGATTTCTGGGTGGTGAAACTATACCCGGAGAACGCGTTGGACTGTGATAACGACAGCGTGCCCAATGCGCAGGACACCTGTGGTGAAACGCCGCCAGATGCGCTCGTGAATTCCAACGGATGCACGATCGAGCAGGTCTGCCCATGCGATGGCTGGCTCGAGCACTCAAATTATGTGGCGTGCGTCGAGAGCGCGTCGGCGGAATTCCAAAGCGCGGGACTCATTACCAGCGAACAACGCGCGGAGTTGGTCACTCACGCTGCAACGGCCAATTGCCCACCCAGCGTGGTTCTCTTTGGACTGGTCCATCTGCCCATTAAAGATACGCGCGTTAATGGCGCAGAATTCATCCCGGGCACCAACATCGTCCACGGCGCCAACATTTTGTTGGGCGAGGCCGACGAAGGAATCTTCCTCGATCCCTACGCCGAAATCTGGGGCAACGCCTGGCCCGAATGGTTTCTCGAAGGCAAGGTCTATGGCCAGATACAGGGCGGCTCCAACGCACTGGTTGCCAGGGTGCGCGGGACCAAACCGGGCGTGGAAGTTTACCCGATTGAAGTGGATTTCAGTCCGCTTGGCGCAACAAATGTCACATTCCAGTTTCTTTCCGGGCAGACGCTGGTGACGGAGGAATCAAGTGGCGGACCGACGGGTTCTGTGACGATCCGCACCGCGAACGAACTAAGGCCCCGCGTCAATCCTTTCTGGCGGAGTCGCGACGGCAGCGTCGGTGCGCTGATCGAATTCGTGGGCGCCGTCGATCACGGCGACCAGGTGTTTTACGATCGGATCTTTGCGCGAGCGGACGGTGCCGCACAGCAAGTAAATTATATTTCCAGGCTGGAGGTCGCGGGCGGCGGCGGATTTGGACGGTATTCGATCGTTGAGGAACTTCTCGGTATGTTCGGCCATCGCCACCGGATTTCGGGCAACGGGCTTTTTGCGGCGGCTAACGGGCAACTGACGATAAAAGGCGCCGGTGAGTCTTTCTTTGGCACCGGGATCGAGTTCGACAGGACACAGCATTTCGAAGCCGAC
>Ga0075431_100004999_pt1 | contig 13046 bp, 10 predicted proteins | sample RhiMetdeltSRZDD5_FD_75297 | JGI IMG/M metagenome (GOLD analysis project Ga0075431, IMG submission 75297) | Populus rhizosphere microbial communities from Tennessee, USA - Rhizosphere MetaG P. deltoides SRZDD5 | ecosystem: Host-associated > Plants > Roots > Rhizosphere > Soil | place: USA... | reverse complement strand
TCACGGAAGCCGGCGGGCTGCTGCTTCGCCCCCATCTCGGGCTTAGCCGACTCATAGCCCGCCGACTCGCGGCGCTCGATGCGGCCGACGACCTCCGCCTTGGCGCCCGCGTCCAGCGAATGCCGCAGCAGTAAGCTGTCAGTGGGGAACCAGTCCCGCAGGCCGGCCGGCGGGAGCGACCGCGCCCAGCGGCGCAGCTCGGTCTCACGGGCGCCCGCCATGGCATTCAATTTCCGCGCCGTCCTGGCGATCTCGGTCTCGACCCGCCGGAGCCGTTCTTGCTGCTCGACTGTCGGCGCCGGAATCCAGGGCTGGGAGGTGTGATAGGAGCCGCGCCCGTCCTCCGGGACGCTGTTGAAATAGGCGTAGAGCTGGTAGTACTCCTGCTGCGTGAAGGGATCGTATTTGTGATTGTGACAGCGCGCGCAGGCGATCGTGGCGCCGAGAAAGACCGTCGCCGTGGTGTCGACCCGGTCGACGACGTATTCAACCGCGTACTCTTCCGGGATGAGGCCGTCCTCTGAATTCTGGCGGTGGTTGCGGTTGAATGCGGTGGCGATGCGCTGGTCGAGTGTCGGGTCCGGGAGCAAGTCTCCGGCCAGTTGCTCGATCGTGAATTGGTCGTAAGGCAGGTTCCGGTTGAAGGCGCCGATGACCCAGTCCCGCCAGCGCCACATGTAACGCTCGCCATCGTTCTGATACCCGTTGGTGTCGGCGTAGCGCGCGGCGTCGAGCCACTTGAACGCCATCCGCTCGCCGTAGCGCGGGCTCGCGAGCAGGCGGTCGACGACCCGCTCGTAAGCCTTCGGGGATTGATCGTTGACGAAGGCGTCGACCTCCTCCGGCGTTGGCGGCAAACCCGTCAGATCGAAAGACAACCGCCGGATCAGCGTCGCGCGATCAGCCTCCGGAGACGGCCGCAGACCTTCGCGCTTCAGGCGCTCGAGCACGAAATAATCAATCGCGTTCCTCGCCCAGGTTCGGTCACCGAGATCGGGCAGCGGGGGCCTCACCGGGGCGAGGAACGCCCAGTGCTGCTGCCACTTCGCGCCCTGCCTGATCCACTCGCCGAGCAGTGCCTTCTCGCGATCGTTGAGCTTGCGCCCCGAGTAGGCCGGCGGCATCTGCTCGGCTTCGTCTTTGGCATTGATGCGGCGGATCAGCTCGCTCTGCTCCGGGTGATGCGGGACGATAGCCTTCAGGCCCCGGCCTAGGTCGGCCAGCGCGGCGGCTTCGGAGTCCAGGCGCAGGCGCAGCTTTTTCGACGGCGCGTCGGGCCCGTGACAGACCCAGCACTTGTCCGAGAGGATCGGGCGGATGTCGCGGTTGAAATCGACCGCGCTTGCCTGCCACGCGCCGCCCGGCGCGGCCGCCGTTGCCGCGACGGCGGTCATCACGCCGCCGAGTAGCAGCGCCGCAATCATACGGCGTCTCGCTTTCCCTCTCATGCTTTCAGACTCCCGGGTTCTTGGACTGGCAACTTCTCGTAACAGTCTATCTTACCGCAAGACCTTCAGCGCCGGGAAGAAAATCGGAACACGGATGACACGGATGCGACAGATTCACACGGATCGATCAGTGCCGCCGGACGGCGGCTTTTGAAATCGTAGCCTGGCAGTGCTACACTGACGCTTCTTTGCGGCAGGGCCTGGAGTCATAAGTTATATTCCAAGGAGGGTGGTCTTTTTTACATGCAGTCGCTGATTCTGGCAGGCGGGAAGGGAACTCGCCTGCGTCCGCTGACGATACATACGCCGAAACCTGTTGTCCCCATCGCCAATCGGCCGTTCTTACTCTACCAGATCGACCTCCTCAAGCGGGCCGGGATCCGGGAGATCACGCTCTCGCTCTCCTATCAGCCGGGCAAGATCGAGGAGATTCTCGCCAACGGAGAGGACTACGGTGTCCATATCCGCTACGCGGTCGAGGCCTCGCCGCTCGGCACGGCCGGGGCCTACAAGAATGCGCAGGACCACCTCAGCCGGACGACGGTGGTCTTGAACGGCGATGTCTTCACCAACCTCGACCTCGCGGCGGTGATCGCCTTCCACCGCGAGAAGAAGGCCGCGGCGACCGTCGTGCTCACGCCGGTCGAGAACCCGAGCGCCTATGGGCTGGTCGAGACCGAGCCGGACGGCCGGGTGCGCCGCTTCCTGGAGAAGCCGAAGCCGGAGGAGATCACCTGCAACACGATCAATGCCGGGATCTACGTCCTCGAGCCGCGTCTCCTCGACTACATCCCGGCGGGCGAGACCTTCTCCTTCGAGTACCAGCTCTTCCCCGCGATCCTCGCTGCCGGGGAGCCCTTCTACGCCTGGACCTGGGAGGGATACTGGCTTGACATCGGGGCCCCGGCGCGCTACCTCCAGGCGCACTACGACCTCCTCGGCGGGCGGCTCGCTTCGGTGACGGTCGAGCCGCCGCCCCCGCCGGCGGGCGGGGACGACCGGCCGCGCGTCGACGGGCTCTCGGTCATCGACCCGAGTTGCACGCTCAAGCCCGGGGTCGAGATCGTCAACTCGGTGCTCGGCCCGAACTGTTTCATCGACGAGCGCGCGCGGATTGAGGATTCGGTCCTCTGGGCCGGCACGCGCGTCGGCCAGGCGTCCACCGTCCGCCGCTCGGTGATCTGCAAGAGCGGGATCATCGGGCGCAACTCGGTGGTCGAGGGCGCCGTCCTCGGCGATAAGTCGTCGCTCACCGACTATTCGATCGTTTAAATGGCTGCCATCAAATTCGGCACTGACGGCTGGCGGGCGCGGATCGCCGAGGACTACACCTTCGCCAACGTCGAGGTCGTGACCCAGGCGGTCGCCGACTATCTCGGGGCGCAGGGCGGGGGCTCGGCGCTGCGCGTGCTCGTGGGCTACGACCGGCGCTTCGGCTCGGAGTGGTTTGCCGCACGGGCCGCCGAGGTGCTCTCCGGGAACGCCATCGAGGCGGAGCTGCTCGCGGGCGACGTGCCGACGCCGCTCGTCTCCTTCGAAGTCAAGCGGCGCGGGCTCTCCGGCGGGGTGGTCATCACCGCTTCGCACAATCCGGCCTCCTTCAACGGCTTCAAGTTCAAGGCGCCTTTCGGCGGCTCGGCCACGCCGGCGATCACCGCGGAGATCGAGCGCCACCTCGGCGCGCAGCCCCCGCGGCGCTCGGCGGCCGGAGTCCGCACGGTCGACCCGCCCGACGACTACCGCCATTACCTGGAGCGGGCGGTCGCGCTCGACGAGCTGCGGCGGGCCGAGGGGTTGGTCGTCGCGGACCCGATGCACGGGACGGGCGGGCGCTGGGTCGAGTCGCTGCTCGCCGGGGGGCGGCTGCGGGTCGAGACGATCCGCGCCGAGCGCGACCCGCTCTTCGGCGGCGTGGCTCCGGAGCCGATGCCGCAGCACCTGGGCGCTCTGTCGCAGGCGATCCGCGAGCGCGGGGCGGTGCTCGGCCTGGCAACCGACGGCGACGCCGACCGCGTCGGCGCCATGGATGAGCGCGGCGAGTACGTCAACACCCACCAAATTCTGGCAATCCTGCTCCTCCACCTGGCCCGCCGTCGGGAGCAGCGCGGCGCGGTCGCGCGGACCTTCTCGCAGTCGGTCATCGTCCGCCGCATCGCCGACAGCCTCGGGTTCAGGCTCTTTGAGACGCCGATCGGGTTCAAGCATATCGCCGACCTCATGCTCGAGCCAGGGAATGACCTGCTCATCGGCGGCGAGGAGTCGGGTGGGATCGGGGTCCGGGGCCACATCCCGGAGCGCGATGGCATCCTCAACAGCCTGCTGCTGCTCGAGGCAGTGGTCGCGGCCGGCAAGCCCCCCTCGGAGATCGTCCGCGAGATCTGGCGCGAGTTCGGGGAGTTCCACTTCGAGCGGCGCGACCTCGACGTGCCGGTCAAGGCCGGGCAGCGCCTGGTCGCCGAGATGGCCGACGGCCCTCCCGGCCGCTTCGCCGGCGAGCGCGTCACGGGTGTCGCCACGCTCGACGGGACGAAGTTGATCTTCGAGGACGAGAGCTGGTTACTTTTCCGCCAGTCAGGGACCGAACCGGTGCTCCGCGTTTACTGCGAGGCGACGTCGGTTGAGAAGCTGAAGAAGCTGATCGGCGAAGGAGAAAGAATAGCCCTCGGCCCCGCCTATGCCTGAGCTGCCGGAAGTCGAGATGGTCGCACGCCGCCTGCGCGAGCTGGTCGTCGGGAGGACGGTGGTCCGGGCGCGGCTACTGCGGCCGGGGCTGGCCCCAGCGCACTCGCCGCCGCAGTTCGCCCGGTGGCTGCGGGGGGCACGGGTCGATGAGGTCGCGCGGCGCGGCAAGCACATCCTGACGCACTTCGACAACCGCCGGACGCTGGTCACGCACCTGCGCATGACGGGCCGCTTTCTGCTCCTCCCGGCCGAAGAGCCGGACCCGGCGCACACGCACGCCCTCTTCTGGCTCGACGACGGTCGGCGGCTGGCCTTCACCGACCAGCGCCATTTCGGCATGATGCTCATCGCCCGGCGCGATGAGCTGGCACGGGCCGAACCGCTGCGCCGGCTCGCTCCCGAGCCCTTCGACGAGGAGTTCACTCCGGCCTACTTGCGCGAGGCGCTGGGCCGCAGCAGCCGGCCACTCAAGGTCGTCCTGCTCGACCAGACCCGGGTGGTTGGCCTCGGCAACATCTATGCGGCCGAGGCGCTGCACCGCGCCGGGATCAACCCGCGCCTGCCGGCCCGCAGGCTCTCGACGCATCGGGCCGAGGCCCTCCACCGCGAGATCCTCGCCGTTCTGGCGGAGGCGATCAGCGCCGGGAGCACTCTCAACGCCGACCCGCGTGACCTCGACGCGGGCTACGGGGGTGGGGGCGCCGAGCGGGGCTGGCGCGTCTACGACCGCGAGGGTCAGCCCTGCTTCGCCTGCGGCGCGCCGATCCGCCGCTTCACACAGGGCGCCCGCTCGACGTATTATTGCCCCGGATGCCAGCGCCGGTGAGGCGGCGCTGCGGCGACCAGGACGAAACCCCTTTTGTCCCTCGATCGTATCTCGGTCAGCGGCCGGGCGCAAAGCCCGGGGCCGTGCCGAGAGAGTGACGTTGCCCGGGGTCAAGCGCATGAGAAATCGCCCTTCGTCGCACATCCTCCTGCTGCTGCTGCTCATGGTGCTCAGCGGGGTCGCCTATCTGGCGATCTACCGCGCCGGCCTGACGCGCGGGTTCGAACCCTCATTGCTGCTCGCGGCGCGCGACCTGGCGCTCTTCCTGCCCACCTTCTTCGTCTTCGTCTGGCTCGTCCGCCGGCAGCGGTACGCGGGCGACATGACGCTCTTCACCGTGGCGCTTGTGCTCTTCAGCGTCGGGCAGGTGATCCAGTACCGGCTCTTCACCGACCCCGAGTACAGCAGCCGGCAGAAGTCGGCGGCGCGGCTCGCCAAGACCAACACTCTGCGCCAGCGCTACATCAACGAGTATTACGACGCCGAGAAGAAGCGGGCGCTCTTTGGCGACCCGAACTTCAGGATTCAGATCAATCCGGCGGGCGAGGAGGAGGAGGATTACTGGACGCTCAAGCGCGTCTTGTCCTCGGTCTCGACGCTCATCCCGCTGCTCGCGCTCTGCGGCTTCTGCGTGGCCTTCGCCATGACCCGGCGGGACGACGTGCTCCTCTGGCTGCAGCGGCACAGCTTCTTCGTCGGGATCGTGACGACGCTGCCGTTCGCGCTCATGGCGATCTTCTTCTCGAGCGGCGGGAAGTTCCTCGGGGCGACGACCCCGTGGGAGCCGGTCAAGATCACTTTTCTGGTGAGTTACGCCGGGGTGCTCGCCGACCACTACCGTAACCTCTCGCGGACCTACTGGGGCATTCCGCCGCTGCGCTTCCTGCTGCCCTTCATGGCGATCGCCGCGCTGCCGCTCGTCCCCTTCTTTGCGCTCGCCGACTTCGGGCAGATGCTCGTCTTCTGCGGGGCGTACCTCACGCTCTACCTGGTCGCCGTCCGCCACCTGCCGCAAGTCACGCTCGCCCTCCTCGCGGTCGTGACGCTGCTCGTGGCGGCGGTCTTCGCCGCCGGGATCTACAACACGGTAGTCGACATCGCCACCAGCCGGGAGCCGGTGCCGGCCCTCGAGCGCGTCAGGGGCGTCGTCGGCCGGGGCGTCCCGGCGCGCATCCACCAGCGCTTTTACCTCTGGCTCCACGCGGGCCGGGCGCCGGACCCTGAGGCCGAGTGGTGGTGGCAGAAAGACGCGGAGGCCGCCGAGGGGCGCGGCCTGTCGAACGAGGAGGCGTGGTACAATTCCTACGCCTTTCAGCCGTCGCAGGCGCTCTTCGGGATCAGCGACGGGCGGATGTTCGGCGAGGGGCTCGGGCGCGGGTTCCCCGAGATCGTGCCGATCGCCGACTCGGACTTCATCTACGCGGCGGTGGCCGAGGAGTTGGGCCTTGTCGGTGGCGTCGTCGTCCTGCTGGCTTACATCCTTTTCGTCGTCGCCGGCATGCGGACGGCGATCGAGGCGCGCGACATGTTCACCAAGCTGATTGCAGCCGGGGTGACCGCCTTCCTCGGGTTCCAGGCGATCGTCAACATCGGCGGCGTCATCCGCATGCTGCCGATGACCGGGATCACGCTCCCGTTCGTCAGCCATGGCGGCTGGTCGTTGATCACGAGCTTCATCATGCTCGGGATGCTCATGGCCATCTCGGATAGGAACAATCGCGGTCAGCTATCAACTTTCAGCGATCAGCCGCACCAAGGAACTTCTTTCCGGCTGACCGCTGAAAGCTGATAGCTGACTGCTCTGAGCCAATGCCCTTAGCCGTCACATACGGGGCCGTCACCGACCGGGGGTTGAACCGGAAGCGGAGCGCGAACGAGGACCGGTTCCTGGCGCTGCCCGGGCAGGGGCTCTTTCTGGTCGCCGACGGGGTCGGCGGGCGGCGCGGGGGGCAGGTCGCGAGTCAGACAGTGGTCGACGTCTTCGCCGAGGTCTTCGCCGAGGTGCCGCGCGGCGAGCTGCTCCCGCTCCTCGCCGAGACCATCGCGCGGTGCAACCAGAGCATCTTCGAGTCGTCGGGCGAGGCCCCCGAGCTCGCCGGGATGGCGACGACCCTCGCCCTCCTCGTCGCCGACGGCGACCGGGCGATCATCGGGCACGTCGGCGACAGCCGCGTCTACCGCTTCGACGGGCGGCGGCTCCTCTGCGAGACCGAGGACCATAGCGAGGTGGGCGAGGCGGTCCGCGCGGGCCAGCTCACCGCCGCGCAGGCGGCGCGCCACCCGCGGCGCAACATCATCAACCGTGCGCTCGGGGCGGAGCCCGAGGTCGAGCCCGACTTGAAGACCGTGCCGCTCGACGCGCGGACCCGCTTCCTGCTCTGCAGCGATGGCGTCAACCGGCACGTGCCAGACGCCGAGATCGAGGAGTTGCTTGCGGGCGGGGCGCACCCGCAGGCGATCTGCGCGCGGTTGAAGGACCTGTGCTACGAGCGCGGCGCCGAAGACAACCTCACGGCGGTGGTCGTCGACCTCGGCGCGCGCGCGTACACCGAAGAGCCGACGCGCCCCTCGCTCCCGAGGGCGGTCCCGTCCGCGACGTCACCCGCGTCGCGCATTGAGGTCGAGTTCGGAGCTGACGGCGCATTGCCGCCGCCGAAACGGAAGGGGCAAGCCATGGACCATGCCACGACGTCCCGGCGCCGCGGGTCGCTCGCCGGCGGGCTCATCCAGTTGCTCGTCGTTCTCGCGCTGCTCGCGCTCTCCTTCTGGGCTGGGCGCCACTACGAGGAGATTCGCGGCTGGGTGACGGGGGCGTCTGAGGCGCCGGCCGCTTCGGCGGAGGCGGGCGGCCAGAGCGACCCGGAGCTGGCGGCGGCGCGGGCGCTCTTCGAGGAGCGGCGCTACGAGAAGGCCCGCGATCGGTTCGCCGAGTTCGTCCGCCGTGACCCGGCAAACGCCGAATACCGTTTCTGGCTCGGGCGGGCGAGCTTCGAGACCCGGCAGTATCAGGAGGCGATCAAGCAACTGCGCGAGGCGGCCGAGCGCGACGCCAGGCTGCCCAACGTCTACGTCCACCTCGCGCTCGCCTACGGCGCCGCGGGCGACCGGCGCGGCGCGGACGAGAGCTTGCGCCGTGCTCTCTCTCAGTAGATTTTGAAATTTAAGATGCCGGAGTTGAGGTTAGAAAATAGTCTGGTTGATGAGCGCTACGAGATCCGCGAGAGGCTCGGGCTCGGGAGCTATGCGGAGATTTTCGTCGCGCGCGACCGGGTGGCCGGGGGGCAGGAGGTGGTTATCAAGGCGCTCAACACCAGCCTCCAGGGGACGCCGGAGGAAGAACTGGAGCGCACGCTGATTGAGAATTTCCAGAACGAAGCGGTCGCGCTCGACGCGGTCCGCCACCCGCACGTCATCCTCCGCGTCGGGCACGGGACGGCGGCCGACCTGCGGGGCGTGCCGTTCCACTATCTGGTGCTCGAGTACATGCCAGGGGGGGATCTGCTCCGGCTCTGCCGGGCGCGGCCCGGCCGGGCGCTGAAGCTCGGCACCGGGCTCGCCTATTTCCGCCAGGCGTGCGAGGGGCTGGCCTACGCGCACAGCCGGGGCGTCATCCACCGCGACCTCAAGCCGAACAATTTCCTGCTCAGCGGGGACCAGCGGACGCTCAAGATCGCAGACTTCGGCGTTGCCAAGATGGCAGCCGAGGACGACGGGCAGATCACGCGCGTCGGGGCCGGGCTCTACGCCCCGCCCGAGCACCACCCCGACGAGATAGGCGGGGCGCGGGCCGAGCGGCTGACGGCAGCGGCCGACATCTACTCGCTGGCAAAAAGCTTCTACACCGTCATCGGGGGCCGCGCGCCGAGCGAGTTCGTCTGCCGGCCGCTCGCCGCGCTTCCTGGTTCAGTTCAGGGGGAGGTCTGGGCCGGGGCGCTGCTCTCAATCCTGCGGCGGGCGACGGCCGACGACCCGGCTGCGCGCTACGCCACGGTGATCGAGTTCTGGAGTGACCTCGCGGGCGTCGCCGCGCTCGGCGGGGCAGGTGAGGAGTCGGACGACGCGACGACGGTCGTCAAGCCGCGCCTGCAGGTCAGCCCCGGCCGGCTCCCGAGCTCCCCCGAGCAGCCGGAGTTCGAGCCGGTCTTAGCCAGTTCGGCGTCGCGCGAGGTGGCCCCGGCTGCCGCGCCGGCCCTCCCGCGCGGCGCGCCGGTCGCTTACGCGCGCCCGCCGAAGATCGTCGTCGACCTCAAGCCGCCCCCGCCGCCGCCCCCGGCCAGGCGCGCGCCGGCCGCGCCACAGAAGCCCGCGGCCAAGGCCCCGGCGCCGCCCCCGACCCGGCGGCAGCGGCTCGCGCGCTCACTGACGGCGACCTTGCGACAGCGTCTCTTCGTCACCCTGCTGGTGCTCGCCTTCCTCGGCGTGCTGGTGAGCACCTACCATTACGCGAACCTCAACGCGACGCCGAGCCGGATCCAGGTCGTCGCCCAGAACCTCAACGTGCGCTCCGGGCCGGGGTCGAGATTCGAGTCGTTCGGTTCGGTGGCGGGCGGCACGCGCCACAAGGTTCTCGGGCGGGCAGAGAACGGCTGGCTGCGCATTGAGGTCGGTGCCTGGAGCACGGTCGAGCCCAGGGCCGACGGGGCCGCCGCCGACCCGAAAGAGGGTTGGGTCAACGGTGCCCCCGAGTTTGTTAGTGTAGTCTCGCGCCGGTGGTGGTAGAATCCGGGGGCGAAGGATGAAGTCGCGGGGCATTTCATCCTTCATTCTTGTTGTGGAGGGCTCATGGGGATTACCAGTTTACTCGGCGAGTTCCGGAGGTGGCTCGACGGCGAGGACGCCGCGACGCTCCAGCCCGACCAGCCGCGCGCCCGCCGGGCCTACGAGGAGTTCCTCGTCGCCGTCGCGCGCGAAGTCGAGGCGGTCATGCAGCGCGAGATGTTCACGCCGCCGGGCGGCCCGACCTACATCCCGCGCGAGTACCTGGTCTTTCTCAGCAAGGAGGACGACATCGAGTGGCAGGGCGATAAGCGTGAGGGGCTCGAGCGCGGGCTCTTCTTCGTGCTCTCGGAGCGCGCCAAGGAGTTGGTCGGCGACAAGGACGTCCAGACCAAGACCTTCGCCGTCGAGCTGCGGGTCGACGGCACGCTCCAGAAGGGAAAATTCCGCGTCCAGCCGGTCTGGGACAGCTCCTCGCCCCGCACCGAGGTCAAGCCGCGGGCCAAGGTCGCCGCACCCCCGGCCGAGCCGGCCGAGGAGACGATCTCGGCTGCCGCGCCCGCCGGGGGCGAGATGACGGTCGTCCGCCCGCGAGCGCCGCTTTTCACCGTCGAGGTCGTGCGCGAGGGCGAGGCCCCGGAGTCGCGTCCCTGTTACCTGCCGAAGGTCGTCATCGGGCGCGGCTCGAAAGATTTTCAGGTCGACCTGCGGCTCGAAGGCGATCTCGAGATCAGCCGCAAGCATGCCGTCATCGAGCGGCAGCCGGACGGCTCCTTCACCGTCTCCTGCGAGGGGCGCAACTCGCTCGAGGTGGGCGGCCGCGAGCTACCCCAGGGCGACCGCGCCGAGCTCAAGGCCGGAGAGGTGATCAAGATCGGGACCTACGAACTGCGCATTAAGAACGGCGCTGGCCCAGCGAAGTCGGAGTAGGACATGGATCGCGACGAGACGATGGACACGCACAGAAAGTCGATCCAACGGATGTAAGGAGAAGAGGATGATGCATTACGCCCGCAAGTCGGTGGTCGCTTCCTTACTGGTGACGCTCATGCTGGTCGGGTGCCCAGCGGAACTGCAGCGGCCGGACGAGGCCGCGCGGCGCCCCGACCTCGCGCAACTGACTGCCCGCCTCTCCGAGCCAGGCGGCTACTTCGGCTCGGACAACCTGGTCTCCAACGAGCTCTCCTACCAGCACGTCCTGGCCAAGCTCGCGCACATGAATGTCGCAGGCGGGGCCTACATCGGGGTCGGGCCAGACCAGAACTTCACCTACATCGCCCAGATCAAGCCGCGCGTCGCCTTCATGCTCGACATCCGGCGCGACAGTCTGCTCCAGCACCTGGTCTTCAAAGCGATGTTCGTCATGGCGCGGAACCGGATCGAGTACCTCTGCCTGCTCTTCGGGCGGCCGGTCCCGCCGCGCGCCAAGGAGTGGAACGGCAAGTCGATCCGCGAGCTGACCGACTATATCGACCGCACCCCCTCGAACCCGAAGCTCATCGAGAAGACGCGCGCCGAGGTCCGCCAGCGGGCGGCGACCTACGGCATCCCGCTCTCGGAGCGGGACTACGAGACGATCGACGAGATTTACCAGGCCTTCTATACCTCGGGGCTCGAAGTCCGCTACACGATCCGCGACCGCCCCTCCGGCCGCTTCTTCCCGCCCTACCGCGAGCTGCTGCTCGAGAAGGACTTGGACGGCCGGCAGCGGAATTACCTGGCGGCCGAGACCGACTTCCAGTTCCTGAAGCGGATGCAGGAGCGCAATCTGATCATCCCGGTGACCGGGGACCTCTCGGGGCCGCGCGCGCTGCGCGCGATCGGGCAATACCTGACCGAGATCGGCGAGCGGGTTTCGGCCTTCTACACGTCGAACGTCGAGTTTTACCTCGTCCGCCAGAGCAGCTTCGAGCGCTTCGTCGAGAACCTCAAGGGCCTGCCGATCGACAGCCGGAGCGTGATCATCCGCAGCTACTTTAACTACGCCTACTACACGTCGCAGCACCCGCAGACGGTAGAGAACTATTTCAGCGTGCAGTTGCTCCAGACCATCGACAGCATCATCAAGGATCAGGGCGCGGGCGGCTACGAGTCTTACTACGACCTGGTGACCAAGCGGAGCATCGAACTCAAGCCGTGAGGAATGGCCCACGGATAACACGGATCGGGCGGATCGGCACAGATTTCTGATCCGTGAGAATCCGTTAAATCCGTGTCGTCCGTGGGCCATTCCTCAGTGAAGAGGTGATTACTTCTTCTCCGTGAAGTTGACGGAGGCCGAGGTGTTCTCCCAATCCATCTTGAGGACGCCGCCGGCGCCCGCCTTGTCGAGCGAGATGGTGAAGGCCTCGACCGGGGCGCTCAGCTTCGACACCTTCATGTCGACGCGCGCTAGTTCTTCCTTCTCATACTCAGGCTTGTAAGGGATGCCCCACTGGCCGGTTTGCTTGTTAATGATCAGCTTCCAGCCGCTCGCGTTCGGCACCGTGAAGAGGGTGTAAGTGCCTTTCGGGACGTTGACGCCGCCGATGACGAGGTCGGCCTCGGTCGTCAGGTGGGTCGCCTTGTTGGCGCCCGTGCGCCAGACCTGGCCGTAGGGCACAAGGTCGCCCATGATTTTGCGGCCGCGCATCGAGGGACTGCCGTAATCGACGGAAATCTTCTTCCCGTTGAGCACCATCTCAGCCGACTTGCGAGGGCTCTGCTGCTGCGCGAAAAGGGCCGTGGCGGCGAGTGCCGCGGCGGCGAAGGCGACGATTAAGCGTTGCTTGCCAAATCTCATATTAAGGATCTCCAGAAAAAGGGGTTAGCACGGTGCGGGTGATTCAGCCGCCTGACAGCATACACGAGGGCCGCTGATTTTTAAACCCGGTGTCAATGCTGGATCAGATCGACCTTGACGACGAAAGTGTCGGCCGTCGGGGAGACGCTGACCTCGACGGTCCAGGGCTGCGGGTCCTTCGGTTTGAGCCCGATGCCCCGCGTCGCCGCCTCGCGCTCGACGTTCGAAAGCGCCAGCGCCGGGCCCTGTCGGACGCTCGTCCGCCTCTCCGCGCCCGCGCCGGCGACGACTTGCTTCCAGAAGGCGCCCTGCGGTCCCCACTGGCAGCCCGCCGGGTTGGCTTGAGCCCGACAGAGCGCCAGCAGCTTCTCACCGCTCGGCACCTCGTCGGAGAGCGGCCGGCGGCTGACGACGAGCCAGAGGCGATTGGTCGACGGTGGGTCATTAAATTCGAACCACCGATTGTCGGGGTCGGGCTCAAAGCTGGACGGCACCTCGTACGGGACGTGGGCCGTGATCCGATTCTCCCCGCCATTCAGGCGCGGATTGGGGAAGAGCATGGCGGGCTCTCCTTCGCCGTCCTTGGTGATCT
>Ga0075431_100004996_pt1 | contig 13052 bp, 13 predicted proteins | sample RhiMetdeltSRZDD5_FD_75297 | JGI IMG/M metagenome (GOLD analysis project Ga0075431, IMG submission 75297) | Populus rhizosphere microbial communities from Tennessee, USA - Rhizosphere MetaG P. deltoides SRZDD5 | ecosystem: Host-associated > Plants > Roots > Rhizosphere > Soil | place: USA... | reverse complement strand
TTGAGCACGGCGGTGAGCGCCCTCGGAGTGTGGTGGGCGGACCCGGTAGCAGCCCTTGTGATCGCGGCCTGTGCGCTTGCCCTCGCCATAACGCTTGTGCGGCAGTAGCATCATGTCCGCCCAAGCATCGATCCACGCGCTGCCTGGAACGGGCGTTGGCCCCGAACCATTGCTTGCCGTGTAGGTTCGAGGCCAACGCTTGATCCCGGGACCTGTGCGTTAGGGGCGCTCGGGTCGCATGAATCGGGATCTCTCTACCGTCTTACCTTTCGTCCGGTCGCTGGCCAAGGGGCTAAGGTCACGTTCCGGTGGAAGTCGGACCTGCTCGGCGAGCGGTGATGAGATGCCGGGTTGAGTGAGCCAGGAACGGTCCGTCCCGTCGTAGAAGGCCATCGAGTTCTAGGAGTTTGTCGCGATACTCGTCGACGGAGAAGTCAGGGACCCACCACACGCACTTTCGCAGGATCCAGACGACCGCGCCGACATCGAAGAACTCCATACGACACAGCGCGGTCTGAAGGTCGGTCACCGTGAGGCCGGCGCTTTCGGCCGCTGCGATCTCGCGGGACGGATCCCGAGCCGATCGGTGTTTGGGTTGCGGACCAATGAAGAACTCGATCAACTCGAACGCGGACGCCGGGCCGACGTGCTGGGCGAAGTAGTGGCCGCCCGGTTGGAGGACGCGGTGTATCTCCGTCCAGGGAGGGCTCACCGGATGACGCGCGGTCACCAGCTCAAATGATCCGTCCGCGAAGGGCAGACGATCGTCGCCGCTGGTTTCGTGGATCTCGACGCCTCTGGGTGCGAGGAGCTCGCGTGCCCGTTGGGCGTTGGGCGGCCACGACTCAGTGACGCACATCCGCTCCGGCAGCATCGCTGCCTCGGCGAGCACTTCGCCTCCGCCGGTGTCGATATCGAGTGCCGATCGAACCGTTGCCAGGCGTTCGACGAGCAGACGGGCGTAGCCCCATGGCGGTCGTTCCTCGGTCGCGCGCCCGTCGAGCCAGTGGAAGTCCCAACCGGTCACATCGGCTGACTCAGCTTCGCTCACCAGTTCATCGAACGACTGCATGCCCCATCTTGCTCACAAACACGGGCGATGCGGCACGCCCCTTCGACGACGGGCCGGTCCGATCGTACTGCCCAGCCGGCTCGGCCGAGCCGGCTGGGCAGGTCCACGTCGGCTACGAACGCGTCAGCGCTGAGGTAACAGCGCACACAGTCGTGGTTGGGCCCCTAAGCGCGTAGTGGAGCGCAGAGATCGCGGGTCGTGCCGGAGGACGAGAGGATCGTCGTGACCCCGTCCGCGCTCTGGCTGAACACCAGCCGACCCGGGTACAGGGTGGTCGAGGGTCCGCCTGGGTCGGTGGGGAACAGGAAAAGGATGCTGGGTCCGGCGACCGTGAAGATGGTCGAGCCATTGGGGCCAGGCTTCGCACTCACCAACGCTCCGGCGGTGCGAACCTTGGTCGTCCTCCCCGTCGTCTCGTTTTCGAGCGTGAACGTTCTAGAACCGGCGGCCAACACCGCGCGGGGGCCGACCTGGACGGGATTCCCGTGACTATCCCCGAACGTGACACCTACGTCGAACCCTTGGCATGAAGGAAAGACGAAATCTTGAGCGTCCGCCGGGAGCGCGGTCGCTCCAACCGCGAGGGCCGTGACGGCGACACAAGTGGCAGCTCGCCGGAGGGTAGTTCTTAGGGATAGTTTGGCGCTGTTCTCGGTGAGAGCACCTGCGTGTCGAAATGCTTGAGTTTCGGTCATGATGGCCACCAATCCTGGGCGTGCATGGGCACACACCCCATCGCAGGATCCGGGCTCAGGCCAGGAAGCCGGACCCATCTCCACCCCCGGCTAAAACTCTGCCCAGGTTCAAGTGGGAGGACATTGGGCTCCTGGGCGCCGACTCTGATGCCTGTTTACCGTACGCATACGGGTAGTGACAGGGTCACAGGTCCTGAATCGGTTCGGACGGCCGTCCAGAGTGACGCTGATGCGACTGCCCTAATGGCTAACAACTGTGTGCCCTCTCACGAGGAGCGGATCGGTACGGGTTCTCTTCTTGTGGGCATCTCTGTTAAAACGTCGGGAAGTCATTAGACGGCTGGTAATTTGCAGGGCCGCTTTACGTTTTAGTTCGGGATTTACGACTCGCGGACATCGTCCGCGAAAGTGCGGACCTTTGGCTCTACCGGGTTGACCGACGGGTGCGCACACGGTTGGAACGTTCGCGGAGCGCGCGGTCGAGTCAGCTCGGCCCGCCTTCACGAAGGGAGCACATCATGAGAGCACACCGATGTGTGATTGCGATCGCGGCGGCCGGCCTGCTGGCTGGGCTGGCGTTAGCACCGGCACGGTCCGCGACCGGTCCGGAGGGCCGCGACCCCGGGACTCCGCATGCATCAGGCGGCAATCGATCCGAGCAGCACATCGTGTGGTCACAGTTCGTCGACCTCGACTTCAGCGGCGCCCGAATCATGATCAGCGACATCCATGGTCACCACACACGCCAGCTGACGCATCCTCGCCACGGCGTGACGGACACCAACCCGGAGATCTCCCCGAACGGACGACGCGTGGTGTTCGAGCGCGACCTTCCGAAGAAATCCCATGTCGTGGTCATCGGTATCCACGGCGGGCATCGGCAGGTGCTGCCCGGATGCAACCGCAAGTGCTTGGGTGACAGCCTGCCGAGCTGGACACCGGACGGCCGCCACCTGCTCGTCCAGCGGGCCTTCGGTCCCATCGTCAACGACAGCGCCTCGTCGGCGCGGCTGTGGAAGACAGACCTCGACGGGAAGCACTTCGTCCCGGTGTCCAAGCAAAGGATGGACGGCAGGTTCGAAGACTTCAACGCATCCTTCGCTCCGGCCGGCTACATCGTGTTCGCCCGATTGAGCCTCGCGCGCGATCAGAACGCGATCTTCCGGATGAACCGCGACGGCTCGCACGTGTGCCGCCTCACCCCGTGGAAACTGAACGCCGACACGCCCGACGTCTCACCCGCCGCCAAGGGACCGACCAAGAACCGCGCAGTCTTCGAGACGTACGGACACAATGGTCCTCCGGCCGGCTTGGCGTCAGCCGTCGCCACCGTCGAAGCGACCTGCGGCGGTGATCACCACATCCGCTATCTGACATCGCCACACAGCGTGCCGGTCTGGCACTTCAACCCGGGGTGGTCGCCGCACGCCACCCATCTAGTGTTCGTCAGGTTCAAGTCCGTCAAGGGCGATCCCATCTTGCACGGCGACATCGTGACGAGCGGTCGGAATGGCAAACACCGCGAGGTCATCACCCACTCGCCATTGTTCGACTTCCGCCCGGACTGGGGCGTCGCTCCGAAATAGGCGTTCGACGCGAGAACGACTAGGGCGGGAAGTCCCAATCTCTTGGGAGATGTCGCCGAGTAACGCCGGTGCGAACGTCGTCGGTAGGTCCCAATGGCGAGCACTGATGTATTTGGATGAGGCCGGGACCTTAGCTGTGACATCGGGCCCTCTGACCCATGCATTAACACACCCGAATAGACCTATCGTCCATTCACGAGTGCGCTTGCGAGTCGAGCCGATTCGGCCATTCGAGGGAGCAGGCGCCGGAGGCGGTGGCCCACTGCGCCATCCGCCGTGGGGAGGCGTCATAGCGGCGCGGAAGGAGAACCTCCATGAGCATGCGCACGATACGTTTCGCGGTCGCGGCGGTTGGCGCGACCCTTGGTGTGGTTGCAGCGGTCGGCCCAGCTGTCGCCGCCGGCCCGAACTCATTCACGCTGCACCTTGACTGCGACAACGGCAAGTCGTACGACATCTTCGTCAACGACCCCCACACGGTCGCCGCACACGTCGAGGGCTCGAACGCGATTGCCGTGCTGAAGGGCGGCAACGGCACCGGCGTCCCAGCGTTCCTCCCCGGCGGACCGCAGGCAGACCGGATCGTGAACTGTGACACCGGCATCCCGGGATTCACCGCCATCGTCTTGTTCACGCCCGCGAACGGGCACTGACCCAGTCTCCGCACCGTGGGATCCAGTCAACTGTCTGTTGATCGCGGTGCGGCTCGTCGTAGCCCCCGTGCGTCGTCAAGGCTCTGTGGGGACGATCGGTTGACAGCGGCGTATGGCCGCCTCGGTGACCCTACGAGGTCTGAGATGACGCGCAACACTCGATCACATCCAGAAGGACGACCGCGCAGCGCGTACGTACCCGGGCGGTCGAGATAGCGAGATCACCCTCGACCGAGCGACATGCGAAGCGTTTTGTCGACGGGGTTGTGGCGAAGGTTTCGACGCCGATGTAGGTGTCGAGGGGATCCAACTGGCCGCCATCGAGGTATGCGGTGTCCACGCCGTCGCCACCGACGATGGTGCCCGCCTCGCCGTCTGGCGCGATGTAGAAGCTGTCGGTGCCATCCTGGCCATCGGAGTTGTCCTTACCCGGGCCAGGTGTCAGTTCATCCTCGCCTTTGCCGCCATAGATGCCGTCGTCCGAGCGACCGTCGTACAGGGTGTCGTTGCCCGGACCTCCGTACGCGGTGTCGTCACCACGTCTCGACGGTGTCGTCGTCGTCCTGGCCACACAGGAAGTCGACTCCGCGGTCGCCGCGAAGCCGTGCGTTGGGCTGCCCCGAGCAGCAAACACATCCACCAGCGACGCGAGCGAGCCCGGCGGCCGAAGGAACTGCCTGCCTGCGGGAACGCCGAGTCCAGCGTTCAGCCGACAACCCAGACCGGACTGGGAATGTCGAATGCGCTTACGGGCTGCTGATCCTGGCGCTTCCGAGGATTCTGTGCTCGTGGGAACCTCGACTCGAGGCTGGGGCGTCTTCCGGTCGAGGGTGTAGGTGTTCGATTGGGGATCGATGGCTAGGGACGACGACGACATCTCGGCGTTCGTGGAGTCTCGTTGGGGACGGCTGGTTCGGTCGGCTGTGCTCTTGGGCTGCTCGAGCAGCGAGGCGGAGGACGTTGTTCAGTCAGCGCTGATTCGGTGTGTGGTGCATTGGCCCAAGGTCCGGAGCGCAGATGATCCTGATGCCTATGTGCACCGAATCCTGATCAATACCTTCACCTCGGCGCGGCGTCGGAGATGGTTGCGAGAGCACGCGGTGGCTGTCGTTCCGGAGAACGCCTCGCCGGATCAGATCGGCGAGGTTGATGTGGCTGACGCGGTGGTACGGGCGCTCCGTCGGCTGGGGGTGGATCAGAGGACGGCTGTTGTATTGCGCTACTACTCGGGTCTCAGCGAGCGCCAGATGGCCAGCGTCCTCGGCGTCGCTCCTGGCACGGTGAAGAGCCGTCTCGCGCGGGGCCTTCGAGCGTTGTCCGAGGATCCGCAGCTGGTAGAACTGCGAGGAAATCCATGACCGACCGACAGCTCAGCGACATCCTGGACGATGCCGGTTCGCGAATCTCGGTGAGCCCGGCTCCACTTCCGGTCATCCTTGCCGAAGCGGCGCATCGTCGGCGACTGCGAGCCGCCAGTTGGTTCGGCGCGATGACGGTCGCGGTGGTGCTCATCATCGTGGCCGGGGCAGTCTGGCTGCCCGGGTCGACCGGCGGCAGCGCGCCGCCGCCTGGCGACGGCCGTCCCCCGGTCGCAGGCGGAGACAGTCGCACAAAGGAAGTGGAGGTGTCGCGGGCCGAGGTGGAGCGCCGCTGCACGATTGTCTGGCGGAATCTCTACGGCGCCGACCTGCTCCCGGTCGAGTTGCGCAAGGACGATACCGGCCCGTGGTTCGAAGGCGATGCGGTTGAGATCGCGAACTGGTGGGATGTTGCGGTCTGGGACAAGCTCGAATATGGCGGCCAAGGTGAGCCGCTGAATGGAATCGACTGTGTCGTTCCACAGGCAGGCCTCGAGGACACGACCGGCACCATCGATGTTCCGCTGCCGACCGCCGACGACCAGGCCGGCATCCGCGCGGCCTGCGGCCGGTGGCTCGGCTGGGACTTCTCCGACTGGCAGGTCATCGCCGCCGACAGCAGCGACACCAGGCTGGCGGCGGTGCTCGGCTCGTCCGACGGGTACGTGACGAACTGCCGACTCGACGAGGGGTATGTCGCTCCGAGCGGACACCTGGACCTGGCCGACCACGGCACCGACCCCGACCGCGCGTACACCCCCAACGTTGAAATCACTCCCGCGTCGATGCACCCGAATGACGGCCTGCCTACACGCGACTACGAGATCATTCCGTACTTCTGTCGGCGAGATCCACCCGGCCGGTGGGTGGCTGACTGCCTGGGCACGGGCTATGTGTTCGGCCCTGAACCGGCCGCGCGGATCGTGATCACCGACGTCACGGGCACTGCGCATGAGATTCCAGTGATCGACCGCTGGTTCGCCTTTGCAGGAACGGTCACGAATGAAGCCGGCACCGACCACTCCCACGGAGGACTGCACCTCACCGTGTACGCAGCAGATGGAACCACCCTCGCGGACTACGACGAGTCCGACATGCCACTTAGCACCTGACGCCCACAAGAGCACGTCTCGGCTATGACTGCGGCTTCTCCACGACGAAGGCGAACTTGCGTACCCGCCCAGCTCGGAGCCATTCGCTCCAGCGCCGATGGGTGACCAGCAGTTCATCCAAGGCGTGCCTGCCGAGACTCGCCGTGATATCCGAGGAGTCGGCCGCGAACGCGTCGGCCAATGAATCGACCACGTCCCGGTGGGATCCACTGACGTCGTCCTGCCATCGCACGTGTAGCCCGACTCGCGCCAAGCTGGAGAGCATGTCGGGCAGCGGAACGGGCCACACCGTGTCGGGGTGGGGGATGCTTGCTCTCTCCGCGTCCGTCAGGGGCTGGCCCTCCTCCATCGTGAAGGCGAACCGCCCTCCTGCCTTCAGGGCCATGGCAATCTCATCCAGCAGGGTCTCCTTGTCGGGAAAGGCGAGCATGGTCTCGAGCAGCAGTACGACGTCGAACGGACCGGTCGGGACCGGCGGGATCCGCGAGACCTCGAAGCGACAGTCGAGGGAGCCGGCATGCCGACGTGCGACCGCGATCGCACGAGTGCTGGCGTCGACCCCCAGATAGGTGCATCCAAGTTCCCGGGTGAGGAACCGTCCGGGTCCGGCGATTCCGCAGCAGAGGTCAAGCACCGAGACCTCGGGACCAATACCCGCCTTGACGGCCAGGGACAGGATCTCTGATGCGCACATGAAGCCTTCCTGACCGACGAACTCGCCGGGTGCGTACGCCGACAGCCTTGCCGGCCGCAAGGCCCGGTCGAAACGGGCACGCTCGTTCGGCTTGATGCTGGCTCCGTGGGAAGACCCGTTCGTGTCATGGCTCGTTCGGGTCCTGTTCGCGGCGGTGGAAGTGTCGGCCGCGCCCTGATCGGCGGCGGTCACCGGCTGTACGCCGCGAGGAAGCGGTCGCGGAAGGCGTCCATGGGCCAGACCGGCCCATTCGGGTTCGGCCTCAGGCCGTCCTGCCAGCCCCATCCAGAGATTCGGTCGATGATGGCCGGATCGTGTGCGATGACCGTGATGGGCACGTCGTGACTCGCGCCTTGACCGCTCACGATCGGGGCAGGCTGATGGTCGCCGAGGAGGATGAGCACCGTGTTGTCGTTGCCGTACCTTTCCACGAAGGAGACGACGGCGCGCAGGCAGTACTCGATGGATTGTGCGTATGCGGCTTTGACGTCATCCGGGTCCCGCCATACCTCGTCCGCGGTTTTGGCGTGGTCACGGATGCGATAGAAGATCGAGCCGTCGCCGAGGTGGTTCCAGGGGATCATGTGGGGGAGTGGTGCCCACGGCGCATGGCTCGAGGCGAGGTCGACCTGCGCCATCAAGGGAGCGCGGTCCCGGCTCGCGAGCTCACGGCGCTGAAACTCCGACAGCGCGTACTGATCCGGCATGTCGGCGACGCCGAACTCCGGACCGTGATAGCCGAAGTCCGACTTGTCGTATATCCTGTCGAGCTTGTAGAACGCCTCTCCCTCCGGCCAGTCCGAGTTGTTCGTCGGCATGATTCCGACGGTTCGCCAGCCCTCCCGGCTGAAGATTCCGCTGAGGGTCGTCCGGTCGCTGTCGAGCAGCCGATTGAACAGCAGCTGGTTGTCGATCCACACACCCGACTGCAGCGTGGAATGGGCCAGCCAGCTGACGCCCCCGAACGTCGGTGAGGTGAGATAGGCGCTCCGCGAGGAGAATCCGGCCGCACGCAAGCGACGTGTGCCGGCGTCGATCGTGGGCCTGACCTGCGCCGCGACCGGCGTGCCTTCCAGCGCGGTACGACCGTAGCTCTCGACGAAGACGACGAGCACGTCCTTGCCCCGCAGTCCGCCGAGCAGGTCGGTTCGGTCGCGGTAGTGGTCATCTGCCATCGCCGCATCGAACCGCTGGAGTTCTTGTACGTCGGCAGCGATCCCGCGCACCTTGCCGACGACCAGGCTGCCCGCGTCCTCCGAGGCCAGCGGCTCCGCCGACCCGACGTGGAGCCCGGACGCTGCAGCGGCGATCCAGATCACAGCGAGCCCGGCGAGGGTGCGCACCGACCAGTCGCGATGGCGGTCCGCGAGTCCGGTAACCCGCACCACCGCGAGCGGCATGCAGACGAGGACGGCGAGGACGAGCACCCCGGCCGAGATGGCCGCGATGGTGGCGCCGGCCGTACCGATCGACTCGCGGACGACGTCAAAGGCAGGCGTGAAGTAGAAGTCCTGGTCCGTCACCACGCTGTACGGGCGGTCGAGAGCTGCGTAGAACCCGACGTCGAGAAGTTTCCAGACGGTCAACAGGCCAAGAAGCACACCCAGCACTGCTGCGGTGATTCGCCGCGGCCGGCGCGGGAGGACGAGGGCCAGGCCGAGCAGCACCAGCCCCTCGATCGGGATCCGAACGAACGCACCGAGCGTCATGTCATCGGCGCGGTTCGGCGCGACGAGCGCGAACCACACCAGCAGCACGGCCACGAGACTGGTCGCTGCGGCCACCTCTCGTCGTCCGGGCCGGCCGGTGGCTACGGTCGGCACCGCGTGGCGATGACGCCACAACCACCAGACATCCCGTCCGAACGACTCGGCCAACAGCGCCAACGCGGCGATCAGCGCGGCTTCGATTACCCAAGGAGGCAGGAGATCGGCCGCCGCGACGGTGAGCACGATGCCTTGGACCGCGGTCACCACCCTGCGCCAGTAGCGCGGCGGCAGCTGTCGGCGCAGCCAGGGGACGGCCCAGCCCGCGACGGCGAAGGCGTAGCGCATGCCGCCGATCGCAAGCACCCACCAGCCGACGTCGCGAGCGACGTACACGCTCAGCACCAGCATCAGGAACGCGTCGACCTCGCCGTCGAACCGCGCGCCGAAGGTCGACGTCGTGCGCGTGTGTCTCGCGATCCGGCCATCGACCGCGTCGAGTACGAGTGCGACGACCGCGAGCGTCACCAGGGTCGCGACGGCGGGCGGCTGTACGAACGAATCCGCCGTCAGCGCCGCCACGCCACAGGCGAGCGTGGCCCGGGAGAGGGTGACCAGATCCGCCGGTCCCAGCGTGGTAACTCCGTTTCGTGCCATTCCGGCGGCCACCGACGTATTCAGAACAACACCACACGCGAGTCCTACGACCCAGCCGAGACCGCCGAGGCCGACGGTCATCCCGAGCGTGGCGAGCAGGGCAACCAGCGCTGTCATACCGACGGCCGGCCCGCTTCGCGTCCCGAGCATCGCACCTCCCTCGCTATGGCTACAGCAACGGTACGTACGTTGCTAGTGTTCGGATTTCCGAAAGCGGGGAGAGCTGCCGATGCGTACTGAGGCCTTGGCGTTCTGGGTGCGCGAGCCCGGAGCGGGCGAGATCCGGCCGGTGCGGCTGCCGGAGCCCGGTACGGACGACGTCGTGGTTCGCACGTTGTGCTCCGGGATCAGCCGCGGCACCGAGACCCTGGTGTTTCGCGGAGAGGTCCCGAAGAGCCAGTACGGCGTGATGCGGGCGCCGTTCCAGGACGGAGAGTTCCCGGGGCCGGTCAAGTACGGCTACCTCAATGTGGGCGTGGTGGAGCACGGCCCCCGGGACTTGCTCGATCGCACCGTCTTCTGCCTGTACCCGCACCAGACCGCGTACGTGGTGCCGGCCGCGGACGTGCTTCCAGTGCCCGACCGGGTGCCGCCGGAGCGGGCGGTGCTCGCCGGAGCAGTGGAGACGGCCGTCAACGCGCTGTGGGACGCCGCACCACTCGTCGGTGATCGGATCACCGTCGTCGGTGCCGGAATGATCGGCTGCTGCGTCGCGCGCCTGCTGACCCGGTTCCCCGCTGTCGACGTCACCGTCGTCGACGTGGATCCGGCCAAGGCCAAGGTCGTGACCCGTCTGGGGGCGGGCTTCGCCTCTCCCGCGGAGGCCAAGGACGGTCGTGACCTGGTCGTACACGCCAGCGCGACCTCCTCCGGGCTCCAGCTCGCGTTGGATCTGCTGGCCCGAGAAGGCACCGTCATCGACCTGTCCTGGTACGGCGATGCGGAGGTCCAGCTCTCGCTCGGGGGCGCCTTCCACTCCGGGCGGCTCCGGATCCGTTCCAGCCAGGTCGGGACGGTCTCGCCCGCCCGGTCCGGCAGCCGGACCCTGGTCGACCGGAGAGCCCTCGCGCTCGACCTGTTGCGCGATCCCGCCTTCGACGCGCTGATCACCGGCGTGTCCCCGTTCGACGAGCTGCCAGACCTGATGTCGCGGCTCGCGGCCGGGAGTCAATCGGCGCTCTGCCACACCGTCAGCTACGGCGAAGGGTGACCGGATGTTCAGCGTGACCGTGCGAGACCACATGATGATCGCCCACAGCCTGCGCGGCGAGGTCTTCGGACCCGCGCAACGCCTGCACGGTGCGACCTACGTGGTGGACGCGACCCTCCGGTGTACGGACCTCGATGACGACGGCATCGTCGTCGACATCGGACGCGCGGGTCAGGAGCTGCACGCCGTGCTCGGCGAGCTGAGCTACCGCAATCTGGACGACGAAGCCGAGCTGGCCGGCATGAACACCACCACCGAGACGCTCGCCAAGCTGGTCGCCGATCGGCTCGCGGAGCGGGTGCACGCCGGTGCCCTCGGTGCCGACGACGGCCGGCTGACCGGCCTCGCGGTGGCCCTGCACGAATCGCACGTCGCGTGGGCGACATATGAGCGGGGGCTATGAGCGAGGCCACATGAACGTGGTCCATTTCGTTGTTCCCGAAGGCATCGACGATCCGGAGCGGCCGAGCGGCGGCAACGTCTACGACCGCCGGACCGGTTGCGAACTCGCCGCGCTGGGATGGTCGGTGCACGAGCACCAGGTGCGAGGCTCATGGCCGACGCCGGCTCAGGACGATCGGGCTGCGCTCAGGGACGTCGTCGGCGCTATCCCCGACGGCTCCGTGGTCCTGCTCGACGGTCTGGTCGCCTCGGCCGCCCCGGAGGTGCTCGTCCCCGAGGCGCACCGCCTCGGTCTGGTCATCCTCGTGCACATGCCGCTGGGCGAAGGTCCGCCGGGTCGAGCGGTGGAGGCGGCGCCCAGACGGGAGGCCATGGTGCTGTCGGCGGCCGCCGCCGTCGTGACGCCCGGCGAGTCGACTCGGCGCTGGCTGCTCGGCCGATATCCACTCCAGCCAGATCGGGTCCATGTCGCCGAACCGGGGGTCGATGCCGCGGACCTGGCGCCGGGTACGGCGACCGGCGGTGAGCTGCTCTGCGTGGCCGCAGTCACGCCGAACAAGGGCCATGATGTGCTGCTGGCCGCGCTGGCGATGGTCCGGCACCTCGGGTGGCGCTGCACGTGCGTGGGCACCCTGACCCGGGATCCGCGCTTCGTCGACCGACTGCGCAGACAGGCTCGAGACGATGGCATCGACGGTCGGATGCGACTCACTGGCCCGCTGACGGGCGCGGCGCTCGAGGCCGCGTACGCCGGCGGCGATCTGCTCGTGCTGGCATCCCGTGCGGAGAGTTACGGCATGGTCGTCACCGAGGCGCTGGCTCGCGGGCTGCCGGTGGTCGCCACGTCCGTCGGTGGACTTCCGCAGGCCCTCGGTGGCGAGTCCGACGGAGGGCGGCCGGGCCTGCTGGTTCCACCCGACGCCCCGGCTGCACTCGCCGAGGCGCTGAGTGCTTGGCTGGGCGATGTCGAGCTGCGACGGCGGTTGCGGCAGGCCGCCGAGCAGCGTCGCGACACACTGGTCGGCTGGTCCGCGACCGCGGATCGGATATCGCGCGTCCTCGAGGGGCTGGCGTGACGACCGGACAGGTCCGGCTGGCTCCCGAGTGGCTGGCGCTGCGCGAGCCCGCCGACGCGGCCGCGCGAGCGGCAGAGCTCGTCGAGGAGGTCCGCGGCTACCTGCCGCCTGCCGGCGGCACGACCGTCCACGATCTCGGTTGCGGCACCGGGTCGATGGCCCGTTGGCTCGCGCCGCGGTTGACCGGCGCCCAGCATTGGGTTCTGTACGACCGAGATGCCGAGCTCCTCACCCGCGCAGCCGCGGACCCGCCGGATGCAGCGGCCGACGGCGCCCCAGTCACCACGCAGACCCGCCTGCGCGACGTCACCCGGCTCCACCCGGAGGAGATGGCGGGAGCGAGCCTCATCACCGCCTCGGCCTTGCTGGACGGGATGACTTCGGACGAGCTCGAACGACTCGTCGCCAGCTGTGCTGGAGTCGGCTGTCCCGTGCTGATCACCCTCAGCGTCACCGGTCGCGTCGAGCTGACACCGCCCGACCCGCTCGACCGGTGCGTCGCCGACGCCTTCAATGCCCACCAGCGCCGCACCGTCGGCGCTCGCCGGCTGCTCGGACCCGACGCGGTCGACGCCGCGGTGGACGGCTTCACCCGGCTGGGCTTCGACGTCCTGGTCCGACCGAGCCCGTGGCGGCTCGGCGTCGGCCGGTCCGCGCTGGCGGCCAGGTGGTTCACCGGCTGGCTGGCCGCCGCATCCGAGCAACGACCCGAACTGGCCGAGGCCTCCTCATACCGACGAAGACGCCTTGCCGAGGCGGTCGAGGGCCGATTGTCCGTCACCGTGGGCCACGAGGATCTGCTGGTCCGGCCGGGCTGACCTCCTCCGCGGC
>Ga0075431_100004994_pt1 | contig 13056 bp, 10 predicted proteins | sample RhiMetdeltSRZDD5_FD_75297 | JGI IMG/M metagenome (GOLD analysis project Ga0075431, IMG submission 75297) | Populus rhizosphere microbial communities from Tennessee, USA - Rhizosphere MetaG P. deltoides SRZDD5 | ecosystem: Host-associated > Plants > Roots > Rhizosphere > Soil | place: USA... | reverse complement strand
CCCTTCTCCCGCATCTCCGCCTGTGCCAGCCGGATCTCCTGCCGCACCAGATCGGCCGTCTGCTGCGACGCGCGTTGGACCAGCTCGCCCACCGACGGCTCCTGGGGTTCGCCATCGCTCACGATGCACCTCCTCGGGTCATCTACCGATCTACGAGGTGACTACCCACCGTGAACGACCTCATAGGACTCACGTTCCCGACCGGTCAGGTCGGGAACGTGATCTCGACCCGGCGGTTGAGCGCCCGGCCCTCCGGGTTGTCGGCACCGCCCTCGACCTCGTTGGGCGCGACGGGCTGGGTCTCCCCGTAGCCCGTCACCTCGAAGGTGAAGTCGTCGTCCAGCAGCTCGTCCAGCTGAGCCCGCACTGCCTCGGCGCGCCGCTCCGAGAGGTCCTGGTTGTACGGCTCCTCGCCGTGGCTGTCGGTGTGCCCGCCGATGGTGACCGCGCGGGGGCCGAGGTCGTCGAGCTGGCCCGCCAGGTCCTCCAGCCGAGTGACGGCTTCGGGCGTCAGATCAGCGCGGTCGAACTCGAACAGCACGTCTGCGGCGAGCGTGACCGAGATCTCTTCGGGGGTCTCCGCGACCCGCTCGGCATTGTCGAGGGTGTTGACCCGGTAGGTCAGGTCGCGCACGCGGTACTGCAGGTCCCGCACCCGCGGATCGCCAGGCTCCTGGCGCAGCATCCCAAGTGCCGCGGAGGCCAGCAGCACCGGCACCAACCCCGCGACCACCAGGCCGCCGACCACCGGTGGCCACCGGTTCACTGGATCTCCAGGCCGCTGATGGTCGGGAACTGCGGGATCCGGACATCGACCGCGTCGAGATCGTCGGGAACGCCGCCGAACGTCGCGGTGATGGTCATCGTGCCGCCGGGAGGCACCGACTCGTTGTTGAGGTTGCCGGTGCACAGGCAGACGTCCTCGCTGTCGTAGACCGGCAGGTACATCCGCTGCGCTGCGTCGTCGACCAGGCCGATGCCCGAAGCGTCGTAGCGCGCGCTGATGCCGTAGTTGCCGCCACTGAAGACGACGTCGGCGGTGAACGTCAGCGGCTCGCTGTCGTCGGTCGGCGGCGCGGCTTCGTTGGTCAGCGCCAGCGTCAGCTCGACCAGCTCGTCGACCCGCTCCAGGCGGGTGACGTCGAGGCGCAGAGGCGTCGACCGGTCGTCGGCCACGTTGGCCCGCATCGACGCCTGGCTGGTGCCGAGGATCTCGTCCGGGCCCCCGGCCGAGTCGGCGCCACCCTCGTCACCGCTGGAGCTGGCGCCGTCGGCGGCATCGTCGGTCGCCGTCGTGTCGATGCTCTCGGTCCCGGCGAGGTCGCCGTCGTCGTCGTCGCCGGCGCACGCTCCGCCGAGGGCCGCGGCGAGCACGACGGCGACGCCGACGAGGAGCCCGCGTCGGGCCGGCTGGCGGGCCGGGCCGGTGGGATCGGGATTGGTGGTTTCCATGGTCACTTACGCACCTCCGTGAATCAGGCGAGTGGTGCTTCGTCGGATCGAGAGGCCGGAAAAGTTGCACCTCGCCGAAGAAATCCGGGATGTCGGCGTGCCCGGGCGGCCCGTGTCACTCCTCGACGACGTGCAACTCGTGGACCACCTCCAGGCGTTCGCCCGAATCGGCGGTGCCCAGCAACGTCACGGGCGCCCTCCCGGCCGACGTGCTGCGCAGCTGGACCGTGGGTCGGTTGGTGTAGACCGTGCCGTCGGGCATCAGCCACACCCACTGATCGACGTGCTGCGCGTCAGCGGAGAAGCTCACGGTCTCTCCCACGGTCGCCTCGCCTTCGCCGACGAGGGCGAGTTGCGCCTCGCCCGCCGGATCGGTGGCCTCCAGCCGCAGCTGTCCGTCGTCGAGGCGGGTCGTGGTCCACGCGTCGGCATCGTCACCACCCCCGGCCGTCACCACCGCGGTCGTCCCCGCTCCCAGCACGACGCCGGCCACCACCAGGAGCACGGCGCTCAGCAACCGCCGCCGGCTCGCGGCTGCGGACGACACGGACGGCGGTGGAGGAGGGATCACCGCCGGCGGGGGAGGGGCCAGCGCGGCCTCCATCTCCTCCCGCCACGTGGCGGCGTCCGGGTGCCGGTCCTGCGGGTCGTCGGCCAGGCCGCGGAGCAGCACCGGCACCAGCGCCACGGGTAGCCCCAGCTCGGTGACCACGCCGTCGAGCGTCCCCCGGTCGACCACGACCGCCTCGTCGCCCGGCGCTGCGCCGGTCAGCAGCCAGAAGACCACGGCCGACAGCCCCCACAGGTCGGCCCGGCTGTCGACCCGGGCCGGTGCTCCGCGCTGCTCGGGCGGCCGGAACCCGTCCGTGCCGCCAGCCACGGTGAGCCCTGAGCTCCGGGCCAGATCCTTGGACAGCCCCAGGTCGGCCAGCACCATCCGCTCGTCGGACCGTACGAGACTCCCGTCGGACGCCGCGGTCCCCGGCCGCACCGATCCCGGCGGGACCGACCGCAGCAGGATGTTCCGCGGGCTGAGGTCGCGGTGCACCAGGCCGGCCGCGTGCACGGCCTCCACGGCCGAGGCGAGCCCGGCCACCAGCGCGGCGACCGCCACCACGTCCGGGCACCATCCCTCGGCCCGCAACCCGGCCACCCGCCCGGCCAACGACCCCCGATCGGCGTGCTCGAGCACCAGGTAGGGCTGCATCCGATCGGTCTCGCCGGCGTCGTAGACCCGCACGACGTGGGGGCTGTCGATGCGGCGCAGCGCCCGGCCCTCGTTGACGAACCGGGCCCGGATGTCGAGGTCGAGGCAGTGGTTGTCGGCCAGCAGCTTGAGCACGACCGTGCCGTCGAGGCGCTCGTCGGTGGCCCGGTAGACGGTGGCGAACGCACCGGTGCCGATGACCTGGTCGATCGTGTAGCGCCCGATGCGTCGGTCCGGTGGGTTCAACGGGGTTCCTCCCGGTCGACGAGGCCGGCGAGCAGGGCCCGCCCCCGAGCCACGTGGGCCTTCACGGTGTTCAGGTTGCGTCCGAGTCGGGTCGCGACGTCGGCGTAGGGGAGGTGCTCGACGTCGCGGAGGAGCACCGCATCGCGGTAGCGCGGTGGTAGCTGGTCGAGCAGCTGCCGGACCGCGTGGCGGGACGCGACCAGCGAGCTCATCCGCTCGGCCGGGCTGGGCTCGACCGCCTCCCGCGACGTGGTGGACCGGACCCGTCGCAGGTGGTCGACCGACCGGTTCCGCGCCAGTTGGTGCAGCCAGGTGGTGAACTTCGCGTCGCCCTGGAACGACCCGATGGCCTGGACCACGGTGATCAACGTGTCCTGCACGACGTCAGCCACCGCGGCCTCGTCGAGCACGAACTGCCGTACTGCCCGGCGGGCGACGCCGAAGCGGTCGACGGCCTCGACCAGGAGCTCGACGGCGAGCCTGGACCCGGCCGCCGACTGGGCCGCCAGCACCTCGAGCACCGCCTCGCGCTCGGACTCGTCGCTGATGCTGCCCAGGGCACGGCGCGCGAGCGAGGCATGCCCTCCCACGACTGCGGCCTCCAACGTCGACACGGCCCTGTCCATCGCTCAGTCGATCTGTGCGCTGTGCCCGCCGGCTCCCCGGCCGACCAGCGGAGGTTAGAGCAGGTCCCGCCGCCGGCACCCGCGTCGAGCCACCGCTCGCCGGCCGGCGCGGTACTGGCGCTGGCGGGGCTCCCGCTCGCTAACGACTCGGTAACAGCGCATCTCTAGCGTGATCCGGTCTATGGCGATGTCGGCGAGGAGTAGACCGGTTTGAGCCGAACCGAAGAGCAGGCGGGTCGGGAGGTGGCGGGGCGGTACCGACTCGAGCGGGTGTTGGGTCGGGGCGGGATGGGCGTCGTGTGGCTCGCGGTCGACACGCTGATCGAGCGGCAGGTGGCGCTCAAGGAGCTGCGCGACCCGGCTGGGGCGTCGGGGGGCGAGGACTCCTCGTTCGTGGAGCGGGCGCTGCGGGAGGCCCGCAACGCCGGGCGGCTCAACCATCCCGGCATCGTCGCCGTGCACGACGTGATCGCTCCGGCCCGCGACGACGACGCCGTCTACATCGTCATGGAGTACGTGGAGGCCCCCACCCTGGCGGAGGTCCTCGAGCAGAAGGGGCCCTTGCCCGAACCTCGGGTGGCGGCGATCGGACTGGGCATCCTCGACGCGCTCGATGCGGCGCACACCATGGGCATCGTCCACCGCGACATCAAGCCCGGCAACGTGCTCATCGGGGACGGGGACCACGTCAAGTTGTCCGACTTCGGCATCGCGTTGGCGGCCGAGGACACCCGGCTGACGCGTAGTGGGGTGATGGGCACCCACGCCTACCTCGCCCCGGAGTGCTTCGAGGCCGGTCAGGCCGGTCCCGCCGCTGACCTGTGGGCGCTGGGGGCGACCCTGTTCCACGCCGTGGCGGGGCGGGCGCCGTTCGACCGCGACACCACCACCGCCACACTGCGGGCGATCCTGTTCGAGCCGCCACCTGCCCCGCCATGCACAGCCCCCCTGGCCAAGGCCATCACGGGGCTGCTCACCCGCCCCATCGAGCAGCGCCTCACGAGCGACGCCGCCCGGCGTCTGCTGGAACCCGTCGCCAACGACCCCTTCAGCACCACCCCGAAACCCGACACCCATCCCACCCCCGGCGGCAGCGAAGCCGCCTGGGAGGCGCAGTCCACGACCTTCCACCGCCGACCCTCCGGGCCCCAGCCGGGGCCGGGACCGCTGACTCCCGGTCCGCCGCGGCCGCCGGGGCCACCGACTCCCGGGCCACCAACCCCCGGACCGCTAGGGCCACCAACCCCCGGGCCCCCGCCGGCGACGTCACGGCCCGTGACCGCACGACCCCCCACCACGGGACCCGCGGGTCCACCTCTGCAACCCGGCGGGCAACGATCTCCGTACCCGATGTCGATGCCGGCAGGACGCGCGGGGCCGCCGACCGGCGCCGTCCCCGGAACGCAGTGGGCCCCCCCGTCACCACAACCCAACCGCACCCTGTGGATCATCGGCGGCACGCTCGCCGGGATCGTGCTCGTCCTGTTCGTCGTGACCAGGATCAACCTGATCCTCGGGAACAGCGGAGGTGGCGGCGACCCGAGCAGCCCGGTGGACGCCGTGGACCGCTTCCTCCAGGCCGTCCAGGACCAGGACGTCGACGCGTCGGGCGCCCTTCTGTGCCAGGAAGATGCAGCGGTTTGGGGCGAGGACGACCTGGTCGGGCTCGAGTCGTACACGCTCGGGGACGTCGAAGAGGACGGCGACGTCACCAGGGTGCACGGAACGATCGAGATCACCGGGGAGGACGAACCCCAACCCTCGACGTTCCCCGTGATCCAGGAGGACGGCGACTGGAAGGTTTGCCCCTCGCGCTGGGAGATCGACCTGAATCCCGACGGCACCACGCCGTAGTCACCGGTCACTCGGCGCTGGCCGGCCGGACCGAACCGAGCCGGTCGCTCAGCCTGGCATGGCGAGCTGCATGAGCATCGGTGCCTGCCCGAAGGCGAAGTAGCCGCGCCCCGGCGGCGCGGTGAAGAACTGGTCGGGTTCGAGGCTGAGACGATGGACCACAGCGGTGGATCGGTCACCCGGGGTCAGCAGGATGTAGGCACCACCGCCGTTGACGGCGGCGTTGACCAGCCGGGACGCCGCGCCGAGGAGCCCGTTGAGCATCGGGGTGGCGTCCGCGGTGATGACGAGGGCGACCCGTCCCCGGGACAGGAGCTGGGCGCTCTCGTCGAGCAACGTGGGAACGTCCATGAAGCTCTCCTGCTCGGCGACGACGTTGATCTGGCTCACGTCGTCGACCACGACGGCGTAGGGGTTGTCGCCGAAGAGGGCGGCGACCTCGCGCAGGTCGGCGTCCTTGATGCTGACCCCGGTCACGAGGCGCACGCCGGCGTCGTCGGGGAGCAGGTGCGGCAACGGCGAGCTGGGTGGGGCGAGCGCGAGGACGCCGATGCCGACGCGCCGCAGGCCGCGCACGACCGCAGCCGCCGCGGTGGTGCGTCCCGAGCCCGACGGCCCGGAGACCAGCAGGACGTGGGCGCCCACGAACAGGTCGATGCCGACCGTGGCGGCATCGGGCCCGCCGACGCCGAGCGGGATCCAGGTCGGCGAGTGGGCTGTGTCGGCCGACGTGAGCTCGTCGACGGTGATCCGCTGCGGCAGCGATGGGAAGCGTCGCGGCAGGCGAGTGGGATCGCCGTCGCGCCTGCATCGGGCCACCAGCTCCGCGGGTGACACGTCGACGTCGCAGATCTGGATGTGGCGGCCGGTGCTGGCGTCGATAGCTCGACCGGGCAGCACCGGCGGACTGGCCATCTTCGAGGTGAGCTGGGCGCGGCGCGTGTCCTCCTTGGGGAACGGCAGCAGCAGCCGGCGGCTGTAGAACGTCGGCAGCTTGTGGACGAGCATGTCGTGTCCCCCGAGCGCCACGATGTGCACGCCGAGCGGAGCGCCCGTCGTGATGATCTCGCGCAGGCTCAGCAGCGGTGCACTCTCGATGTACATGGGGTTGCTGTGGTCTTCGAAGGCCTCCCACCCGTCGATGAGGACCACGATGCGGGGTGCGGCCGACGGGCCGCGATGCACGTTGGTGGCCCGCCGTTGCACCTCGTGCTCCAGCCAGCTGACGAACCGTCGGATCCGGTCGGGCTCGGCCGGGGAGAACACCGCGCCGCAGTGGGGAAGGTCCTCGTAGTCGGAGAGACCGGCGGGGAACTGCTCGGCGACGTAGAGGTGCACCTGATCCGGGCTGAATCGGGTAGCGAGGCTGGTGATCAGGGTGCGGGCGAAGGTGGTGCGACCGGACTGTGGACCGCCCGCGACCATGAGACGATCGACGCCGTCGAGGTCGAGGTAGTCCGCCGGCTGCGCCTGGGCCTCGGGCTCGTCGGCCAGGCCGAACGGCGCGGCGGAGGCCGGCACGGCCGTCGTGGCCCGGCCCGCCAGGTCGTCGAGGAGCAGCCGCGCCGGCAGGGCCGGCAACAACGGATCGAACGGAGCGTGGGCGTCGATCCGCCGGGCAGCCTGCTCGATCGCAGCGATCGCGAAGTCCTGGTCGGCCGGACCGTCGGCGCGCCCGGCGCCCCCGACGGGACGGGGCCGGCCCAGCTCGGCCCAGTCGACGGCACGGACCGTCACCGGTGCGGCGGTGGTCCCCGTCGGTGGCGGGTCGCCGAGGTAACCGCACTGGAACGTCTGGGGTCGCCGGCTCTCGTCGGTCGTGCACATGATCATGCCCCGGCCGCGCAGCGTGCCCGGGATCTCGGCTGCGTCGGGCACTCCCAGCACCTCTGAGCTGTCGGCGGGCTCGTTCTGGCGCAGGCTGATCCGCAGCGAGATGTTGTTCTTCAGCTCGGGGGAGAGCTTGCCCTGCAGCGACTGGGTTCCGAGCAGGAGGTGCATCCCTAGGGACCGGCCCTTGGCTGCCACGTTGACCAGCTCCTTGAGGAAGTCCGGCGACGACTCCAGGACCCGGGCGAACTCGTCGAACACCATGACCAGGCGCGGGACCGGGGGCAGGCTCGGATCGGTGCGGCGCTTGCGCCAGTAGTCGTCGATCTCGCCGTTGTAACGGGCCAGGACCGACTCACGCCGGCTGACCTCGGCACGCACCGACGCCAGCACCCGTGACGCTGCGGCGTCGTCGAAGACGTCCGCCGCCGTCTCCCCGGTCGATCGGATCAAGGAGACGACATGCGGGCAGTTCTCGAAGGGCAGGAACGCGCTGCCTCCCTTGAAGTCGACCAGCACCAGGTTCAGCTCGTCGGGCCGGTTGGCGAGCAGCAGCGACGTCACCAGGGTCTGCATCAGGATGCTCTTGCCGGCGCCGGTGGCCCCGCCCAGCATCGTGTGCGGTCCCTGCCGCGCCAGGTCGACGTACGTCGGGCCGTTCGCGTCGGCGCCCAGGATCACCCGCGTCCGCGGCCCCTCGCCCTGATCCCATTGCGCCAGCACGTCGTCCGGTGTCGGGGTGCCGATCCCGAGCAGGTCCAGCAGCCGCACACGGCTCGGTATCGCGTTCTGTGCCTGAGCGAACGTGATCCGGTCCCGCATCGGGCTCAGGGCCCGGCCCAACCGCTCGGCGCCAGCGATGTCGAGCCGGTCGGGCCAGACGGCGATCGGGTTGTCACCCCGCGTCCGTGTGAGGCGCATTCCCCCGGGCAGCACCTCGCACATGCCGCGGCACTCGTTCATGCCGCGTCGATCGGCGCAGATGACATAGATCCCGACGGAGGGTCCTTCGCGCAGGATCACGTCCATGCCGGGCATCTCCCGCAGCGCCATCGCCCCGTCCAGGACGACGACGATCTCGCTGTCGAACTGGGCCCGGGACGACTTGGACTGCGCTTCCTTGCGGGCCGCGAAGAGGGCGCGGAGCTCGTCGACGCGCTCGGCGCGCGTCTGATCGGTGTTGCCGATCCAGCACGGCATGGCCTGCGATCCGCTGGCGTGGACGTGTGGCAACCACCGGGTCCACGCCAGATCCGTGCGCCCCTCGGCTGCCATGACCACGATGCGCAGGTCGTCCGGCCCCCGCAGTGTCGCGAGCTGGATGAGCACCCACCGCAGCACGTCCTGGACGTCGCGGTCCGCGCCGACGACGCCGAGCACACCGGTCGCCCGCAGATCCAGCGACGCTGGCGCCCCGGAGAGCATCGGAGCCACGAACCCCGGCCACGGATCCCCGCTGACCTTCACCGATGCGGCCTGATCCGCCGCCCCGACCCGCAACGTCAGACCGTGGGGACTGTCGATCCTCCGAGACCACAGGTCCGGGCGCTGGCCCGTGATGGTGGCGACGACGTCGTCCGGGCTCGGCGCCAGCTGTGTGCGAACCCTCCACTCGTTCGGCAGGTGCGCGTCGATCTGCGACCCGACCCGGGCGCACGCCGTTCTGTACTCGACGTCCTTCTTGCGCCGTTGGCTGCCGTCGACCACCCGCGCCACGAAGAAGCCGATGACACCGACCGCGGCGAACAGCAGGATCATCGCCTGGCCGAAGACGAGTGCCGCGATGATGCTCGCCACGACCGTCAAGCCTGCGGTGACACCCGCGGTGAGCTGCGTCGCGTTGTTGGGCTCCGGCAGCTGGTCCGGCATCTTGACCTCGAGGTGGGGCACCTCGGGCACGGCGGCATAGGCGCGGTCGAAGTCCAGCCACCCGTCGGCGGCCCGCACGACCGGCAGCCCCCCGACGGCGGCCGGAGCCCACTGCAGCACGTCGGAACCGATGTGCAGCGCGCTCCCCGGGCCCAGTGCAGCGTTGCTGATCCGGTAGCCGTCGACGAACGTCCCGTTGGTCGAACCGCCGTCCAGGACCACCGCGCGGCCATCCGGTGCCACCTCGATCCAGGCGTGCTCGCGCCGGGAGACGTCCGGATCCCGCAGGCACACCGGCGCCGTCGTGTCGCGTGCGATCCGGTGCCGGCCGGGCCCCAACGCCACGGTCAGTCCGGTGTCGGGACCCGACATCACGCGCAGCTTCCCCACCTCGTCGCCCGACACGGCGCGGGTGGGCGGACCCGGCCCGCCCACGCTGACGATCGCACCCTGCATCAACGGGCTGTCGGCCACGGTCCCGCGTGGGTTCAGCGGCGTCTGGCCGACATAGCACGCTCGACCGTTCACCGGGATCGGGAGCGACTCGATCAGGGAGCCGACGCTGCTGGTCGGACTGGCATCGACCTCGACGTCCACGCCGGTCTCGGCGTCGTGCACCGTCAAGAGCATCATCGCCATAGGAGGGTCACCTCACGGCAGGTTCTCGATGTTCACTGCGGTCCAGCTGTTGGCACCGGGGCCCTTCCGGGCGTCGGTGCTGGTGGGCCGGTCGATCCCGGCCTGCGCCGGTCGCACCGGCGCACCCTGTCGGCCGCATCATGACGCCGCGCCGGTCGGCGCTGCGGCCATCACCCTCTCCGCGGCGGCGCTCTCCTGCTGCGCCGCCCGCTCACCCGCCGCGACCGCCTGTTGCCGGGCCGCCATCCGCTGCGCCTCAGCCGTCTCCCAGGCGTTGACGCACTGCATCTCCTGGGCTCTGAGCATGTTGAAGCGCTGCACGGCGGCGTAGTACGCCGGGCCGTAGTAGGTCTGGCTGGCCATGGCCCTCATCTGCGCCCGGACCTGCCTGAGGTTCCGCTCCGCCATGTCGCGGTTCCGCTTGGCCTGCGTACCTCGGTTGAGTGCCATCTGCGATTCGCGCTTGGCGCGCTCCAGCTCCCCGGCGTAGGCGAGCATCGCCTGGCCGGCCTCCGCGCGCCCGCGCGCGAGCCGCGTGGCGTCGTTGGGGTGCGCCTGCAGCAGCTGACGAGCCTTGGGGGCGAAGTCGCCCTCCATCTCCATGGAGTCACCCTCGCTGGCGATGGTGCGCAGCGACTGGACCTGCTGCTCCCACTGCCTCGCCTGCTGCTGCGACGCGTTCGCCAAGGTCCGGGCCGCGCCGGGATCGCCACGGACTGGATCCTCCGTCAGGTCGAGGACCGACCAGTTACCGCCGTTCATCGTCGGGACGAGTGAGGGCTAGCTGCCGGTCCCACGGATCTCGCTGACGCGACCGGCGGCCTGCTGGTCGGTCTGCTCGTCGATCCGCCGGGTCTGCTCGACGCCGTCCGCGACCTGGTCCAAGCTGCCGATCAGCTGCCCGGTCGCCCTGTTCCACTCGTTGTGGGCGCTCCTGAACTCACCCGAGGCGGTGCGAGTCTGGTAGGCGCGGCCGGTGACCTGTTCGACCGTTCTCGCCGCGCCGTCCAGGAACTGCTTCAGCTCATCCTTGCGAGCACGTATATCGCCCACCGCCTGCTGCATCTCCTGGTGGCTCATGGAGATGTTGCCTTCTGCCATCAGGTCGTCCCTCCTTCTGTGCTGTTGTTGCCAACCGGGTCAGCCGGGCTGGTAGCGGTCGTAGATGCTCTTGTATTGGTTGTCGGCTTGCTGGTACATCCCCGGGATGCTGTCGAGGTACGACGCCATGCGCTCCAGTGCCTCGAGCGCCTTCGTGTTCGCTTGCACGAACCGGCTCACGGCTTCTCCGAGCGCTGTCGACCCGACGTCGGTCGTGAACCCGCCGTTCGTGATCAAGTTGGTGATTCTCTGCTTCAGCTGCTCGGTCTTCTCGTTGAGCTGCGTACGGATGGTCCTCAGCTGTCTCGCACCGTCAGCCACGCCTTGGTAATCAACGCTGGTATCTGGCATCAGATCGTCTTCGCTTCCTGTGCTTTCTGTTGATCGAGGTTGATCGTGCCCTTGGAGACCGCCGCGAAGCCGCTGCCCGAGTTCTTGACCGACCGGGCGAGGTTCTGCCGCGCCGTGGCGAAGGTCCTCTCGAACTCGGACCACGCTCTCTCGAGGGCACCGGAGCCGAGGGGACCACCTGGCTGTGGCCCGGGCGGGACGCCCTCGATCCTGCTGCCCGCCGAGGTCAACCGATCGCTCAGCTGTTGGGCCTTGCCCGTATCGACGATGAAGCGCTCAGCCACTTCTCCCACCTCCTCCCGCGCTGGTGCCGACCTGGCTCACGACGAGGCACCGTAGGGGACTCCTGTTAGCGGTCCGCTAGCCCGCCCCGGGGCGGTCGGAACATCTCGGCGGTGTCCTCGACCTCATGGAGGAGGGACCGGCAAGCACCCCGCCACTGCGCTCGAATAGGCCTGCTGAACGTCAGGGGGAAGGGAGGTCGGGGAAGTCCCGGAGTCCATCGCTTCTCGAAAGACGTCGTGCGGAACGTGCTCCACGGTGGCATCCCAAACGCACTCACAGGGGTCCTCGCCCGTCTGGGGAAGGCTGACGTCGGACGTCTCGTTCGAGCACATGTCGATGAACGCGTCGTGGTCGGCGGCGGTATAGCTCGACGCCTCGCTGCCGTTCGCCTCCGGGTCGGTTCCGCCGCCGCCCGATGCGAGGAGGAATGGGAGCGCGACGGTGGCCACCGCCGCGAGGGCACAGCCAAGGATGATCCATGGGGTGTGGTTGGGCCGTGGTGGTGGGCTGGCCTGCTGCGTGCCGTGGAAGACGCCGGTCACCGGCCTCGCCGGTTGGGTCGGTGGTCTCGTCCCGTACGGCGACGGCTGGCCCCCGGGTGGTGGCGGTGGGGGTTGGCGGTGCAGCGTCGTGGCTTGGGCGTCCCAGGCGGCGTGACCGGTGCCCCCGGTCGCTGTTGCGCCGCCGGTCGGCGAGGGGTCGACCGGCTCGGTGCTGGCGTGCTGTAGCAGTTGCCGGGCCGCGTCGCTGGTGAGGCGTTGGCCGAGGGGACGGATGAGCAGCCGGGTGATGGCGTTGGCCAGAGGGGGCTTGCACGGCGGCGCGGGCGGGTCCTCGAACAGGATGGCCCGCAGTGTGGCGGTGGTGGTGTCGCGATCGAACGGCGCCCGTCCCGCCACGGCGTGGAACAGGGTCGCCCCGAGCGCCCACAGGTCGGAGGCGGGCCCCGCCTGACCCGTGTCGAAGCACTCCGGTGCGAGGTAGCCATGGGTGCCGATCACTCCGCTGCGGGTCAACCGGGTGTCCTCGGCGGCCAGCGCGATGCCGAAGTCGGTCAGCTTGACCCGGTCTCCCTCGCGGACGAGCACGTTGGCGGGCTTGATGTCGCGGTGGACAATGCCCATCGCGTGCGCCGCCATGAGCGCGTCGAGGATCCCCAGACCCATCGTTGCCACCCGGGGCGCGGGCAGTGGTCCCTGCTGGTCGATGAGGTCGGCGAGGGTGGGGGCCGGCACGTACTCCATGACGATGTAGACGGCGTCATCGTCACCGGCCGGAGCGATCACGTCGTGGACGGCGACGATGCCGGGATGGTTGAGCCGGCCCGCGTTGCGGGCCTCGCGCAGCGCCCGCTCCACGAACGACGACTCGTCGCCCCCCGACACACCTGTCGGGGCGCGCAGCTCCTTGAGCGCCACCTGCCGCTCGATCAGGGTGTCGTCGGCGAGCCAGACGACTCCCATCCCGCCCCTCCCCAGCACGCTGTCGAGCCGGTACCGCCCGGCCACCATACGACTCGGTGTCTGTTCGTCCGGCTCACTCAAACCGATCTGCTCCTCGCCGACATCGCCTAGACCCGGCTGGAGTGACCGGGGT
>Ga0075431_100004992_pt1 | contig 13056 bp, 13 predicted proteins | sample RhiMetdeltSRZDD5_FD_75297 | JGI IMG/M metagenome (GOLD analysis project Ga0075431, IMG submission 75297) | Populus rhizosphere microbial communities from Tennessee, USA - Rhizosphere MetaG P. deltoides SRZDD5 | ecosystem: Host-associated > Plants > Roots > Rhizosphere > Soil | place: USA... | reverse complement strand
TATATCGGCCAATTTGAGAGGATTTATTGGGACCTCGCAAAGCAGTACAAGCTGACGCTGATCCCCTTCCTTCTCGAACCGCTTGTATCCAAGCCCGGCATGATGCAAAACGACGGAATCCACCCCACGGCTTCTGGATACCGTGAAGTGGTTCCGTCGTTTGTTCGACTACTTGAGCCTCAGCTCAAGAAGTGATCACCGTGGAGCGGCGTTGCTCTCCAATCCGGAGATCTGGATCGCTTCGCCGCTTACAATGATTTCCACGCGCCGGTTCGCTTGCCGCCCGGTACTCGAAGTATTGTCGGCCACAGGCCTCGATTCGCCGAAACCTCTGGCGGTAACCAGGTCACTCTTCAGCCCTTGCGTGACAAGATACGTCCGCACTGTGTCGGCGCGCTTCTCGGAAAGCGTCTGATTGAAGGCATCGCTTCCGATGCTGTCCGTATGGCCTTCCACGTCAAGTTTCAGGCTCGGATAGGCAAGCACGATACCGGAGACCTTCGCCAGTTTCTCACGTGCCTCGGGCCGGAGATTGTACTTGCCGAACTCAAACAGCACGTCGGGCATATTGACAATCAGTCCACGCGCGGATTCCCGCGTTTGCAGCACAGCGTTGAGTTGAATCCTCAATTGCTCGCGCATGCGTGCGCGTTCCTCTTCGGCCGTCCGTGCACGAGCGGTGGCAGCATCGGCTTCACTCCGCAAACGCGCCTGCTCGTCTAGGGCAGCCTTCCGCGCGGCTTCCGCGGCGGCCTGTTCGCGGCGGGCGGCCTCGGTCTGCTCGGCGGCCAGCTTGGCCGCCGCCTCGGCCTGCAGGCGTGCAGCGTCGGCGGCCTGCCGCGCTAGGGCTATCTCAGCGCGCTCCGCCTCGGCCCGCTGGCGCTCTCGCTCTTCGCGCTCCGCTCGTAAACGTGCGTTTTCCGCACGTTCATCGGCGATCTTGCGCTCGGCTTCGGCCAGTTCACGCCGACGTGCTTCTTGCTCAGTTGCAGTCTGCGCCGCCGACAATTTCGCGGCCGCTTCGCGGCGTTGCGCTTCCAGATATTCCTCTTCCTGTTTCTTAACGGAGATCAGCCGTGCATCCTCAGCGTGCTGGGTCACATTGCGGGCCAGTGTCTGGATCTTTTTGAAGTCGCCCTTGGACTTCAAGTAGGACTCGGCGTTATAGAGGTCGGTGGTGGCCTTCTTCATCGTGTCGGCCGCATACCTGTCGGCGTTCACCGAACGCGCCACCGCGATGGCCTGCCGGGCTTCCAGCAGATCGAGCGGAATCTCACGCTTCCCTTCCACCGACCACCGCACGCGATCCGTCGCCGGGAGGCGCGAAATATACATTCCGCGAGGCATCAATTCGTATTTGGCTTCGACCGGCGTGATCGTACCGGTAGTGCCGGATTTCACGACGCCTTCGAGCACCACGGCGTCGCTCGGCTGCGTCACTGCGTAATACGGTTCAGCGGTAATCAGAAGGCCGAAAGATTGAAGCTCGGTCGCCGCTTTCAGCTTGGCGTCGTCACCATCCAGCATTAATTCACCCAGATTCTGCGGGCGGCCTTCGGGAGTGATCGCCCAGGCGACGTAAGTGAGAAACTCATCGGCGATGCTACCGGCCTGTTGCATGCGGTCGACATGGATTTCGACCTGCGTCGCACCGGTCCGGCTATCTACTCTCGCCTCGCCTTTTGCTCGCGGCGCAAGGTTGGTGCCGATGAGATCCAGTTCGGTTGAACCTTTGCGGTGGTGATAATTAATCGCCTTGATACTGCGTGAGACAACATCGACACGGAAGATGGGGATTTCGGAGGGCTGTTGCGTTACGACTACAACTTGTTGATTCGGTGGATTCGGATTTTGAGCCCAGGCAGACACGCTAAGCGAGCCGGCCAAGAGCAGGCAAAACATTCTGGTCTGTTTCATTGTTCCCTGGCTCCTTGCAGTTATCAGGCTGCAATGTACAAACATGCAATCTCGATGCCAGAGCTAAGTGACGGGAAACAAGGCACAATTCGTCTTGCGCCTGGGAAAAGATTTCCGGGTAGCGAACAGAATTACAGGCTATTCAATCCTTCAGTCAGCTCTACACGGACGCCGAATGGATCGGTAAGAAATGCGATTCCAAGATTGATTGCCGGTACGTAGCGGTATGGCGTGTCGAACTTAATACCGCCGGCTTCGAGTTTCTTGCAAAAGGCTTCGAGCCCCTTCACTTCGAATCCAATGTGATCCACGGCCCGGCCTTTCGTGGGGAGTGTAGCTGTCGGGTTCGGCGAGAACGTCAGATTGACACCCGGCACATCGGCTGCCTCGAAGCGGCCTCGCTTACCAGGCACTGCGCCGAAATGTTTCACATACCAAGCGCGCGTGGCCTCCACGTCGTTCGTGAAGAAGTGGATGTGGTGGTGAACGATAGGCACCTTCTGATCGGGCTGTTCGGTGAACTCGACTTTGACGCCATCGGGGAACATCACGAACATCTGATGCGTATCCGGCATTTCGCGCACCACCTTGCCGCCGGCCGTGGTTAGCTTCGCTTTCATCTCGGCGAGATTAGGCGTGAGGAATCCGAGATGATTGACGGCCGAGTCGTCCGTACCTCCACCTGGCGTTCCCTTCGTTAGAACAATGATCGCGCCCGGCACCTTCAGCGCTTCCAGCCTTCCGGCGTGCACGACCTCAGCCCCCATCACGCCGACGAAGAACTTCTTCATGGCATCCACATCGGAGACCGTCAAGTGCAAATGCCCCATTGAAATCCCCATGCTGTTGGGAGGAGGCAGTTGAGCAAGCGAAGAAGAGAGCGCCACAAAAGAAAAGGCCAAAACGCGAAGCAATCCAGATCTCATGTTCAAGCAGGCTATCACAGCCGCCGCGTGAGTTCCGGATCCTCAATCGGCGTATCTGTCTCGCACGGCGGACGGATATACCAGGCCGTGACAAACAACCCTAGCAACGCGCAAGCCACCAGCAGGCGGCCGAAGCGACCGCGCCCCAAATGGCCGGGCGCGCCATCCGCGCCCTCCATCTCGGCTATGGAATGGAGCGCCTCTTCCTCCTGTTGTCGAAACCTGTCTGCGAGCAACATCCACATGGTGAGGAGCAGGATGGAGATGCCGCTGAGGATGATGAAATCCATCGCCGCCGGACACGTGATCCGGGTCAGCCCCGCCAACGACGCGAACGCAGATGGTACCAGCACAAGCCCGGTAATCCAGGCCCGCTGCCCGCATTCGCGGCGCCTTTCATGCAATGCGCGATAGCGAGCGACGCGTAAGGGCTCGTCGAGCACTGGAGCCGCGGCGGTGGGACTGTCAGGTTCAGGCCGAGAGGCGTCGTCCATAAATCAATCGTCCGATTCGGCGGTCTTGCCGACCTTCAACACGGCGAGGAACGCTTCCTGTGGAATTTCGACTTTGCCCACGCGCTTCATCCGCCGCTTACCTTCCTTCTGCTTTTCGAGCAGCTTGCGCTTACGCGAGATGTCGCCGCCGTAGCATTTCGCCAAAACATTCTTGCGAATCGCCGGAATTGTTTCGCGTGCGATGATTTTGCTGCCGATTGCCGCCTGCAACGCCACTTCAAACATCTGGCGGGGGATGAGCTTGCGGAGCCGTTCGATCAACTCCTTGCCGCGTTCGTGCGCGAAGTCCCGGTGACAAATCAGGCTTAACGCATCCACGGGCTCGGAGGCCACCAGCACATCGAGCTTCACCATGGGCGAAACACGATGACCGCTGAGGTGGTAATCGAGCGAGGCATAGCCGCGCGATGCCGACTTCAGGCGGTCGTAAAAGTCCAGCACGATTTCGTTCAGCGGCACCTCGTAGGTCAGTACCACGCGACCCGATCCTATATATTCAAACTTCTTCTGATTTCCGCGCTTTTCTTCCAGGAGTTTCAGGATCTCGCCCAAATACTCCTCGCGCGTAATCACCGTCGCGTCGATGATGGGCTCTTCGACGTGCTCGATTTCCGCCGCCGACGGCCATCGCGTGGGGTTATCCACTTCGATCACTTCGCCGCCGCGCAGTGTCACCAGATAGCGCACGCCGGGCGCGGTAGTAATGAGGTCGATCTCAAATTCCCGCTCCAATCGCTCCTGAACGATTTCCAGATGGAGCAGCCCTAGAAATCCGCAGCGAAAGCCGAAGCCAAGCGCGGCCGAGTTCTCCGGTTCGAAATTGAACGCGGAATCGTTCAGGCGAAGCTTTTCCAAGGCATCCCGCAGCAACCCGTGCTCGCTCGATTCCACCGGATAGAGGCCGGCGAAGACCATCGGCTTGATTTCCTGAAATCCGGGAAGCGGTTCAGAGGCGGGATTCTTATCGTCGGTTACCGTGTCGCCAATTTGGGCGTCGGAGATGGTCTTCATGTTGGCGAACAGGTAGCCGACTTCTCCAGCGGTGAGTTCGTCGCTGGGAATCGCTTTGGGCGATTGGTAGCCCAGCCCTTCCACCTCGTGCACACTGCCGTTGGACCACAGCCTGATTTTCTGCCCTAACCGGATCTTGCCATCGATCACGCGCAGAAGCGTGATCACGCCACGATAAGGGTCAAACCAGGAATCGAAAATCAACGCGCGCAAGGGCGCGTCGGGATCGCCTTTTGGTGGCGGCACCTTTTCTACAACGGCTTCGAGAATCTCGTCGATTCCAATGCCCTGTTTGGCGCTTGCCAGCACGGCCTCGGTTGCGTCCAACCCCACTAACTGTTCGATCTGATCGCGGATCTTGTCGGGCTCGGCCGAAGGGAGATCGATCTTGTTGATGACCGGAATGATCTCGAGGTTGTGATTCAGCGCAAGGTAGGTATTGGCGAGGGTTTGCGCCTCCACTCCCTGCGTTGCATCTACCACCAGCAACGCACCCTCGCATGCCTGCAGGCTGCGCGAAACCTCATACGTGAAGTCCACGTGGCCAGGTGTATCGATTAGGTTCAATTGGTAAGTAACGCCGTCTTTGGCTTTGTAGAGCAGCCGTACGGCATGCGCCTTGATGGTGATTCCGCGTTCGCGCTCCAGGTCCATCGTGTCGAGCACCTGAGCCATCATTTCGCGTTGAGAAAGGGCGCCCGTTGCTTCCAGCAGGCGGTCGGCAAGCGTACTCTTGCCGTGATCGATGTGCGCAATGATAGAGAAGTTCCGAATGAGCGATGGATCCATGAGTTAGAATGAAGCGATAGAAACGGGGTTTCCCCAATTATCCCATAGGCGGTCGAAAGGCCTGAATTTCCTGGCCAAACACCCGCGGCTCTGATATGTCCCATCAAATAATCGAAGGCCACCTCAATGCGAGCGGGCTGAAGTTCGCGATACTCGTTGGCCGATTCAACAGCTTCATTACCGAGCGCCTCCAGGCGGGAGCTCTCGACGCCTTGGCACGGTCCGGCGCGGCCGATCAGGACATCCAAATTGTCCGAGTGCCCGGTTCGTGGGAAATGCCCGCGATTGCCGCCGAGTTAATTCGCCAGAAAAAGCACGACGCGCTCATCTGCCTCGGATGCGTGATTCGCGGTGAAACACCCCATTTCGACTATGTCGCCGGAGAGGCCGCCAAGGGCCTGGGACAGTTGAGCCTGCAGCACGGCGTGCCGGTCGCCTTCGGCGTGCTCACCACAAATACGCTGGAGCAAGCCATAGACCGAGCCGGCGCCAAGAGTGGCAACAAGGGGTTTGATGCCGCGATAACAGCCATCGAAATGGCCAACCTAATGCGGCAGATTCGCTCTCGCGCCTGATCATGCCCTCCCGACAAAAGTCGCGTCAGCGCGCGCTGCAAATTCTCTACCTCATCGACATGCGTTCCGAAGGCGACGTGTCGACGGCGGAAGCCATTCGCAGCTACTTCCTCTCGCTGGGCGACGAGGAGGGAGAACCGGTGCATGAGGAGGACGACTTTGCTGAACAGTTGGTGAAGGGCTCCATCGAAAACAAACGGGAGATCGACCGCATTATCGTCGCCCACTCTCAGCACTGGCGCATCGAGCGCATGGCCGTAGTCGACCGCAACATCCTACGCTTGGCTAGTTTCGAAATGCTCAAACTCGCCACGCCGCCCCCTGTTGTCATCGATCAGGCGCTGGAATTGGCTGGCAAGTTTTCTTCGCCGGAATCGCTCAGCTTCCTGAACGGCGTGCTCGACGCCATTCATCACGAATTGTTCAACGGCCCGCCGCCCGTTTCCCCGCCGCGTGCTTCGGAACCCCCGCCAGCAGAATCCTGACGTCCATTACGTTGGTCCGCGTGGGTCCGGGCTTCAACAACAGGCCCAGAGGATCAAAGAATCGGTAGGAGTCGTTACGAGCCAAATAATCACGCGCGTCCATGCCTTTTGCCTTTGCGGCCGCTAAAGCGCCGCCGTCCGCAATCGCTCCCGCGGCGTCTGTCGGACCATCGGTACCATCCGTGCCACCGCTCAGCACACACACGTCAGGCATACCCGCCAAATCGATCGCACAGGCGAGCGCGAACTCCTGATTCCTGCCGCCTAAACCGCTGCCACGAATTGTGACCGTCGTTTCGCCGCCGCTGATCAGACAGGCAGGTTCGGCCAGCGGCCGGCGCTCCGCGCGAATTTCCTTCGCCATCGCCGCGTGCATCCCGGCTACATCGCGCGTCTCGCCTTCAATCCTGGTCGAGAGTACGAGCGTGCGATAACCCAGCTTGCGAGCCGTCGCGGCCGCTGCGTCGACAGCCAGCTTGTTCGAGCCGACGATCAGGTTCCGCACGCGCTCGAAGGCTGCATCGCCTGCCTTGGGAGTCTCGGGCAGCTTTCCTGCCGCGCCGTCTTCCAGCCTTCGCAGCACCGGAGTTGGCATCTGCTTCGCAATACCGTATCCATCGAGCACGCGCATGCAATCGGCAAACGTAGTGGGATCGGGCGCGGTCGGTCCGGACCCAATGGACTCCAGAGAATCGCCGATTACGTCGCTCAGCATGAGGGCAATTACAGTCGCCGGGGCTGCGGCGCGCGCCAGTTGGCCGCCCTTGAACGTAGAGATGTGCTTGCGGATGGAGTTGATCTCGTGAATATTGGCCCCGCAAGCCAACAACAATTTTGTAGTTTCCTGTTTTTCGGCCAGAGTAATTGGCGCGGCAGGCGCGGGCGTAAGCGCTGAGGCCCCGCCGGAAATGACGGCAATCACCAAATCATTCGCACCGGCGCCTTCCGCCAGTTCGACCATCCTTCGAGCGCCTTCCACACCCGCTTCATCGGGCACCGGATGTCCGCATTCATGCACGTGAATTCGTTTCAGCGATGCACCGTGCCCGTATTTGGTGTTAATCCATCCCGCGCTGATGCGTTTGCCAAGCGCCTTCTCCACGGCCTGAGCCATGACAGCGCTTGCCTTGCCGGCGCCGATCACCAGCACGCGGTCGAACGAATCCAGCGGATATCGCTTCCCCCCAGCGATCAGCCTGTTCCCTTCGCAACGGAAGAACCGGCTCACCGCTTCCACTGGATCGGCGGCACGAAGAGCCGCCTCGAACATCTGCCGCGCATGTTTATGCTGCACTCGATTCGTCAGTCCCATAGCGGCAACTCCATCACGCGCTTCAACGTTGCGGCGCTATCGTTGGTATCGACGGGCACCCGGAAATCCGCCTTCGCATAGGCCAACTGGCGCTCCGCATAGAGTTCGGCAAACCTTTCCGGATCCTGCGCCAGCGGCCGGTGGTTCTGGCCTTCAATCCTTTGCTGGATCAACCCCAGTCCGGCATCTAACCACACTGATAGTCCGGCTTCGTGAAGGAGTTCTTGGTTGTTAGCCTGCGCGAATGTGCCGCCGCCCAGGGCGAGCACAACGGGCCTGCCGCAGAGCACCTGATGAACTCGCGCCTTCAACGCGTCGTGTTCGATGCGTCGAAACTCTGCCTCGCCTTTGCTGGCGAACACTTCGGTTATGGTGGACCCGGCAATCGCTTCGATGTCGTCGTCCAAATCGACAAACGGCCAGCCCAATTCATCGGCCAGCAATTGACCCACTGTGGTTTTTCCGCTGCCCATGAAGCCCGTCAGGTAGATACCCGGCGTGCGCGCTAATTTACTTCCCATCCGTGCCTTTCAGCTTATGACGGTTTGCTCAATTCCCGTGCCGGTACCCCTCGTTCAGATGCGCGAGAATCGCGTCCACCGGACCGGAGAAGACATTGCGCCACGCCGCAAGCCAACCAAAGCGCGGAACAATCACACGCTTCCGGTTTCGCTCAAGACCGCGCGCCATCGCCACGGCAACCTTGTCGACGTCGGTGGCAAAACGTTTCATGCGCCACAGACGATCCGGCGGCCTGCCGCTGAGCGCATTGTCCTGAAAACCCGATTTCACATAGCCGGGACACATGAGCAGTACGCCGATGTTCTCGTGCTTCAACTCGATTCTGAGCGCCTCAGTGAAACCCATCAGGCCCCATTTCGAAGCCGAGTACATGGTGAACCAAGGCAGCGGCAGCATACCCGCAATAGAACCCATGTTGACGATACATCCGCGCGGCGTGCCGGTGTTCTTGCGGAAGTGCGGAATCGACAATTGCACCATGCGCAGCACCGCGAACAGGTTCAGTTCGAACAGAGATCGCACGGCGTCTATATCCACCTCGGCTGTCGGCCGGTACAAACCGACACCGGCATTGTTCACGAGTACGTCAAGCCTTCCAAACCTGCGCAGCGTTTCCTCAAAGGCCCGCTGCCGGACCTCCTCGCTCGTTATGTCGCCCACCACCCGCAGCGCATCCGGTCCGCAGACCTTTGCCAGCGCCTCCCCGTTCCGAGCCACGAGGCAAAGGTTGGCGCCGCGCCGCTCCAACTCGCGCGCGCAAGCCGCGCCGATGCCGCCGCTGGCTCCCGTGATCAGTACAACCTTGTTACGCAATTCCATCTTGATGAGTTTGTAGCTTGCCGGAACTGGCCTCGTACAATGTGGGAAAGCGATAATCGTAACATGCAGGAAGAACTGTTGCCGCTGTTTCCGCTTTCCCTGGTCCTGCTTCCACAGAACATCGTCCCCCTGCACATATTCGAGGACCGGTACAAGGAAATGATCGGCGAGGCGATCGGCAACCAGAGTGAATTCGGAATCGTCCTCGCCGCCAACGATGGCATCTTGAATGTGGGGTGTACAGCCTCAATAGAGCGCGTTCTCAAACAGTATGACGACGGCCGCATGGACATCATCGGGCTCGGCAGGCGGCGATTTCAGGTAAACGAACTGGACCAGGAACGTTCGTTCTTGCGCGCCAAAGTTTCCTACTTCGAGGACGAAGAGGAGTTCGCCACAGAGGAATTGCAGGGGAAAGCACGCGAGGTACACGATCGCGTCGAATCCTCCAGCGATCTGCCAACCCAGGGCGGGCTTCTGAGTTTCATGCTGGCCCAGAGTGTGCGCGATCTGGAGATTCGTCAACAACTCCTGATGTCGCGTTCAGAAAGCGAACGCCTTCGCATGCTGATCGAGTTTCTCCCCAAACAGCGCGAACGCGAGCAGTATGTGGTCCATATGAAGGAGATCGTCCAGCGGAATGGGCACGGCAAGCACCGTCCGAAAGATCCGGGAGCGGCCGAAGAGTGACGCAGCTCTCCGTTTTTATCGACGCCGACGATACATTGTGGGAGAACAATGTTTTCTTCGAACGCGCGTTCGACAAGTTCGCGGCCTATCTTAACCACTCCAGAATGGACGCCCGCGAGGTCCGTGCGGTGCTCGACGAAATTGAGCACGTCAACAATCGGATCCACGGTTACGGTTCCGCTAATTTCGCGCGCAACCTGAGGCAATGCTTCGATCAACTCACTGAGCGCGCATGCTGCCAGGCCGACATTGACTGCATTGCGGAAATCGAGTACGAACTATTGCACCATCCCATGGAGTTGATCGAAGGAGTCGAAGAGACGCTCGCCTACCTGAATGAGCGCCACCACTTGACGCTGTGTACCAAGGGCGATCCGAACGAACAACGCTCCAAGCTGGAACGTAGCGGCTTGACTGGTTTTTTTCACCACGTCGAAGTCGTGAAAGAAAAGGATGTCGCTCTCTATCAGCGGCTCGGCTCGTCACGCGCGTCGGCATGGATGGTCGGCAACTCGCCCAAGTCGGACATCAATCCCGCCCTGGCGGCGGGGCTTTCGGCGGTCTACATTCCTCATGCCCACACATGGCATCTGGAACACGAAGAGGTGCCCCAGGTGCACGAACGGCTATTCGTGATTGACAGTTTCTCCGCGCTTCGCAATCTGTTTTAGCGGCGCTCGTACAGACCGGCGCGGTTTTTATCTTCGTGGCAAGATTTTACAGACCCCCCGGCACACGCCTGCCTGGCTGTGGCATATACTGTGGACGAGTTCGCGAAATGCCGGCCGGTTTTCGCCAGTCATTCGCGTTGGGGAGGTTTCCCATGAATCGATTCCGTTTAACTGCCGCCATCCTTCTCGCGGCTGCCGTTCTCTTTTCGCAGGAACAGCAACAACCAGGCGCCGGCACGGGCGGCGCCGCTCCATCGCCCGGAACCGGAACAACACCGGGCATCGGCACGCCGGGCACTCCCGGCCAAGGCCGGCCAACCAGCCCTTTCCCCGATCAAAGGCAGCAGCAACAGCCCTTCCCTCAGGAAATGCAGCGGCCGATTTTTCTCTCCGGCAAAGTCATGACAGAAGATGGCACGCCTCCACCCGAACCCGCAACCATTGAGCGCATCTGCGGTGGCGGCAACGCACGGCCGGAGGGCTACACCGATTCGAAAGGCCGCTTCAGCTTTGAACTCGGCCGCAACATGGGCGTGATGCAGGACGCCAGCGTGAGCAGCAGCAACGATCCATTCAACCGGGGCAACGATCCGTTCGGCGGACGCGGAGGCGGCCGCATGGGACCCGGCGGGATGGGCGGCGGCATCGCCGAACGCGATTTGATGGGATGCGAGATTCGGGCCAGCCTTCCCGGTTATGTTTCTTCGGTTGTCAATCTCAGCGGCCGGCGGATTATGGACAATCCCGACGTTGGGACCATCCTTTTGAGGCGTATCGCCGGAGTAGAAGGCATGACTTTTTCGATGACGTCGGCCATGGCCCCCAAGGATGCCAAGAAGTCCTACGACAAGGCTCGCGACCAGCTCAAAAAGAAGAAGGTGGAAGAAGCGCAGAAGGAACTGGAAAAGGCGGTCGAACTTTATCCGAAGTATGCCGTCGCTTGGTATGAACTGGGCATGATCCACCAGCAGGCCAACCGTAAGGACGAGGCGCGCAAAGCATACGGCGAATCGCTCAAGGCGGACAGCAAGTACATCAACCCCTACCTGCAGATGGCCGTTTTGTCGGCCGGCGAGAACAATTGGAAAGAGGTCGACGAGACCACGGACCGCGTGATTCAACTCAATCCCGTCAATTTTCCGCAGGCATACTTTTTCAATTCGGTAGCGAACTACAACCTGCAGAATTTCGACGACGCCGAGAAAAGCGCGCGCGAAGCGGTAAAGCTCGACGGACAGCACCGCTGGCCAAAGGCGCAACACCTTCTGGGAATCCTGCTTGCAGGCAAGGGTGAAAATCAGGCCGCGATCGACAACATGCGGGGTTACCTGAAATTCAACCCGAACGGTTCCGACAAGCCAGCCGTGGAGAAACAGATCGCTGAGATCGAGGAACGACTCAAAGGCGGCACGGCGCAGGCTCAGCCCAACAATCCGTAAACGCCTCGTCTAGCCCGAATGAGATACGCGCGACTCGCTTGGTTTGCGTGCGGGCGTCTTTGACTCTTCGATATTTACTGTTTCCTCTACCAGGTATAGTGGGCGTCCCTTGCTCTCTTCGTAGATTCGCGCGACATATTCGCCCAAGAGTCCCAGGGCAACCAGCGTGACGCCGGAGAAGATTACTTGCACGGCAATCAACGAAGCCCAGCCTTGGACCGTGGTGTGGAGCACCAAGGCAGCATAAACGGTGTAGCCCAAATAGAGGAAGCCCATACCCGCCGTGGCGAGGCCTAATAACAGACTGGCGCGGAGCGGTAGGGCGGAGAAGGAAGAAATCCCGGTCCAGGCGAACCGCAACATCTTCCAAAATCCATACTTCGTTTCTCCCACCGCGCGTGCGGGACGAGCGAACGGCAGGATCACTTCCTTGAATCCGGTCCAAGCGGCCATACCGCGCAGAAACCGGTGTTGCTCACGCATTGCGCGCAGCGCCGCCAGGGCGCGTGGTCCATACAGCCGGAAATCGCCCACTTCGGGCTGCATCCGCTTGTCTACGAACCGCCGCATAAGACCGTAGAACATCTTCGCAGTGAGAATCTTCACCGTGGATTCACCATCACGGCGGTCCCTCCGCGCCGACACCACCTCGTAGCCTTGCAAGTGTAGCCGCACCATTTCGGGAAGCAGTTCTGGCGGGTCCTGGAGGTCGGCGTCCATCACAACGACGGCGTTCCCGCGAGCAGCATCGAGCCCAGCGGTTATGGCCGCCTGCTGGCCAAAGTTGCGACTAAATCGTATGTAGCGGATGCTCGAATCGCCGGCGGCATATTCCTTCGCAACCGCGCCGGTCTGGTCGGAGCTGCCGTCGTCGACGAGGATAACCTCATAGGCGAATACTTGAGATCCGAGTGCGGCGCGCAATGCGGGAATGAGCAGCCGCAGACTCTGCTCCTCGTTATAGGCGGCCACGACGATGGACAATAGAAACGGTTCCGCGTTCACTAGGACCTTTCCGCGAACACCGCATATTGCCCGCCGACGGGCGCCTTTGCCAGCAAGTTCTCCAACGTGCCAGCAAACTGGTACAGCTTGCGAGGCAGATAGAGAAAATAGCGGTTCTCAATCACATCCAACTGTGCATGCCTGAGGGTTCGAGCCGCTTCCCGGCTCGATAACAAGATGGCCCCATCATCCACTCGCGCCCGGCGCACGATCAACCGTGTCACTGGATTCCACGGATTGTGTTCCATGATACAAACCACGCCGCCGGGACGGAGCACGCGCGCCATCTCCCTTGCCAGTGGCTCCCTGCCTTCACGGCTGACGTGATGAAATACACACACCGCGCTTACAAAATCGAATTCGCCCGCAGCAAAGGGGAG
>Ga0075431_100004988_pt1 | contig 13060 bp, 5 predicted proteins | sample RhiMetdeltSRZDD5_FD_75297 | JGI IMG/M metagenome (GOLD analysis project Ga0075431, IMG submission 75297) | Populus rhizosphere microbial communities from Tennessee, USA - Rhizosphere MetaG P. deltoides SRZDD5 | ecosystem: Host-associated > Plants > Roots > Rhizosphere > Soil | place: USA... | reverse complement strand
GTGCTCATCATCTCGAAGAACGCCGCCGACATCCCGATCGATCTCAGCACCAGGCGCGTGATCCTGTACGGGCAGTCAGGCGGTGAATGGACGGTCGATCTCGAAGCGAAAGTGACACGGGCGATCGAGGAGATCCTGAGGGTCTACGGGCTGGTCGCGACGGAGTCAGCGCGCGAAATCGCGGGGACTCCTTCCTGAGTCCTCGTCACTTGCGCTCGACGATCCAGAGATCCGACGCGGCCTGTGCCGCACCGTAGTAGATCGCCTTGTCGTCGCGGCTGATCGCGAACATCTCCTCGGATGCCGGAGCGGGGAGGGCGACTGTCACCAGCACACGCTTGCGGTTCGCCGTGTCGAGGACGACGAGCTGCCACCCCTTGGCGGTGAAATACGCGATCCGGCGGCTGTCGCTGAACCACTTCACGGCGTACGTCTGGTCGGCCGAGAGCTCCGTGACCGCGTGCGTCGAGAGGTCGTAGATTCCGACCCCTGCAGGTCGTCCGCTGCTCGAAACAAACGCTCCGGCCAGCCGTGCGCCGTCTGGTGACCAGTCAGTTATGGTGAAGCCCTTTCCTCCGACGGTCGCCCCCGGCAATTGACTGGGCACCGCCGGCGTCGGCGTGATCGGCGCAAGAAAGCTACGCCGCCCGGAATCGCCCGCGTATACGGCTGAGTCACCCTTCGGCGAGACATGGGGGTAGACGCCTCCCTCGGGCGAGTCCGTCAGTTTCCGCAGGCCTCCACCATCGACGTCGATCATCCAGATCTCCCACTTCCCACCTCGGTTCGAGTAGAAGACGAGGGAACGTCCGTCGGGCATGAACACGGGACCCCGATCGCGCGCGGGATCGTCGAGGACGCGCCGGATGGGGCCGCCCCTCGGCGGGCCGACGAACAGATCCTCCTGGTGTTCCCCGATGTTGTAGTAGGCAACCAGGTTCCCATCCGCTGACACGTCGCTCGGGATCCGGACGTTGTTGCTGACGTCGAGGAGCGACGGTGTTCCGGCCTGCATCGTCGCGGTATTCAGCGGAATCACCACGGGGTTTATCGACGCGACTCGCGACCTGAACGCCAGCCGCGTGCCGTCCTTCGAGAATTGGGGCAGGCCCACTGCCGCGTGCACGCCGGCGGTCACCGGCTCCGGCGTGCCGCTGGCGCGGCCGCTCACCGGATCGACAGCGATCCGCCACAGGTTCATGGCGCTACCACGGTCGCTCCCGAAGTAAATGAAGCGTCCGTCGGGCGACCAGACCGGGCACCAGTCGATCGCCGCGTCCCGTGTTACCGCGACGGGCTGACCGCCCGCGGCCGCGACACTGTTGATGTCGCGCTGTCCGTCGATGTTGCTCCAGTAGACGATGCGGTCGCCGGACGGCGACCACGCGGGTTGTACCGCATCGCTGTCAATCACCTTCCGTGGTGTTCCGCCCGCGGCTTCGACGACGTAGAGCGTGCTGTCGCCCAGCCGCGACGATGGATCGTTGACCTCCTCGGTGGCGAACGCGAGCTGTCTGCCATCCGGCGACCAGGCCGGATCGAAGCCGAAATCAGTGACCCGCCGCACCGACTCTCCGGTCGCGCCGGCCACGAAGATGCCACCGTTGCCACCCGATTCGTGAAACGCGATCAGGGACCCATCCGGCGAGAAAGCCGGTCCCCGTTCGTCGCGTTTCGGGTCGTCGACGATCGGGGTGGGATTGCGGCCCCCGACACGCTGCGAGTAGATGCCCCAGGTGCCCCTGCCGGTCATTGCGTAGACGACGGTGTTGCCGTCCGGTGACAACGAGGGGGACGTCTCTTCGGCGGCCGATTCGGTGACCCGCGTGAAGGCGCTCCAGCGGATCTCCGACGATGGTGCTGCCGGTCTCCATATCCACGCCGCGGCGGCGACGACCGCCGCGCCCGCCGCGACGGCCCAGGGCACCCAGACCGGCAGCCTGCCGCGCGGCGCGGCCGCGGATGGTTCCGGCACCTGAATCGCACTGGGGTGAGCAGTCGAAATCGTCGAGAGCGTCTCGAGGGCGAACGCGAGATCGGTGGCCGACTGGAATCGAAGATCGGGCGACTTCTCCAGGCAGCGCCGGACGATGCGATCGAGTCCCGGTGAGATGGCAACGCGTGCCGAGTCGACTTCGGGCGGATCCCGGGTCAGGATGGCGCTCATCGTATCGGCAGCGGTTGCCCCCTGAAACGCGCGCTGACCGGTGAGCATCTCGTAGAGCACGGCGCCGATCGCAAAAATGTCGGTGCGATGATCGACGCTGAGGCCGCGCACCTGTTCGGGCGCCATGTAGCCGAAGGTCCCAAGGACGAAGCCGGCGTGGGTCGTCAAGCCGCCCACGCGCGTCATGTCGCCTCCGCCCGTCTCCAGCGGCTTGGCCAGGCCGAAGTCGAGAATCTTGACCTGGTCCTCGCGCGTGATCATCACGTTCTCGGGCTTGAGATCCCGATGTGCGACGCCGCGGGCGTGCGCGGCCGCGACGCCGCGGGCGATCTGCAGGGCGTAGGTGACCGCCCGGCGTGCCGGGAGCGCGCCAGTCTCGAGGCGGGCCCGAAGCGTCTCGCCGTCAATCAGTTCCATGACGACGAACGCCGTGCCGGCCTCGCGACCGAATTCGTGGATCGCCAGGATGTTGGCGTGAGACAGCCTGGCGACGCTCATGGCTTCTCGCTCGAAGCGCGCGAGCACGCCGGCGTCACCGGAGAGCGCCGGGGCGATGACCTTGATCGCGACCTCGCGATCGAGCCGCGGATCACGTGCGCGGTAGATTTCACCCATCCCACCAGCGCCGATGCCGGCCAGGATTTCGTAGTGCCCGAGCTGAGCGCCAGGCGGGAGTGCCACTTTGCTCGAATCCTCTCGACTGAAACGGAGTGCCGGTGATTGTAGCGCGGCCCGTGTGGCGCGTGGGTCGCGACGTCAGCTGCCGCGCAACAGATTACGGGAAGCCTACGACTTCGTACAGCGTCATCAGCTTGTCCGATGCCAGCTCGCGCAGGTACGGGGCGAAGGGCACCAGTCGGTCCCTGATTTCCTGTTCGCGCGGTCCGAACATGTCCCAGTGGACGCCGACGTACCGGACTCCGTACCGCTTCAGCAGCGCAAACGTGTCGGTGGTCGGAAACGAGTCGAGGACGAGGGCGTTCTCGCGGAAGTCGGCCGGGATGTGGTCGCTGTAGCCGTTCAGCATCGGCTGCCAGTGCGACGTGGAGAACAGCATGTAGTTGGTGTGAAGGTGATAGGCGACGCGTCCGCCATAGAAGGGGAACTCGGCGACTGGACCCCGCGGCAGCCGGGCCAGCATCAGGTAAGGCCTCGGGAACGGAGCCCTTCGGTACCAGGGAAACGGCACAAGGTTGAGTTCCAGAAGGGCGATGACGCCGATGACGATCGCGGCCACCGTCTGTCGCCGCTGCGGCACCCGCGCAACCGCCAGCGCCGCGAACAGCCCGAGGATGAGCGGGATGACCACACCGAAGCGGGACGGCGCGCGAAGAAACGAAAAGAGCGGGATGGCGTGATAGAGCGCCAGGTAAAGTCCGGCGTCCGGCCCGAAGGAGGCCCAGAGCAGCAGGGCGCCGAGCGAGCCGTAGAGCAGGACCGTCTCGCGGTCGTTGACGCCGGGCTGCTGCGCATCCGCCGGCCGCGGCTTCCAGCCGGCGAGCCACATGCCCGCGAGTCCCAACAGCGTTGCTACGAAGCCCGGGAACAAGACCTCGCCCCACCGGCCCACAGTCTTGCTCAGGTCCAGCAGCCATCGGTGCGCGTGCGCCGGCGACGCCATGTAACTGGCGAGGTTTGCCGAGTAGCGCTGGCTGTCCTCAATCGTCCTCCTGAACCCGCCTTCCTGTATTTCCAGGAACGGGATGAAGAAGGGCAGCACGCAGACCACTGACACGCCCGCGCCGATCGCGAGCGCGATCCAGTAGCGCCGATCCCGCCACAGGCCGCGCCTGACCGCCAGGAACAAGGCCGCATATCCCACCATCAACCCGGCGAAGATGCCGTAGTAGGCGCAGGCCAGCGCCTGAACCGCAATCGTGAGCCCCAGCGCTACGCCCGTGCGGCTGCCCGGCTCGTCGGCCAGCCGGTGCATCATGAGCAGTGACAGGGGAATGCCACCGGCCATGAGCAGCTGGATATGCGTGCTGTGAGAGAAGAAATACGGGCAGAATCCGAAAACGATTGCGGTGACCAATGCGGCAGACGGGCTCCCGGTGAGGCGGCGGGCAAGCAGCCAGGCGCCAATCATGGAGGTGCAAAACGCGAAGAGGAGCGCCGAGTTATAGGCGACCAGCGCGTTGTGCGTCACCAGCCAGCCCGGGATGCCGACGACGCCGGCGACGAGGTTCAGCTCGGAGAACGCGAGGGTACGGTGATGCGGATAGAAGATGTTGGCCTCGAAGAGCTGACGGGGATCAGACGTGAGCGAGTGTGCCACCCAACTGACGTTCCAGATGGCGTACATCCCGTCGGCATCCTCTCCACGCGTGCGACCGAGGGTGCCGAATCCGGCCACGAGCGGCCAGGTCATGATGACTGCCAGGCCCAGAGCCGCGACAACGCCGAGCGCCGCGCGTGCCACACGGCGGCCGATAGGCTGTCGTCGAGGCTCCATGTAGAATGCGCTCAATTCTACCAATCAGCCGCACGGGGTATGCGGCACGGCTTCGCGAGTTACACGACCGGCCCACACGCTGAATGGCTGTTCTCGCCCCGCTCGGGGCATTCCTGATTACCGCGCTTGCGGCATGGTTGTCCCTGGGCACGCTCGGGTTCGCGGGCGCCGGAGGAGCCAGGATCGCCGTCCTCCCGGTTTCGGTCTCAGTGATGCTGATCGGCGCGGGAGCCGGCGCGCTCGTCGTCGGCCTTTGGCGTTGGGGAGCGTCGCTCCGCCCGCTGGCGCTCCTCGCGCTCCTCGCCCTGCCATGGCTGCCGTTCCCGGTGCCCGCCGCATTCCTGCTCTGGGTGCGGCCGTTCTCGTTCTTGATCTGGGTGGCCGTGCTGCTGTCGATGGCGGTCTCGCTGCCGGACCGAAGCCGATGGCCCGCTGAGATCGCGATACGTCCACGGACCACCGCTGGTGTGCTGGCGGCGGTGATCTTTGCGTTTTCGGCGTGGCGCGTCGCGCCGATGATTCCGGGCGGCGACGAGCCGCACTATCTGATCATCACCCAGAGCCTGCTGATCGATCACGCGCTCACGATCGACGACGTGCATCGGCGTGGCGACTATCGGGCGTACTACCCGACGGAGCTCCAGCCGCACGTGCAGACGCGTGGCAGGAACGGCCGGATCTATTCGGTTCACGCTCCGGGGCTCCCAGCGCTGGTGGCTCCGGCGTTCGTCGTCGGCGGATACCACGCCGTGGTCGGCTTCCTGATTCTCATCGCGGCCTGCGGTTCCGCGCTCGCGTGGCACGTCGGCTGGCTGTCCACACGCCGCACTGACGCCGCGTGGTTTGGCTGGGCCGCGGTCACGCTTCCGGTCACCGCCATCTTTCAGAGCTTCACGATCTACCCGGACGGAGTCGGCGGCGTGCTCACCCTGACCGGGATGTGGGCGCTGCTGCGCGCACACGACGAATCGAAGAATGGCGAGACGCGGCTGCGCCCGTGGGTCTTGCATGGGGCGGGGCTCGCGTTGCTGCCGTGGCTGCACTCGCGGTTCGCCGTTCTGGCCGGCGGGCTCGGAGCGCTGGTGCTGCTCCGGCTTTCCTCGACGAAGAACCCGGCCGCCAAGGCGGTAGGCTTTCTGGCCATCCCGGCGATGAGCGCAGTCCTCTGGGTCGGCTACTTCGTGGCGATCTACGGTCGTCCCGATCCGAGCGCGGCCTACGGTGCCGGCGAGATTGGGTCGTTCAGTTTCGTCCCGGGCGGCCTGGCGGGCCTCTTGTTCGATCAGCGATTCGGACTGGTGACCTACGCCCCGGTCGTGCTGGTGGCGTTCATCGGCCTTGGCACGATGCTCATGCGAGGCGAGACTCGACGGCTTGCCCTCGAGCTGCTGTTCGTGGTCGTGCCTTACCTGCTGACTGTTACACACTTCGCGATGTGGTGGGCCGGATGGAGCCCGCCGGCGCGGTTCTTCGCGCCCGTCCTGCCGCTCTTCGCCGTACCGGCGGCCGCGGCCTGGACCTTCGCTCGACATCGCGCGGCACGGGTAGTCGCGGTCGTGTCCGTGGTCCTGACAATCTGCGCGTCCACCGTCGTTGTTCTCGTCGATCGCGGACGCCTGGCGTTCAACACCCGTGACGCCCCGTCGCTCTGGTTCGAGTGGATGGGACGCCTGGCCGATCTGACCGCGGCCATGCCGATGTGGGCGCGGGAAACGGATGCGCCGCTGTTCCGCGGGATCGCGACCTGGCTGCTGGTGGCAGCGGCTGGATGGCTGCTGCTTCGGGCGGCCGACCGGCACGGGCGGCTTCGGCCGAACGTCAACTTCCATCTGGTGGCTGCCGCGACGCTCGCCGGCGCCGTGATGCTCGGATCGTCGGTGATGTGGGCATTTCAGGGGACCAGCGGGCGCACGGCTTCGCCATCGCAGCTGCAGCTGCTCGAGATGGTGTCGTCTCAGGACCGTGGACTGGCGTTTCAGCTGAACCCGTTCTCTCGACTGACCATGCCGGAGGTTCCAGCGCGGCTTCGGATCGAGCTCTCCCGGGCCCCGGGGCGCCGTCCTGCGGCTCGCGAGGTGGCCCCACTCTTCGCGCTGCCGACGCTTCCCGCCGGCGAGTACCGGCTCACACCCGTCTCCGACGATCCACGAGGCTGGCTGATGGTCGGCATCACCCGCGACTCCCGTGACCCCTTCGCGCTCAAGACCGTGCAGCTGCCGGTGTCGCCAATCTCGTTGCGGTTTCCGGTCTCCCTTCGCTCGCTCGTCGTGCGCGGCGACGAGGACGCCTGGCGGACGGTCAGGGGACTCGTCGTCGAACCGATCGCCGTCGAGCCCCGGGGCAGCCGCCTGACGGCCGACCTGGCGCGACGCGCGGTCAGGTACGGCAGCGTGACGACGTATTTTCTCGACGATCGGAGCTTTCCCGAGCCGCAGGCATTCTGGATTGGCGGGGCGCGGGATGCGACGGTGATCCTGCAGCCGGACTCACCGGGCCAGACGCAGACGCTGCTGCTGCGCAACGCGCCGGTCGACAATCGCATCCTGCTGCAGGCGGGAGACTGGACGCGGGTGTTTCAGATGGCGCCCGGTGAAGAACAGCGCGTGCAAGTGCCGATCGACACCGCCCATGGCGCCAGCCTCTTACGGATCGAGGCCGGCTCGGGGTTCCGTCCGTCGGAACGCGAGCCGGCCAGCCGGGATCAGCGGTTTCTCGGGGTGTGGGTCAAAGTGGAGGAATAGACCGCGTTCAGAACCGGGCCACTGCGCCGAAATAGAGTCCCTTCAGCTTCATCTGGCCGGTGTCTTCCTCGATCTTGTAGAAGACGCTGAGTCGTCGCCATCCCCCCTGCACGCCGATGTGATTGTTGAAGTTCAGCGTGCCGTACAAGTCGAAATCGTAGTACGAGGCCTGGTAGTCCTCATCGAAGCTCTCGGGCAGCTTGAAGAGCGTGAACTCGCCGGTGATGGAAATATTCGGCGCGACGTACACGCGGCCGGTTCCGCCGACAGCGGGGATTGGCGCCTGTGCATGGGCAAACTCCCGGCCGATCAGCGCATTCGTCAGGGCGGCTTCGACGTCCGTGTATTTCAGATCGAGCACCAGCCCGAAGTACCCGCGGTCCTGGTAGACGAAGTCGTACTCGTAGCTGAAGCGCATCGCATTCCACTTCAACTCCGCCAGCACCGGCAGCGACACGTTGTAACGCTGCCCATTGAACACCAGCGAACGGGTGATCGTGGCTTCTTTCTCGTACCTGATCGGGACGAACTCGTACCGGAACTTGTGCTTACGACCGGGCCGGCCCACGAGCCGCAGCTGCTTGAACGTCTGGTTCTCGAGGTTGAATTCCTTGACGAAGTCGATCTGGTCGCCGGGAATGCCGAGACCTTCGCTGGTGATGAACAACGTAGGCGTCGGGGTGTACAGCGACCCTCCGACCTCGAAGTGGTAGGTTTCGCCGGTTGCCGGCTCGGACAGCGCCCTGGCCCCGTACTGGGCAGACGCAGGTAGTGCCACCAGCATCAGCGCGACGCTGATTGGCGCGATGCGAAAACGAAGCTGCATTCGAGTGCTCTCACCCCGGAAGACCTGACGCACGCGCCCCGTCAAGCGCGCAGGCCCGCTGGGACGGGCCACAATCAAGCGTATACTCCGCCCGGGGAACAGTCCACCTGCCCCCTCAGAAACCCGGGGCAGCCCGGCGTCCTGACAGTCCGCTGCGATCGTTTTTCGGCTGAATCCCGGCCGACCATCACTGCCGGCTCAGCCATCACGGGACGAGCGGTGTGACGTATGCGCGGCACCATCCTTGCGAGTTTCGGTCGAACGCCGCTCGAACTGTCGGGAGTTTTCCGGAAAAATCGGTGATTTTTGGGCTCGTGGCTTCGCCGGCGATCCAGCCGGGTGGATCGCCTCGTTCGAGCGGGCGGAACCTCCGCGTAAGTGCCTTTCGGCACACGTAACGCGGACGCGTTCATTCATTTGAAAGCGGGAGGAAGGATGACGAGGTATTTCGCTGCTTGTGTGTTCGCTTTGCTCTTTGGCGTAGCACCGGGCTACGCCCAGCAGGGGACGACCGAAGTGCGCGGCCGGGTGCTCGATCCCCAGGGGGCCTTGTTGCCGGGGGTCACCGTCACGGTGCGCAACCAGGACACGGGCATGTTCCGTGAGACGGTCTCGAACGACGACGGGACGTTCCTCGTCAGCGGGATCGTGCCGGGACGCTATGAGATCGCCGCCGAGCTCCAGGGCTTCAAGAAGTTCGTGCGCCGGGACATGGAGCTGGAGATCGGCAAAACGGCCACCCTCGACCTGCCGCTCGAGGTCGGGCAACTCTCCGAAACCGTGAACGTCTCGGCGGAAGTGCCGCAGGTGGATGTCACGTCGAAGGAAATCGGCGGCAACATCACGACCCGCGAGCTCGTCGAGCTGCCGAGCATCAACGGCAATTTCGTCGGCTTCATCGGGCTGCTGCCCGGCATCGTGCCGACGATCAGCACCGAGTCGTTCGGCAGCGATTCGATTACGGTGAACGGCCAGGATCCCCGCAACAACAACTACATGCTGGACGGCGGCAACAACAACGACGACGTCATCGGCCAGCGGGCGGGCACCCAGGCGCGGACCCCGATCGAAGCGATCCAGGAGTTCCAGGTCATCACCAATCAGTTCGACGCGGAGTTCGGGCGCACCACCGGCGCGGTGATCAACGCGGTCACCAAGTCCGGCACGAACATCTTCCATGGCAGCGCGTTCGAGAACTACCAGGATGCGGACCTCACGGCCAAGGACTACTTCGCGGACAAGAACGGGTCGCCGAAGCCCGACACGCAGTACCAGCGCCTGGGCGGCACGGTGGGCGGGCCGATTATCAGGGACAAGGCCCACTTCTTCTTCAGCCTCGAGCGGTTCATCATCGACGAGGGCGTGACGATCAACATTCCGACGCGGCCGACCTTCAACACCACCACGACCGAGAAGACGCGGGTCTGGAACACGGTCGTCCGTGGGGACCACCAGATCAACGCCAACAACACGTGGGGCGTGCGGTGGCTGCGGGAGGATTCGCCGCAATATAACCAGATCATCGACGCCACTACGACCCTCGAGGCGTCACGTGAGGAAAACGACGTCGACCAGACGGTCGTCGGATCCCTCAATAGCGTGTTTGCGAACAACAAGATGAACGTGATGCGGCTGGCCTGGACGCGGGAGAACGTCGCCTTCGCCAACCCCTGCTTCAACAACAACGGGCGCGACATGACGAAGTGCGAGCCCACGCTCGCGTTCCAGACCTACACCACGCAGCAGGACAGCACCGCGCAGTCCCGCATCAACGATGCCATCCAGTTCGACAGCACCTTCTCCTGGTTCAAGTCGGGGTGGAAAGGGGATCACGACATCAAGGTCGGCGGGAACTACGAATACGTCGGCGCGGCCAACGTCAACCAGGGGGGTATGAACGGCACGTTCGGCTTTTCACGCAACGACGGCCCCTTCAATGCGTCCGATAACTTCACGTATCCCGACCGACTGACGATCAGGGTTGGCGGCGAGTCGCGCTTCTACGAGAAGGCCCACTACGTGACCGGGTTCCTGCAGGACAAGTGGCGGATGAACAACAAGCTGACGCTCAGCCTTGGCCTCCGCTACGACCTCGAGGTGATCCCGATTCCGGAGACCGACGACCCGATCACCGGGGAAGGGAACTATCCGGTCGACAGGAACAACATCCAGCCGAGGATCGGCTTTGCCTACGACCTCGGCGGCCGCGGGCAGAGCGTGATTCGTGGCGGCTACGGTCGCTTCTACGACAAGACCCATTTCGAGCTGATCGGCGGTCTTTTTACGGGCACGCCGTTCACGAGCTCGTTCACCCGCATGTTCCCGTTGAACAACACCGACCCTGGCCCCCAGCAGGGACAGCGGCCGACCGATCCGGTGCTGGTCAACGGCCCGGTTCTGAACCGGGCGCTGGTCGACCAGCTGTTCCCGCCCGGGTCGCTGCTGCGCAACACGGGCGCGAGCTGGGACAGCCCGGACCGCCGTGTGCCGACCACCGATCAGTTCAGCATCGGCTATCAACACCAGCTCGGGGCGCGCCTGTCGGTCAGCGCCGACTACGTCCACGCGGCCGGCCGTGACATGCTGATGTCTCTGCAGCTGAACCCCACGCTGCGTGCGACGACCGCCATCACCTCGCCCAATATTCGGCAGGGCAGCGCCATCCTGACCGCGGCGACCGCGGAGTTGCAGCAGAAGTACGGCCCGAGCTTCACGGCGTTCACCGGCGCGGTCACGATGCCGCTCAACGTCGGCGAGACCGACTACGACGCGTTGATGGTGCAGCTGGACAAACGGTTCAGCAACAACTACAGCGCACGGGTCTCGTACACGCTGGCGAAATCGCACGGCAACACCAGTGGCAACGGGGTCGCGGCGAGCGGCTTCCAGGTGCTCGACGACATGCACCTCGAGCTGAACGAGGGACCGACGAACTTCGATCAGCGCCACAACCTGGTGGTCAGCGGAACCGCGCTCATCCCGAAAACCGGCGGCCTGAATTTCAGCTGGGTGGCCCGCGCCCTCAGCGGCACGCCGTTCAGCCTGACCAACAACAACATCGATCCGGACCGCAACGGGACCACCGCCGAACCGCTCGCGCCGGGGGACTACTCGGGCACCGGCGCCGACGGGTACACGGTCAAGGGCTACAAGGCGGAACGAAACGGGGCCTTCGGACCCGGGTTCTTCCAGACCGACCTGCGTGCCGGGTATCGCTTCAATCTCGGGGGTAACCGGCGGCTCAACGCGTTCGTCGATTTCTTCAACATCACCAACCGGGTGAACTTTCTCAACCCGAGCGGCAACCAGGCGAATCCCACGTTTCTCGTGAAAACCGCGTACAGCACGAGCTACACGCCCCGGAAGATACAGCTGGGGGCAAGGTTCGAGTTCTAGATGTGCGCCGGCGGCTCGCTTCGGGCAAGCCGCCGGCTTCGGTATCAGCTTCCAGCTTCCAGCTTCCAGCTTCCGGCGTCCAGCGTCCAGCGTCCAGCAAAACGTCGCGAGTCTCTCCGAAAGCTCTTGCCGGCAGCTGGCAGCTGGAAGCTGGAAGCTGGAAGCTATACTCAGATGTGGCCCCCGCCTTCCGCCGCCTGCTCCCGTTCCTGCTCGTCTATCGTCGCCAGTTCATCATCGGGCTGCTGTGCGTCATCGTCACCACGATCATCCAGCTGCTGTCGCCGTGGGTGTTGAAATACGCGATCGACGACCTGCACGCGGGGGTCACCCGTTCGAAGCTTGCGTTCTACGCGAGCACGCTTCTCGGAATCGCGTGCATCGGCGGCGTGTTCCGCTACCTGATGCGCCGGATCCTGATCGGGGCTTCGCGCGACATCGAGTTCGACGTCCGCAACGCGTTCTTCGCACGATTGCAGCAGATGCCGCTCGGGTACTACCAGGCCCGCCGGACCGGCGACCTGATGTCGCGGGCGACCAATGATCTGAACGCGGTCCGAATGATGATCGGGCCGGCGGTCATGTACTCGGCCAATACCGTCCTCGTGTTCGTCGTCGCCATCCTGCTGATGGTCTCGCTGGATGCCCGCCTGACGATGATGGCGCTGCTGCCGCTGCCGTTCGTGACGATCGTCGTGAAGTATTTCGGCAGCGCCATCCACAAGAGGTTCGAGGCGATCCAGGAACAGCTGGCGAACCTGAGCGCAGTCGTTCAGGAGTCGCTCGCCGGCGTGCGGGTGGTGCGGGCCTATAACCAGCAGGGTCACGAGATAGAGCGCTTCAGCGAGGCCAATCGCGAGTACGTCCGGCGGAACCGCGTGCTGATCCGGCTCCAGGGACTGTTCTTCCCGAGCATGACGCTCTTCCTGGGGTTCGGGTCGCTCCTAGTGCTGTGGATCGGGAGCCGGCACGTGATCCGGGGCGAAATCACGCTGGGCGAGTTCGTGGCCTTCAACGCCTACCTGGTGATGCTCAGCTGGCCGATGATCGCGTTCGGATGGGTGACCAACATCCTGCAGCGGGGCATGGCGTCCTGGAAACGGATGCTCGAGGTGCTCGACGCGATTCCGGACATCGATGACCGCCATGTGACAGCGGCCGGCCGTACCGCGCCGATGACCGGTGCGATCGAAATTCGGGATCTCGTCTTCGCGTATCCAGGTACCGAACGGCCGGTCCTCGAGCACGTGTCGCTGAAGATCGCGGCGGGGCAGACCGTCGCGCTGGTCGGGGCCACCGGCTCGGGCAAATCCACGCTGATTCACCTGATTCCGCGATTGCACGAGCCACCACCCGGAACGGTGTTGCTCGATGGCGTCGACGTGCGCGACATCCCGCTCGATCGCCTGCGCGGCGTCATCGGCTTCGTGCCGCAGGAGCCCTTCCTGTTCTCGGACACCATTGGCGGGAACGTG
>Ga0075431_100004985_pt1 | contig 13063 bp, 12 predicted proteins | sample RhiMetdeltSRZDD5_FD_75297 | JGI IMG/M metagenome (GOLD analysis project Ga0075431, IMG submission 75297) | Populus rhizosphere microbial communities from Tennessee, USA - Rhizosphere MetaG P. deltoides SRZDD5 | ecosystem: Host-associated > Plants > Roots > Rhizosphere > Soil | place: USA... | reverse complement strand
GCACCGTGGGGGCGCCGCATCGGCGACCAGCGCTTCGAGACCGAGGGCGCGTGGAAGCGTAGCGGTACGACGGTGGACAGCCTGGCACGGGAACTCAAGCTTGCGTTGGAATATCCGGAAGGGGCGGGGGTCTGAGGAAAAACAGGAAGGGACGCATACGCGTCCCGTCCTGCTACGCCGGCCTGGCTCCCCCCAGCGTTTACGGCGTTCTGCCGTAAACCACAGACCGACGCCCCGTGTAGGGCAACGGGTGTGCCGCAGTATTTACTTGGAAAACCCCAACCTACAGCCCTGATCAGGTTTCAACCGTGTGGCAAGAATTACAAGGGTGTACAGCTGACAGGCATGCGGATAGACCTGAATGCTGACGTAGGTGAGGGGCTGCTGGGGGAAGCGGGGCAGGACTCGGCCTTGATGCCCCACATCACGTCCGCCAACGTCGCGTGTGGCTTTCACGCGGGAGGTCCCGTCGTAATGCGCGCCACTGTCGCGCTGGCGGCTGCCCATGACGTCGCCGTAGGGGCGCACCCGGGATTTCCGGATCTCGAGGGCTTCGGACGCCGCGAACTCGATGTGACACCGCGTGACGTCGAGGATTTTGTCGTTTACCAGATTGGTGCGCTGGCGGCGATCGCGGCCGCACAGGGTGTTCGGTTGCAGCACGTCAAGCCGCACGGCGCTCTTTTCAACATGGCGGCACGAGACGCGGCACTCGCCGATGCCGTTGCGCGCGCGACTGCCGTCATCGACCGCAGCCTCATCCTTTTTGGCTTGGCCGGCTCAGAACTCATCGGGGCAGGCTGGCGTGCCGGCCTGCGTACGGCGTGTGAAGGTTTTGCCGATCGGGCGTATCGACCAGATGGAACGTTGGTCTCACGTCAGGATCCGGGAGCGGTCATTCACGATCACGAAACTGTAGTCGCAAGGGCCGTCCGTATGGTGCGCGACCGTACCGTTGAAGCAATCGATGGCTCGGTCATTCTCCTCACAATCGACACCGTGTGTGTTCATGGAGACACGCCGGATGCAGCAAATCTAGCCGCTGGTATTCGTCGAGCGCTGGTCGAGTCCGGCATTGAGGTGAAGGCGCTGCGCGGCTAGCTCAGCTGGCGCGCTTGGTTTCTTCAACCAGCAATCGCCTGAGCACTTTTCCGACCATCGTTTTCGGCAGCTCTTTCCGGAATTCAACCTGGACGGGTACTTTGTACGGCGCAAGTCGCTCGCGGCAGTGCGCCCGCAGCTCGCTCTCCGTGGCGCTCTGTCCGGACCTGAGGATCACCCACGCTTTCGGGACTTCGCCCTTCAGCGGGTCGGGCACGCCGGCGACACTCACTTCCATGACCGCGGGATGGGAGGCGAGCACTTCTTCAATCTCTCGAGGCCACACCTGATAGCCGCTCGTCTTCAGCATGTCCTTCTTGCGATCGACGATGAAAAGGTACCCCTCGTCATCCATGTAAGCGAGATCGCCGGAGTGCACCCAAGGCCCGCCAGGACCATGCGTCCGCAGCGTGGCCGCGGTCTCCTCGGGGTTGTTCCAGTACTCTGCGAAGTGCTGCGGCGCGCGCATGATCAGTTCGCCGACTTCTCCAGACGGCAGGTCGCGCTCGCCATCCTCCATGTCCACGATGCGAACGTCGACGTCGGGAAGCGGCAGCCCAATCGATCCGATCTTGTTCTTGCCTTTGACCGGATTGACGCAGCACGCCATCATCCCTTCGGTCAGTGAATACCCCTCGACAATGCGCGCACCCGTCGCGTCCTCGAATCGCCGCTTCGTTTCCGCCATCAGCGCCGACGAGCCGCAGAAGCACAGCTTGATACTCCTGAGGTCCACCTTGCCATTCTGCACGTCAGGGTGGTTGAGGATCGCCGTGTAGAGGGTCGGGATGCCGTTGAAGAATGCTGGTTTCACCTGGCGGATGGTTTTCAGCAAATCGTCGAGGTCACGCGGATTGGGAACGATCGACAACGGTGCGCCCGCGACGAAGGCGAGCGGCTGCACACCCACATTTGCGTACACGTGAAACAGCGGCAACGGCAGCATGATCGTGTCGGTCCACTGATTGAGCGCCGATTTCGTCCACTCATGCAGTTGCCGGCCTGCGGCGACATAGTGGCGGTGAAGTCCGACGACCCCCTTCGGCGTGCCGGTCGTTCCGCCGCTCGAGAGAATCACTGCACGATCGTCTGGTCGGACGTTCACCCCGGTCTTCGGCGACGCTCGATGCGTCCGCAGCAGATCCTGAAACCACATGTCTTCGGCGGCGATTGTGATGCGGTGACCGTCCTTTTTTTCCTTGAAGACGGTGAACAACAATCGAAGAGCCGGCGGCAAATACTCCTTGATCGACGTCGCGATCACGCCGCGGAGTCGAGTGCGACGTTGAACCGCCTTGACGCGCGCGTAAAACGGCGTCAGCGCGATGGCCAGCACCGCGCCGGTCGATTCAAGGGCCGTTTCGAGTTCGCGTTCGCTGTAGATCGGATTGAGCGCGACGACTACGCCTCCCGCTTTCCAGATCCCGAACTGCGCAATCATGAATTGCGGGCAATTGGGGAGGAGTAACGCCACGCGGTCGCCGAAACGCACGCCCAAAGAGGCGACAGCGGCAGCAAAAGCGTCGCTCTGGGTTTCCAGCAAGCGGTACGACACCGACGCTCCCTTGAACAACACCGCGGACCTGTCCCCGTGAGCACGAGAGAGGTCGGCGAGGTAATCGATCAGCGTTTTGTCGGGGTAGGGCGCGATGCTATGCGCGACGTCGGCGTCGTAATGCGCCAGCCATGGCCTCACGGAGTGCATTCTACTCGTTCGGATTGTCGGGACCCGCGCGTGCGGGCGCCGACAGCCTATGACAGGAGCATCAGCAGCAGAGCCTTCTGTGTGTGAAGGCGGTTTTCGGCTTGGTCGAACACAACGGTTGTGGGTCCGTCGAAGACGTCGGCCGTGACCTCTTCGCCGCGATGAGCTGGCAGACAGTGCATGAACAGGGCCCGGGGACGTGCCCTCGCCATCAGCTGACCATTCACTTGGTACGCCTGGAACTCACGTCGTCGCACCTCGGTTTCATCTTCGCGGCCCATTGAGGTCCATACGTCAGTGTAGATGGCGTCGGCGCCGACCACCGCTTGGTGCGGATCGCTGAACACCCTGATCTGCGCGCCGCCGCGCGCGGTGCGCAGGCCGGCTTCGACGACCTGGGCAGGAAGGCTGTAGGCGCGAGGCGTCGCGAGGTGAACCGAGATGCCGAACTGGGGTGCGGCATGCACGAGTGATGTCGCGACGTTGTTGCCGTCTCCGACGTACGCCAGCGTGCGCCCCTGACAGTCGCCCCAGTGCTCGATCAGAGTCAACACGTCGGCGAGAGCCTGACACGGGTGTTCGGCGTCGCTCAGGGCATTGATGACATGCAGACGCGTGCCTGCGGCCGCGAGCGTCCGTGCCTTGTCGTGTGCGTAGGTACGGATCACAAGAGCGCGGACCCAGCGTTCGAGGTTGCGCGCGACGTCCTGCAGCGGCTCTCGGGTGCCGTCCGCGAACTCTCCTGGCAAGTGCAGCGCTTCGCCGCCGAGCTCACGAATGGCGATCTCGAACGTCGAGCGGGTGCGCAGCGAAGGCTTCTCGAAGAGCAGCGCGATATGTGCACCGTTGAGCGCATTCGCTGTGGGAGCATCCTTGCCAAGGCGGTGATCGGCTTTCAGCCGCGCGGCATGGTGGATCAACCGATGCAGCTCATCGGTCGAGAGATCGAGAATGGACAGGAAGTCCTTTACCGGCGCGACGGCGCTCATGCTCGAAACCGCGCAATCATGTTCGATATTCGCCATTGATTCGGACGTACTCGGCGCTGAGGTCGCACGTCCATATCGTCGCTGAGGCAGGTCCGGATCCGAGGCTCACGTCTATCTGAATGGTCTTGCCCTTGAGATGTTGCGCTGCAACGGGCGCCAGGTCGTCATGCGGCCGGCCATTCTCGAACAGCACCGTGCCGCCCACGTGGACGGAGAGGGCATTGATATCGAAAGCGACGCCTGATCGTCCTGCCGCAGCCACGATCCTCCCCCAGTTAGGGTCTGCGCCGTGGACGGCGGTTTTGACGAGAGGTGAATTCGCGATGGTCCTGGCGACCTGACGTGCCTCGTCGATTGTTCGCGCGCCGCCCACAGTGATGGCGACGAGTTTTGTGGCGCCCTCGCCGCCGCGCACGATGGCGACAGCGAGTTCTCGCGACACGGCAAGCAATCCGTCCAGTAACGCCGGATACGTCTCGTCGTCGATGGCTACGCCGCTGGCGCCGGATGCCAGGGCGAACAGCGTATCGTTCGTGGAGCATTCGCCGTCGACGGTTATTGCGTTGAACGTATCGCGCGCCGACGACCCGAGTGCCTTACGCAGGATCGCCGGCGACACCTGCGCGTCGGTTGTCAACAGCCCGATCATCGTCGCCATGTTCGGCTCGATCATGCCGGCGCCCTTGGCCATTCCGCCGACGGTGAATGATCCATGACCTGTCCGTACGGTCACCGCGTGCTCTTTCGGAGACGGATCGGTCGTCATGATGGCGCGCGCGGCAGCCGCGCCTCCGGTCCGGTCGAGGATTCCGACAGCTTTCCGAATGCCGGACAAGACGCGATCGATCGGTAGCTTCACGCCGATGACGCCTGTGCTGGCGACGAGTACCTCCTCAGGCCGGCAACCAACGGCGGCAGCCGTACTGGTGGCCATCTGTATGGCATGCGACAGCCCGTCATCCCCGGTGCAAGCGTTAGCGCAGCCGCTGTTGATGACGACGGCACGCGCCCAGCCATCGGTTCGCTGGAGATGCTGTCGCGAGACCTGTACGGGCGCAGCCTGCGCCAGATTCGTGGTGAAGATTCCCGCAGCGCTGGCCGCCGATTCGGCCGCGATCACGGTCAGATCGAGCGCTGACGCGGCCGCCTTGATGCCACTGTGCACCGACCCTGCCTGGAACCCTTCAGGCGCTGCGATGCCGCCCGGCACCGTTGTGACGGAAATAGATGGCGTTCGAACCACCTCAACCATGGCTGAGGCGCCTCTGCCCGAGGGGCCGCACCACCGCATACTGGCCACAGCGTCGGAAGTGTGGACAACTGTGGCAATCGGTCACGATCTTCTCGGGCAGCCAGACGTGCGGAACGATGGAAAAGCCATGGTGCACGAAATATGTCGGCCGGTGCGTGAACGCGCACACTTTTTCGAATCCGCAGCTCGCCGCGCGTTGAACGAGGAGTTCGATGATCTCTCCGCCTATGCCAAGGCTCCGCACGTTACGGCTGACGACCAGCGATCGTATTTCGGCGACGTCGTTGCTGAGCGGGGCCAGCTCACCGCAACCGACCACTCGATCGTCCTGAACCGCAACGAGGAAACGATGCACGTGCGTCCTGATTTCCTCGAGGCCGCGCGGCAAGAGGTGTCCATCTTCGAGATACTCGGCTACCAGCGCGTAGACGCCCGCCGCATCGTCGGGCCCGGCTTCGCGAACGTAAACGTCCGATTCGAGCAGAGAAACCGGAGGCGTCGTACGGGTGACCGTCAGAGGTTGGGTCGCTGACCACGTGCTCACACCTGCACCTCCTGAGAGACTCTGGCGAAGACCGCATCGAGCATCGCAGCCGCGCGATCGATCTCTGCCGTCTCGATCGTGAGCGGCGGCAGCAGTCGCACGACCTTTTCATCCGTCCGGTTCACGAGAAGACCCTCTTCACGTGCGGCATCGACGATTGGCGTGGCGTCCGTGTTGAGCTGGATGCCTCGCATGAGCCCCGCACCGCGAACCTCCGTGATGGCGGGATACTTCAGTGCGATCGCCCTGAGTCGGCGTTCGAGGTGCATGCCGACGGTCTTCACGTGCTCGAGCAGACCGCCCTCCATCAATTGCGTGAGGAAGAACGCCGCGGCGCGCGTACCCAGCAGATTGCCGCCGTAGGTACTGCCATGATCGCCGGCGGAGACTGTCTCCGACACCCGTTCGGAGAGCAGCGCGGCGCCGACGGGTATTCCGCCGCCGAGCGCCTTCCCGACCGAGATCAGGTCCGGTCGCAAACCCAGCGCCTCGAAATAGAAGGGCAGGCCCGTCCGGCCAAGGCCGGTCTGTACCTCGTCGGCGATGTACAACGTGCCCGTACGCGAGCACACGTCGTTGATGGCCGAAGCGAATTCAGCGCTCATAGGCCGAATCCCGCCTTCACCCTGAATCGGTTCGGCGATGATCGCAGCCGTCCGCTCGCTCGCGGCCGCGATAAGCGCCGCCGGATCGTCGGGAGCGACGAATGTGACGCCTGAGAGCAACGGTGCAAACGGGGTGCGGTAGTGTTCGTCGTGCGTCACTGAGAGCGATCCGAAGGTTCGTCCGGCGAATGCGCCTTCGAGTGCGATGAATTCAGTGCGCGCTGTCGCGCCGCGCGTATACCAATAACGTCGCGCGAATTTCAAGCACGCTTCAACAGCCTCCGTTCCGCTGTTGCAGAAGAAAGCGCGTGGGAGGCCAGACAGCTGCGCAAGCCGCGCTGCAGCCTCCGCCTGGAACGGGTGGTAATACAGGTTCGATGTATGAACCAGTGTCGCCGCCTGATCCGCGATGGCGGCCGTCAGACCGGGATGTGCGTGCCCGAGCGACGTTACGCCGATTCCCGAGATGAAATCGAGATACTCACGGCCCTCGGTATCGAACAGGCGTGCGCCGTTCCCGCGTACGAACGCAACAGGCTGCCGCCTGTACGTCTGTACGACGTGGCGTAACTCGCGCGTCCTGATGTCATCGAACGTTGTATTCATCGAACAACCCATGTGCAGCCGGGCAGCGGGCCAGATGCGTCGGCAAGCTTCTCGTACGAAATGTCTCGCCCGTTAGCAATCAACACGTCGCCGACGCCCTTCCGTAGCGCGGCACGACAGGCGTCGAGTTTAGCGACCATCCCCTTGCTGGCGGTGCCAGCTCGAACGAGCCGTGCCGCTGCCGTGCGTGTCAAGCGGTCGATCGTATGACCGCTGTCGTCGAGGACGCCGGACGTGCCCCCCGCGATCACCAGCCGTCTGGCCTTCAACTCGGCCGCGAGATGCGAGGCGAGCGTGTCGGCATTTACATTGAGAAGCTCGCCGCGACGGGTTGCGCCCACGCATGCCACGACCGGCAGGTACCCGCATGCGAGCAGATCGGTGAGCAGGTATGGGGTGCCGTTGTTGATGGGCGATCCCACCAGGCCGAGGTCAACCTTCACGCCGGCTACGCTGGATATCGGTGGCGAGCGGCGGACGGTGACGACGGACGTATCGGCGCCGGTGAGTCCCACGGGCCTGGCGCCGGCGCCGCGGAGCGCGGCCACGAGCCGCGTATTGATGGCGCCGGCCAGGACCGAGACAACGACGTCGAGCGTGCGGGAATCCGTGACGCGCAGCCCGTCAACCTGCTGCTTGGGAATGCCAGCGGTGGCGAGCGCCGCATCGATTTCGCGTCCGCCACCGTGAACGATCACGACCGCGGAACGCTGCGCCAGGCCGGCGATCCCGGCGGCAGTACGCTCGAGATCGGCAGCACTTTCGAGAAGCTCGCCGCCAAGCTTCAACACCAACACCGATCGCGGACGTCGAACGGAAGCGCGCTGGCCTCGCGATTTCGTCCGCTTCACAGCAGCCCCGTCCGCTGATCGATGCCCAGCATGATGTTCAGGTTTTGAACCGCCTGACCGGCTGCGCCTTTCAACAGGTTATCGAGCGCGACGATCAGGACCGCTCGCCCCCGCGCTTCGTCAACACGCCAGCCGATGTCGCAGAAATTGGTGTGCGCGACGTGTTTGATTTCGGGAAGTTCGGCACCTGTCAAACGTACGAAGGGCGCCGACGCGTACGCATGCTGCAGCGCCTCGGCAACCTGAGACTCGGTCGTCCCGCGCCGAACCGAGACGTAAATCGATTCGAGGATGCCTCGATCGAGCGGCACGAGGTGCGGAACGAATGTGACCTCCATGCCCAGCTCCTGCTCAATTTCCGGAGCATGCCGGTGCGAGAACACACCGTACGCGGCGACGCTGCCATGGTTTTCACAAAAGTGCGTGCGATCTGTCGGCGCTTTGCCGGCGCCGGAAATCCCCGATTTCGCATCGACGACGATGCCGGCCTCGAGCAGACCGGCCGCCTGCAATGGCGAGAGCGCGAGCAGTGCAGCCGTCGGGTAGCAGCCCGGACACGACGCGAGCCTCGCTCCGTGGATCGCGTCCGGATTGCGCTCGGGGAGGGCAAAGACAACGCCGGCGGGCATCGTCGTGGTCGCCGGGTACCAGCGGTGCCGGTCGGAGTCACCGCGCAGGCGAAACGCTCCGGACAGGTCGATGACCCGCCGCCCGCGACTGACAAGCGCAGTGCCTACTTCGGCGGCCGCCGCCTCTGGGAGCGCGAGAAGAACGATCTCGGCGCTTTCGGCGAGGCGGTCGACGTCGAGCGGAGTGACCGAGCCGTCCCAGATCCGCCTCAGCGCCGGCAGTGCTCGTGGCGCGCTCGTGGCTCCTGAGGACATCGCGGCGCGAAGCGAAACGGCCGGGTGCCGCGCGAGCACGCGCAGAAGCTCCTGGCCGGCATAGCCAGTCGCGCCTGCAACAGCGACGGGGACTGCCGCGGACGACGTGACCGCGCTGTCGCGGGTCTCTGGAACTGCAGTGGTCATTTTCGCCATCGGCCAAAGAGAATATTTATACAGTCAGATGTATAAACAGTCAAGAAATCGGTGCTATGCTTGAAGGCTGCGATGTCGAGGCAGCAGTCATGAAGGCCAGGCGCCAGTCGGTCGTTCTTGACCTCGTTCAGCGGCAGCCGGTGCGCAGCCAGGAACAGCTCCGTCGCCTCTTGCGCACCGCCGGCTTCGACGTGACGCAGGCCACGCTGTCGCGCGACATCCGCGAGCTCGGCCTCGTCAAAGGCGGCGCCGACGGGGCGTACCAGCCGCCGCTGCCCGCCGACTCGAACGGAGGCGCGACCAAATCGTTGCTGAATCGCGCGCTGACCGACTACCTGACGCGCGTCGATCAGGTACAGCAGTTGGTGATCATTCGAACGGGCCCGGGGCAAGCGCAACTGCTCGGTGTCGCGCTCGACGGCGCTCGCCTGCCGGAAGTCGTCGGTACCGTGGCAGGGGACGATACGATCCTCGCCGTTGCGCCGGATGCGCGTCGTGCGCGCGCGCTGGCCAGGCGGCTCGAAAAATTGTCGAGAGCATGATGGAGCGCATCGTTCTCGCGTACTCGGGTTCGGATGACGATTCTCAAGCGATTTCGCTGCTGGGTGACGAGTATGGTTCCGAGATCGTCACCCTGACGCTCGACATCGGCCAGAATCAGGAGCTCGAAGAGGTGCGCGACGATTCGCTGGCCGCTGGCGCCGTTCGTGCGCACGTTCTGGATGCCAGAGCGGAGTTCGCGAATGAGTTCGTGCTGCCGGCTCTGCAGGCGGGCGCCTTAGACGATGGGCGCGAGCCCACCACATTTCCACTTGCGCACGCGCTCATCGGCAAGAAGCTGGTCGAGATGGCGGCGATCGAGGAGGCCACGGCAGTTGCCCATCGTGGCCGCGATCACGACCGCCTACGCATCGAAAACAGTGTCCGAGCGCTGAACTCGAGTCTTCACGTACTCTCGTTGGGCGCTTCCGCCGAGGGTGTGAAGACGCGTACCAATCTATGGGGTCGAGCCGTCGACTACGAGACTCGGGAAGGTCCCGTCGAAGCAATGCACTCATGGACGAAATCGCCCGAGACCGCTCCGGACACGGGCGCTGCCCTCGAGCTGGATTTCGAACGAGGCGTGCCGACGGCAGTCAACGGGGTTCCGTTGGACCTCAGCGAACTGATCGAAAGCCTGTCGATCATCGCGGGGCAGCATGGAGTTGGTCGCATCGCGCCGAACGAGACAGGAGGCGGAATCCGCCGCTTGTATGAAGCGCCCGCCGCGGTCGTCCTGCACGCCGCACACGCAGCTCTGGAAAGCGCGACTGGCGTCTATGCCGAGACGCCGCTGAAGCAGCACATTCGTCGGGTGTACCCCGAGCTGATCGCGCGTGGGCTTTGGTTCACGCCGCTTCGTACAGCGCTCGACGCGTTCAACGCCGTCATTCAGTCCCAGGTAAACGGAACCGTGCGCCTTCAGCTGCTCAAGGGCAACTACACGGTTGCCAGCGTTCGCGTTACTGATCTCGAATCTCCGATGCTCGAGTTCCCTCTCGTGGTGCCACAGTCATGACGTTGTGGTCGGGGCGCTTTGACGCCGCACCCGATCCCGACGCATTCGATTTCGGCGTGTCCTTCGGGTTCGACCGCGCGCTGTTCGAAGACGACGTCACCGGCAGCATCGCCTGGACGGAGGCGCTCGGTGCAGCAGGTGTCCTGTCGGGACACGATACTCGAGCCATCGTGGACGGGCTCAAGGCTATCCTGAACGAAGGGCGCCTCGACCCGGCGTTCGTGTCGGGACCCGACGAGGATGTTCACAGTTTCGTCGAGCGCAAGCTGATCGAACGCATCGGAGACGTCGGGCGACGCCTCCATACGGGACGATCGCGCAACGAACAGGTCTCGCTGGACCTGCGCCTTTATCTGCGTCGGCGGATTCCGGCGCTGCAGGCAGCCGTCGCTGCGCTCGTGGCTGCCTGCGCCGACCAGGCCGAGCGTGCCGGTGTCGCGCTCATGCCGTCCTACACACATCTGCGTCGCGCCCAGCCTGTGCTTGTCGGGCACTATTTTCTGTCGCATGCCGCAGCGCTGCGACGTGACCACTCGCGCCTCGCGGCGGCGGCCGACGAGGCCGATGCCTTGACCTTGGGATCGGGTGCCGTCGCGGGTACAAGCTACGACGTGGACACGTCTTTCCTCGCTCGGGCGCTCGGGTTTTCCCGTGTCGTTCGCAACAGCATCGACGCGTCGTCCGATCGCGACTTCGTGGCGTCTTTCCTGTATGCGGCATCCATGACAATGGTCCACCTCAGCCGACTGGCGGAAGATCTGATCATCTTCACCGGCGAGGAGCATGGATTCTTCGACCTGTCAGACGCGTCCGCCACTGGCAGCAGCATGATGCCGCAGAAAAAGAACCCCGACCCGCTCGAGCTCGTTCGCGGCAAGTCGGGTCGCACCATTGGACGGTTGACGGGCTGGCTGGCCACGATGAAGGGGTTGCCGAGCGGCTACAACAAGGATTTGCAGGAGGACAAGGAAGCCGTTTTCGATGCTGAAGCTACGATGAATGCATCGATACGTGCGACGCACGCGGTCGTGTCACGTCTCGCGCTGAACGGCGATCGCACTGGCCACGCGGCGTCGGGATTGCTGCTGGCCACCGACGTCGCCGACTATCTCGTGGCGCGCGGAATGCCGTTCAGGAAGGCGCACGAAGTCGTGGCTGGACTGGTCAGGCGGCTGCTCGCCGAAGGGCGGGACTTCAGTGCGCTCACCCTCGAGGAATGGCAGGACGCGAGTCCCTTATTCGGTAACGATGTGCGCCGGGCGATTAGCGCATTGGCGTCGGTTGAGGCGCGGCGGACACCGCAGTCGACGAATCCTGCAGCGGTTCGCGCATCGCTCGAGGAATGCCGGCAGTGGCTGGAGAACGCGACAAGTCAGCCATATGCCGCAGCGCAGGGGCACGGTCCCGGACGGCAGGAGTAGGCAGTTAGGAGGGGTTTTGCTACACTCTTTTGACCTTCACCCCTTGTATCCCGCCTGAAAGGAAAACGGCTCCGAGGGAATTTTTGATGCAGCAACGCCGGCTTAGGCTCGGTGACATTCTGGACGACTATTGCCCGCGCGAGCGCCGCATCACGAATCACGCCGTCGTCGCGATGATTGACGACGAGGTGAAACAGACTCGATGCACCACCTGCGACGCCGATCACGAATACAAGCAGGCCAAAATACCGCCCCAGCGCCGCAAGCGGGGTGGCGCCGGGGTAAGTGAGACAGCGGAGGGGGCCGGGCGGTTACGGCCGCCCGAGGACGAAGCTGCCGCTCCGGATGAGACGGTGATCGTCGGCTCCGAGTTGCCCGAGTCAGAGTCAGCAGAGTTGCCAGAGCCCCTCGACGCTGTGGAATCCCCTGTCGAAGCGTCGCCGGCGGAGGAGCAGCCTCCCGCGGCCGGTCCGATTGAGGACGATGGTCCCGTTCACCGTCGACTGATCAGGGCCACCCTCCCCCGTCCCGACGGCCAGACGCCCGAACGCAAGGATCCCGAGTTCACCATCCGCCAACCAGGCATGCGGGGGCCTGGCGGCAAGCGTGGTCGTCATCAGCGGTCAATGCGGCCACCACAGGGCGCCTCACCTTCCCGCTTCGGCGGACCACGACATGGCTCCGGTCAGGGTCCGCGGCACGCCGGCGGCGGTCCCGGGCAGGGTCATCGACCAGCGGGCAACCGGTCGGGTTCCCATCATGGCGGCGGACCGCGAGGCAACCGTCAGGGACCGGGCGGCGGACGCGGTGGGCGCAAACGCGGCCGATAGCGTGTCGGATTTTTCGGGCAAGCACGGTCTCATCGTCGGCGTAGCCAACAAGCGCTCCATTGCGTGGGCTATTGCGCAGGCGACCGCCGGGCGCGGCGCACGGCTCGCCCTCACCTACCAGGGCCGATTCGAAGAGCACGTTCAGGAGCTGTCGCAGGGACTCGCGCATCCACCGCTCGTCCTTCCGTGCGATGTCGCATCTGATGCCGACATCGAGTCGGTGTTTTCCAGAATCGATCAGGAGTTCGGCGGCCTGGACTTCGTCGTTCACGGCGCAGCGTTCGCTCTGCGAGAAGAGCTGACCTCGCAATTTGTGCGCACCACTCGCGAAGGGTTCCGGATTGCGCTCGATATCTCCGCGTACTCATTGATTGCGCTTGCGAGAGGCGCCGCTCCGTTGATGGAGAAGCGTGGCGGGGGAAGCATCCTGACGCTCACATATCTCGGCAGCAGTCGCGTCTTTACCAACTACAACGTGATGGGCGTCGCCAAAGCCGCGCTCGAGGCGTCGGTGCGCTATCTGGCGGCCGACCTCGGGCCGACGAACATCCGCGTGAACGC
>Ga0075431_100004982_pt1 | contig 13070 bp, 9 predicted proteins | sample RhiMetdeltSRZDD5_FD_75297 | JGI IMG/M metagenome (GOLD analysis project Ga0075431, IMG submission 75297) | Populus rhizosphere microbial communities from Tennessee, USA - Rhizosphere MetaG P. deltoides SRZDD5 | ecosystem: Host-associated > Plants > Roots > Rhizosphere > Soil | place: USA... | reverse complement strand
CGGTCGCCTGCGCCACGACGGTCTCTCTCGGAGATCGCCTGGGCATCTACACCGCGCTCGCCAAGGCCGGGCCGGTCACCTCGATCCAGCTGGCCGAACGGACCGGTCTGTCCGAGCGTCATCTGCGAGAGTGGCTCGCCGCCCAGGTGACCAGCGGTTATGTCGAGTACGACCCGGCCGACCGGAGGTACTCACTGCCACCGGCGCACGCGGCCGTACTCGCCGATCCGGACTCCGCGGCGTACTTCGCCGGCTACTTCACCATGGCCCAAGGGGCCTCGGCGACGGAGGACGCCCTGGCCGACGCCTACCGCAACGGCGGTGGCGTCGGCTGGGACGCCCATCCATCGACGCTCTACTCCGGGGTCGCGAAGTTCTTCCGGCCCGGCTACCTGCACTACGTCACGCAGGACTGGCTGCCGTCGCTCGACGGGGTCGTCGACAGGCTCCGGGTCGGTGCTCGCGTGGCCGACATCGGCTGCGGCTTCGGCTACTCGACGATCATCATGGCGCAGGCGTACCCCAACTCGGCCTTCGTCGGCTTCGACTACCACAACGACTCGATCGTGGCAGCCCGCAAGCTCGCCGCCCAGGCGGGCGTGGTCGACCGGGTGAGCTTCACCGTGTCGACGGCGAGCGACTTCCCTGGCACCGGGTACGACCTGATCACCAGCTACGACTGCGTGCACGACATGGGCGATCCCGGCGGGGTCGCGAGCCAGGTGCGGCAGGCGCTGGCCGACGACGGCACCTGGATGATCGTCGAGCCCAACATGCCGGGCGAGCTCCCGGAGCTGGCAGCGCATCCGTTCGGTCGGCTGTTCGCCGGTGCTTCGGCGACGATCTGCCTGCCCTCGGCGCTGGCGCAGCACGGGGACTACGCCCTCGGCAACCACGCCGGCGAGGACGCGCTGCGCCGCATCGTCACCCGCGCCGGATTCACCCACTGGCGGCGGGCCACCGAGACTCCCATCAATGCGATCTACGAAGCGAGGCCGTGATGTGCGCGCTACCACCCGAAATGGCCCGAGAGGCCGGCCGAATGGGCCTCGGCCGCCACTCTCGCCGGGCCACCACGACGTCGACGCCGGCTTCAGCCGCTCGGAAACGATCCCGCCGCCAAGGCCATGCCATCGTCATCGGCGCCAGCATGGCCGGCCTGCTCGCGGCTCGGGTCCTCAGCGAGACGTACGCCGAAGTCACGCTGCTCGACCGCGACACGTGGGGCGACCGTCCCGAGCCGCGCGGCGGCGTTCCCCACGGCCGGCACGCCCACGGCCTGCTGGCCCGCGGCCGGGAGGTGCTCGAGGAGCTGTTCCCCGGCCTCACCGACGATCTGGTCCAGACCGGCGCGGTCGCCGGTGACCTGCAGGACCAGTGCCGCTGGTACTTCGGCGGCCACGCCCTGGCCGCCGGTCGGAGCGGGCTGCAGGGCCTCGCGGTGAGCCGACCCGCGTTGGAGCACGACGTCCGACGCCGGGTACACGCGCTGCCGGGCGTCCGCATCGAGATCGGCACCGCCGTACGCGCCCTGACCGTCGACCACGTCCGACGGCGGGTGACCGGCGTCGTGACGACCGACATCGCCACCGACGGCCCACCCGTACGCCGGTCCGCCGACCTGGTCATCGACGCATCGGGTCGCGGCTCGCGAGCGCCGGACTGGCTGCGCGAGCTCGGCTACGAGGCGCCGAAGGAGGAGAAGGTCCGCGTCGACGTCAGCTACGCGACTCGGCACTTTCGCCGCAAGCCGGGCAGGTCCGGCGATGCACTCGCCGTGATCGTCGCGGCGACCGCCGAGTCGCCGGACGGCGGCGCCCTGATCTGCCAGGAGGACGACCGCTGGATCCTCACCCTCGGCGTCTACCACGGCCAGCGCGCGCCGCTCGACCTCGACGGCTTCCGGACCTGGGCCGCCAACACGGCTCCGGAGTTCGGCGAGGTCGCCGGCGAGGCCGAGCCGCTGGACGAAGGACGATACTTCCGCTTCCCGGCCAGCACCCGGCGTCGCTACGAGCGGCTGAAGCGGTTCCCCGAACACTTCGTCGTCATGGGCGACGCGGTGTGCAGCTTCAACCCCGTGTACGGCCAGGGCATGTCCGTCTCGGCGGTGGAGGCGCTGGCGCTACGGCGCTGCGTCGCCGCCGGAAGCGACCGGATCGGGCTGCGGTTCTTCGCCGAGATCGCCTCGGCCGTCGACGTGCCGTGGCAGGTCGCCGCCGGCGCCGATCTGGATCTCCCGGGCACGCCCGGCCGGCCGGCGCTGCCGACCCGGATCATCAACCGCTACGTGGGCCGACTGCACATCGCCGCCGAACGCGATCCTGAGCTCGCCGGCGCCTTCCTCCGGGTCGCCAACCTGATAGCGGCGCCGCCGAGCCTGATGCGACCGGACCGGATGTTCCGGGTGCTCCTGAAGGGTCGGCGCCGCGGACAGGCCGTGTCCGACCGAGCACCCGGAGCGATTGCCGTCGCCCGATCCACGCGTGCGAGCTGGGACGCCGAGCCGTCCGGCCGATGAGGCGATGTATCACGCCGCCGACCGCGGCGCTCACCCTCTGGAGGAAAGGAGTTTTCGCCATGGCGGCTCCCTATCTAGAACCGACACCCATCACCACCCCCGCGTACGACGAGCCGGCGGCCTATCGTGAGCTCATCACCCGCTTCGGCGGCGCGCTGCTCCATCCGGTGGATCCGGACTACGACGAACGGCGTCGGATCTGGAACGGCGCCATCGATCGTCGCCCTGCGCTCATCGCCCGGTGCTCAGGTCCGGACGATGTGCGTACGGCGATCCGCTACGCCCGGCGGACCGGGATCGAGGTCGCTGTACGCGGCGGCGGCCACAGCTTCCCGGGCCATTCGACGGTCGACGGTGGCCTCGTCGTCGATCTGTCCGCGATGAACCGGATCCGGGTCGATCCCGGCCGCCGCACCGTGCGAGCCCAGGCCGGCGCCCTACTCGGTGATCTCGACCGGGTGACGCAGCCCCACGGCTTGGCCGTCCCTAGCGGCATCGTCACCCACACCGGGATCGCCGGCCTCACCCTCGGCGGCGGCATCGGCTGGCTGATGCGCAAACACGGCCTGACCATCGACAACCTGCTGTCGGTGAAGCTCATCACCGCGAGCGGCGACGTCGCCACGGCCAGCGCGACCGAGAACGCCGAGCTGTTCTGGGGAGTACGCGGGGGCGGCGGCAACTTCGGCGTCGTCACCGAGTTCACCTACCGGCTGCAGCCGGTCGGCCCGACCGTACTCGCGGGCCCGATCTTCTGGGCCGTCGAGGACTCGCCTGCGGTCATGCGGTTCTATCGCGACTGGATCGCGGACGCGCCGGACGAGCTGACCACGATCGTCATCCACCGCAAGGCGCCGCCGATCCCGGCCGTGCCGGAGGAACTGCACGGCAAGCCGGTGGTCGCCGTCACGTGTTGCTGGGTCGGCGACCTCGAGGCGGGTGAGCGGCGACTCGAGCCGCTGCGCCGCTTCGGCACGCCGCTGCTCGACCTCTGTGCCCCGAAGCCGTTCGTGGACCACCAGGCGATGTTCGACCCGTCGTACCCGGCGGGCCGGTGGTACTACTTCCGGTCCTGCGACCTCGCCACGCTGAGCGACGGCGCCATCGACGGACTCGCGGCCAGTGCCGCCGAGATCGAGTCGCCCCACACGTCGATTCCGTTGTTCCAGCTCGGCGGCGCGGTGGCGCGGGTCGACGAGGACGACACGGCGTTCACCGGCCGTAGGTCGGCGCACACCGTCAACATCGCGTGCGCGACCGAGGGACCGGCGGGCTTCGACGCCGAGCGCGACTGGCTCGAGCGGACCTGGTCCCGGCTGGAGCCGTACTCCACCAGCACGTACGTCAACTTCCTCATGGACGAGGGCACCGATCGGATCCGCGCCACGTACGGGCCGGCGAAGTACGCCCGGCTCCAGGCGCTGAAGCGGACGTATGACCCGGACAATCTGTTCCGGCGCAACCAGAACGTCCCGCCGAACTGACCGTCGCCGCGGCGCCACACACCGACCCGCTCGAGTTCCGAGTTAGCGTCAGTGTCGAGCCGGCCGGACCAACCGTAAGTCGGAACTCACGCGGTCGGCGTACCGTGGCCGACAGGGCAAAGCCGACGGCGAAGGAGGGCGAGTGGACGAGCACGACATCCTCGGACGCATCGACGCGTTGGTCGCGGAGGAGCACAGACTCCGCTCCAGCGGCGGCGACCTCGAGGCGGATGACCGGCAGCAGCGACTGCAGCAGCTGGAGGAGACCCTCGACCAGTGCTGGGATCTGCTCCGGCAGCGTCGAGCCCGCATCGAGGCCGGTCAGGACCCCGACGAGGCGCGCGCCCGGCCGGTCGGCGAGGTCGAGGGCTACCTGCAATAGCGCTGAGCGTGACGTTCTTGCGGTCGACTCGGGCGTCCAGCGGTAGATACGTCACTCCCACGGATGGCGCTCACCAGCGGCCCGGTAGCCTCGGCGACTGTGACTCCTCGCGCCCCTGTCGTACGCCCGATCAGTCCCGAGGAGCATCTGGCCCACCTGCGCTCGCTGCCGTCGGCCAGCTTCTTGCAGACTCCGGCCTGGGGCCGGGTCAAGGCCGAGTGGCGGCGCGAGTCGATCGGGTTCTTCGACGGACCCGACCTGGTCGGCTCCGGCCTCGTGCTCTATCGCCAGATCCCGAAGCTCAAGCGCTATCTCGCCTACCTCCCCGAAGGCCCCACGCTCGACTGGTCCCGTGAGGACCTGTCCGACCTGCTCGCCGCGATGACCAAGCACCTGGCCGACCGCGGCGCCTTCGCGGTACGGATGGGACCGCCGGTCGTCGTGCGCCGCTGGTCCGCGCGTACGGTCAAGACCGCCATCACCGACCAGGCCCTGCGCCGTCTGGGTGACACACCGGCTGATGCCGTCAGTGAAACTGGAGGGCGGGTCGCAGCGCTCCTGAAGCAGTCTGGCTGGAAGGAGCAGGCTTCGGAGGACGGCTTCGGCGTCGGTCAGCCCCGCTTCAACTTCTGGCTGCCGCTCGCCGGCCGGACCGAGGACGACGTGCTGCGCGGCATGAACCAGCTGTGGCGGCGCAACATCAAGAAGGCCGCCAAGGCCGGCGTCGAGGTCACGACCGGCAAGCGCGACGACCTGGAGGCCTTCCACGACATCTACGCCGAGACCGCGCAGCGCGACCACTTCACGCCGCGGCCCCTGTCGTACTTCCAGACGATGTACGACGCGCTCACCGAGGAGGACCCGGAACGGCTCCGGCTCTATCTCGCCCACCACGAGGGCGATCTGGTCGCGGCGACGACAATGGTCCGCGTCGGCGGCCACGCGTGGTACTCCTACGGCGCCTCCACGTCGGCAAAGCGCGACGTCCGCGGCTCCAACGCGATCCAGTGGCAGATGATCCGCGACGCGATGGCGGCGGGGGCCTCGGTCTACGACCTGCGGGGCATCACCGACACGCTCGACGCCGACGACCCCCACGTGGGCCTCGTGCAGTTCAAGGTCGGCACCGGCGGGGAGGCCGTGGAGTACGCCGGCGAGTGGGATCTGCCCTTGTCCCGCGTGCTCTATCGCGCGTTCGACCTCTACATGCGGCGGCGATGATCCGATGCCTTTGACCTTGCACATCGACGGCCCGCGCTGGCGTTCGCACCTGCGGAGCTTCGCCGACACGCATCTCGGCATCGTGCCCGTCGCCAAGGGCAACGGCTACGGCTTCGGCATGGCGGCCCTGGCCCGACGCTGCGACTGGCTCGGCGTCGACGCGATGGCGGTCGGGACGTACGAGGAGGCGCCGGGCGCGCTGTCCCGATTCGACGGCGACGTACTCGTACTCTCGCCCTGGCGGCCGTTCCTCGACGACATCCCGGACGACCCGCGGTTGATCCACACCGTCGGACGGATCGAGGACATCGCGGCGCTCGCGGCCCGGCCGGACCGGCCCCGGGTCGTCGTCGAGGGTCTGACGTCGATGAACCGGCACGGGCTCACCCGGCATCAGCTCGCGGCCGCGGCCGATCACCTCGGCGGGCTGCGGCTCGAGGCCTTCGCCGTACATCTGCCGATGGCAGGCGGCCGGCTCGCCGAGGCAGAGGAGTGGGGGGCGGTCCTCGAGGCGTCCCAGCTCGAAACGACCGTGCTGCAGGTCTCGCATCTGACCGACAAGGAGCTCGCCATGCTGCGCGAGCGCCGTCCGGGTCTGCGGGTACGGCCACGCATCGGGACCGCGTTGTGGCTCGGCGACCGCGGCGCGCTCCACGTCACCGGCACGCTGCTCGACCGGCATCAGGTGAGCCGTGGCGAGCGGATCGGTTACCGGCAGCGACCGATGCCGCGCGACGGGTGGCTGCTGATCGTCGCCGGCGGCACCGCGCACGGCATCGGCATGGAGGCGCCCACCGCCGCGTCGACGATGCGGCAGCGGGCCATCTCGGTCGCGCGCGGGAGCCTGGAGGCGGCCGGCTTCGCCTACTCGCCGTTCTCCGTCGCCGGCAAGCAGCGCTGGTTCGCCGAGCCGCCGCACATGCAGGCGTCGTTGCTGTTCCTCCCGACCGGCGTCGAGCCGCCGGAGATCGGCGACCGAATCCCGGTCGACGTGCGCTACACGACGACGATGGTGGACCGGGTCGAGATCAGCTGACCCGGGCGCCCCACGGTCACCACGTTCTCGTGGTACGTGCGAAGGGTCGCGAACGCAGCGGGTCAGAAGCCTCCGCCGCCGTCGAAGCCGCCCCCGAAGTCCATTCCGCCGCCGCCGTCCCAGCCACCCCCGCCGTCCCAGCCGCCACCTCCGTCGTAGCCACCGCCCCCGCCGTCGCCACCGCCACCCCCATCGCCGCCGCCGCCGCCGTCGCCCCCACCGCCGTCACCGGAGCCGTCACCGCCCGAGCCGTCGGCCCCCACGTCCTCGTAGCCCGGGGTGCCGGCGAACATCATGCCGCCGAGCGCGGTGCCGACAAGCACCGCGGGCAGAATGCCGAACGCTCCGAAATAGCCCGACGCCCACGGCGAGAAGCCCGGGCCGGCCTGCCAGTACGGCGTCCGGCGCGCTCCCACCAGCACCTGACGCGAATCGGGATCGGCGCCGGCCTGTACTCGCTCGGCGTCGAGTTCACAGGCGGGTACGTCGCGCTCGATCCCACCGGGTGGCGCCCACGGAACGTCGGTCACCGACGGCCCGTGCTGCGGGTTGAAGAAGCAGGGCGGACGCCGCTCGGGCAGCGGCTTCGAGTCGACCCGGGCCTGCACGCACGTCATCGCGTAGCGCCCGTCCTCGAGGATCTCGGTCACGTGCTTGACCTCGTCGGGGTCCTTGACCGCCTTGACGGACTCCTTCGCGTCCTCGTACGCGTCGAGCGCGCGCTGGTAGTCCGCCCGCGTCGCCTCGTCCATCTCCCGGCCGGCGAGGTCGTTGCCGAGATGCTGCAGCTCCTCGCCGAAGACGGTGACGTCCTCGTCGGCCGCACGGCGGACCGCGGTGAGCTGTTCGGCGGCCGCGATCTCACGGCGCCGTTTCGCCTCGCGTTGCTTGCTCACCGCCCGGGCGACGACTGCCGCCGCGACGATGACGAGAAGGACGACAAAGATCTCCATGGCAGGCCCCCATGGGGTTCAAGGTCGACTCGATCGACCGGGGTGACTCAACTCTACGCCCGGCGTCTGGCCGCTCGCCGGGTCAGGCGCATCAACGCAGTAACAACGCATCCGGCGACTGGTCCGCGACGCCGCCGGCCGGGTCGTCGGTCAGACCGTCGGTTCGCACCGGGTCGTACCACGGCAGGTGGATGTCGCGAATCACCATGGCGATCAGCCAGCCGATGCCCGCGACGTGGATCAAGACCGCGAGGATGTAGAGCTCGTCGATGCCGTCGCCGCCACCGCTGGTGTAGCCGCCGAGATGCCACCACACGGCGCAGAAGTAGAACGCCTCGCAGGCCTGCCAGATCAGCAGGTCCCGCCAGTACGGCCGGGCCAGCGCCGCGAGCGGCAGCAACCAAAGTGCGTCTTGTGGGTCGATCCGCTTGCTGCACAGCATGATGCCGGTGAGCGCGAGGAAGGCCAGTTGCGGCACGCGTGGCCGACGGCGTGCGGTCAAGGCTGTCCAAGCCACCCCGCCGATGACCAGCGCGTAGCCCAGCACGGCGAGCTGGCTGGTCAGGGTCGCGTCGGCCTGCCAACTGACCAGGTCGAAGACCTCCCACAACGATCCGTAGCTCGGCAGGGCGTCGAGCCAGGTCTCCCAGAAGGCGACCCAGCTCCCCGGCCAGGTCAGGTACGCCGGCACGTTGATGGCCACCCAGGTCACGAGCGCGATCCCGGCTGTTCGGCCGGCGGCGCCGAGCCGTCCCGCGCGCCCCGCACTCAGGACGAAGGCGACCAGCAACAAGAACGGATAGAGGTCGAACGCGGCACCGAGCCCGACGAACATCCCGGCGAGGGGGAGCCGTTGCCGCGACCACGCCCACAAGGCGCCACAGACACAGGCGACGGCGAGCAGGTCCCAGCCGATCAGCGCCGTGAGTACGAGACTCGGTGCGGCGGCGAACGCCATCGCGTCCCACGGCCGCGGCCGATGCGTCCCGACCAGGAACGCCGTGGCGGCGAGTGCGGCGAGCAGCAGCACGACGGCGGCGACGGCCACATAGGTCACCGCCTCGTGGCGTACCGTTGCGTCGCTCGACACTTCCGAGACCGGTCGATCGTCGCGGTCGACGACGCTCGGCCAGCCGGCCAGCACCTGCGCGGTGAGAGCCGCGATGTAGGAGACGACGGCGGTCGGCGCGGTGTCGTCACCCTCCGGCCAGCGATCCGAGTCGTCCGACATCGGCGGGACGCGTTCGGCGAGGCCGCCGCTCGTGTAGTCGATGGACAGGTCGCTGTAGCAGAGGTTGGCGAACATCCGGTTCTGGTCCCACCAGGCCCCCTGGGCACACGGATTCTTCTGCAGCACAGCACCGGCCATCGCGATCGTCGTGACCAGCAGGCAGACGACAAGCGGACTCAGCCAGCGATGGCCCCTGGCGTGGACGCCGATCGGGCCGCCGATCGCCTCGCTCGCGGCCCGGACGACCGGATCCTCATGACTCGGGCGTACGCGCTCGGCGTCAGCACCACGCTGCGGCATGCAGAGCAGGGTACGGGTGGCCGACCCGGACCCCGCACGTCAGTCCGTGGTCAGCCCGCACTCTCGGGCTCGCGACCGGCGGGTTGCCCGCCGCCACCGCCGCCGCCCCCACCGCCGCCGCCCCCACCGGGACCGTCGGGGTCGCAAAAGATCTCGTCGCAGGTCGGCGTGGTCTCGGTCGGGGTGGTCTCCGTCGGGGTCGTCTCAGAGGGCGTGGTCTCGTTCGGGTGCGTCGGATGCGTGGGGTGGCTGTTGGACGGCTCCGTCTCCGAGGGGGTCGTCTCCGACGGCTCCTCCGTCTCGGGCGGCTCCGTCTCCGACGGTGTCGTCTCGGTCTCCTCGGGCGGCTCCGTCTCCACCGGGTCGGTCGGCTTCGGGAACTCCTCGCACTTCTCCCCCTTGAGTGCCTTGCCCATGTACGCCTGCCACGTCTGCGCCGGGTAGTCGCCGCCGTAGAACGTCGGCAGCAGCCAGTCGTCGAGCCGGCCGTCCCCGTCGCCGCGCGCGAAGTTGACCGCGGTCGCGAGCGTCGGGGTATAGCCGACGAACCACGACGACGACACGTGGACCTTCTCGCCGATGCCAGCCGTCGCAGTACCGGTCTTGCCGGCGGCGGGACACCGGATGTTGGCGGCGTAGCCGGTGCCCTCGGGATTGGCGATCACGTTCTGCAGCGCGTAGCTGACGTCGGCCGCGATCTTCTCCGAGAACGCCTGCTCGGTCTCGACCCGATGGTTGTAGCGGGTCTCCCCACTGGAGTCGCTCACCTTCTCGACCGTGAACCAGTCGGCTTCCTGGCCTTCGGCGGCGATCGTCGCGTAGGCGTTGGCCATGTCGACGGCCGGCACTGGGGCGTAGCCCAGCGGCGTCACAGCCACCGGGTCGATCCGGTCGACGACGTCCGACGGGATGCCGGCATCCTCGGCGGCTCGAAGGATCTTGTCGGCACCGTCCGCGATCTCGTCTTCTTCGCTGAGCTGGATCGTGAGGTCGACGAACGCCGTGTTGACCGAGTGCTCGGTCGCGTCGAGCAGGGTGATAGGACCGTACGACGAGCCGCCAGAATCGCCTTGGTTCTCGACATCCTCGCCCGTGGCCTCGATGTAGTAGGGCGAGCTGCCGTCGAAGACGTCTTCGAGCTCGTAGTCCGCCCTCAACGCGGCGATCAGGGCGAACGGCTTGAACGACGAACCCGGCTGCACCGTACGGGTGGTCGCCCAGTTGAACTGCGAGTTCTTGACCTGGCTCAGGTAGTTGTGGCCCGCATACAGCGCCCGCACCGCGCCGGTCTCCGGCTCCACGGAGGTCAAGGCGATGTGCAGCTGCTTGTACTTTCGGCCCCCGGCCTCCTTGATCTCCTTGCGCTTGGCCTTGATCACCTGCTGGGCGGCGCGCTGCTTCTTCCAGTCGAACGTCGTGATGACCTGCAGGCCACCGCCGTAGATCTGGGACTCGGTGAAGTTGGCGTCGAGCAGCTCCTGCTCGACCATGTCCATCAAGAAGCCGCGCTGGCCGCCGAGAGCGTTGCGTTCCTCTGTCTTCGGGAACTCGGGGAGCTTGCGGCTGAGCTTCTCGGCCTTGTCGGAATCGATGCTGCCCATCTCGGCCATGCCGTCGAGCACGTACTGATAGCGCGCGAGCAGCGCCGCCCGGGCCTCCTTGCCGGCGGCCGGGTCATAGGCGCTCGGCGAGTTGAGCACGGCCGCGAGAACCGCCCCCTGGCTGATGCTGAGGTTCTGGACGGCGACATCTTCGCCGAAGTAGGCCTCCGCGGCGGCCTGGATCCCGTAGGCGCCGCGGCCGAAGTAGATCGTGTTGAGGTAGCCCTGCAGGACCTCCTCCTTGGACAACTGCCGCTGGACCTTCAGGGAGAGGATGGCCTCCTTGAGCTTCCGCGACCAGGTGCGGTCCTGCGTCAGGTAGAGGACCTTGACGTACTGCTGGGTGATCGTCGATGCCCCCTGGGTCGACTCGCTGCGTGCGTTGCTCCACGCGGCGCGGATGATGCCCTTGATGTCGATGCCGGCGTTGTCCCAGAACGTGCGGTCCTCGGCCGAGATCACGGCGTCCTGGACGTGGTCCGGGACCGCGCTGAGCTCCACCTCTTCGCGATTCTGGATCGCGAACGTCCCGAGCAGGTGCTTGCCGTCGGAGTAGTAGACCTCGGTCGTCTCGGTCGTGAAGTCCTCGTTGGGATCCGGGATGTCGATCATCGTGTAGGCGAGGACGAAGGTGCCGATACCCGCGATGATGAACATGACCAGAGCGATCCCCGTCCACTTGAGCAGGCGGCGGGGCAGCGACTTCTTCTGGTTCGGCTCGTCATCGCCGTCGTCGGGGCCGTCCGGTCCATCCGGTCCATGCGGTCCGCCCGGCTCGTCGTAGCCGGACTGTGACTCAGGTCCGTCATCCACGAGTTCGATGCCCAGGAACCGACGGCTGTGGCGGCGACTCGGCGCGCTGGCGTGCCGGTGACTCACCTTGCTGACTCCTGTGACTGACTGCACCGGGCACACCGGTGCTTCGATACGGGCCGCCCCACAGTGTGGCAAGGATCGGGCCCGAACCCGAAACCCCCCGCATTTCGCATCGAGACGATGTATCGGTACGATACAAACAAGCGCGCCGTATGTCTGGTGCGGCGCCCGGAGGAACAGAGACGGAGATCGTCGTGGCCAAGCGTGGCGCCGCACTCGAACTGGCAGTCCTCGGACTGCTGCACGAGTCGCCCATGCACGGCTACGAGCTGCGCAAACGCGTCAACGCGCTGTTCGGTTGGGGTCGAGTCTTGTCGTACGGCACCCTCTATCCCTGCCTCAAACAACTCCTGCGAGCCGGTCTGATCACCCAAGCCGACACCGAGTCGACGGTCAAGACCGGCCGCCGCGCCCGCATCGTCTACAAGCTGACTGCCGACGGGAAGGAGCACTTCGCCGACCTGATGGCGGAGGCCGGCCCGTCGGCCTGGGACGACGAGAGCTTCGGCGTGCACTTCGCGTTCTTCGCCCAAACCGACGCGGAGACCCGCATGCGCATCCTCGAGGGTCGGCGGAGCCGGCTCGAGGAGCGGCTGGCGCGGGTACGGACTGCGCTTGCCCGTACTCGAGAGCGCGTCGACGCGTACACCCTCGAGCTGCAACGGCACGGACTCGACTCGGTCGAGCGCGAAGTGCGCTGGCTCACCGAGCTGATCGACGTCGAACGGGCCGGCGGCCGCACCACGACTTCAGATACGACCTCAGACACGACCTCAGCTGAAGCGCCCGCTCAGCCACAGGAAATTGAGTAAAGGAAGGGAGACCCTATGGGTTCGGTACGGGTAGCCATCGTCGGCGTGGGCAACTGCGCCACGTCACTCATCCAGGGCGTCGAGTACTACAAGGACGCCGACCCGCATGGAGCCGTGCCCGGTCTGATGCACGTCCAGTTCGGCGACTACCACGTGCGCGACATCGAGTTCGTCGCCGCGTTCGACGTGGACGCCAAGAAGGTCGGGTTCGACCTCGCCGAGGCCACGCAGGCCAGCGAGAACAACACGATCAGGATCTGCGACGTGCCGCCGACGGGAGTCACCGTTCAGCGCGGCCACACGCTCGACGGGCTCGGCAAGTACTACCAGCAGACCATCAGCGAGGCCGACGGCGAGCCGGTCGACATCGTGCAGGCACTGCGGGACGCGAATGCCGACGTCCTCGTCTCCTACCTGCCGGTCGGCTCGGAGGTCGCCGACAAGTTCTACGCGCAGTGCGCCATCGACGCCGGCGTGGCCTTCGTCAACGCGCTGCCGGTGTTCATCGCGTCCGACCCGGAGTGGGCCACGAAGTTCGAGGCCGCCGGCGTCCCGATCGTCGGCGACGACATCAAGTCCCAGGTCGGCGCGACGATCACGCACCGCGTCATGGCCAAGCTCTTCGAGGACCGTGGCGTGCAGCTGGACCGTAC
>Ga0075431_100004979_pt1 | contig 13072 bp, 14 predicted proteins | sample RhiMetdeltSRZDD5_FD_75297 | JGI IMG/M metagenome (GOLD analysis project Ga0075431, IMG submission 75297) | Populus rhizosphere microbial communities from Tennessee, USA - Rhizosphere MetaG P. deltoides SRZDD5 | ecosystem: Host-associated > Plants > Roots > Rhizosphere > Soil | place: USA... | reverse complement strand
CGTACCACGACCCGTGTCACGTCGTGCACGGCCAGAAGATCCGCACCCAGCCGCGCCAGCTCCTGGCGCAGATCCCGGGGCTCACGCTGGTTCCCCTCACGGAGGCCGACTGGTGCTGCGGCTCCGCCGGGATCTATAACCTCACCCAGCCCGAGATGGCGGAGCGGCTGCTCGCCCGGAAGGTGCAGCACGTGCTCGCCACCCGCGCCGATGCGCTCGTCACCGCGAATCCCGGTTGCATTCTCCAGATCGAGAAAGGGCTGCGCGGGCGCGGTTCGACGATGCCGGTGCTCCACCTGGTGGAGGTGCTCGACCGGGCGTACGATCGCGAGCCATGACGACGCCGAACGAGCCATGACCACGCCGAACGCGGCCGCGACCCCGCAGGAGCACAAGGCCACCGCGCCCCGGTCCATCGGGTGCTTCGTGCTCACGATCTCGGACACCAAGACAGCGGCCACCGACACCAGCGGGAGCCTGATCCGCGAGCTCCTGAACGCGGCGGGGCATCGCGTCGCCGGCTCCGCCATCGTTCGCGACGAGCCGGCGGACGTGCAACGCGTGATCCGGAACGCGGTCGCGGATCCCGCCGTGCAGGCGGTGATCCTCACCGGCGGCACCGGGATCACGTCGCGCGATTCGACCTACGAGGCGGTGGAGGCGCTGCTCGACAAGCGGTTGCCCGGCTTCGGCGAGCTGTTTCGCGTCCTCTCCTACCAGGAGATCGGCGCCGCGGCGATGCTGTCGCGGGCTCAGATGGGGGTGGTCGCGGGCCGGATCGTGGTCTCGCTGCCGGGCTCGCCGAACGCATGTCGGCTCGCCCTCGAGAAGCTCGTCATCCCCGAGCTCGGACACCTCGTCCGGGAAGTGAGTCGCTAGGAAGAGTGATGAGAAGGAGAATCGGCATGGCTTCGTCTCGCCCGCTCGTCGCGTCGCTGCTCGCGCTGGTGATGACGACGTCGCTGATGGGGTGCGCGACATCCGGGCCGGGCATCGGCGCCGGCGCCGCGGAACGCGCAGCCACCCAGCCCGCGGCGCCCGCGCCGGAGCTGGCGCGCTTCAACGAGCTGCTCGCCGATCTCGCGGAGCGGTTGAAGCCGGCGCTCGTCCACGTCCGTGTGCGGCGCGCGGTGGCCAAGGAGGACGACGCGGAAACGTCGCCGGGCGAGCCACGACGCGCCTCGGGTTCGGGGTTCATCATCGAGCCCAATGGGACCATCGTCACCAACGCCCACGTCGTGGAAAGCGCGGAATGGATCCAGGTGCGGCTCGCCGACGGCCGCCGCTTCACGGGCCGTGTGGTCGGCACCGACGCTCGCGTGGACGTAGCCATCGTGAAGATCGACGCGACCAAGCTGCCCGTGCTGAGCCTGGCCGATTCGAACCGGGTGCGCGTCGGGGAGTTCGTGCTCGCGCTCGGCCATCCGTTCGGCCTCGAGCACAGCGTCTCCTTCGGCATCGTGAGCCGCAAGGGCGCTCCGCTCACGGTGGCGGCGCCCGGGTTCGATTTCATCCAGACCGACGCCGCCATCAATCCCGGCAACTCCGGCGGACCGCTCGTGAACATGGCGGGCGAGGTGATCGGCGTCAACAGCATGGCCGCGCGCAACGGCTCCATCGGCTTCGCCATCCCGTCCAATCTCGTCACCATGCTGATGCCGCAGCTTCTCGCCAAGGGCCGCGTGGAGTGGGGGTGGCTCGGGGTGAGCATCGCCGAGGTCACCGACGAGGAAGTGGAGCGCTTCAAGCTCCGTGAAGCCAAGGGCGTTCTCGTGCGCGGCGTGATGCCGGGGGAGCCCGCGGACAAGGGCGGGGTGAAGGCGAACGACATCATCGTCGCGCTCGACGGCACGCCCCTCGATGGTCCCCGCGACCTCCAGCGCGTGGTGTCGTCCACGCCGGTGGGCAAGCGCATGCGCGTAATGCTGCTCCGCAACGGCCGCGAGACCGAACTCGAGGTCACGATCGGCAAGTACCGCGACCCGGACGAGCGAAAGTAACGGCGCCGGTCAGGCGCGGGCGCGGGGAGCGGCGACGGCGGCCAGCGTCAGGCGCGCCCAGGGGTCGTCGAGCTTCGGCACCGGGGCGTACATCGCTCCCTGCGTGATGCGCATGCCGGCTTCCCAGTCCGCGGGCGCGTCCTCGAGCACCTCCACCACTTCGAGCAGGAAGTAGCCGAGGCCGAGCGCTTCGCCGCCGAGCACCTCGAGCGGCCCGTCCACGCGCCGCAGCTTCACGTAGAAGACCCCGTCCGGCTCCACGATGATCAGCGTCGCCACGTCGCGGCTGGCGAGGTTGCGCGCGCTGCCGCTCGTCGCCTGGATCACGAGCCCCACCGTGGAGGCGTCGTATGCCTTCAGCTCGAGGTAGCTCACCGCCATCGGGTGAGGAAAGCCGGCGGCGTCGAGCGTCACGAGCGGGAGGACGGCGCCGAGCCGGCGCGCGAGATCCCGCTGGGAGAGGCGCTCCTGGAGCGGGGGAGTGAGCGACGTGGTGCGGTGACGGGGCACGCGTGGAGCTTAGCGCGGATCGGTCACCGCCGCCCGGCCGCGAGGCGCACGGCCTCGGGGCGGCGGCGAAGGGCCGCCATCGCCGCGCACCCGAGGAACGGCCCCGGGGCGAGGGCGAGGAAGGCGTAGCGCCACCCCACGCGCTCGGCGAGCAGCGGCAGCCCCCAGATCGTCACCAGCGTGAGCGCGAAGCCCATGCTCGTCTGGAGCGTGAGCGCGGTGCCCATGTAGGACGGCTCCGACAGCTCGGTCACCGACGCCGAGAACTGCGCGGAGTCGGCGATCACGCTCGCGCCCCACACCAGCCCGAGCAGGAGGAGCGCCCACGCGGGACCGGCGTAGATCCACGCGCTGAGCACGCAGCACGCTCCGGACACCGCCATGGCGGCGATCGTGATCGTCGTCCGTCCGAGACGGTCCGCGAACCAGCCCGCCACCACGCACCCGGCGCCGCCGGCGACGCCGATGATCACGAACGCCGCCAGCCGCGCCGCGCTCGGATCGCCGGGGCCGAGCGCGCTCGCGAGGAAGACCGCGAGCCACGTCCACATCGCGTAGAGCTCCCACATGTGGCCGAAGTAGCCGAGGTTGGCGAGCAGCAAGGCGCGCTCGCGCAGCACGCGCAGGATCTGGCGCGGATCGAACGGCGCCGGCGGCGGCGCGTACGGACCATCGGTGACGAAGACGCGGACGACGACGGCGCCGATGACGGCGAGCACGCTCGACGCCGCCAGCACGGCGCGGTACGGAATGTCGGCGCCGCCCGCGATGCCGGCCACGAGGTGCGGGGTGGCGCTGCCGAGCGTGAGCGCGCCGACGAGCACGCCGATGGCGAGCCCGCGGGCGCGCCCACTCACGTGACCCGCCGCGATCTTCATGCCGGGCGGATACACGCCGGCGAGACAGACGCCGGTCAGGAAGCGGAGCACGATGGCGGGAGCGATGGAATGAACGACGAGCGCGAGCACCCCGTTGACGGCGGCGCCGGCAAGCGCGGCGAGCCACAGCATGCGGCGCGGGGGCAAGATATCGGGCAGGTTCAGAACCGCGGACGCGAGCGCCCCCATGACGAAGCCGAGCTGCACCGCCGCCGTGAGCCAGGCGGCACCGGTGGGCGACAGCGACCAGTCACGCTGTAGCGAGGGCAGGACCGCGGTCGCCGAGAACCAGAGCGTCATGGCGAGGACCTGGGCGGCCGCGAGCAACGCGAGTTGCCGCACGGGACGATGCACGGCGGCAGTCTACCGCGGGTTCCGAACACCCTCCCGGCGATACGCGATGAGACCGAGCCCGATCAGCACGGCCGCCATTCCGAGGAGCCGCCGGGGGCCGAACCGCTCGCCGAAGACGGCCGATGATGACAGCGCTCCGACGACCGGGACCAGCAGCGCGAACGGTGCGACGCTCGCCGCCGTATACCGGCGCAGCAGGTCGCCCCACACGGCATACGCGAAGATCGTGGCCACGACGCCAAGGTAAACGGCGGCCCCGAGACTCGCCCACGAGGCGGCGGCGACGGCGTGTACGACAGCAGTGGGGCCGTCGAGCGCGGCGGACAGCACCAGTGACGGGAGCGGCGGGACGAGGCTCAACCACACGACGAGCGGAAACATCTCCCCGCGCGGGACGCGTTTGACGAGGATGTTGCCTACCGCCCAGCTCATCGCGGAGCCGAGACCGAGCACGAGGCCGACGGCGGTCAGGCTCTCGCCCACCGTCGATGCGATGAGGACCACGCCGGCGAGCGCGACCGTCATGCCCGCGAGCTGCCGGCGTGCCGGTCGCTCGCCGAGGATGATGGCGGCGAGGAGCACCGTGAAGAGCGCTTGCGTTTGCACGATGACCGACGCCAGGCCCGGGGGCATCCCGCCCGCGATCGCGAAGAACTGGAGCAGGAACTGTCCCGTGAACAGCGTGAACCCGATCGCGACCAGCGCAGAAACGGCGATCGGCGGGCGCGATACGACGATGGCGGGCAAGGCCGCGATCACGAAGCGCAGCGCGGTGAGCTGCGGGGCCGAGAAGCTGTCGAGCGCGATGCGCGTCTCCACGAACGCCGCGCCCCAGATGACGGCCACCAGCACCGCGAGCGCGACGTCACGCGCCTTCAACGGGGAGCGCCGAGGAGTCGCGCCGTCCGGTCAGTAGCCGCGCGCGCGGTCGACCACCTCGCGCAGCGGCTCATCGGCCACGAAGCGGCGCACGTTTTCGGCAAAGAGCTCGGCCACGAGCGTATCGCGCTCGGGATGGAGCCCGCCGACGTGGGGAAAGATCACGATCCCGTCGGTCGTCCACAAGTACGAGTCGGGCGGCAGTGGCTCGGTGGGGAACACGTCGAGAACCGCGCCCGCGATCCGTCGCGAGCTCACCGCCTCGATGAGGTCCGACTCCACCACGAGGTCGCCGCGGCCGAAATTGAGCAGCCAGGCCGTGGGCTTCATCGCCGCGAGGGCGGCGCGGTTCACGATGCCGCGCGTCTCCGCGGTGGAGGGAAGGAGCAGGACCACGAAGTCGGCGGCGGAGAGCACGGCGGCGGTGCCGTCGGCGCCGTAGACGCGCTCGACGTGCGGCGCCGGCCCCGGCGAGCGGCGGGTCGCGATCACCCGCATCTCGAGGGCGGCCGCCTTGCGCGCGAGCTCGGTGCCGATGGCGCCGAGGCCGAGGATGCCGAGCGTCTTGCCGGCCAGGGTCTCGTTGACCCGACGGCGCCACCGGCGCTCGCGCTGGTCGAGGACGATGCCGGCGAGCTGCTTACTGATCAGGAAGAGCGCGCCCAGGATGTTTTCCGGCATCTGGAGGCGATGGGTTCCGCGCGCGCACGTGAGCACGACGTCGCGGGGGAGATCGGGCGAGGCGAGCCACTGCTCGACGCCGGCGGTGAGCGACTGGATCCAGCGCAGGCGCGGCGCGCGCTGCGCGAGCGCGGACGGCGGGCGCCACGCGAGCATCGCGTCGCAGCGGGCCAGGATTGCATCATCGGGCTCGGTGGTGAGCGGTACGGGGACGAAATCGGCGGCGCCGTCGCCCACCGCCGCCTGCGCCGCGCGGACGTAGGGCCCGGGCTCGTTCGTCCACAGGACGACGGAGCGCGGCGCGCTCAGCGGACCACGCGGGCCGGGCTCAGACGCCCGCGCGTTCGGTGCTGCCCGCGGTCACCGCGTGACCGTTGGGAGCGATCTCGCAGGCGGCGCCACCGTCCCGATGGATGCTGAGGTCGGTGATCGTGGGCGACGTGCCGCAGAGCGGGCACTTCGGATCACGGCGCAGCCGCACCTCGCGGAAGCGCATGCCGAGCGCGTCGTACGTCAGCAGCCGGCCGATGAGCGGATCGCCGATGCCGAGGACGAGCTTGACCGTTTCCGTGGCCTGCACCACACCGATCATGCCTGGGAGCACGCCCAGGACCCCCGCCTCGCTTCAGCTGGGGACGAGGCCCGGCGGTGGCGGGGTGGGATAGAGGCAGCGGTAGCACGGTCCCGCGTTGGGCGCGAAGACCGTCGCCATGCCCTCGAACTGGAAGATCGACCCGTGGACGTTGGTCTTGCCCGCCAGGTAGCAGGCATCGTTCACCAGGTAGCGCGTCTCGAAGTTGTCCGAGCCGTCCACGATCAGATCGTAGTCCTTGATGATCGACATCACGTTGTCGACCGTGATGCGCGTGGGGAGCGCGATGACGTTGACGTCGGGATTGAGCGCCTTGATCGTGCGCGTGGCCGACTCGACCTTCGGCTTGCCGACGTCGGCGGTGGTGTGGAGGATCTGCCGCTGGAGGTTCGAAACGTCCACGACGTCGCCGTCCATGATGCCGAGGGTTCCCACGCCGGCCGCGGCCAGGTAGAGCGCGGTGGGGGAGCCGAGACCGCCGGCGCCGATCAGGAGGACCTTCGACCGGAGAAGCCTCTGCTGGCCCTTCTCGCCGACCTGGGAGAGGAGGAAGTGGCGGCTGTAGCGCTGGATCTGCTCGCCGGTCATCGGGATCTCGCGCACGACGGGAAGCCCCGACTGCACCCACTTCTGGTAGCCGCCCTGGAGGTTGATGACCGTCGAGTAGCCGAGCTCCTTCAGCGCCTTGGCGGCCAGCACCGAGCGCAGGCCGGTCTGGCAGTAGAGCACGACCGGGGTGGTGGGGTCGCTGACCGCGGTCCCCACCCGGAACTCCAGGAAACCCCGGCTGATGTTCGTCGCGCCGTCGATGTGACCGTCGCGGTACTCGTCAGGATCCCTGACGTCGATGACTTTCAAGGGCTCGCCGCCCTTCATCCGGCGCTGGATCTCGGCCGGGCCTTCCTCGGGAACCACCTGCCGCGCCTCGGCGAGCATGTCCTTCAGCGTCTTCATGACGGTGATAATACCCCATTTCCGGTCGAGTCTGAACCCAATGGGCCGTAGACGCGCAATCTTCCATGCGTCACGGCCCCGCTGCTATACTCGCGGAAGTCGTGAAGGGAATCATCCTCGCTGGCGGCTCCGGCACCCGCTTGTACCCCCTCACCCTCGCCATGAGCAAGCAGCTCGTCCCGGTCTACAACAAGCCGATGATCTACTACCCCCTCTCCACGCTCATGCTGGCGGGGATCCGGGACATCCTGATCATCACCACCCCCACGGACCAGGAGGCCTTCAAGCGGCTCCTGGGAGACGGTAGCCAGATCGGGCTTCGCGTGCATTACGCGGTGCAGCCGAGCCCCGACGGGCTCGCCCAGGCCTTCGTCATCGGCCGCGACTTCATCGGTGGTGATGCGGTGGCCCTCGCCCTCGGTGACAACATCTTCTATGGCCACGGCCTCTCCGAGTCGCTGCGGCGCGCCGCCGCGCGGCGGGAGGGCGCGACGATCTTTGCGTACTGGGTGCGGGATCCCGAGCGCTACGGCGTCGTGGAGTTCGACGCCGACGGACGGCCCGTCGGTCTCGAGGAGAAGCCGGCGAAGCCACGGTCACCGTACGCGGTCACCGGCCTCTACTTCTACGACAACGACGTCGTCGAGATCGCCGCCGGCCTCACGCCGTCCGCACGCGGGGAGCTCGAGATCACCGACGTGAATCGCGCCTACCTGACGGCCGGCAGCCTCCACGTGGAGCGGCTCGGCCGCGGCGTCGCCTGGCTCGACACCGGCACCCACGAGGCGCTCCTCCAGGCCTCGACGTTCATCCAGACCATCGAGGAGCGGCAGGGGCTCATGGTCGCGTGCCTGGAGGAGATCGCGTACAAGATGGGCTACATCGGCACGCGCGACGTGCTCCGGATCGCGAGCGCGATGCGGCGCAACTCGTACGGCGAGTACCTCCTGCGATTGATCGAGCCGGAAGCATGACGGCGCCCCGCTGATGGACCTCACGCCCGACGCCAAGCGCGCCTTCCACGTCCAGGCCTACGCGCCCGCGCCCCGCATCGAAGGGGTCGAGCTGGTGGAGCTGCGGCGCTTCGCCGACGACGGCGGCAGCATGACCGAGCTCGCGCGCCTCGCCGGGGGCCAGGCCGAAGCGCTCTCGGGGTTCGAGATCAGACAGCTGAACTACAGCGAGGTGGAGCCCGGCGTCATCAAGGCGTTTCACCTGCACACCCGCCAGACGGACGTGTGGTACGTGCCGCCGAGCGACCGCATGCTGGTCGTGCTCCTCGACGTGCGCAAGGGCTCACGCACGGAGGGCGTGCGCATGCGCCTCGTTCTCGGCGCGGGCGCCTCGCGGCTGGTACGCATTCCGCCCGGTGTCGCGCACGGCGTGCGCAACCTCGCCGCCGTCCCCGGTCGCATCATCTACTTCACCGACGTTCACTTCTCTCCCGAGCCCTCGGTCTGCGACGAGGGACGGCTGCCGTGGGACTACGCGGGCGCGGACGTGTGGGAGACGGCTCGAGGCTGATGAAGCTTCTCGTCACGGGCGGCGCCGGGTTCATCGGCTCCAACTTCATTCGACACGTGCTCGCCACCCACCCCGACGATTCCATCGTCAATCTCGACAAGCTCACGTACGCGTCCCACTCCGTGGACACGCCCGTGAACCTGAAAGACGTGGAGTCCGATCCGCGCCTCGCCGGCCGCTATCGGTTCATCAAGGGCGACATCGCCGACGCCGCCCAGGTGCGGGAGGCGGCGGAGGGCGTGGACGCGATCGTGAATTTCGCGGCGTCCACCCACGTGGACCGCTCCATCCTCGACCCCGGCGAGATGCTGAGCGCGAACGTCCTCGGCGTGGTCACGCTCCTCGAGACCGCGCGCGAGCGCCGGATCGGGCGCGTGCTCCACATCAGCACCGACGAGGTGTACGGCAGCGTCGCCCGCGGATCGTCCCGCGAGACCGACCCGCTGCGGCCGGGCAACCCGTATTCGGCGTCGAAGGGCAGCGCCGATCTCTTCGTGCTCGCCTACGCGAACACGTACGGGCTGCCCGTCCTCGTCACGCGATCGTCGAACAACTTCGGGCCGTATCAGCATCCCGAGAAGGTGATCCCGCTCTTCATCACCAATGCCCTCGAGGACCGGCCCTTGCCCCTCTACGGCGACGGGCGTAACGTGCGCGACTGGCTCTATGTCCTCGACAACTGCGCGGCCATCGATCTCGTGCTGCGCAAGGGGCATCCGGGCGAGGTGTACAACGTCGGCGGCGGCCACGAGGTGGAGAACATCGTCCTCACGCGCGAGATCTTGCGCCTGACCGGGAAGCCGGAAACGCTGATCACGCCGGTCAAGGACCGGCCCGGCCACGATCGCCGCTATTCCGTCGATAGTAAGAAAGTTCGACAGCTCGGGTGGACGCCGCGCCATCCGTTCGGTCGCGCGCTCGAGGCCACCGTGGCCTGGTACCGGGAGCACGAGGCGTGGTGGCGACCGCTGAAATCCGGAGAGTTCCGGACATATTACGAGCGTCAGTATGCTCACCGCTGACCGCTCACCGGGAGAGAAGCTCATGAGGCGAACGGCAATGCTTCCCGTGATGACGGCCGCCGTCCTCCTGCCCGTCCTCGCCTTCGCCGTGCCCGCGCCGCGCGCGCTGCGGCCGCGACCGGAGACGCTGTCGGCGTACCCGACGTACGTGCAGCGCGTGGAGCGCGCGGTGGTGGGGCTCCGCGTGCGCGCGGCGGAGGACGCGGTATCGTCGGAGCGCCTCGGCTCGCGCCGTTTCACGAGCGCGGTGGTCTTCGATGCCCGGGGCTACGCGGTCACCGTGAGCTACGCGCTGCTCGACGCCGTCACCGTGGAAGCGAAGCTCCGCGACGGCCGCAGCGTGCCCGCGAGCGTGGTCGGGATCGATTTCGACAGCGGCCTCGGCGTGGTCAAGCTCGATGGCCCTGGACCGTGGCCGACGGCGCGCCTCGGCGATTCCGCCGACGTTCGCGCCGGCGCGCTGTCGGGAACCGTGGGCGTGGACGAAGACGACGACCTCGTGTACGTCATCGGGGCGGTGCAGGCGATTCGCCGCTTCTCCGCCTACTGGGAGTACATGCTCCCGCGCGCGCTCATCGTCGCGCCCTCGAGCCCGTCGTGGGGCGGCAGCGCCCTCGTGGACGAGCGCGGTGACGTGATCGGCATCGCGTCCCTGCGCCTCGGCGAAGAGCCGTACGTGAACGTCGTCATTCCCATCGAGAAGTTCTTACCCGTGAAGGACGAGCTGATCGCGGTCGGTAAAGTCGTGAGCCGCCCCGCCCGCCCGTGGCTCGGGGTCTACACGATCGGCGGCGCCAACGGAGTGGTGGTGGATGGGCTGTCGCCCGAGGGCCCCGCGCACGAGGCCGGCATCCGCAAGGGCGATCGCGTGGTGGGCGTGAACGGGGTGGCCGTGTCCTCGCAGGAAGAATTCTACGAGCAGCTCTGGCGCGGCGAGGCGGGCGACGTGATCCGGGTCGCGGTGGTTCGCGACGACGGCCGTCGCGTGATCCTCGTGCGCTCGATCGATCGCGCGCAGCTGTACCGCACCAGCCCCCGCTAGGGTATAAGCTCTTCGTCATGAAGGGCGCCGCCGATACCTATCAGGGGCGCGGTCTGATCGCAGATCCCATCCACCAGTACATCCTCTACACGCGTCCGGGCGGCGTGGCGGGCGAGGCCACCGAGCAAGACGTCATCGACACCGCGTGGGTGCAGCGGCTGCGACGGATCCCCCAGCTCCAGTCCGCGCGCTGGGTGTTTCCCGCCGCCGAGCACAGCCGGTTCCAGCACTCGCTCGGCGCCATGCACCTCGCGGGGCGGTTCGCGCAGCAGCTCTATCCGTCGCTGCATGCGATCTTCCCCGACGGTCCCTCGGCGCCGCTGCTCGAGGAGCTGCTGCGCATGGCCGGCCTCCTCCACGACGTGGGCCACGGGCCGTTCGGGCATTTCTTCGACGACAACTTCCTGGACGCGATCGGGCTCACCCACGAGCTCGTGGGTCAGCGCATCATCCGGGAAGAGCTCGGCGACGTCATCCGGCACCTGCGGCGGAGCCCGTCCGGCGTCTTCAACGCGGACGAGCACATCGACCCCGAGTGGATCTGTTACCTCATGGGGAAGTCGTACACGCACCCGCTCGAGTCCCATCCGAAGTGGCTGCCGTTCCTGAAGCCGCTGCTGTCGGGCGTCTTCACCGCCGACAACATGGACTACGTGCTGCGGGACTCCTACATGTGCGGAGTGGCGGTGGGGCCGATCGACATCGAGCGCATCATCTATTACTCGTTCTTCAGCGAGAAGGGGCTCACGCTCGATCGCAGCGGCGTGCAGGCGTTCATCATGTTCCTGAACGCGCGCTTCTACATGTACACGAACGTCTACTACCACCGCACCACGCGCGGCATCGACCTTCACCTGAAAGAAATCTTCCGCGACACGATGCGGATCGCGTTCCCGTACGACCTCCGGAAGGACCTCCATCCCTATCTCCACCTCACGGAGTGGACGCTGCTGGAGGAAGTCGGGCGCTGGCACGACGAGCGCGAGGACGAGCAGCGGGCGCTCGGAAGCGAGTGGCGTCAGATCCTCGACCGTCGCCTGAAGTGGCGGATGTCGCACGAGGTGGTGCTCTCGATCGGGGAGCAGATCCGCGGTCAGACGTCTCTCAAGACCGAGGAAGTCGAGCGGCGCGTGCGCGAGTTCCTGCCGTCCTCGCTGCGCGAGTTCCCGTTCCGGATCGACATGGCGCTGCAGGACCCGCGGCCGCTCAACCCGCTCAAGATGGGGGACCGGCAGATCTACGTCTTCGACGGCGCCACCAACCGGGTGGCCAAAGAACCGCTCACCGAGCTCCTGAAGTACCTCCCCGGGAAGGTCAACCAGTGCCGGATCTTCGCCACCAACCACGAGCACGACGCCGAGCTGGCGACCGCGCTCGAGCGCGCCCTCGCCGAAGAGCCGGCGTCCATCGTCACCAACGTCTAGAGGCGGCGTCGCCGCCGCGCAGAAGGGGTTTCCATGCGGAAGGTTGTCACATGGTCGGTCTCGCTCGTTCTCGCCTCCGTCGCCTGCGCGGGCGCGGCCGGGCCTGAGCTCAAGACCGACGATCAGAAAACGCTCTACGCCCTCGGGCTCGCCATCAGCCAGAACCTCGCCACGTTCAACCTGAGCCCGGCCGAGCTCGAGCTCGTGACCGCCGGCCTCACCGATGGGATCCTGAACCGCGAGAAGAAGGTCGATCTTCAGACGTACGCGCCGAAGCTGCAGGCGCTTCAGACGGCGCGCCTGAGCGCGGCCGCCGCCACCGAGAAGAAGGCGGGCGCCGCGTTTCTCGACAAGGCGGCCTCCGAGAAGGGCTCCACGAAGACCCCCTCCGGTCTCGTCATCACGACCATCAAGCCGGGAACGGGACCGGCGCCGAAAGCGACGGATCAGGTCAAGGTGCATTATCACGGGACCCTGACCAACGGCAGCGTCTTCGACAGCTCGGTGCAGCGCGGGGAACCCGCCGTCTTCCCGCTCAACCGCGTGATCCCGTGCTGGACCGAAGCTCTTCAGCTCATGAAGGTCGGGGGCAAGAGCCGGCTCGTGTGTCCGTCCGATCTCGCCTACGGCGACCGCGGCGCACCGCCCAAGATCACGCCCGGCGCCACGCTCGTCTTCGAGGTGGAGCTCCTCGAGATCGTGAAGTAGTCTCGATCGGCGGCGCGCGGTTTGCTTGCGCTGGGGGCCAACGAAACCAAAGGAGGCCCCCATGCCGGGACTGCGCACCGTTCTGTTCGCGCTCGTCCTCGTGCTCGTGCTCGCCACCGGTGCCGACGCGCTGTTGCTCTTCGCGGACCTGACGAATGCCCAGGAGAATCCGCCCGCCGTGCCCACGCTCTCGACCGGAGGCCCGCGGCCGGCGTCGTTCGGGAGCGCGATCTTCGACCTGAACGACGCGAGAACGGCGATGACGTTCTCGGCCACGGTGTTCAACATCGATTTCACGGGGACGCAAACGCCTGATCCCAATGACAACCTGACGGTCGCGCACATCCACGCCGCCCCCGTGGTGACACCGACCTTCAATGCGCCCGTTGTCTGGGGCTTCTTCGGCACGCCGTTCAACGATACGACCCCCAACGACGTGGTGAACACACCGTTCGCCACCGGAGTCGGCGGCACGATCAGCGGCAAATGGGACGCGCCGGAAGG